>Ga0209006_10003785_pt1 | contig 13744 bp, 19 predicted proteins | sample JacPin_JW_Ref_O2_FD_188567 | JGI IMG/M metagenome (GOLD analysis project Ga0209006, IMG submission 188567) | Forest soil microbial communities from Algoma, Ontario, Canada - Jack Pine, Ontario site 1_JW_Ref_O2 (SPAdes) (version 2) | ecosystem: Environmental > Terrestrial > Soil > Boreal... | reverse complement strand
TCATGAACGAAGCGCAGAGTCCCTATCCATCTCCAATTGGCTTTCAAATTTCACGCGTTCAGTACTGGCTGTCGGAAGGCCGACCGTGCCGTAAAATATTAGATTAAAGATCCATTTCTCTGGGCGGGTACGAATACTCGTATTTGACGTGGATTACTGCATAACATTTTGAGTTTCCCTTTCAACGTCGTAGGCTGACAATGTTGGCGACTCAATCGCCACGCTTGATTGACGCCGTGGACTTGGAGCTCAGTAGTCGGTATAGGAACATAGAGACTCCCGCTACAAGAACTTCATGCGGAGTGGCGTACGGGAATTTAGAATTAGATTCGATTAGGTACTGCGAATGCGAATACCTTCATTCCTGATCACCCGGCCTTCAATCTCGTGAAAACGTTGACCTTACACCGTCCGATAGCGTTAGTAAGTCTGGTAGTGAGTTTAGCCGACCGAAACGTATCGAAAAAGACGTTGCGGCGTTCAGTTAAAGTAGGATATCACCGCCGCAGGATGTAATGCTTGGCGGTTGAGCCCAGCCTGTGCCGTAAGAGGTACAACGGTTCAGCTGAACCATGCTTGGAATGGCACGTTTGAGCCTACGCACAGCAGTACATATCCCACCATGCCAACCGCATCACCTCGAGGCGCATGATAGTACCATTAAGTATAGATTCAGTCGATGGTGGCTTGCCCACCCTCTATTTACAAATTACTCTGGGCTAATTTCAGTCGTCCCATCTGGTCCAATTGTTGGTCCATGGTGACCTTTTGTTATTTGTCTGACCTATCCGAGGTTATCAAGGGTTTAACGCACCTATGCACCGTTGCCAGATCTTAATCTTATCCTCCGTACTTTTTGCAATTTGTTGCCCAACATCATGTCAATTGTCTATTACGGTGCGGTAATAAACCCTCAGACACTCACCTCCTATCAGGCGCTCCCAAATTGTCTCCTTTCTATCTCTCCGAAAGGTGATATCGACTGGATCGTTGAAGATGTTCTCTCCTCCATGGTTCAGGAAACATTGATCCAGAAGGGATGCATAGATCTTGATGTCGTTACTCTTAAACATGGAGAATTTATCATGCCAGGTTTTATCGACACCCATACCGTGCGTCCCATTAATTTGATCATGAGCACTTTTACAAATACTTACCGACCTCTGACAATATATAGCACGCTTGTCAAGTCCCGAATATGGGGTGGTGAGTGCTGGGGTGCACGATAATATCTCCCAGCTCATATCCCACTTCTTTAGCGGTCAGCAGTACACACTGCTTGATTGGCTAGAAAAAGTGACATATCCGATGGAGGCCAAATTTGCGGATGTCGATTTCGCTCGACGCACCTATAGTTCCGTCGTTAGGCGCATAGTAGATGCTGGTGTAAGCGAAGGAAAACTAATCATCACGGTCTGTTTATTTATCAAGCTTCAATTCAGACAACGACCTGCTGTTACTACGCCAGCCTTCACCTTGAAGCGACAAAGGTTTTGGCAGATGTCATACACTCACATGGTAGGACATTAGCCAAAGAGTCTGCGCTCACCCCTTTGGTCCGCTAACATTCATTCAAAGGCCAACGGGCCTTCGTAGGGGTATGTCATAACTTGTTCATGTCGTTGTCTATTATCGGATACTACTTAATTCGAGATCAGAAATGCAACATGGACCGTCAGTCTCCAGAGACCTATATAGACGCATCACCCGAAGCCTCCATCGCCGCCACCAAAGAGCTCATCACTTACATTCGCTCGCTCCCACCCCCGCATGCCCTCGTGTACCCTATCATCACTCCACGTTTTGCGATCTCCTGTACTCGCCCGCTCCTTACCTCCCTCGGAGCTCTCGCTGCAGCCGACCCGACCCTTCGCATTCAAACCCACATTTCTGAGCTCCCGTCCGAGGTAGCACTCACCAATGAGCTCTTCCCAGAGTGCACGACATATGCCCGGGTCTACGATTCTTTCGGGTTGCTCCGCTCCAATACTATCCTTGGGCATGGGGTCCATCTTGAAGAAGAAGAGTATAAGCTGATTGCAGAGAGGGGTGCTGGCATTAGTCATTGCCCTACCAGTAATCTTAATTTGAGGAGTGGGGTTGCTAAGGTTGGAGAGTGGTTGGATCGGGGGATCAAGGCATGCTTTCTTGTTTTCAGATCCTACATACTGAGAACGATCGACTACAGGTTGGGCTTGGCACGGACGTCTCGGGCGGTTATTCTCCCTCCCTCTTAACAACGATCCAACACGCCAGCATTGCATCCAAGGTGGTTGCCAGTCAATCCTCGCCCACTACTCCTACCGAAACAACCACTGCCCAATTCAGCAACCGTCAGCTATCAGTCGCGACTTTGCTATATTTGGCGACTCTCGGCGGGGCTCAGGTTTGCGACCTCCAAGCTCAGGTGGGGTCCTTCGCTCCCGGAAAGAGCTTCGACGCCCTCTTTGTAAGTGTAAGGGACAACATTGACAATCCGAATGTATGGGGAGTCAACAGTGAAAATGGAGCGGAGTTCACCTTGGAAAGCATGTTGGAGACATTCCTGTTTTGCGGGAATGATCGGAACATCACCAGGGTGTATGTCCAAGGACGGTTGATTGGCGGGAAGGCGTTCAGATATTGAGTACGTTGAGTGCTAAGGTTAAGAACCGAACGGTTCAAACCGGTGTTTGCTTGGACATTTCCACGTCCAACTTAGAATAGGATAGCGATAACAGATTGTGGTATCATTACAATACATTGTTTGGACATTTGAAGTCTCCAAATTCCCACTTGAAGCAATCCTGAACACCGTGTCAAGATACATATGTAGAGGGAAGTATAGAACAGCTCACAATACAATCCTCCTCCTCTCTAGCAAGCGGAACTTCCCTCTCTTCCTCCCATTCTTCCTCCGATTCAAGCACGCCGACAATGACTTCTCGGATAGCGTGTTTCCTAACATTAACCCCCCACCCAAGCTTTCCAACGGTATCGTAGACAATAGTCTTTCCGAGGTGGCACCGCGTTTCCAACGCATATCCAGCTCGCGTGCATGGCGAACGAAAGCCCGTACACGCCCCCTGCGGGATTGGGTCTGCGTTATGGTATACATGTGTTATGGGGACATCCGGGGTAAGGCTCCCGTTGTTGCCGTCCGAAGGCGGCGGGAGAGAGAGGCGGAGGCGAGTAGCAGCGAGTCGCTCACCCGGGGACTCGAAGGCGACAGCTGGGAGGCCAAATGTGGAACCTAGGAGAGAGGCAAGTGCACCACCGAGGGAATGTCCCACGAGCCAGATGTCGGATGAGGGGTAATCAATCATGAGGTCTTCAACAAGGGTCTGGAGAGAGTCGAACGAATAAGATTTATTTGGAGGTGGATGGTAGCGACACTCACAACACCGACAGAGTAAAACAGACTTTCTGAGATGAGGGCCTTCGACAGGCAGGTATTGTCACAGCGCCAGTGCTTGGCGAAACAGTCACACACGGTGTGAAAGATCCACGAGAAGTCTACGCGGGCACAACAGCACGAAAAGAGCAAGTTGTCGTTGAATTTGTCTTTCTTAGACGTCGGGCCCTGAAGGGTAGTGCCTTTGATCGAGAGGATAACTGTGGCGTTATCAGGTGAAAGGAAGACGCGTCCACGGAAGCCATCCGCGGGATCTTCCCAACCAAATGGAAAGCTCTTTGTTATTTAATGGTGACGTGAGGGATTGCATGCATGCAGAAGTGACGATACATACAATGTTCCATTCTGGGTCAATGTCGTACCAGTTTTTCTGCCCTGGTGAAGCGTACGCATTTCCGGACATCCTTGCCAACTGTGACAGCGTGTGTGCGTCTTCGACATCTGGCCCCGTAGTGACTACGCGAACCCAGTCGTTTGGGTCCGATGGCAGTGATCGGAGTGGATCATGGTGTACGGCCGCGGGTGAACGGGGTCTATAAACGCTTGTAGGACGAGATCTAATGGTTGATGTTGGCACGGACGATAACCCTGTTGGCGAATTCTGGAGATCACACTGCTCGACTAACTGGTGGGATACATGCTGGGGCTGGAAGGGTATCGAACCATCGGATGTGTAGTCGACCGCGATGGCCTGAAAAGCGAATAATATGGTCAGGAAACAAATAGATAATTGCTGCATTCCGTAGCTGACATTGAGGGATCGAAACGCTGCTGCGCTTGAGCTAGAGGGATCAGCTCAATATTCCCACGCTTCGCCCACTCCGCTCCATGGTCTGCGCAACGTGCTCAGCAGTGAGCAAATATCTAATCATCTCAAGCTCACCGCTAAACTATTTTCACCAATCACGATTTACGAACCATTAACGAAGTTATGTATTCAGAACACCGTCTCGACACCCCACCGCCCAAATCTCAATTCCGCAGACCATGGTCCCCAGACCCATACGATCCTTTTCCGTCAAATTCTGTAACCAATAATCCACACGACGCTGATGGAGAATTAGCACAGAACGAATACACGCAATATCAATACCATCAGCAACAACGCCGTGAACCCTCCGACGTTTCCGTAGAAGCGCTTGACTTGGCCGATTACGCCAGGACACTACCTCAACGCACAGCTGATCCATATTTTGCATATAATCCGCACGACAACTACACACCAACTCCACTCCCTTTACGCCCTTTAAATAGCCGAGACTCTCTTCACCCGCCATCATTAATCTCAGGGGGCGGAACATCCTCTCAATCCCACCCATCATCTCGCACTTCCCGTACCTCTCGCCGTCCATTCTCCCTACCTCCTCCCGCACGTCATCTCGATAGATCCCCTTTTGGCCGCACGCACGACTATCCAGCTTCCAATCCCCAGGTTGCTGAACCCGAAGTCGATATTTCACAATTTCCTTCCTGGTCTCGTGGGTGGTATGAGTCTAAAGGCATGAATTATCCCTCTAACGAGCCCCTTACCCAATCTCCCTTCGACCCCGCCTATAATCCTAAATACCCCTATGCCTCAGACATGCACCGGCACGCTGATCCTTACGCGCTCTCTTCCAATACATCGACCCGCGATATGTTGCCATGGAGCACTGAGCCCACGGATTTTGGCCCGCCCATCGATCCGGAGACCAAGGAAGAGCGTTTGCGGATGCTGCGGCGGGAATTTGACCCCCGATCAAAAGGCAATAATGGCGCTCCTGGCAGTGAATACTCTGATGGACGCCCGATGATTGGAAGCGTAGATGCCAAAGGTAAACTGATAACCCAAGGTCCCAAGAAACGAATAGCAACGCGGCTTCTACAAGGGGTGCTTTCCCTCACGGCAGCTATCCCCTCGATTTACGCTGCCATTGTCAGTACATCTGGACCTTCTTCCTTACTGCTATCCTGTCTCACATTTATATATACTCACAGGTTATCAAATCGAAGGGTACCCCGCCACCTGCGGCAACCGCTCCTGCCTTCCTGCTCTACGCCCTCTCGGTCTTAACTACCTTCGCTCTTTTTTACCTCTTTTTGATTCGCCCGTGTTGTGGTGGCCAGCGTGGAAAATCTGACGACATAGGGGGCGGACCACTCGCAAACGGGATGATGGTGCTCCCTGTACAGAGCCTTCCCGGTGGTGGAAAAGGGCGGAGTAACAAGAAACAAGGTCGGAAGAGAGGAGTGAAAGGCGGGATACCTGGGGGCGACGTTCAGGTGAACCTCATTGTTGATCCGACCGCTTTTGGCAGGAGAGACGACGAGAGCGAGGGTGATGAGGAGGGGGAAGACTATGGAGAAGGATCGATACCGGGCGGCTATGATATTCAACGCCGGTCAAGGAAGCCGAGGCGTCGGAGGCAAGGTGTTTTTGCAGGATTGGCGAAGGAAGCACAATGGCGGGAAGCACGGACGATGTTGAAGAAGATGTTTATATTCGACCTCATTTGCATGTTGCTGTGGGGCGCCGAGTTTGTGTTCATACTAATCGGGAAGAGATGCCCTACCGGGGGTTTTGATGGGTGGTGAGTACTGTTTTTTGTCTTCTGATGCGGGTCATGACGATCGAGGGTATAGGTGTAATGCGTACAACGTGTCCTCCGCCGCCGCGTGTCTATTGTGCTTTGCCTTTAGTTTGAGCACATTTTTCGATGTCAAGGATATGAGCGCCAGCAAAATGTCTCCCCGGACTCGGACTTGATCATGTAGTAGAGAAAATCAGGGCATCATCGAGCAGTTGCGCTCTTTTGTTTATCTTCACTCCTTTTTTACTTACCGTGCACCACGCATTGATGTTTTCTATTTTATTACTCACGACACGACTTGACTTATTGATGATCGCAATGGACTGTGTATCGATTCATCTGTGTGATTCAGTTACCGACCTGCCTGGATCTTTCTTGAAGGATCGATTCTCTAATAGCTGTACTACTCATTTTTGTCCTCTTGAGCAATTCGGCATCCTCAACGTCCAGATTAGAGGAGCTCGAAGAGATGACGTCGATGACAAATGTTTCAAGGGGAGGTAGAGAATGTGCCTTGCGGTAAGCTGCGACTACGCCATAGTGATCGGTCATAAATTCTTGGGACTGAGGCAACACTTACTACTATCAGCGCCTGCGATTGTTTCTTTGCTGACGACCAACGCTTGTATATTTGGGTCCCAGCCAGTGGGGCCATATACGTCTGTGATGGGCACAATGTCGTACACTATACCAGGTCTGAAGAACGCGAGGAATGCGCGGACATTCTCGATCCGTAATGTGAGGGGTTCGAGCACCTCCTTGAACGACTTGTTTGTCAGGAGAGCGTCATCTGCAGAGGGAAGTAAAAATGGTTGGGAACGGGACGTGTATTGAAAGGAGGGTATACATACCCGTTACGCCGACCACGATCTTCTCGCTTGCGATCCAAGCAGCCATGCTGAGAAGGACTTTATGGCCAGCGTGGAGATGGTCGAATGTACCCCCAATTACGACTACGGGGAAGAGCGGGGGTCGAGAGGTGGGGTGATGGACTGCTGTTTGAACAAGTGGTTGTTCGTGAGAGGATATTCCGGGTAGGAGGACTTGTGGGAGTGAGGATATCGAGTGGGGGATGGGGACGGTGATATTGTCTGACGGATATACGTATGACTATTTTGCCCTGAGAATGAGGCAGCATCAGACATGCTCACCGCTTTCGACACGGAAACACACATCTATGCCAATAGCCAAGTTCTCTGGCACGTCCTCGTCGAACCCTCTGAGCAGCACGTCCACACCCATCCGCATCTTCCCCATGTCCTGCGCGACTAGCGTGGCCTGGACATACACGAACGATAGCAGCTTCTGGACATCGTCCAATCGTTCCGTGCGCGACACCCCCTGGCCATCGGTAGCGGTGTCGCGATTGAAGAGTGGGGATAGAAGGAGAATGATAAGGCGGTGTCGGGTAGATGTTGTGGCCGCAGAGATGACAGAGGCAATGGGATGTGGGGTGGAGAGGTCATCTAATTTAGCAACGAGGAGGGCGGCGTCGAAGGAATTTGTGGACATGAGTGAGAGATCGTGACCACAGTAATAAAGCTATAAGTCCATTGGTATAAATGCTACAGCGTCAGTATCTCTTACTATGTTACGGTGACGATTTGACCCCTCCCATCCTTCAATATCACCAACTCACAGTCCAACTTCTCCCCAGTGTCCAAGCACACAACATCAGTCGGGTCAATCGCATTTGTTCGTATTTGTCTACGCTCAAAGAACGATCGCCCAAGCACAACATCAAAATGCGGCTCCTCTGATAGGTACACTTGGATAAACGTCGTATTTGGTTTGCGCGCTTTGGGGCCGTTCGGTTGTGTCCGCCGGGAGCTCGGTGCGGCAGAGTCTTCATGAGCATCTAGTGAGGAAGAGGGGTTGAGAGTGATGGGCCATTTACCGATGTTCACGAGGCCGCCATAACCGTAATGGCCTGGTGCTGCGTCAGCAGGAATAAACCCATGCTTCGCGGCAAATTTGCGGGAGATGTAGACATGTCTGTACCCTGATTTCAAAAGCATGCGAACTAAAGTGAAGAGGGGGTTAAATCAGAGCAGAGAAAAAAAGTGTCGTGTGACAGACCTTGGGTCACTGGTCCAATGGTTCCCATAACGGTTCTGACACCGTTTTCAGAGTGAAACTTCTGAAATTCCTTCTTGAACGCAGGCACACAATCGGTAAGTTCCGGTTCTTTCCCGGCACTACGCTTGCTCCCGTGGGACTTTGAACTACGTGGGCGTGGAGAGCTGCTGGTGGCGTGGAATTGATTTGAGTGTGGGCGAGATGAGTGGAAGACGTAGAACGAAGGGTTCTGATAGGCTGGGGGAGTGGGGAGTGGCTCTGAGGGATTTTGAAGATGAAGTGTTGATAGTGACTGGGACCGAGATGAAATTTGCTGTTGACGCCAGACAAAGATGGTGTAGTCCGCATCTGATGAGATTGTGTAAACGTTATAGATGATAGAATAGGGGAAACGCATTACCGTCGTCGAGGTTCCACACTGTTTGATTCCATTCGTATTTCAGCCAACTTGGGCCAACGCGCTGACCGAAGTAAGGGGTGTTGGACTTGCGGCTGAGATTGTCGAAAAGAGATGTGAGTGTATGCTCGTTTACTGGTGGTATAATTAATGAGTGAACGAGGGCTAATAGAGAGAAACGTACGAGAATGAACGATAGAGAACGACGAGGATGGTGTATGAACATCCAAAATTGACGGTGGTGCGGTTGACATTGGATGATCGGTAACAGTCTTGTCACACTGTGACAAGGGACAGACTCGACCAAGGATCACTCAGAAGTGAGGTCAACCGTAGCACATTAGAACCATCATGACGGAAGCTCGAGGCAAGGCATGGCCACTCGCAGATGCGAAACTCACGAATTCTGTGAGTTACGACTCCAATCATAAACCATCTGATGACCAACACGTTCTGGACAGATCTTGGAGCTGGTGCAGCAAGCGAGCCTTTATAAACAACTAAAAAAAGGAGCTAATGAGGGTACGTTACTTCCTTTTTTTTCCCTTTCTTTCTATCTATTGACGATTCTTCATGCTTAGCTACGAAAACCCTCAACCGTGGGATTGCAGAATTCATAATCTTGACTGCTGACACCGAGCCTCTCGAAATTTTACTTCATCTACCGCTTCTATGCGAAGAAAAGGTTGGCTCTCTGACATTCACTATTTTCTTTACGCTGAATGAATGGTTCGTGCAGAATGTACCCTACATCTTTGTTCACTCGAAAGCCGCTCTTGGGCGCGCTTGCAACGTGTCAAGGCCGGTGATAGCTGCTAGTGTGACTACCAGCGAATCGAGGGAACTATCTAGCCAGGTCACCACTATTAAGCAGGCCATCGAGAAGCTTATAGTGTAGTTTTACACGGATAGATTTACACGGATAGTTTGACTTTGATGACTAAGCACGCCATTCATCTTCGACGATGTCCGGAATTTGCAGACCACGTCTTGCTGAGGAACGGAAACAGTGGCGAAAAGACCACCCATTCGTGAGTTTGCCCGCATTTCGCAAGAATAACTGTAATCTGGGCGGTTTGGTCCATAATGAGTCTTGACTGATCCCTACCCTCCATACATATGCAATACCAGTACTTTTATCTAACCACATTTTCTCACTGATCAGGGTTTTTACGCAAAGCCAACCAAAGCAGCGGATGGCTCCATGAATTTGATGGAATGGGAAGTGGGAATTCCAGGAAAGCCCAATGTGAGTTTAGATACTTTCAAGTCTCCCACCCTGTCGAGATGTACCCACCGCGCGCTAAATGCACGGGAGAGACGCGTCGACTCATCAGTACGGAACGCTAATACGAAGAAATTAACTAATAGACGCCTTGGGAGGGTGGCTTGTTCAAGCTCGTTATGACTTTCCCTGAAGGTACACCCGTTCTCTGTTACTGTTGATGATTGTCTGACGTATTCGTATTTAGACTATCCCTCAAAGCCGCCAAAATGTTTCTACTGATCTCGTGTCTTTCGTGGTCGCAGTAATAACATCTTGTCATTGATGCAGGTAAATTTACACCACCGCTGTTCCATCCGAATGTCTATCCGTCCGGGACTGTCTGCTTGTCCATCCTGGACGAAGAGAAATCTTGGAAAGCGGCCATTACCATCAAGCAGGTTTGTCTATCTTGTTTTCGGTTCCGTCCCTCTTTTCTGACTGTTTGTCAGATTTTGCTTGGCATACAAGACTTGCTGAACGATCCTAATGTGAATGACCCTGCGCAGAGTGACGCGTACACGATGTTCAAGTAAGTCTTATCCGTTTCTTCGCCACTTGCGTTGACTGCTTTGCTGTACGTATAGGAACGACAAAGTTGCTTACGAGTATGTTTCTTCCTTGCTTGATTCTATCATTTCTTGTTAACATTTCGTCCAGGAGGAGAATCCGACAACAAGCCAGAGAAAATACACCGAAGTAGTCGGACTCATTTGTATCTGCTGTTACTGCTCTGTACCATGTACCATTATGTTGCCCAAATTGCTTCTGCTTACTTTTTATGTTGTCCTCCATCCTCATAGTCACGGTGTGACTGCATTACCATGAACCCTCTTGGCAGAACCCTCTTGGCAAAAACTAGGAAATCACGAAAATTCGGAGTCAATTTGGTTGAAATTTATCATCTCGTTCAACTTGAAGCGTGAAGATCAACAATCCGTGGGGGGCTCGCGATGTCACAGGCAATCGTTGCATGTATGTACAGTACATACTGCGGTGCTTATGCTTCTACAGGTTTTGAACCAATGGGCGGCAGCATATCCTGCCATGACCACCGGGGTCTATAATTCCTCTATGACGCCCTCCTTTCTCCCCTGGGACACCTACAACTACTGCAATGCACCACACGTCAATGCTGATCACTATTATGAGCCAGCCGACGCGACATTGGTTTATTTGAATGTCATGATAAGACACCATAAAGTAAGTTTTGACCATCAATGACAGTTTTTTTTTCTTCTTGATCTCTCGCTTTCTCAAGCGTACTCCAGACAACCTTTTCCCATCAGAGAACTCATTGAGCCCTGCCACGGAATGGGATTGCAGCAACTTCATTCAAGAAATTTACGGTGGGGGTACAAGGCAAATTCACCGCCGCACGATCATTCCTACATGGCACCCATACCTGAGTACCATCTGGAACGGGACATGCGACGCTGGTCAATTAACCCAGGAAGGTTTACTCGACTCTGTCAGTCACGGGAGAGTGAGCCAGACACTTTCTTGTCATCTTCACCACTTGATTTAGGTGAACTGCAGGACTTTTGGTCCGTTTATCACGACAAATTATCCTTTTTGAAGACTGTAAACGAAAAGGACATCTTCTTACGCACGTCAAATGAACTGCGAACACATCAAGTCGCGGGTGGACTACTGTATGGTATGGATCCAAACGTCCAAGCAACTACATTCCCCGTTCACTGTCAGCCGGACCATGTATATTTTACTCCTCTCCGTCCCTCTGAGCTGACTATACTTCCTTAGATTGACTCTATCGTTCCGAGGTATCCTTGCCCGGCTGCTGATGCCACTCGCAACACATACCAATCCGTCCCAGCTTGGACAAACCACATGGAATTACACCAGGATCTGCAGAAGCGACTCCACTCCATTCTGGGCACTTCAGGTTTGACTGCTTGGTCGTCTTGGTGTGAGCCGTTTAGCATCTCGATCCTTCTACATATATATAATGGTCTACTGGACTATGTCTCTGCAGATGACCATTTTTTCGATGCCTTCTCGTCTAGAACATGTCATGGCCATCCTCTCCCATGCAACCCTGCAGGTGAATGTGTTTCTCAGGAGGATGCCGACAAGGTATTTAGCATCGGTGACTTTGAATACAAGTATATTTTCCTCTTTCACTTCCACGAGCTTATTTCTTACTGCAAAACGATCTAGTTACATTTGGAATTCTGCCGAGAATGCGACTACTTATGTCCAGCTCACATTCGGCGTTTTCTTTTCAGAACTCGCACGGAACTTTAAACTCTTCCAAGCAGGCAAAGAAGCGTACTTGATGCGCTTTTACGTCGGTCATGATGGGTCAATGATTCGACTGGCTGCCGGGCTCGGGATCGGAAAGATCCAACGGCTCAGATGGCCTGCGTTGGGTTCCGAAATCGTCATGGAGGTGAGCACTCAATAAACCTTACTTCGTATATCGTTCGACAAACTGAATGGTCACTTCATAGGTTTGGCGAACAAAGGCAGGCACAGAATACGTACGCGTTCTTCATGAAGGGACACCGGTGCCGACTCTCGAGTGGCTGGAACTAAGTGATTTCATTGGTATCTTAGAATCACAGGTGCCGGAAGACATTTATCACACTTGCATGGGTTGGTGAGATCGATTTATTTTGTACGCTTTGTTGCCTTGTGACTATAACTGTTGTTGATAACTTGTTTCCAACACATGTGCGTAACATTGAAGAGTACTCGGCACGAAAACGAGGTCATTATGACACCAGGACACCAAAATGACGGCTCTGCGGGATATAGGGATTGGCTGGTGTCTGACTCTAACGCCCCAGCACGAGTAGACATCCCATGTGACATAATACGCATATGTCAGGACTGCCATAAATGTGGATCCCAGGACGTGAAGATCAATTGGTCTCAAATTCTGAGGCTCGTGTGCCGAATAGCACGAGAAGGCGCCATAACCAAGGAGTATAGAAGGGGATTAATGCACTCTGATGATGAAATCGAAAGCTCTGGATCCAAACGGAAATACGGTATCGCAAACCCTTTGTGCTAGCCGACGGGCGTGTCACGCGTTACGCGTCACGAGGCAAACAAACGCGAGTCGCGACTTGAGAGACGCCTCACGCGAATCACGCCCAATGCCTCGACGAGGACGTTCCGGATCCGACAGCGACTATGATGAATCGCCTCGCAAGGTATCACAGACCCTATTTTAACGGCATAAAACTCATGCCTTTCCAGAAAGCTGCCCTTCGTTGGAAAAAAAGAGCGCAAAAACCTTCCACAAAAGCCGAAATCGTCATGTGTGCCACTGACACCTCACCCGATAGGGTGGGCGGTCATGATAAAAGTCAGTAGCTCATTTGCGTGCTTGATAGATTCTAATCGTCTGTTCAAAGAAATCTCAGAAGAAGCAGTTTTGAAAATCAAGAAGGCTTTGGCGTTAGCAGGCCACAAGACTACAGGAGAACAGGAAGCCCGCGCCGCACTCAGGTATGTGTCGTTGTGTTGTGTTGATCACATATCAAACACCAATAAAATCTGCAGGGGGGTAGCTAAGCTGCTAAGGAAATATAAGTGAGTACTTACTCATGCATGGACAATCATGATGTTCACCCATCGGAAGTGTTACTCAAGCAGATATAATGGCACACGAGTCGGATGCTGAGAAATTGACACGGTACTGATCCAAAATATTTTGTTCACTTCTCTTAGTTGATGATCACTCTAGAGCCGGTAGATCGTACGTCTCTCCGTTTAGCCAACTTCAAAGTTCTCCAGGGTACCAACTGTCTTAGTGTTGTTTCCGTCAAATGTTACCCAGACCGACCTGTCAAGGTCAACGATGAGCGTTGGGCTTCCATCATGGCTACCACCATGACTATTTTCTTTGATTGTCGAACCTACACGGCAACATTTAAAGACCGAGATCGTGTTGATTACAATTTTTATGGCACGTTTTCTTCATAACCTATTGTCACTTTCACTCGTTGATGGTGTCCTACAGGTCTGGCTGAACAGACTGTAGCGGCAGCCTACGCATTTGAGATGGT
>Ga0209006_10003783_pt1 | contig 13748 bp, 9 predicted proteins | sample JacPin_JW_Ref_O2_FD_188567 | JGI IMG/M metagenome (GOLD analysis project Ga0209006, IMG submission 188567) | Forest soil microbial communities from Algoma, Ontario, Canada - Jack Pine, Ontario site 1_JW_Ref_O2 (SPAdes) (version 2) | ecosystem: Environmental > Terrestrial > Soil > Boreal... | reverse complement strand
CTTCCGATTGTGAGGGTCACGTGCATGGACATTTCCTTGCCGTCGGCGCCGACCATCTTCTGATCGAGGGTCGTGCCGTCGGCGCTCTCGGTGTACACGCGCGTCGCGCTCTTCGGCGCCGTGCCGCTGAACTTTGACTTCGCCACGTTGAGCTTCCAGGTTCCATCGACGGCATCTGCCGCGAACGCGGTGGTGCCGAGGAACAGCATGCTGAGCAGAGCGATCGCGATGTTTCTTACCATAGCCTGTCTCCCGTTGATGTTTTGCTATTGCTTATTGGGCCGTCCGGCCCGGTTGGTCCGGACGCGGATCGGAGAATATGCGCTCAGCCCAGCCGCGGCAAGCGCTGGATTAGCGACTGATGTGGGTCGATCGGGGTTGGAATCAAGTGATTTGAAGTAAGATCAACACAATCACTTAATTGTATGATTATATTAATATTATTTGGCTCTCCAGGACGAAACCAGGCGTTGCGCCTTTAGGCATTCGTTCAAAATCGCCAGCCGATGCCCAGGGTGGTCTCGGCTGTATTTAGATTTTGGCTTGAGTTGCTGACAAGTCGATTGAGATATCGGTAGCGAGTTTGTAAATCAATGGAGATGTTGTTCGTCATGTAGTACTTGGCACCGATGCCCACATTGGCTGTGAAGCCGCTGCTGTCCGTAAGCACGACCGGCCGGCCGTTGATCACTCCCTCGATGGGCCTATCCAAATTAGCCCATGCGTAGCCCCCTCCGGCGAGAACGTAGGCAACGATGGGGTACTGAGGCGTGATGTTCCACACGGCATCGAGGTCGACTGTAGTGAGCCCGAGATTGTTGATGCCGCTCGTTACTCGCGCTGCGCGATTCGGGCTGTAGCCGCCTGACAGCTGCATCCCCCACATTTCAGTAATATTGTAGTTATAGCGCGCGCCGAACATCGCGTTGTCGTTCAGACGGGGAGTGCGATCGGACACCGGCGTGTCAGTCAGATTGTCGCCGAATAGCTCACCACCATAGATCTCGATCGACTGTGCGCGTGCCCGCTCCTCGGCTAGCGCCGGCGCACCGCGCAACATAACCGCGATTATCGAAACGAGACCAAGCCGAACGGCCGTCATTTGGCTTCTAACGCTTGACGTTCAGACGCTCATGCCAACCCGGCCCTTGCGGGAGATAGCGAGGCGTCGCCTGCTCGTTCCGCGTGACAGGCACGGCCAGCAGGTAACGCTCGCCGAGCCACGACACGGCCTTGCGTAGCGCGGCGCTGTAGTCGTCCACCGGGAGCCGTGAGGGTTCTTGCGTCATGAGTTTCATAGTCCACTCCATAGTTTGTGTTCCACGCGATTCAGGATAGGAGTCAGTGCACATCCGAACAATGTGCACAACGTAAAAGCAGTGTTTCGCGCTGGTTGATGCTGGCAGACCGATTCACTGGCTGCGATTGCGGCGGCATGTTGTGCCACGGATCATCGCGCGATCCGAGCTGTTGGCCGTAGACATACAGCGCATGCATGTATGACTGGTCGAAGTCGCGCGGATGTGCGACCTGGAAATCCGAGTCGATATACGCCAGATTGAAGTCGATGCTCTGGCGCTGCAGCGCTGCGAAGATGCGGTCCACATCGGTAGATGCCTCGACGCGCGTCAGTGTCTGCATCGTCCGCTCGCCGATACCCAGGGTACGGCGCGGCGTCGGGGACCAATTGGAGTTGAATTGAGTGTTCATGATGATGAACGCGCTGCAGGACGGTCCCGCGTTCCGCGCGGCTGGCGCGGGGAGTGGTGCCGAGTAGGGATACAGAAATACTTGGTGGACGACCGACCCGTCCACGTGCAATTCCTGAAAGTGCCTGCCGGCGGCGGTCACATTGATAAGAACCGGAGAGACAGCCACTGGTATGGCGGCCGACGCGCGCATCACTTGGCGGAACAACGTGAGCGCATCAGGCGAATCGCTGGCAGCGATGGCGCCCATGTTCCAGATGACGGGGACGCCGGCATCGAGATCGGTCGTCATGATGTAGAGGTCTCGTCCGTGACGGTATTCGCTCGCGATCTCTTGCAGCACCTCGGCGGTCACATAGGTCGCGAGCAGTAGCCCAAGGGGTTCGCTGCTGGCGAAGCCATCGCCGAGCAAGCCCGAGATGGGGCTGCGCCGCCGGAAGAACCTGCCTGGTCCTGCCGATAGAGTCACCTCGCGCAGCACGTGGTCGTAGCGTGGGCCGAGAAAGGCAAAGGGTGCGATCAAAGCTCCCACGCTTACGCCCGTGACGACCCTGAAACGCGGGCGCGTTCCTGTCTGCGACCATCCGTTCAGCAATCCCGCGGCGAAGGCCCCGCGGTCCCCGCCCGCTGAGACGGCGAGCAGGTCGCACCCCACGTCGGTATCCAGGCTGACCGGAATCTCGGAGCCGCCTGTGGATGCTCGGCGGAAAGTGGACCCTTGCAGCTGGGCGGAAGGATTCGAGAACGGTTGCGGATAGGAGCGAACACCAGGGACTCCATCCGGCCGGGCCTCATCCTGCAGCTCCGAGGGGACTGCAGAGAGTCGTGCCATTGTGGTACAGGCCGCCAGGGCCAGCAGCGTGATGCACGGAAGAAGGCGTAGATAAAAGCGGCCACTGAGCCGATCCGATCTGCGGTTCGAGGTTGCATGCGCCATGTGAAACAACCACTCCATGGCCTGATTGTGCGTACGCGCTCAACACTTAAACAGCCATGGAGAAGAAGCGCTGCATTTCCAGAATGCGAGTTGAGCGCGGCGACAACGAGCCCAGCGCCGAACGGCGATTACAAAACAGAAACCTCCTGTCCATCTATACCTTGATAGTGACTTTGCCGAGATGGCGACCGGATTTCAGATATTCGAGCGCCGCCGCGACATCCTGCATCTCGAACGTCTCGTCGATCACGGGTCGGATTCTGAGGTGTTCGATCATGCCGATCATCCGCTCGAACATCTCGACGGACCCGACGATCACCCCCTGAATGCGCAGAGTCTTGGTTAGTATTGGCAGCATATCGAGGCGCCCCCCGGCGCCCGTTAGCAAGCCGACCAAGCTGATCGAGCCGCCCACGGCGGCGGCTTTGATCGACTCATCGATCGTGCCGGCACCGCCGATTTCCACGACGTGGTCCACGCCGGCGCCACCCGTGATCTCGAGAACCGACCGGCTCCACTCGGGTTCGCTTTCATAGCGGATCACGTGCTCCGCACCCAATCGCTCGAGCCTGTCGACCTTCGCCTGATTTCTGGTGATCGCAAAGACTCGAGCACCCGCGGCGAGCGCGAACTGCAGGGCGAAAGTGCTCACGCCGCCGGAACCCTGCACCAGCACCGTCTCTCCGGGCTTGAGGTCACCGAACTCGAAGAGGGCATTCCACGCAGTCAAGGCCGCAGTTGGGAGCGTCGCCGCTTCCTGGAACGACAGAGCATCGGGAATCTTGACAAACCCACGCTGATTCCCTTTGAAGTATCTGGTCAGAACCCCATCGACGGCGCCACCTAGCGCCGAGTGCGCGTTCTCGGGTTTGAACGGCCCCGCCGTCCAATCCGGCATCTGCGCTGAAGCGACACGGTCGCCGATCTGGAAGCGATCCACCGCGCTCCCGACCTCGATGACCTCACCGGAACAGTCGGAGAGCGGGACGAGCGGCAGGCGGATGTCGCTGACGCGGCTGGGAACCTGCCCCAGCGCGATCAGGAGGTCGCGGTAGTTCAACGAAGCCGCACGCACGTGGATACGAATTTCGTGGTGGCGAAGGGGCACGAGCGGACGCTCGACCATCTTGAAGTGCTCCAATCCGAAAGCGTCGATCTGTGCGACGAGATTCGTCTTTTCCTCAGGCGCACTCATCGGCGTCTCCATTTGGCAGCTGCAATCAGGTGAACAAACTTTACGTCCGCACCTGGGGCGCGAAGAACCTGCCGAACGTTGATGCAACGTTTCATGAGGAGAAATTGGCCGGCGCGTGCCCGGGGCGGCGCCCGAGGGTTGGTCGGATCCAAGGCCCGCGAACTCGAGTGAGGTAGCGTTCAGCCGTCGCGAATCAACGGCCCTCGGCCCGGTTGCGCAGCGGAATCTTCGCACTGAATTCCGTCAGAAAATCGATGAAGGCGCGGATCTTGAGCGGTAAATACTTGCGGCTGACGTACACGATATACAGCGTCGGCCCCTGCACGGGATAGTCCGTGAGCACGGGCGTTAGGACTCCCTTGAACTCCGGTTCTTCGAATTGGATCTCCGGCATCGGCGCAAGACCGATGCCGGCGGCGACGGCGTGTCCCACGCCGGTCATCGAGCGGTAGCGCAGGACGACGCGAAGCGGAGCTTCAACTTTTCCCTCGGGGCCCGTCAATGTGATCGCATCCATGTTACCGATCGCCACGAAATCGTGGTGGGCGAGCTCCTCGGGGGACCCGGGGGCGCCATGATGCTTCAGATATTCGCGTGACGCCGCGATGAAGAAGGTCATTGGCCGTACCGGCCGGGCAATGAGGCCCGGCGCAAGCGAACTCTCACGCGCCACCCGCAGCGCAAGATCGTAACCTTCCTCCACGAGATCGACGAGCCGGTCTTCGAACGAGACATCGATCACGATCTCCGGATAGCGGAGACGGAACTCGGCGAGCATATCCGCGAGACGTCGCCCCGCGAACCAGCTTGGGCACGTGATTCGCACGGTGCCGCGGGGCGCCGTACTGAGGGACCCCAGTTCCAGCTCCGTGGCTTCCAGGTCATCCAGGATGGTCTTGCAGCGTTCGAAGTACACGCTGCCGGGTTCCGTAAGGCTCAGCGTGCGGCTGTTGCGATTCAGGAGTCGGACCCCGAGTCGCTTTTCCACATACGCGACGTGCTTGCTGACCATCGCGGTGGACAGGTCCATGCGCTCGGCCGCGGCAACGAAAGTACCCGACTCGACGACCTGCCGGAATACCCTGATGCTTGTCAGAGTGTCCACCCGCATAGTCTACATCAGGGGAATGCTTTTTGGGCCTCGGTCGTTTGCGGCTGCCAACCGCCGCCTAACGCCTTGTAAAGGGTTACCTGATTGGCAAGTGCGGCCTGGCGAACCGTCACCAGTTCCTGTTGCGCCCCATAGAGGGAGCGCTGGGCGTCGAGGGTGGCGAGGTAGCTGTCAACGCCTGAGCGAAAGCGCATCTCCGCGAGACGATAAGCATCCGCATCCGCCGCCACCAGGGCTTCCTGCGCACGCTGCTGCTCGAGGTAGCTGCCGCGCGCGCTCAAGGCGTCGGAGACCTCGCGAAAGGCAGTCTGGATCGTCAGCTCGTATTGGGCGATCGCCACGTTCTTCTCGATATGTGCGAGGTCGAGATTGGCGCGGTTCTGTCCGCCGTTGAATATCGGCAGAGTGATGGTTGGCAGGAAGCTCCACGTGCCCGTGCCCGCGCCGAACAGACCGCCGAGCCGGTCGCTCGCGGTGCCACCGGAAGCGGTTAGCTGGATACTCGGCAAGAATGCCGCGCGTGCCGCACCGATGTTGGCATTCGTAGCTCGCAGGGCGTGCTCCGCGCTCAGGATGTCGGGCCGACGCGTGAGCAAGTCCGAGGGCAGACCGGCGGGCACTTCTGCCAGCAACCCGTCGTCTTCGATGTCCTTCGGTTCCGGCAGATCCGTGGGGACATCCTGGCCAAGCACCAGCGTAAGTGCGTGGGCATCCTGCGCAAGCTGGCGCTGGTACTGAGCGAGGCTCGCCCGTGCGGCATCGACCGTACTCTCCGCCTGGCGCAAGCTGAGGAGCGTCGTGGTGTCCCGCTCGTACATCGCGCGCGTGAGCTCGTAGGACTCGCTCTCGCTACGCAGCGTTTCTAGCGTCAGCTCGACCAGCGCCTTGTCGGCCAGCACTGCGAAGTAGTCGGAAGCTACCTCCGCCACCAGGCTGATCTGGGTGCTGCGGCGGCTCTCGCTCTGCGCCAGATATTGCTCGAATGCCTGCGTCGTAAGGCTGCGCTCGCGACCGAAGAGATCGAGTTCGTAACTGGTAAAGCCGATTCCGGCGCTATAGGAGTGGAATGTGGTGGCCGTCGCGCCGCTCGGCGGCTGAGCGCCGCTGCCTGAGCCGCCAACGCCGCCGAGCGGCAGGGCGCCGTTCGCAGGCAGCCGCTCGGCAAGTCCGGAGCCCGTGGCCGAGATGGCAGGGAAGAGATTGCCACGCTGTATGCGGAACTGCGCCTCCGAGGCCGCCACGTTCAGCACGGCGATTCGCAAATTCCGGTTGTTGGCCAGCGCGATGTCGATGAGCCGCTCGAGGCGGGGGTCGGTGAAAAAGTCGTGCCATCCGATCTGATCGGCAGAGAGTCTCGCAGAGTCCGCGTCGGGTTGTACAGCCGCAGTCAGGCCCGCCTCGTCCGCCGGCCAATGCTCCGGTGCGGGGGACTGAGGCCGTTGGTAGTGCGGCATCAAGGTGCATGCGCTTAGCGCGGTGGCGGCGAACCATGCAGTGACGATACGCTTCATGGGCTTACTCTCCTACGGCCGGTGCAGCCGGCAGAGTGGACGCCGCCCGGGCAGGACGCCGCTGGGACTCGGTGAGGCGCAGCACCGCGACGAAGAACGCCGGCACGAGGAAGATCGCGAGCACCGTGGCCGTGATCATTCCTCCGGCAACTCCCGTGCCGATGGCGTTCTGGCCGCCCGATCCCGCACCGGAGGCGATCACGAGTGGCGCGACGCCGAGGATGAAGGCCAAAGAGGTCATCAAGATCGGCCGCAGCCGTTGCCGCGCGGCCTCCGTCGCCGCATCGATCAGGTTGAGGCCCGCTTCGTGGTTCTGCTTGGCGAACTCCACGATGAGGATTGCGTTCTTGACCGCGAGACCCATGGTGGTGAGTACGCCCACCTGGAAGTAGATGTCGTTGTTCAGTCCACGGAAGAGCGTTGCCAGCACGGCGCCGAAGATTCCGAGCGGGATGACGAGCAGCACCGCCGAAGGGATCGCCCAGCTCTCATAGAGCGCGGCGAGACACAAGAACACGACCGCGAGCGAGAGCGCATACAGGAAAAGCGCCTTGGAGCCGGCCTGCTTCTCCTCGTACGAAAGTCCCGTCCACTCGTAGCCGATGCCGTGCGGCAGCTTCGCCGCGAGCCGCTCCATCTCGGCCATGGCCTCTCCGGTGCTTCGCCGGAGCGCCGGTTCGCCGAGGATCTCGACCGAGGAGAGGCCGTTGTAGCGCTCGAGCTTCGGTGAGCCGTACGTCCACTCCCCATTTGCAAAAGCCGAGAAGGGCACTGTCTGCCCGGTGCCGTTGCGCACGTACCAGCTCCCGAGGTCCTGGGGCAGCATGCGCGAGGGGGCATCGCCCTGGACGTACACGCGCTTCAGCCGCCCGCGGTCGATGAAGTCGTTGACGTAGGAGGAGCCCCACGCACTCTGAATCGTGTCATTGATATCCGACAGGGTGAGCCCCTGCGCGCTCGCCTTCTCGCGATCGATCGAGATCCGGTACTGCGGCTCGTCGTCGAGCCCGTTGGCGCGCACGCGGGCGAGGAGCGAATCCTTCGCCGCGAGGGCGAGCAGCTGGTTGCGCGCCCGCATGAGGGCCTCGTGGCCGAGGCCGGCCTTGTCGATGAGCTCGAAGTCGAAGCCCGTGGCGTTACCGAGCTCGAGCGCAGCCGGCGGGGGGAAGCCAAAGACCGTCGTTTCCTGCGCGCCGGCAAAGTGCTGGTTGAAGCGCGCGGCGATCTGCTGCACGCGATTGCGCTTGCCGGGACGCTCCTCCCACGGCTTGAGCGGCACGAACGCGAGCCCTGCGGTCTGCCCGTGCCCACCGAAGCTGTAGCCGCTCACAATGAACACCCCTTCGACCGCCTGCTTCTCGTCCGTGAGGAAGTAATGGCTGACGTCATCGAGCGTACTGAGCGCGTGCGAGTCGGTCGCGCCCGCGGGAGCCGTCACCTGCACGAACATGAAGCCCTGGTCCTCCTCAGGCAAATAGCCGCCGGGGAGGCGCAGATAACCGAGCACGGCGACGGCGGCCACGATGAGCAGTGCGAGGAGCGCGCGTGCGGGGCGCCGGGTGATTCCCGACACCTGCTGGCCGTAATGCGCCTGGCTGCGCGTGAACCAGGTGTTGAACCAACCGAAGAAGCCGCGCCGCTGCGTCGTGCCGTGCTCGGGGTGCTTGAGGAGCGTGGAGGTGAGTGCGGGTGTGAAGATCAGGGCAACGAGCACCGAGAGGATCATCGAGGACACAATGGTGATAGAGAACTGCCGGTAGATCACTCCGCCCGAGCCACCGAAGAAGGCCATCGGCAGGAACACCGCCGAGAGAACCAGCGCAATGCCGACGAGAGCGCCGGTGATCTGCTCCATCGAGCGCTTGGTCGCTTCTTTCGGCGAGAGATGCTCCTCCTCCATGACGCGCTCGACGTTCTCGACCACGACGATCGCATCATCGACAAGGAGCCCGATGGCGAGCACCATACCGAAGAGCGTCAGGCTGTTGATCGAGTAGCCGAAGGCAGCCAGGACCGCGGTGGTGCCCAGCAGCACGACCGGGATCGCGATCGTCGGAATGAGCGTCGCACGCACGTTCTGCAGAAACAGCAGCATCACGAGGAAAACGAGCCCGATCGCCTCGGCGAGCGTCAGCATCACGTCCTTCACCGAGTGCCTGACGAAGGGCGTGGTATCGAGAGGATAGACGACCTTGAGCTCTGGCGGAAAGGTCGGTGCGAGCCCCGCAATCACGGCCTTCACCGTTGCGACGGTATCGAGCGCGTTCGCGCCGCTCGCCATCTTGATCACGAATCCCGCCGCCGGATCCCCGTTCCATTTGGGGATTGTCTGGTAGTTCTCGCCGCCGAAGGCGATCCGCGCCACATCGCGCAGCCGCACCTGACTACCGTTGGGCTCGACACGCAGCAGGATCTGACCGAACTGCTCCGGCCTTTGAAGGTAGGTGGGACCGACGATCGTGGCATTCAGCTGCTGCCCCGCGACCGCCGGCTCCCCGCCGAGCTCGCCGGAGGCGACCTGGATGTTCTGCGCCCTGATGGAATTCGCCACGTCGACGGAGGTCAGTCCGTAGTTGTCGAGTTTCGCCGGGTCGAGCCAAATGCGCATCGCGTATTGCGCGCCGAACAGCTGGAAGTTGCCCACTCCGGGCGAGCGGCTCACCGGATCTTGCACGTGCGAGGCGACGAAGTCGGCAATGTCGGCGGCATTCATGCTGCGGTCCGTCGAGACAAAGGCGGCCGCTAGGAGGAAGTTCTTGGCCGACTTTGCGACTTGCACTCCCTGCTGCTGTACCGCCAGAGGCAGGCGCGGCAGTGCGAGCTGCAGCTTGTTCTGCACCTGGACCTGCGCTATGTCGGGATTCGTGCCCTGCGCGAAGCTCAGCGTGATGGTGATGCTGCCGTCCTTGTCGCTCTCCGAGGACATGTACAGCAATCCATCGAGGCCGGTCATCTGCTGCTCGATTGGCTGCACGACTGTGCCCTCGACCGTCTCGGCGGAGGCGCCGGGGTAAGTGACAGTGACCGCCACCGAAGGCGGGGCGAGCGGCGGAAACTGCGCGACCGGGAGGTTCAGGAGCGCCAGTACCCCCGCCATCATCATGAGGATGGCGAGGACCCACGCAAAGATCGGTCGGTCGATGAAGAAACGGGCCATGAGACTCCCTCGAATGTTGGAACTGTGAACGGTGGTTCAGCGTGCGGCGAGCGCGGGCTTCGAGTGCTCCGCGGCGCTCTCGTGCGCGGTGACCTGCGGGCGTGCGGTCACGTCCATTCCCGGCTTGACTCTTTGCCGGCCGGCGACGATGAGTCGGTCGCTGACGGCGAGACCCTTGGTGACGACCCATTCATCGCCGATCGCGCGGTCGAGCTCGACGCTGCGTTTTTCGACCTTGCCATCGGCGCCCACCACCAGCGCCGTAGCTGTGCCATCCGGGGCGTGAGTGATGCCCTGCTGTGGAGCCAGAATCGCGCCCTCACGCACGCCTTCCTCGATGGTCGCGCGCACGAACATCCCGGGGAGCAGAAGACTCTGAGGATTCGGGAAGAGGGCCCGAAGAGTGACTGACCCCGTGCCCTGGTCGACGGTGACCTCCGAGAACTCCAGCGTTCCCGAGCGCTCGTAGTGGCTGCCGTCTTCCAGAAGAAGTTGCGCCGGCGCCTGGTTGCCGTCGGCGCGGCGGATCTGGCCGGCGGCCAGCTCGCGCTTCAACCGCACGAGCGTCGTGCTCGGCTGAGTGAGGTCCACGTACACGGGATCCAGCTGCGTGACGGTGAGGAGACTGGTCGCCTGGTTGGCGGTGACCAACGCCCCCTCGGTCACCGACGAGCGCCCGGTGCGGCCGCTGATCGGTGAGTACACTTTCGTGTAGGCGAGATTGATCTCGGCGGTGCGCACGGCCGCTGCGCCCGAAGCGACATCCGCCTCATCCTGCTCCAGCGTCGCGACTGCGTTGTCGTAGTCCTGACGACTCACCGCGTGAGCCTCGGAGAGCGACTGGTAGCGCTGCGCGATCAGACTCGCTGCAGTGACCGAGGCACGCGCATGTGCCAGCGTTGCCCGGGCGCTCGCGAGCGCTGCCTCGTAGGGTGCCGGATCGATCTGATAGAGCTGCTGACCGGCGCCGACCAGATCGCCTTCCTTGAATAGGCGCTTCAAAATCACCCCGTTCACCTGCGGACGCACCTCGGCGATGCGGTACGCCGATACGCGGCCCGGCAGCTCTGTGGTCAGCGACACCGGCCTCGCGTGGAGATCGACCACGGTGACCGCCGGCTTCGACGGTGCTGGTGCCGCGTGTCTGGCGCAGCCGGCCGCGAGCAATCCGATGGCTCCGAGGAGCAGCCCCGGCAAGATGCGCTTCTCTGCTGTAAAGACCATGTGTCGAAACTCCTGAATAAAACAACGATGGCTGCCGCAACAGATCACTGTGAATTGAATCGGTGCCTCCGACGCGCGCGCCGCGTGCGGAGACGAGTCCTTGTTACGGCGCGAGGTAAGGTATAAGCCCCACGTACGTGGATCAATCGGCCGCGCGAAGATGCAACGTTTCCCGAGAGTGAATATCGCCCGCGCGGGTGCGGAGTTTGTTGGGCGCGGTAGCGAGTCATTTCAGCGCGGGAAGATGAGGCCCACGGCGAATGCCAGTAGTGCAGCCGGGCCCCGCCGCGTTCGGGCAGCGAACCAGGCGCGATGCCGCAACATCCACAAGAAGAGTGCAATCAGACTGCCGCCGGGAAGAATGAGCACAATCGCGGCGTATGATCGGAGTTCGCGTATTGGACCGGCGAGGCGGACCCTCCAACCTGTCATCAAGGTATCTTCCGGAGTGCGAATGCCCGCTCCCTCGGGTTCATGATGTGCCCAACGAGCGGGAGGCCCGGCTCTCGAGGGAGAGAGAAGCGTGGCGCCTTCCCGCCAGCGCGGAGGCGGTCACAACGACGAGGAAGAGGGGGATCGCGATCAGTAAAACCACCGCGACGCGAAACAGAACGCGCATAACGAGTCTCCCGAGCCCCACTCCCACGGCCCGCTGCCCGGACACAGAGAACTGATGTGGGTGGAGCTTCATGCTCAAAAGATTAGGCCCGGCGCAGCGAGCGAGCCATTCGCGCGCGATGGATGCAACGTTTCGCAGCAGGAAACAAACGCTAGGCGTCGGGGAATCGGACATCAATCCGGCGTGGCGCCAATCACCGTCACTGCATGAACCAGCCGTGGCTTACGATCAATGATTGACCTGTCAGCGCATTCGACTCGAAGGAGGCGAAGAACAGCGCCGCCTCGGCCACATCGCGCACGGTGGTGAATTCGCCATCGACCGTGTCCTTGAGCATGATGTCCTTGATCACGGCGTCTTCGGAGATGCCGAGCTTCTGCGCCTGCTCCGGAATCTGCTTGTCGACGAGCGGCGTGCGCACGAAGCCCGGACAGATGACATTGGCACGCACGCCGTGCTTTGCGCCTTCTTTGGCGACTACCTTGGAAAGTCCGATCAGGCCGTGTTTGGCGGTGACGTAGGGTGCCTTCAACAAAGACGCTTCTTTTGAATGCACCGACCCCATGTAGATGATGCTGCCGCCGCCTTGCCGGTACATGTGCCTGAGCGCCGCCCGCGTGGTCAGGAAGGCGCCATCCAAGTGGATGGCCAGCAGGCGTTTCCAGTCTGCGAAGGGCAGCTGATCCAGCGGGGCGACGATCTGAATTCCGGCGTTACTGACCAGTACGTCGATGCGTCCGAAGGTCTCGACGACGGCGTCGATGCCGGAGTCGACCTGCGACTCGCTCGTGACGTCCATCCCGACGCCCATGGTACGCACGCGGCCGCTGTCCAGCTCGTTCGCCGCTGCGTGCGCCGCCGCGGCGTCCCGATCGGCGATAACCACCGAAGCGCCCGCCCGGGCAAAGGTCCGGGCAATTTCCTTACCGATGCCGCTTGCGGCTCCGGTGACGACGGCGACTTTGTTCTCAAGTTGCATTCAGGTAACTCCGTGTGGGCTCAAACGAGTTCTGAGGACGTGATTCGGTGCGGCTTGGCGGTTTGCGGGACGCGGCTCACTCACGCCCGTCCTGCGCCAAATCGAAGGTCATGACACCCTCGAGGTTGTCAGGGCGCTCGAGCACCTCGGAATGGCGCAGGGTGCGGACCGTATCGTGATAACCCGCGCGCCAGTGGTCCTCCATGCTGAGACGCGAGAATTCATAATCCTTGGAGTCGCCTTCGTACTGCTTGGTGCGGTAGACGAGCTGCACCAGGTTGTAGACTTTCGGTTGCGTATGCGGCTTCAGGAGCTTTAATTCCGGGCTGTCGCGGAGCTCGTCCGGGACCTTCTGCAGCAGGCTTGCCAGTGTGTTGCGAAGCCTTTGCGTGCTCTTGAAGCGGTCGGAATTATTGCGCGTGCGGCTCGAGTATTGAATTTCCTTTTGCCGCGTCATCACTTCCAGCATGGTGCGCGGCAGCGTGCCACGGGCGCTCCACAGGTCAACCTGGAAGGCGAGGGTGTCGCGACGCGGCTCGCTCTCGAGCACCCACTGAAGCGGCGTGTTTGAGACGAGGCCTCCGTCCCAGTAGAACTCGCCCTCGATCTCGACCGGCGGGAATCCCGGCGGAAGTGCGCCGCTCGCCATCACGTGCTCGGCCCCAATTGTGTGAGTCGTGTTGTCGAAGTAAAGGAAGTTACCGGTGGTCACATTCACGGCACCAATGCTGAAGCGCGTTTCACCGGCGTTGATGCGCTCGAAGTCGACCAGCCGCTCGAGAGTCGCTTTGAGCGGCGCGATATCGTAGTAGCTCGTCGCTTCGATGCTGCCCGGCGGTTGCAGCCAGGCGCTTGGCACGCGGGGGGCAAAAAAGCCCGCTGCGCCGCCGACCAAAGTAGTCCCGGCGCTCAGCTGATTCAGCAGCCTGCGCGTGAATTCGCCGTGCACGATCGATGGCGCCATGGCGAGCCGTGCGATGCCATCCCATGGGCCACCTGCGGTGATGAGCTTCCAGAACTCGCGCAGCTTCTCGACCCGTGCGCTGGGAGCATTACCGGCAATGAGCGCGGCATTTACCGCGCCGATCGAGATGCCCGCGACCCAGTCAGGTGCGAGATGGGCCTCCGATAGCGCCTCGTAGACACCCGCCTGATACGCACCTAAAGCACCGCCCCCCTGCAGGAGCAGCGCAATGCATTCGAAGGAAGGCCGGGCGAGCTGCCGGTGGCTCTTGCGGGCGGCGGATCGATTGGGTGTTACACGGGCGGACATGATCGGGATTCTCGTTTTGGCGCGCTCACGGTT
>Ga0209006_10003782_pt1 | contig 13749 bp, 9 predicted proteins | sample JacPin_JW_Ref_O2_FD_188567 | JGI IMG/M metagenome (GOLD analysis project Ga0209006, IMG submission 188567) | Forest soil microbial communities from Algoma, Ontario, Canada - Jack Pine, Ontario site 1_JW_Ref_O2 (SPAdes) (version 2) | ecosystem: Environmental > Terrestrial > Soil > Boreal... | reverse complement strand
GCTCGCGCTCGCGCTGTAGCTTGGTTTATGACGGCGAATCCGCTGGCCGGTGTGATCGGCAGTCCCATCTCAGGCGCATTGTTGGGCATTCACAGCAACGGACTGGCGGGATGGCAATGGCTATTTCTGATGGAAGGCGCGCCGGCGATCCTGCTCGGCGTGGCGGTGCTTTGGATATTGTCCGAGACGCCGAAAGACGCGCGTTGGCTGCGGGATGACGAACGCAAATGGCTGGTCGACGAATTGAATTTCGAGGAGCAGGCCGACTCCGGACGACGAGGAGACTTCTGGTCGGTTGCCGCGGACTGGCGGGTCTGGGTGCTTTCGCTGGTCTATTTCGGTTTGCCGGCTTGCATGTATGGCGTCACGGCGTGGCTGCCGACCGCGATCCACAGCATGTCCGGGCTTAGCAACCAGATGATTGGCGTTGTGGCGGCCATCCCTTATTTTGCGACAGCAGTCGCCATGGTGGTGGTGGGGCGGCACTCGGATCACACTGGTGAACGGCGGTGGCACACGGCCGGGATGGCATTCCTGGGAGCAGTGGCTTTGTGCGTAGCGGCCTACAGCCGGGCACCGTTTCTGGTGATCACGGGAATGAGCCTGGGAATGCTGGGAGCCCAGTCCATGGCGGGGCCGTTCTGGGCGATGGCCACATCGCGGACGGCCGGGGCCGGGGCTGCTGTTTCAATCGCGATTATTAACTCAGTGGCTAACCTCGGCGGATACTTCGGCCCCTACATGATCGGGTTCGCGCGCTCGGCCAACGGTGGGTTCGGAGGTTTGCTGCCGATCGGAGTGGTGCTGGCGGTGAGCGGGTGCCTGGCGCTGGTGGTCGGGGCGAAGCCGCGTGCTGCTAGCCACTAATCCCTTATTAAGGCCACTGCTGCTTGACGAAGGTGGCTAGTTGCTAGTGGCTAGTCTTAATGCGGAACCACCCACAGGATCAGGATAGGGGCCTGTCAGGAGAATTCGTTGAAGCGATACCACGTCCCTGGTGTTCGCGATGTCTATGAGGTCTCCGATCCCAAGGAGATCGACGCTGTAAACCGTGATCCTCGTATCGATCGTCAATTCGATTCCCGAACTTGCCCGCTCAACTGGCTTTTTGTCAAACGCTCCTTGAGTGTTCTGTCGCACGCTGGAAAACGGTTTCCGACGACGAGTCCTCGAGACTCCACGGAACGCAAGTCGGCTCAGGAAGCGTTATGGAATCGCTTGAATCTTAGAGTGGCTCAGGTGAGACTGGGGCCGGAAGAGCTTGAGCCTCTGGCGCAGTGGGTCAGGAGTAATGGCGATCAAGAATTTTTGGGTCTGCAATCTTTGGGTCTGCAGGCGCAGCAGGTTTTGGGCCGTCTGTTTTCCGTAACCTTCGTCGCGACTCCCGCGAGTTGGGCCGCGGCGACTACTTTGGTGAAAGCTCCTCGTTCATCCAATGTTCCAAAGCTGGATCTGGTGGGTCATAAGCGGCAAGGTGAGGCGCGCAAAGCAGCAACTTGCGGGCATGGTGAATGACGATCTCTCCGGAGTAAATGCGATTGGCATCGCAGTACACAATCTTGTGAATAGCTTGCGCCGGATGCGGTTACTCTATCCGACCTGAACCTTCGATCTACATTGTCACCTCTGGACGCTGTCGATCGATGCCTCGCCGCTCCCAAAAGCGTCTTTCGGCAAGCAACTGTCGCCGGCGAGCTTAAAGGCAGTCAGTTCTCAAATAACTCCTTGTTTATCCTCAATGTCGGAGACGCTGCCAGACTTGAGGGAGCTGGGGTGCTGGTTTTCATGAGAGACAGTTGGAGCGCTTGTCCTGCCGAGCAATGGGTTCCAGCGATGCTGGAAGGCGTATGGTTGCGCGCCACCGCTTCGGCTCACGCTTCAACGGCGGGGCGGAATTTCCAGTAAACGCAATAGCGCTGGTTGAACACGCGGTTAAAAGGACGGAGAGTAACGTCCTGAGGACGGCCCGCGTTCACAGTGCGAAAAGTGAGCGCTGCATTTTTCTGGCTGACTGCTTTCTGGCCGACTGCCTTGTCAACTGGGGCACTGACCGTTTGAATCCATTTGTCGAGGGCGTTGCGGTCGCCGGCGAGTTCGGGCACGGGGATGGCGGGAAAACCTCCGTGCAGAAATTTGTCGTCGGAATAGATGCGCTTCGGGTCAAGATTTTCGGTGCCGAGTTCGCCGGCGAGCACCAGCGGGCCGTACATAATGGCGGCTAGCGTGGGGTCATCAGGAATGGGCTGCAAATGCAGGCGCATGGGCAGCTTCACATCCACGCGGTCGCCATTTTTCCAGGTGCGGTCAATTTTCGCGTAGCTGGAGGGTTCCAGCTTTTGTTCGGGCTCGAAAGGCTTGCCGTTGAGGGTGACGCTGGCGCCCTCGGCCCAGTAAGGAATGCGTACGTTCAAGGTGAAGCGAGCGGGCGATTTTGTCTGCATGAGCAGTCGAGTGCCGGCTTCCTCGGGAAAGCGAGTTTCCTGCCGGAGGATGACACCTTTTTCCCGCCAATTCACTTCAGAAGCGAAAAATAAATTTACCCACAACGAATGTTCATTGTGAAAGTAGAATCCCTCGCTGAGTTTTGAGAAATTTTCCAGGCCGGTACCGCAGCAACAGAAGAAGCCTTCATGCGGAACGAAGTGAACTTTCCACTGGCCGGGTTGCATTCCCAGGTAATAAAGTGGCGAGCCATCCGCTGGATTGGGGGTGGCGAGGATGTGGTTCAGAAAGGCGCGCTCGTAATAGTCCGCGTATTGCGGCTCGGCTCGCCAGGTGAAGAGCTGGCGGGTGAGCTTGAGCATGTTGTAGGTGTTGCAGGTTTCCTGCGAGAGATCGGTAAGTTCGGAGGCGAGCACGTCGGGTGGCGTGCGGAAATGTTCGCTGGCGCTGTTGCCGCCGGTGACGTAGCTGCGATGCAGCGCGACCTGCTGCCAGAAAAATTGCGCCGCGTCGCGGTAACGCGGGTTGCCGGTGAGTTCGAATTCGCGCGCGGCGCCGATGAACTTGGGGATCTGGGTATTGGCGTGGAGGGTGGTGAGCGTATCGCGCCCCTGCGCGGCGGGATCGAGGACCGCGTGATGATCGAAGCGTTTTGCAACCACCAGATAACGGGGATTTGTGGTGACGGCGGAGAGGTTAGCCAGAACTTCGTTCATGCCTCCGAATTCGATTTGCAGGGTGCGCTGCATTTGTTCTTCCGGGAGCCGGCCGGTGCGCCAGTCCGTCCAGGCAGCCATGCCTTCGAGCACCTGAAGCGCCTGTGGATTCTGCATGTGTTCATGGACATCGAGCAAGCCAGCCATGATTTTATGGAGGGCATACCAGAGGACCGCGGCCGGACGGCCCTGTTCAAGGTCGTCAAAGCCCGACTCCGGAAACGCGGAAAGATAGCCCATGTCGCCGAGCTGGGCCTGGCATTTTGCCAGCTCCGACACCATGGCGCCGGCCTTCGCCTTAAGGCGGACGTCGCCGGTGGAGGCATACATCTGGCTGCAGGCGGAAAGGAAGTGGCCGACATAATGGCCACGCCATCCGTTGGTGGGAGACTCGCGGTTGTAGAGCGGCTCGGCCGAAGACGGAAGTTTCGCGTTGACGCGGAAGTTATGCAGCAGGCGGTCAGAATCGAGGGCGAGGAGATAGTCGAGCGTTTGTTCGCGCATCCGGAGCAGATCGGGATCGAGGATCCTGACATCTTCAAGACGAAATGGGATTGCGGTGAAGGTGGGAAGTGACTGCGTACCCGGCGGGTCGGTGCCGGTCAGATTCACGTCGGTCAGATTCAATGGATCAACCTTGAATAGATCAAGCACGGGGGTCGCATCTTGACCGATACGCGGCGTGATCGCTCTGGCGGCCGCTCCTGTCGCGGCAAGGGCTGTGCCGCTGTACAGTACACGGCGCAGAAAATCACGTCTGATCATGGCAACATCCTACCACTCGACGGAACTTTGACCGGGCGCTGGGGCGAGACCTACCAAAGGAAGTTCCTGGCTGCAAACGACGCGAACGGATAATGCCTCAAACTGGATGGCATTGTTTACAATAGGAGGTTCGTCCGTCCGTCTACCCGGAACCTGTAGCAGGACGAACAGCGGAACAACGAACGACAAACTTTGGAAGAGCCAAAACACAATTCCAGCAGCCCTCCCAGCGTTTACTGGAGGGTGGAAGGCAGCCTGCTCGACCTTACCGTGGTCGCGCCGTTGGCGTTTTTTACGTGGAACGACCAGACGTTCAGCGGGCGCGTGCGCCGGCGCGGGCTGATCTTCCTGATGGCGATGCTGCGTCCGTTTCTTTATGCGATGAACCGGAAGTTTGCGACGTGCATGGTGCACACCGTGTTGCGCGGCGTGACTCGCGATCGTCTCGATTTGCTGGGAGAAGAATATTTCCAATACCGGCTGAAACCGCGGCTGAAACCCGAAGGCGTGAAACAGGTGCGAGAACTTTTGAGTTCTGGCGCCGACGTGGTGCTGGTGAGCCAGGGACTGGACCATGTGATGCGTCCACTGGCCCGCTTTTTGGGGGCGAAACATCTGGTCGCAAACCGGCTGGAGTTTCGCGATCGCTTGGCGACTGGGCGACTGCTCGAGCCGGTGATTCGGCCGCGCGGAGTGTTTGCGCGGCTTCGGGAACAGCATCCGGATGGGCGTCGCGCGCCGAAGACTCTGGCGCGGCATCTGGGAATTTCGGTGGAAGTTTTGCGCGAAGCCGTAATTGGGGCCGAGAGGGAAGTGCTGCCGCGGGAACGGCCGATCGTTAACTTTGACGGTCAGAAACAGGCAGCCGGATTCTCGGTTCGTCGAGCGTTGCGCGGAAAGCACCTGATGCTGATCGGCGTCACCGGCTTTATCGGGAAAGTGTGGCTGGCGAACACGCTGCTCGAATTGCCCGATGTCGGAAAAATCTATTTGCTCGTCCGGCGGCAGAAATCGAATCCGGCGGAGCGGCGATTCGAGAAGATGGTGGAAGAGTCGCCGGTGTTTGATCCTCTCTTTGAACGTTATGGCGACGAGCTGCCGCGGTTCCTGCGCGAAAAAATTGAGGTGATGGAAGGTGACGTTACTCAGTCCGGCCTGGGCCTCAGCGCGGAAAACTTGCGGCGGCTGCAGAAGGATCTGGACCTGGTCATCAACAGTTCGGGACTTACCGATTTCAATCCCGATCTGCGCGACGCTCTCACGACCAACACCGATGCCGCGGTGAACATCGTGGAGTTCGTCCGCACCGCGGACCATGCGGGATTGTTGCATCTTTCGACCTGTTACGTTGCGGGAGAACAGGATGGCCGAGTCGGCGAGAAGCTGGTTGCGAACTATACGCCGCGGCACATTGCAGATTTCGATGCTGAACAGGAAGTGCGAAATCTGCATGCGCTGATCCGCGAGGCAGAGGCGCAGGCGGAGGGAATTGACGTCAGCGAAGGTTTGAGAATGCAGGCGCTGGCCAAGGAACATGCGGCGAAACATTTGCAAGGCTCGGCGTTGGAAAACCAGATTCGCAAGAATCGTATCCGCTGGTTAAAGGCTTATCTGACGGAAATTGGGACGCAGCGAGCCAAAGAATTAGGCTGGCCGAATACCTACACGCTCACGAAAAGTCTGGCGGAATCGCTGATCGTGAAGCATGGCGCGGGTTTAGCGATTGCCGTGGTGCGTCCGGCGATTGTTGAGACTTCTGTTGCGAAGCCGTTCTGCGGATGGAATGAGGGTATCAACACGTCGGCGTCGCTCTCTTATTTGTTGGGCACATATTTCCGGCAGTTGCCTTCGAACGAAAGCAAGCGGCTGGATATTATTCCTGTGGACGCGGTGTGTGACGGCATGACGCTGATCGCCGCAGCTATTGTTGAGCGACGGCATGACCGGCTCTACCAACTCGCGACTTCGGTCACGAACCCGTGCGACATGGGACGCTCGATCGAACTCACATCGCTTGCGCACCGCAAGCACTATCGTGCACAGGAGGGGCTGGAATCATGGCTGCGGCTGCGGTTTGACGCCATTCCGGTTTCGAAGACACGCTACAACCGCATGTCGGCTCCGGCACAGAGAGCGATTGTGAAATCCATTCAGCGCGTGATGTCGCCTCTGCCGCTGAAGCGAGCGCCGCTGGCGAAGACCGAGCGGAATCTGGAACGGCTGGAGAAGTTGATCGAACTCTTCGAGCCTTTCATTCTTTTGAATGAGCACGATTTTGCCGCAGATAATATCGAGAAGCTGTCGTATGCGCTAGTGCTAGAAGAGCAGAAACAATTCGGTTACCACACGCGCGATCTTGACTGGTGGGAGTATTGGATCAACGTTCATATTCCGGCGCTGCGGCGGTGGACGTATCCGCTGATCGAAGGCCGCCCGCTCGAAGCGCGGCCCGCGCGCAACTTTCAACTTGCACCTTCCCAACTTGCACCTGCCGCCGGAGGAAACGGCGAGACCGTGAAAACCGGAACTAATGGAGTGACGTGGCGATATTCCTGACCGGATCGACTGGGTACATTGGCGCGCACGTGGCCGCGAATCTGCTGGACGGGCACGGGGCTGCGCTGAACGTGCTGGTGCGGGCGCGCGATCCTCGGGAAGCGCAGGTGCGACTGTGGCACGCGATGCAGCTGCATTTGGACTTTCCGCGCTTCTACGAATATCTGCAGACGCGGGTGCGAGTATTTTGCGGAGATCTGACTTCTCCCGGCTTCGGGCTTGGGCGCGACGAGTATGACCGGTTGGTGCACACGACGGATTCCGTGATTCATTGCGCAGCTTCGCTCAACCGCAAGTCGGAAAAAAGTTGTCTGAACGTGAACTTACGCGGCACACTCGAAGTGTTGACGTTAGCGCGACACGCGGAGCACTATCACGGATTGCGGCGCTTCAGCCAGGTGAGCACGGTTGCAGTGGCGGGCCAGCGCAACCATGAAGTGGTTACGGAAGATCGTTCGATCGAGTGGGACCGGTCGGACTACGATCCTTACGCGAGAACGAAGAAGTTCTGCGAGCATATGATGCGCGTGCTGCTGCCGGACACGCCGAAGACAGTTTTCCGTCCGAGCATAGTGCTCGGCGACAGCCGGTACGCGGAAACCACGCAGTTCGACATGGTGCGATCGTTCGTATTTCTTGCAGGCCTGCCGGTGCTGCCGTTTCGCCCCACGGATAAAATCGACATCGTGAATGTAGATTTCGTTGCCGATGCGATCGCGACGCTGCACCAGAAAGATCAGCCGCAGCACGACATCTATCACCTTTCGTCGGGCCTGGAGTCGCAAACGTTTCGCCAGTTGACCACCGCCCTGGCGGCGGAGCAAAACAAGCGCGGTCCGATATTTATACCTTTTCTTGAGAAGCCGTTCGCGGCGACCGTGAATTTTCTTTCCGGCCGCAAAGGACCTGTGGGTCGCGGGGCGGCGCTGATGAAGGTGTTCATGCCTTACCTGGTGTGGAACACGGTATTCGACAACACGCGCGTCACGGCCGAACTGGGACGCAAGCCGGTGCCGTTCTCGCGCTATAGCTATCCGCTATTGAAATTCAGCCGGGAGAATCAGTTCGAATACCGCTACAAGCCGTGGCCGGCCGCCGCCGGAGGATCCGCGGCATGATGGACTTCGTTCTGGAAGCGTGGGTTAGCTCCTCCATCGAGCGTGCGAAGGCCAGCTGGATGCTCGGCGCCGGAACGCCCTGGAAGCCGGGCGAGAAACTGAAGCTTCTGTTCGCCGGATATAACGGCACGCGCAACACTGGTTCGGACGTGCGTCCCGAAGAAACTCTGCGGCAGCTTCGGCACATTCTGGGTGCGGAGAACGTCGAATTCAGCGCCATGTCGCAGAACTTTGATTTAACGCGCGGCTATTTCGCGGGTGCGGAGCAGGTGCATCTACCGGATGTCTTTCCTCCGTTTTTATCTCGCGAAGTTCCCAAGCACCACGGCGTGGTTGTAGTCGAAGGCTCGGCATTCAAAAGCAAGTTCGCCAATGCGCTGACCACGATGATTATCGGTTCTTTAGGAATGGCGGCGGCGCAGAATAAATTGGCTGTGGGCTACGGGTCCGAGGCGGGGCAGATGGACCCGCTGGTCGCCCGCATGTGCGCGCGTTACTGCAAGAGTTCGCTAATTATCACGCGCAATGAAGAATCGCGCACTGTGCTTCGCAAGCTCGGTGTACCCACCGAACTTGGAACTGATACGGCTTGGACGTTCGAGCCGCTTCCGCCGGAGTATGGCCGCAAAGCCTTGACTGACGCGGGATGGGACGGGAAGATGCCGGTTTTGATCGTTTGCCCGATTAATCCGTTCTGGTGGCCGGTGAAGCCTTCGCTGGTGAAGTATGCGGCTCGCTCCGTGACCGGTGCTTATAAGGATAGTCATTTCCGCACGGTGTATTTTCACAAGTCCGGCCACGACGTGGATGCCGCGTTCGACAATTACCTGACTGCAATTGCAAGCGCGGTGAGCGCGTTCCAGCAGCGGCGGAAGGTGTTCACGATTCTGGCTGCGACCGAGGCGCTTGATGCGCGTGCCTGTCGACGCATTTCCGAAAAGCTGGGGGGCGGGCTGCCCGTGTTCACTTCCGAAGAACACGACATGTACCAGATGGTGAGCATTTTGCGCGCCGGGCACATGATGGCATCATCGCGCTTTCATGGCATCGTGACTTCGATGCCGGCGCTTGTGCCTTCCGCGGGAATCACAATGGATGAGCGCATCCGCAATCTGATGCGTGAGCGCGGCCATCAGGATTTGCTGATGAATGTGGACGATCCCGATCTCGAGCCCAAGCTGCTGTCGGCGTTGGAAAAATTGGCAACCGACGGGGAGCGCATTGCCGACGGGATTGGACGTACCGTAGTGAAGAATTTGAAGACGATGGCCCGCATGGGCGTCTATTTCGAGGAAGAAGTGCAGCGGCGGTATCCGGAGTTTCCGACTCGCAAAGGGGAGTGGAGCTGGGAAGATTACCTGCCGCCAATCAGTCCAGCTCTGCGGCAGTTAGCCGCTAGTTATAGTTGATCTCTGCCGGGCTTTGAGTTAACTACATTGAACTTTATCGAAGACATATTGTTGCAATTGAAGGCGGCATCGGACACGGTGATTCTGCAGGAAATCCGTGACGGCAAGGTCACGGGCGTGACCGGAGACATGCTGCTGGAGTTGATTGGCGAGGCGCGAACGTTCCTGGCGTCGAAGGGACTGAAAAAAGGCCATCGCTGCGGCTTGCTGGCGCCGAACAGCATTCGCTGGGTTGCGATGGATCTTGCCATCATGGCCGAGGGACTGATCGCTGTCCCGCTATATTCGCGCCAGGCTCCGGCAGAACTGGTGACGATGATGAAAGATTGCACGCCGTCGGTCGTCTGTTGCGGAGACGCGGCGTTGCGCGATCGAATCCGACAGAGCTGGCCCGATGCGCCGGAGCATGTTCTGTTCGACGATATCTTTATCTCTGCGGGTGTGAAGGGAATTGCGCTCGATCGGCTGCAGGTGGGAGATGGCGATCCGGTGGCGATTATCTACACTTCTGGAACTTCTGGCGAAGCCAAGGGAGTGGTGCTGACCGCGGCGAACGTAGGGTTCATGCTCGGCTGCACTTCCGACCGGCTAGATGCATTGATGAGAGGCCAATCAGGTCAGGGTCGATCGAGCCAGGATCGCGTATTTCATTATCTGCCATTCAGTTTTTGTGCGTCATGGATTGCGCTGCTGACGTTTCTGAAAAGACGCAGCCTGCTTACGCTCAATACCGACCTCACGAAAATTGCCGGGGATCTTCCGGTGGTCGCTCCCGACTATTTTCTGAATGTCCCGCAATTGCTGGAGCGCATGCGACGCGGAATCGACGAGCAACTGGAAAAAACGGGAGGCATTGGGTTGGGGATTTACTGGCGCGCGAAACGGGCGTGGGCGCGGCAGCAGGGAAAACTTCCGGGATCCGGCGACGGAATTTGGCTGTGGCTGGCGAACGCGCTGGTGTTTCCGAAGATTCGCGCCAAGATGGCTGGGCAAAACTTGAAAGCGCTGATCTGTGGGTCGGCGCCGTTGAGTCCGGAGACGCAGCTTTACTTCCAGATGCTCGGCGTCCCCGTTTTGCAAGTGTATGGTTTGACTGAAACCACGGCGATCTGCACCATGGACGATCCTCGGCATGTAGAGCCGGGCCGCGTGGGGCCGGCCATTTCCGGGATCGAGATGCGGCTGGGCGAGAATGAAGAAATGGTCGTTCGCGGACCGAATGTTTTTCCGAGCTATTGGAACCGCCCGCAACAAACTGCGGAAGTGCTTCGCGAGGGATGGTTTCACACCGGCGATCAGGGCGAGATGGATGCGTCGGGGAACTGGCGCATCGTGGGGCGAATCAAAAATCTGATTGTTCTCGGATCGGGGCACAAGATTTCGCCGGAAGCGATTGAAGATGAGATTGCGCGCGCCCTGCCCAGCGCGCAACAAGTGGTTGTCATCGGCAACGGCCGCGGATATCTTTCTGCGATCGTCACGGGCACTGTGACTCGGCCACAAGTGCAAGATGCGCTGGATGCTGTAAATCCACAGCTGCCGCATTACAAGCAGGTGCGGGCGTTTCATTTGCGCACCGAGCCCTTTTCGATCGACGAGGGCACGCTCACAGTAAATGGAAAACTGAAACGCGATCTGATTGCATCGCGGATGAATCGTGAGATCGAAGAAGTATACCGCGCGGTGAAAACCGCATGAAATCATCTTCCGCGGCTCAAGATCGCAAGGCATTGTCCTGGCAGGTGACGGAAGGCGTCATCGAGCTGGCGCTTCACCGCGAGCCTTGCAACGAACTCGGTTCGCTCTCGCTGGCTGAACTGGAAGAATTTGCCGCTGCGTTCGAAGGGCTTCAGCAAGAGGCTCACGCTCTCATAATCTATAGCGATCTGAAAGCTGGCTTTTGTGCCGGCGCCGATTTGCGCGAGCTTTACCGTCGATCGCAGGCAATGGACAGAATTGAAGCACTGAAAGGCGTGCGCGATTTTTTGGAGCGGATTCACCGCGTGCTGAATCTGATTGATGCGGCGCCGTTGACGACCATCGCGGCGGTACATGGAGTCACTTTCGGTGGAGGATTTGAGCTGGCGTTGGCTTGCGACCTGATCATCGCCGACAAGATGGCTCGCTTCTGCTTTCCCGAATTAAGGCTGGGACTGATCCCTGGTTTCGGGGGAATCCCGCGGCTGAAACGGGATTTGGGCAATGCCGTGGTGCGAGATTTGTTGCTCACCGGCCGCAGCTTCAATGCGACCAAAGCGCAGCAGATTGGGCTGGTGAGTCAGGTGGTTGGGGAAGGAGAGGCGCTGCGAGCTGCTCGGGCGACGGCGGCTCAGCTGGGAAAATTCGATCGCGAGACTGCAGCGGCTGCGAAACGGTTTATCAAACCGATCCCGCATGAAGAGCTGCGGCGGGAAATTGACATCTTCTGCGAATTGTTTGCGCGCCCGGCGGTAGCGGCTGGGCTGAAAAAGTTTGCCGAAAGCACCGAGGCGCAACCGTATTTGCCGTAGCCTCAGCGAATGCCAAATAAAATGAAAGCCAACCCTATGGCCGCTCCCCAGCAAACGCTCGACGAAATTCTTAACTTGGCGTCCGCCCATTTCAAAGTGCCGCGGGAGAAACTGAATCCGGACGAAGACTTTTTCAAGGCGCTCGGCATTGACAGCCTGCAGACTCTCGAACTGCTCACCCGGCTGGAGCATCATTTTCATGTCGAGCTGCCGGACTATGAACTGCAGGGCGTCACAGACTTCCGGACTCTTGCGGGGAAGATTCAGGCGCGATTGTAGAAATAGAATTCTGAGCGAACCGCGGGAGAATCGAGGCGTATGGTTGAGACACCGGGCCACTTTCTACCCTGCCTTTCGTTTGTGCAGGTAGTGAACTGATAAACATGGTTTAATTCGCAGGTTCGCGCCTCTGTGATGAAATAACCTGTTGATGCTCGATCTCCGACAATACACGTGCCTCGGCGCGGCCCTGCGCGATGCGCTGGACCGCTTTGCCACCCAGGTGTGCCTGATCGAGGCGGACCGCGATCGCGAGAAAGTTCGGCTGACGTATTCCGATTTCAAGGAAATCGCTCTGCCCCTGACCCGCGCACTGGAAGATGCGGATTTCGATGCCGGCGACCGCGCCGCCATTATCATGACGAATCAGTCGAAGTGGCTGATTTCGGCGTACGCGATTTTCCATTGCGGCGGGGTGCTGGTCCCACTCGATTACAAGTTGACCGCGGCTGAGCACCTGCAATTATTGGCGCACTCGAAAGCGAAAGTGCTGGTGGTGGAATATCACCTGTGGCGGGCCATCATGCAGGCGCCGGAGTTCCATAGCATCGGGACGAAAATCGTTTTGGTCACGGAAGCGCCGCTGGGCGCCGATCTAGCGGGAGCGTTTCGCTGGGAAGATTTCAAGCGCAAGGGCGCGCCCGATTTCGTGATGCGGCAGAAAGAAGACGTAGCCTGCATCGTGTATTCGTCGGGAACCGGCGGACATCCTAAGGGCTGCGTGCTCACGCATGAAAATTACCTCGAACAGTGCGCGGCACTGACCGCGTGGTATCCCTTCTGGCCGGGCGTGCGCTATCTGAGTATTCTGCCCACAAATCACGCGATTGATTTCATGGTCGGGTTCATCGGTCCATTTGTGTGTGGGGCTTGCGTGGTGCACTTGCGAACCCTGCGTCCCGATTTTGTGCGCGACGCTTTTGTGCGCTACCGCATCACTTATGTTTCGCTGGTGCCCATGATCCTGAAGAATCTGGAGCGTGGCTTGCGTGCAAAATTCGACGAGCTGCCCTCGTGGAAGAGGATGATCCTCAACCGCATGATCGGGCTGAACAAACTGTTGACCCGGCGCCGGCCGAATGTGAAGCTCAGCCGTGCGCTGCTGGGCCAGGTGCATCGCGGATTTGGCGGGGAACTGCTTGCCCTGATCACCGGCGGCGCGTTCATGGAACCTGCGACCATGCAGTTTTTCTACGACCTCGGAATTCCTGTGGTCAATGGATACGGACTCACCGAAGCGGGAACGGCGCTCACGCTCAACGATTTGAAGCCGTTCCGCGCCGATACGGTGGGCAAGCCCTTGCCCGGAGTCGAGCTGCGTATTCTGAATCCGGATGCCGAGGGTGTGGGTGAAGTGGCGGCTCGCAGCAATACGATCATGTCCCACTATCTCGATGATCCGGAGCTTACGCTGGAGACCATCGTCGAAGGCTGGCTTTTGACGGGCGATCTCGGCCGTTTTGATCGCAGTGGGCATCTGCAACTGTTCGGGCGAAAAAAGAACATGATCGTCACTGAGGGCGGAAAGAATATTTATCCCGAAGATATTGAAACGGTTTTCGATGGCTTGCCAGTCAAGGAATACTGCATTTTTGCGGCGAACTATGTCTGGCCGAAGAAGGAGTTGGGGCAGGAGATGCTGGTGATCGTTCTGCGGCTGGAGCAGAACCAACACTTTGACAGCAAGCTACTCGATGAAATGAGCGTCCGAAACCGGCGTTTGCCCGATTTCAAACGGGTGGGCGCGTACTTGGTGTGGACCAAGGATTTTCCCCGCACTGCTTCCATGAAAGTGAAGCGGCAGGAGCTGGCCGAAGACATTGGCAAGAGCGCGGACCGAAAAGCGGCGGTGACTTTCTAGACGAATCCACTTCGACGAATCTGGTTCAACGAATCTGTGTGAGCGAATCTTTCCTGGCGATTGTGAATCCGGCTGCGGGCGGGGGACGAAGCG
>Ga0209006_10003781_pt1 | contig 13750 bp, 14 predicted proteins | sample JacPin_JW_Ref_O2_FD_188567 | JGI IMG/M metagenome (GOLD analysis project Ga0209006, IMG submission 188567) | Forest soil microbial communities from Algoma, Ontario, Canada - Jack Pine, Ontario site 1_JW_Ref_O2 (SPAdes) (version 2) | ecosystem: Environmental > Terrestrial > Soil > Boreal... | reverse complement strand
ATGGCGGGCGGTCGCGGATAGCGTTCTCGCGGGTTGATCCGTGCTGCGCTCTCTCGGATTGAGAGACGCGGGACGCCGACACTGCTAGGACCGCCTCATTAACTGTAAGAACATCCTACAGAGCGCTTGGAACGGCTGTCCGCCCCGAGGAAGCCGCGCGGCTCGTGTCGCTGGCAATGGAGTTAGCTGATCGATATCCGAATCGAGCTCAAGGCGCGGTCCCATGGTCCTGTTCGCCCCATCGGAGCGAAAGAAAGCTGTTCCTTTTTGAGCAGCCCAACTTTGACGGGCGCGGAATCGCGGTCGAATAGAGAGCATCGACTCTCCCCGGCGCGAGCGGGGCGAGGGTCACACAGCAGCGCCGCCCAGGCCCCGAACCGTGATAGGACAGCCCGAACGCTGGGATAGATAATGGGGCACATATCGCTCGCGCTCGTCGCGGCCGGGCTCTTCGCCACGACAAACGTGGATGACCTTTTTCTCCTTGTCGGTTTCTTTTCCGACAGGAACCTTGCCGCTTGGCAGGTTGTACTCGGCCAAATTCTTGGCGTTGCCGTGCTTATCGCCATCAGCCTTTCCGCGGCATTGGCGGCGCTGGCGTTCTCGCCATCTTATGTCGGTCTTCTCGGTTTCGCGCCGATCATCCTTGGCGCCGCTAAGATTCGGGCGCTTTTCGTCGATGAGCGGGCGGCCGAATCGCCTGCCGAGCATCGCGGCCGGCTCACGAGCGCGGGCTCCGCCGGCGTTGCGCTCGTGACAATCGCGAGCGGGGCCGACAACATCGGGGTTTATACGCCCTTTCTCGCGGCTCAAACGTCCATGCAAATCGCGGTCATTGTTTTCGTTTTTCTTGCACTGACCGCCACGTGGTGCTTTGCCGCGCGGTGGTTAGTTTCTCATCGCGCGATAGGGACGTTTCTCCGAAGCGCTGCGCCAATCGTTTCGCCGGTTGTGCTCATCGTGCTCGGCGTGTCCATTCTCTATACGACCGGCGCCGGAGCACTCATCGTACGGTTCGCCCGCTGAAGATATGCGACGGGCGATACCTTCGCTGCGCATGCTCGCCTCCGGCTGTCAGAGGGTATCGGCAGCATTCCTCAAAAGATTGTGGACAGTCGATCATCGATTCAGAGCTTCTGCGTAACGAGAGAAAATACACCTCCAACGGCCCGGCACAGTCCGTTCGCATAAGCTCGCGCACAAATCACTCTTCGAAACGGCCTGTACGCGGCCGTCGAAAATCGTGACTGCGGGGGCGCACCCGGGATTCACGCTCCGAGTTTGCCGAAGTCTAGGCGCGCTCGCTCGTTCCTCGTTCCTTGCTTGACGAGACAAGCAGATAAGACAATTTAGATATGATACATATAGGCTAGGTCACGTGGATCAGCTCGTGCTCGCATTTCAGCGAGCGTGCACTGATCGAGCACATCCGCAATGGCGTTGCGCGCTTCAACCATGATTAAACGGACAGAGCACGACTTGCGATCGCCGCAGTCGTCGCAAGGGCGAAATGCCGTTACCGAAGCACATGGGATCGGGGCGAGAGGACCATCGAGGGCGCGGACGATCGCGCCGACGCGTATCTCGTGCGCCGGGCGGGAGAGTGCATAGCCTCCCCCTTTGCCCTTCTTCGAATAGACCAGGCCCGCGTGTCGCAGGTCACTCAGGATATGGTCCAGGAACTTTTTCGAAATCGAATTCGTTTTAGCGATACTCGCTACTTGAGCTAACTCGCCGGGCTCAAGTCCGGCCAAATGCACCATGGCCTTGAGGCCATACTTGCCCTTTTTCGTGAGCACAATCTTATCCTGTCGTCCGTGCCAAACTCACTAGCTCGTGCTCAGCAAATCCGTTTTGCCGCGCGCCGTGGCAGCCGCGAGAACCGTTGATCATCAGCGCCGTAGGTTACAATCCCGACCTAAAATAGACCGATTCTACGTCCGGACATTCAGAGCAACTATGTCCCGCTCGACATCACACTGTTACGGTTCTCTGCGAGTGAACACCCCTTCGATCGATGTTACCCGGACTTAGGCGGCCTCGTCGCTAAGGTCGATCCGGCCGGGATGCCGCCGGTGCACAGGGAGCTAGCCAGTCGTCCCGCGACCATGCGCGCGCCACTTGGCCCTGACTAGGAGTCTAGCTTATCGCGTTTGCCGCTAACGTCAGCTCGATCGCAATCCGTGTTTCGCTCTTCGTTGTGCGAGCGTCGCACATGGAAGACGAGGTCTTCATCCGAATTCCCCTGCTCAGCTAAAAGATGTTCGAGGCGGACGAGTACATCTCGCGTAATGCGCCATACGCTTTCTACTGTTGATCCGAGTTTCATGCTCTCTTCCTCCGCGGCCGAAGGACTCTCTAAGCGTATCCGCTCGTATCACACCGCACTGGTGAGGAGCGTCGCGTGTGTGGCCAGACGTCAACGCCGATCCACAGGCCTTTGGCGACCTCGATCCTGAGGACAGTCGTGCCTGCCGGACCTGTTCGATGTCTTCGACGATCCGGCGACAGGGCCGTCGTCAGCGACCGCGTCAGACGCGAGGATCCGGGTCGGTCGTCAGGCGCCCGACTAGGCAAGCAGCCGGGCAAGCCACCGCCTCCTACTGAGTCTTCACGGTGGGAGCGGTCAACCATGCCGCCGTCGCGAGATCGCTGACGCCGAAGCCCGGCAGCTTCTTGTCGAGGTCTTGAACGGTCTTGATGTCGTTCTTTTCCAACGCCTCGCGCGTAATTAGCACTGGCTTGACCTCGACGACCTTGCCTGGATCCTGCCCGGCGATGAGAAGCGCAAGTGCGCGCAGGGACACCTCGCCGACAACGGCCGGATTAGTCGCCGACGTCGCGACCCACGAGCTGCCTGGCTCTCGAATCTCCTGGATGTCCGCCGTGGACACATCAGCCGAATAGACCTTGATCTTGTCAGCGACGCCTGCTTCGGCGGCGCCGAGCTTCACCCCTCGAGCAAACTCGTCATAGGGCGCGAACACGACTGTGATATCAGGATGCGCTCGCAAGGCCGCAGTTGTCTGCGATGCAACGGTTGTTGCCGTGTTCGAGTCGACCGCGCCCCACAGGGCTTTCTCTTGAATCCCCGGATGCGCCTTCTTGACGTCAGCCCATTCTTCGCCGCGCAGTTCCAGCGGACGAAATCCGGCCACGAAAACATAGCCGGCATTGAACTTGTCGCCGTTCTCCTTCAATGCTTCGTCTAAGACTTGGCGGCCGATGTCATGATCGCTTTGCGAGACGAGTGGCACCTTCGGATTGCCGATATCAATGTCCTTGACGACCACCTTGATGCCGGCGTCCAAGGCTTTCTGGATCACGTCTTTTACCGCCTCAGGCTGGCCGTGGCTCACGATGATTCCCTGTACGCCAAGCGCAATTGCCTGCTCGATCTGCTCGCGCTGAAGAGCAGCGTCCTGCTTGCCTTGGAAGATGTGCAGATCCACGCCGAGAGCTTTGGCCTGCCGCGCGACTCCCGCCTCGTAGGCCTCGAAATAGTCGCCCTGCGAAAGATAACTGACGAGAGCGATTTTGACCCCGCCCTTGTCAAATGGCGGCGGCGCGCCCTTGATACCATCGGCGAGCGCAAGGCCAGCCACAGAGGCTGAAATGAGGAGGCCGACGAGCCCCGCTTTGAGATGCCGCATGAGTGAAACTCCCAGAGAGATGTCGATGATGGCCTCAACGGCGGCCACGGCCGATTCCGAAGGTCAACGCCAGGGCTCCGACGAGCACCGCGCCCTTCACGAAATCCTGTGTGTAGTAAGGGACGTTCAGCATCGTGAGGCCGTTCAGAACGACCCCGACGAAGATCGCGCCAGTCACGGCGCCGATCACGTTGGCGCGGCGCTGGTCAAGCACGGCGAACCCGATCAGCGATGCCGCGACGCTGTCGAGCAGCAGCGAAGAGCCTGCGAACACGTCGCCGCGCCCCACCCGCGCGGCGACGAAAACGCCGCCTAGCGCCGCAAGCACGCCGGAAATGACATAAGCGGCGACCCGGTAGGCCTTGACCGGCGCCCCGGCCAGATAGGCTGCGGTTTCATTGCCGCCGACCGCGTAGAAGACGCGGCCCCAGCGTGTGCGCTCCATGAGGAACCAGAAGACGACAGCGATGACCGCGACAACGACGACCGGCAGCGGGGCGACGCCAAACAACTGATAGCGGCCGATCGCGAGGAACACCGGATCGAAGGCGCCGCGCGCGACAGAGCCATCGGAGAGGATAAGGCCCGTCGTAATCGACCGCCCGGCACTCGGGATGAGCTGAAGCCCGGCGAGCAGAAACATCATGCCAAGCGTCGCGAGAAGGTCGGGGATGCGCAGGCCCACGATGAGCAGCCCGTTGACGAGGCCGATTGCCGCCCCTGTCATCAAAGCGAACGCTACCGTCGCGGGCGCGCCGAGCTGTAGCACGACCATCGCGTAGCTTGACAGCATGAGGCTGAAGGCGGCGATCGAGCCGACCGAGAGATCGAAGCCATCCACCGCGAGCGTGACCGTGACGCCGACCGCGAGCAGCGCGACAACTGCCACCGACTGCAGCACACTAAACAGATTATTGACATGCAGGAACGCCGGTTCGGCTTGGTGGAAGAATACGACAAGCGCCGCGAGGATGATGAAGATCGCATAGCGACGGAGCGCCCGGCCGAAGGCGTCAACGGCGAACGGCACGCGGGACGACGCGGCTTGCGTGCGAACCTCGTTCGTCAAGCAGCCGTCTCCCTCTCTTTGTCGGGTTCCATCGTCTCGAGCGCAGCGATTGCGGCGATCAGCGATTCGCCGCTGTTCGTCCTCAGGTCATGCAGACCCACGATCGAATGGCCATGCATGACCGCGACGACGTCGGCAGCCTCGATCGCCTCTTCGACGTCGCTGGTCGCAATAAGCGTCGCGCCGTCGCGACGGTCGGCACGTATCGCGTCGACGATGTCCCGCCGCGCACCGACGTCGATACCCTGGAACGGCTCATCGAGCAGAAGCAGGCGGCACGGCGCCGACTGCCAGCGGCCAATCACCACCTTCTGTTGATTTCCGCCGGACAGGAGATCGAGGGTGTCCTGCGGACCGCGGCAGCGAACGCCGAGGCTGCGAATGATGGTATCGGCCGTGTCCCGCTCGCGCCCTTCGCGCAAGAGTCCCGAGGGGAACCACGACCGGCGATGTGGCAGGGCAATCGTACCAGCGATATCTCCGCCGGGCGTCGCCGCGGGCAAGAACGAGGAGCGCCACCTGTCCTCGGCCGCCATGAACACGCCGCGCGCGATGGAATCGGCTGGGCTGATCGGTCGCCACGGCGCGCCGTCCAACTCGATGGAACCGCCCTCGAGAGACTCGATTCCGAACAGCGCACGCAGAAGTCGACTCTTGCCTGAGCCGAGCGCTCCCGTCATGGCGACAACCTCGCCAGCACGAACGGCAAGATCGAAGCCTGCTGCGCCCGGGATAAGCCGAACCCCGGCCATGCGCAGAACGATCTCGCTTGCGAGGCCGGCGTCTGCGACCCGGGCGGCGGCGTCATTGAGGTTTCGCCCAATCATCGCACGGACAGCAGCGGTGAAATCGAATCGCTTCGCCTGGCCCGCGACCAGGCGCCCGTTGCGCAGGACCACGATCCGGTCGGCGATGCGCCGGATGTCTCCGAGGCGATGGGAGATGTAGAGAACGCCGACGCCGCGCGCGCGCAGTCGATCGACGACCGCGAAAAGCCGGTCCGCCTCGGGCGCCGATAGGCTCGCGGTCGGTTCATCGAGGATGAGCATGGGAGCTTCGGCTGCGACTGCCCGGGCAATAGCGACCAGCTGGCGATGCGCGGGCCCGAGTACGCCGAAGTCCTGGTCGAGCGGCCCGTCAAACCCGATGCTTGCCGCGATCCGTCTCGCCTGCCGGGCAATCCGGCGCTGGGAGACAAGCGCGCCCGCACCGCCGCCACAGAGCGCGTCAAGCACCAGGTTTTCGGCGACGGTCAGGCCGGGAACGCCGAGCTGCTCGGTCGACTGGTGAACGACGACGATCCCGGCTGTCCGCGCGGCCTGCGGCGAGGCGAGGCGCAACTCGCGGCCTGAGACGATGATGCGGCCACTATCCGGCCGGCTAACGCCAGCGGCGATTTTCGCGAGTGTCGACTTACCGGCGCCGTTCGCGCCCATCAGCGCCACGACTTCTCCGCGGCCGATCGCGAGATCGACATCCTCAAGCGCCTGCGTCGCGCCGAATCGCTTTGACACCGAGATCAGTGAAAGCGCTGGAGCCACCGCCGAAGACAAATCAAGCATTGAAGCCAGGAAGCCAGGGCCTGAACGCCCACAGAGCCTAACGTACGGTGCAGTCCGCAGGGGAGTCAACCAATTTATATAAAGTCGCTAGACAAAATGGACTAAAGCGGTATCCTGCTTGCGCACCTCAACCTGGAATTGGACAGCGTTATGGACAAACTGACCAAGCTACTTGCGGCCGGCGCCTTCGCCGCGCTCGCATCGCAAGCGCAGGCGCGCGCGGGCACCATTCGGATCGGCTACCAGAATGAGCCTGATCCCTCGCACGCCGCGATCGTCGACGGCGCCTATGAGAAGGCAACCGGCGACAAGATCGAATGGCGCAAGTTTGATTCCGGCGCGAGCGTCATCGCTGCGCTCGCCTCGAATGCGATCGATATTGGATATGCGGGATCGAGCCCGCTCGCCGCCGGCGTAACGCGCGGCGCGCCGATCGAAGCTTTTCTCATCGCGGGCCTGATCGGCAAAGCGGAGGGGCTTGTCGTCCGCAACGGCTCGGGCGTCAACGAAGTGAAAGACCTCGTCGGCAAGAAAGTCGCGACACCATTCGTCTCGACCTCGCACTACAGCCTGCTGTACGTCCTCAAGCACGCCGGCGTCGACCCGACCAAGGTGGACGTTTTGAATCTCCAGCCGCCGGAGATCGCCGCGGCCTTCGCCCGCGGCGACATCGACGCCGCCTATGTTTGGGACCCGGTTCTCGCCAAGGCCAATGAGAACGGCAAGATCCTCATCGACTCCTCGGGCGTCGCCAAGCTCGGCGGCCCGACCTTTGTCGCCTGGATCACCCGCAAGGATTTTGCGGATAAGCACCCCGACGTTATCAAGGCGTTCGCCAAGGTGACGCTCGATGCTTACGCGGATTTCCGTAAGCATCCTGAAGACTACAAGGCTGGCACGACCAAGGCCAAGACGATCGCCGACTTCAACGGCGCAAAGGTCGAGGAGATCTTCGACGAGGTCGACGGCGCTTACTATCCGCTGGCAGACGAGCAAGCTTCCGACGCGTATCTCGGCCGGGGGACGGCCGACGCAATCGCCGCAACCGCCGCCTTCCTCAAGGAGCAGAAGAAGGTCGACGCCCTTCTCCCGAACTATTCGGGCACGATCACGGCGGAATTCGTCAAGGCCGTCGCACCCCCGAGCCAATAGTGACCGCGTCGGGCAGACCGCTGACTAACGGCGGTCGGCCCGATCTCAATTCATCGATAGGACTGTCGATGCCGGACCTTGTGATCAGGGACGTGGTCGTGCGCTATGGCGATGGGGACGAAAGTGTCACTGCGCTCGACCATGTCTCGCTTACGATCGACCCCGGAAGCTTCGTGGTCGCGCTCGGCGCGTCCGGCTGCGGCAAGACCACGCTCTTGAATCTGATGGCTGGATTCCTGCGTCCCACTTCGGGCTTCGCTACCTTCGGTGGCCAACTGATCGGCGGCCCGAGTTCGGAGCGCGGCGTCGTCTTCCAGCATGGGGCGCTGATGCCCTGGCTCAATGTCATCGATAACGTCGCCTTCGGCTTGAGGCTTAAAGGGACGCCGCGCAGCGAGCGTCACGACCGCGCGAGCGAGACGTTGCGGCTCGTTGGCCTCGAGGGCATGGAGAAACGGCTGATCTGGCAATTGTCGGGCGGCATGCGTCAGCGCGTCGGCGTTGCGCGTGCACTGACTGCCGATCCGGACGTGCTCTTGATGGACGAACCACTTGGCGCGCTCGACGCGTTGACGCGCGAGCAGATGCAGGAGCTCATCCTCGACGTTTGGGCGCGTACCAGGAAGAGCGTGTTCCTCATCACACATGGCATCGACGAGGCGGTGTTTCTGGCGAGCAAGCTTGTCGTCATGTCGCCGCGGCCCGGCCGGGTCGTCGCGTCAATCGATCTTTCGTTCGGCCGAGAGTACTCGAACGGCGTGCGGGCCGGAGACATCAAGGCGCAGCCTGACTTCATCGCGACGCGCGAACGAGTGAAGGGCCTCATCTTCTCGAGCCGAGGCATTTCGGAGGCCGTGCTATGAGCGAGACACCGGCTGTGGCGAGTCGCGAGGCTGAGAGCCTCCGCGTGCCCTCTTCGAGGCTGAACTTGGAGCCCTTCCGCCGACGTTTCACCTATGTCGGCAAAGTCTCGATCGCAACTTGCGTCGCGGCCGTGCTTTTATGGTGGCTGCTAGCGCGGCTTGAGGTTGTCCCGGCGATGTTCCTACCTTCGCCCTTCGCCGTAGCCTCGAAGTTTTTTTCCGTCTGGACGGACGGCTTTCAGGACGCCACGCTCCCGCAGCATCTTCTGGCGAGCATCGGGCGTGTCAGCGCGGCGCTTGTCGGGGCGATTATTTTCGGCGTCATTCTCGGTTTCGCCATGCACTTGAGCGAGACCGGCCGCGGGATCATCGAGCCGCTGCTTGAATTCTACCGACCGATCCCCCCGCTCGCCTATCTTCCGCTCGTCATCATCTGGTTCGGCATTGGCGAGTTCGCGAAGATCCTGGTCATCTTCCTCGGCATTTTGCCCTCGATCATAATCGCGACCAACGACAGCCTCAAGTCCGTGCCGCGGGACATGATCAACGCCGCGCGCTCGCTCGGCGCGACGCGCACTCAGGTCGTTCTGCTCGTGCTGCTGCCGCACGCCTTTCCGAGCATCTTGACGGGCACTCGCATCGGTCTTGGCGCCGGCTGGGCCACCCTTGTCGCTGCGGAACTCGTCGCCGCCACCAAGGGCCTTGGCTTCATGATCAAGGGCGCCGCGGATTTCCTCGTTACCGACGTTGTCATTCTTGGCATTTTCGTCATCGCAGCGGCAGCGATCGCGATGGAGATCGCGCTTCGCCTCCTCCAGCGCGCGCTCGCGCCATGGCAAGGCCGTCAATGATTCTCGACGCAATAGTCGGTTGAAAGAGGTGTCGGAAACACCATGATCAAACGACACCTCGTCCCGCACGCGCCTCCGCCGCCGCGCGGCGTGAAGTACCATCACGCGACCGAGGCGGACGGATGGCTCTACGTTACTGGCCAGCTGCCGACTGATCCCGCATCACCCGCGTCGGCCCTTCCCAGTGTCGTCGAAGCGCAGGCTGAGCAGGTCTTCCAGAACCTCAAGACGATCGTAGAAGGCGCTGGCTATGCGTTATCGGACACGGTGTTCGTCCGTATTTACCTCACCCAATTCAAGCGCGACTTCGACGCCTTCAACCAAGTCTATCATCGCTATTTCCCCGACGATAGAGCGGTTCCTTCGCGCACCACGATTGGCGTAGCGGAACTCGGCCGCGACGCGCTCGTCGAGGTCGACCTAGCCCTCTACCGGGCCCCGAAGGCATGACGGCGGAGCCGGAAGGCTTCGTCCTCACGGCCGACGTCCTTGTTCTCGGAGGCGGCCCGGCGGGCGCTTGGACGGCAATCATGGCGGCTGAGCGCGGCGCTTCCGTCGTGTTGGCGGACAAGGGGCGCGTGGGGACGAGCGGCGCGACGGCTGCCGCCAACACTGCGGTCATCGACGTCGCGCCCGGCAGCGTCGCGAGGCGTCACGTCATCGGACGGAGACTGGAGCGCGGTCTCGGACTCGCTCAAGCCGAGTGGATCGAAAGGATGGTCGACGAGGCTCATACGCGGCTAAGGCAGCTTGCCGAGTGGGGCTATGCCTTCGCTCGGAACGATCGCGGTGAGATCTATCGCGGCAGCCTCCGTGGGCCCGACTATATGCAGCTTCTGCGCCGGCGCCTGCACAAGGCCGGGGTTCGACTTCTCGATCACAGCCCCGCCTTCAAGCTTCTTCTGAGCGATGGCGAGGTTGTCGGGGCCGAGGGTTTGACTCGGGCTGGCGCGCCGTGGACCGTGCAGTCCGACGCTGTCGTCGTGGCGACGGGCGGGTGCGCCTTCATGAGCAAGGCCCTTGGCACCTATGGCCTTACCGGCGACGGACTCCTGATGGCCGCTGAGGCGGGCGCCCGCCTCTCGGGCATGGAGTTTTCCGGTCAGTACGGCATCTCGCACGTCGACGCCACAGTGACGAAGAATCTGATCTACGACTGGGCGACTTTCAGCGACGAGAGGGGCCGCGTGCTTGACGGTGGCGACGTGTTCGAGATCGTCGCCCGCAACCTGCCATTTGGTCCCGTCTACGCGATTATCGACAAAGCATCGCCGGCAATCGAGGAAGGGTTGCGCCAAGGCCAACCCAACATTTTGCTTCCTCTTGACCGGCTGGGGATCGATCCGTTTCGGCAGCGGTTCCCGGTCACGCTTCGGTATGAAGGAACGGTCCGAGGCGTCGGCGGCATCGCAGTCGACCGAAATTGCGCCACGTCTGCCCCAGGCCTCTTTGCCGCTGGCGACGCCGCGTCGCGTGAGTTTGTCGTCGGCGCGGTGAGCGGAGGCGGCGGCCCGAACTCGACCTGGGCGATTGCATCCGGCGTTTGGGCCGGGGAGGCGGCCTCAGACTACGCGGCGCGCAACCGCCCCCGCGGGCGGGCTCGACCCGCCGCGCTGGCAGAACGCGCCAACTCACAAGCCAGTGGAAACCTGAACGCCGACGCATGCGTCTCCGCAATCGAGGCCATCCAGTCGGAGATCTTTCCGCTCGAGCGGAACTTCACTCGTGACGAGATGACGATACGCGGCTCACTGAGCCGTCTTGACAGCGCATGGCGGGCATTTGAAACGGCCAAAGCCTCATCTCAGGAGAGCAAAAATTCCCACAGGGCGAGGGAAACAGCCGCCATGCTGGCGAGTGCGCGCTGGATTTATGCGAGCGCGCTTCAGCGCCCCGAGACCCGCGGAATTCACCGCCGTCGCGATTATCCTGGGTGCGAGAGCGCGCCGCCCAGGCGGCTTCAGATCCGCGGCGTTGAGCGGGTCGTGGTCGAGCAGGCGCAATGATCGAACTTGTCAGCACCGATCGGTGCATCAAATGCGATGCCTGCGTCGACGCTTGTCCAGATAATGTTTTTGATTCGGTGCCTGGTGAAGTCCCGGTGATCGCCCGTATCGAGGACTGTCAGACGTGTTTCTTATGCGAACTCTATTGCCCGGCCGACGCGCTGTACGTTTCTCCGCTCAAGGAGGAGCGCGAGCGAGTTGACGAAGCGACCTTGATTGCGCGCGGCCTGCTTGGAAGCTACCGGCGCGCGCTCGGCTGGCGCGGAATCAAGGCCGCGGGGACTGAGCGCGATCTCAGTCACCGGTTGCCCGAACCCGATGGAACGCCGCGCGAAAAATGACGCCGTCCATGAACCGCCAACAGTCCGGCGGCAGTCTCGGAGGGCCCCACTTACTTCGCGCCCGCTTCGTCATAGTATTTACCGTTCACCTCGTCGCCGATCACGGCAAACTCTGCTGGTGGACATTTGTCGATCGGGTCGCTTTTCCAGACGAAACCGATTGACGGCACCGCCACCCGCGCCTCCATCCGGCAGGTGGCAAGGAACCCAGTCACCCGAAAGCGTTTGGCCTTGTCATCGTAGTTGACCGCCCTGTCCGTGGCCGTGAAGATCATCTTGAAGCTCATGCGTGCTAGCGTGGCCTCTGCCCCATGGGCCGGCCATTTCGGCTGGTCGATCACCGGCACGTCGTGCATTTCGATCGTCACGAGCTTGCCGCCGTTGTCCCACTTCAATGCCCCGGTCGGCACTGGAACGACCCAGTAAAGCCCCGCGTCCGTGATCGGCGGATGGAAGTCATGCACTTGATTTTCAGGGCCAAACTGGCCACGGAAAAGCGTCAGTCAAATGTGGGTAAACGTTCCGGGTTGCGGCGCCCGCGCTGCCCAGTATTCACCATCCATAATGCCGTAGTCGGTCGTCTTGGTGCCGAACAGAAGTCGCTCGCCCTTACCATCGGCGCCCAGTCCATTGAACCCTGAGCACCGGGCCACTCTACCTTTGAAATGGTAAATGTGCGACGGTTCCGAGTCAGGTCCTGCCGGCTGGTTGTGGCTACCGTTCTTGTCCAGCCAAGGAATCGGGAACGGAACGGATGGACCGTCCGGATCGATATGGGCGGTGCTTCCAACGCCCTGCGCCGAGGCGTGCCAGCTTGGCGCGAGCAAAGCGCCTCCAGTTGCGCTTGTGGCGAGAAATCGGCGACGTGACAGACTCGTGATCCTGGTCATGACATCTCTCCTGCCCGGTGGGTTTTGCTAGGATGGCGTGAGGGACCGGTCGTGATTCCGTAATCGTTCTTAGATGTTCGCCGGGGGGCTTCAAACGCCGCCGACCGCGCGGAGGCGCCGATTGTCACGACTGACGACGCACGGAGTTCGGGCGCCTGCCAGCGCGCAAATCGCCCGTTGGCGCTCGACACTTTTGCGGCCCTTACAGCCCACCTTTGCACACAGGATCTAGTCCAAGAGGTTTGCTGGGGCTAGATCGGCGAGTCTCGGGCCGGCCGCGGAGCATGGCTTTCGCCATGTCCGCGACGGGCCAATACTCTTAGGCCGGGACGATGGCTGGGTTGTTGGTCGGAATCTGCGCGATGAGGCTCGGATCGATATTCAGCGTCTCGGCGACCATGTCTCTTGGGCTGTGCGCCAGCCAATCCGCCAGATCCACCTCCTCAAACCGATCCGCCTTGAAGACCTCCATGTACACAAGATCCGTGTCTCCGGTATTCTCGACATAGTGGCCAAGCGCCTTCTTGACGTAGCCGATGTCGCCGGGATGGAAGTTTGCGGTCATCGCCTGCGGCCCGGTGTTGAAGACGGTTACGCGTCCTTCTCCCTTCAACCAGTAATTCCATTCGTCGCCATTGGGATGCCAATGCATGGTTCGCAAGCCGCCCGGCTTGATCGTCACTATGGTTGCCGCAATGTTTTTCGACGCAAGGAAGTTGGTGCTGTCCGCGAGCCGCACCGACCCGCTCTTCGTCTCATGGATCGTCTTGAACTGGTCAGCATTGAAAACGAAGGGATTTGGCGGCTTGCCTGCAGCCGACGCCATCTGGGCTTCGACCTCCGCCAGCGGCGGCGCCGGGATATTGCTCTGGTAAATCCACTTATTGTGCACCGGGATGTTCTTAAACGCCTCCTCCGAAAGCCCAAAGTTCTTAGCCAGCACCTCCGGCGGGGTATGAGCCAGCCAGTCGGTCACCAACAAGGTGTTGAATTCAGACGACTCGCCATTATCGAAGGCGAGCACAAACTCGCTCCCATCGGGTTCCAGGCCCTGCAGGGAATGGGGCAGGCCCGCGGGGAAGTACCATAGACCCCCTTCCGGCACATCGGCGACTTGTGGGCGTCCAAGCTGGTCGATAATGGTGATGCGGCAGACGCCGGCAGTCACAACGGCCCATTCCGCTTGCTGGTGCCAATGAAGCTCTCGAACGCCGTTCGGGCCGAGCCGCATGTTGACGCCTGCGATCGTCTTGGAAATCGCGAAGCTATCCACGCCAACCTGCCGCGCCCAACCGCCGTTCTGGATTCGCTTGGGAGAAAGATTGAATGAGGACCAAAACTGCGGCATGCCGTTGACATCGGT
>Ga0209006_10003780_pt1 | contig 13756 bp, 10 predicted proteins | sample JacPin_JW_Ref_O2_FD_188567 | JGI IMG/M metagenome (GOLD analysis project Ga0209006, IMG submission 188567) | Forest soil microbial communities from Algoma, Ontario, Canada - Jack Pine, Ontario site 1_JW_Ref_O2 (SPAdes) (version 2) | ecosystem: Environmental > Terrestrial > Soil > Boreal... | reverse complement strand
TATTCAATCGGTTTGCCGCCGCCGACTGCCGGAGCCTTGCTTTCAAGCCCAAGCTCAGCGCCTCTACGAATGGCCATACGAGCTATACAAATGGCGCAAGCCTCGATGTCAAGCTTGCATTTCCCAATGCAAAGCAGGGCACTGAAGCAAATCTCGCACAGCTCAAGGTCGCGCTGCCCAAACCTCTGCCATCTAGACTCACAACTTTGCAGAGCGCCTGCAAGGAGACGATCTTCGAGGCAAATCCCGCCGCGTGCCCAAAAGCCTCGGTTGTCGGCGCCGCCAGGGCGCGCACTCCCACGTTGCCAGGCTTGTTGACGGGCCCCGTCTACTTCGTCTCCCACGGGCGCAACGCGTTCCCCTCGCCGGTCGTCGTGCTGCAAGGTGACGGGGTAAGCATCGTTTTGCGCGGTTCCACCACCGTCGAGAAGTCCGGCCTCGCACGGATCGACTTCGATGCACTCCCTGACATGCCCATCGATAGCCTGGAGCTATACCTCCCACAGGGTCCGCACTCGGTCCTAGGCGCTAATACGAGCCTGTGTGCGCTTACCAGGACGGTGATAGTCAAGCGAAACGAGCTCGGGCGTGTAGACGGACGCACTGTACGCCAGGTGATCAAGCTGCACAAGCACGTTCGTGCCAGTCTGCTAATGCCTACAGAACTCGTCGCCCAGAATGGCGTCATTATCCGTCAGAGCACAAAGATCGGGGTAAACGGGTGCACGGCACGATAAAATTCCCACATGCCAGCAGGTGGACGTACGCTCCTGGAGCCCAGCCACGAGGCTGAGTGGTGGGCTAAGCTCAATATCGAGAAGCAGAGATTCTTGACACCACCGGCCGATACGTCGCTTTAGGATCTACCGAGGCGAGGACAGAATCTTTCCTTTCAAAGCCGCCGCTTTGCCGCAAGCCGTCGAGCGAGCCGAAGCTCAGCCGATCCGTACGGGCGCACTGTACGCAGAGACGTGTGAGCCGTCGAATACTTGAACGAGCGCCTCATACACGCCGCGATGGCGTATCCGTACGACTGTGCTGAAGCGTGAGGCAGTCGAGGTGGTCGACGTAACGATCGTCCCGCCCTGGTTGACTGACGAAGCGCCACGGCGCAGCAGTTGAATGCCGACGTGCGCGCCCAACTCGGCCGGCGTGACCGTGCCGTAGAAGCTCACGAACTTGCCGCGACGTGGGCGGTGCACCCGACGCACATGCAACGTGACCCGCACCGCTACGCCCTCGACGACAACAGGGCTCGTGACATAGGGAGCAGCGGTGGTCACAACGCGCAACTGCGTATTGGCAAGCAAGCCAACGACCGGGAAGGAGAAGCTTCCGGTCGAGCTCGTGACCTCGAAGTTTCCGAGCGTCGTAAAGCCCGCGACATATGGGAATGGGTTGGCTTGCAAGGCCACAACACGGCCTGCGTTACCCGTGCCCGTCAGCATCCCCTGGATGGCGAAGGGATCGCCGAAAGGCACCGGATTGGGGGCCCCGGCGATCTGTAGCGATAGCGGGACCTTGGGTGTTTTGAAAGTGCGATCGACGCCCGGGGTTGCGCCGCGCGCGCTGGTCGCGAGAATCCGGTAGTGATAGGTCGTGTTTGCCTGCAGGCCGCCGATCGCCTGGCTGACCTGGATCGTGGACGATGCCTGGCCTCCGGAGGCCAGGGGAGTTTGGCCACCGTAGAACTTGCTCGTTCCGTATTGGAAGACGTAGTTCGTCGGGTAGGCCTTTGCGTCAAGGGACCCGTGTAGAACTGCAGACGAAGGGGTCACACTGGACACACCGCCCGTAGAGGCGGCAGGCAACGGCTGAACGGTGGCAAGAGCGCCGGCCGCAAACGCGCAAGAGGCGAGGGCCGCCAGCAGTCCAACGACTGCGCGACGGCCCACGCGATGCTTTGAATTCGCTGCCAGACTTCTCTGCATGCCCACTGAGTTACCCCTCATACATCTTGGTAACCCCAAACTCGGGCCAGAGTCGCGCTGGGCGTCTACTTTTGAGCTACTAGAGGATGAGGTCGAAGGGGAAGCCTGACGGCAACAAACGCGAAAGCCCATAGCCCGTTCCGATCTCAAACGGGCTGAGCGCACGATCGAAGACCTTGACTTCGTCGATGCTGCCGTTGAAATCGGTCCCCGAGCATCCAGCGTAGTCGCCAATCAGGAGATTGTTCGACGTGTACAGGCCGTAGGCGATCGGCGCGGTATTCGCCGTTCCCGAGCCTATTTCGCGCCCATCCACATAGAGTTTTACGCTGGAGCCGTTGTAGGTGCCCACGACGTTGTGCCACTGTCCATTCCAGACACCCGTTCCAGCGTCGGGCGAGATAGTCCAAGAGAGGCCCGTGTTGCTGGCGACATAGAACTCGAGTCCGCCATTGGCGCCCGTGTAGAGGCCGTAGGAGGCAGCCAGACAGCCCTCCGCGCCCTTGGCCACGATGTACTTGAAGTCGCCGGGACTGCTACCGGCCTTCACCCAAGCGCTCACGCTTATGGCCGCGGGTTGTAGGGAGGCGCTGTTAGGCACCTCGACCGCGCCTGCGTTGCCGTTGAAGCTGACCGCGCCCTGGAAGCGTCCGGGAGTCCACTGAGCAAGCCCTTCGAGCAGACCTTCATTGCGATGGCCCGAGTAGTCGTGCGCGATCGTGCCCTTGCCTTCATTGAAGGACCATGAACCGACTGGCAGGATGTCCGCGCCCGCGGGCGCTGCCGCCGTCAAGAGAATCGCCGCCGCGAGTCCCACGATTGCCTTGGCTGTCCTCATCAAATTGACCTCCGTGTCGCCTGGGAGTTCCTGCACCTGGTGTGCCGGTCACCCAGACAACGCGCATCGGCCGATATTTCTTTCGCCCGCGCACGTGCGCTCAGGCACCCCCCGACCGCCCTCAGGCGCTCTCCCTGGCCGCCGCGGTTTTAGCTCTTGACCGTCGGCACCTGCGCCTCGGGCGAGACACCATTGGGCGAGACAAGCACGCCGGACGGTTGCTCAGACTTGACGGGAGCGTAGTCATAGCTGTAGCCATGGCCGTAGGGACCGAGCCGACCGGCCTTGAAGCCGTTTGCGACGACGCCGAGCAGCGGGGCTTCGGCAGCCAGGAGCGTCTCGTGCAAGCGCGCTGCGACATCGCGACGATTCCGGCCTACCCGACCGACAATGATCACCCCATCGACCTTACCCAGGAGCGGAAACGCGTCAGACACTACCGTCAGAGGCGGCGTGTCGACTACGACCAGGTCATATGTAGATCGCACTGCGTCCAGAAGATTTTCCATGGCTCTACTCTCAATCAGCTCTCCAGGATTTGGCGGCAGCATAGGCCCCGCAAGCAAGACGTCGAGTGTGCGCGTCCTGGAGGCATCGCTGCCCGGACGATCCAAGGTGATCGATTGAATCGCGTCGTTCATAGCGACCGCACCGATCAATACGTCCGAGAGACCCGCTCCGGCATGGATTTGAAACTGCTGGGCCATCGTCGGGCGACGCAGGTCGGCCTCGACGAGCAATGTACGTGCGCCCATTCTCGCCGCGGCGCCGGCCAGATGTCGGGCCACGGTCGTCTTCCCGTCCCCGGGAACGGCTGAAGCCACCAGCAGCGTGCGCAGCTCCTTGTCGACGTTGAAGTAGCGCAGGTGCGCGCGAATCAGATGGAACGCCTCCGCCTCGCTGGCCATCAAGGCACCGCCCGACGCCTTCCCTCGCGCAGAGCGCGAGAGGGCACCGCTCTCTGGCACCACTCCAAGCAACGGCAAGCCATAGACCGTCTCCAGGTCCTTGGGCTCACGAATCCGCCGGTCGAAGCGCTCGAGCAAGAAGGCAATGGCCAGACCAAGCAACAGGCCGAGCACCGCACCCAGGACCGTATTTCTCGCCGTCTTCGGTGAGGACGGGGACGTGGGGACAGATGCTGCTTGTGCGATCTGCACATTTCCATTACGCAGTTCAGCGAGCACCCCAAGCGATTGTGCCCGGCTCTCGAGTGCCAGCCCTGAGGTGCCGGCTCTTTCCGCCGGGGTCAGGGCCGCGAGCTGCTTGCTCACGAGCGCAAGTGCGGAGGCGTAATACTTGTGATTGCTTTCCTGTTGCTCAAATACGAACTGCTTTGCATAGGTGTTGGCAATGGCGGTCGCCAGCGTTGGTGACGTAGCGGTAGCAGCCACGTTCACAACGTTTGATTCGCCAAGAGCGCTGATGCTCAAGGCTTCTTTGATCTTTTCCTTGGTCTGCCCTTGACCGAGGCGGCTCGCCGTCTCCTCAGCCATATCGCCGAGCTGCACAAGCTTTAGGTTTGTGTTCTCCTGCGCCTGTTGGTTGTTGACGCTCACCGCCTGCAGGCCGGCTGCCTGCTGGTTGGCCTGACTGTCGTTGAAGACCAATGAGGCGGTGGCCGTGTACTTCTTCTGCTCACGCTTGGAAAAGCCATAGGCCGCGCCCGTGACAAGCAGCAGGCAAAGCAAGATCCACGGTGCCCTCCGACGCAGGCCGCCCAGAGCGAGCTCCAGGCTTTGATTTGTCTGCTCAGCGTCCATCACAGCTCCTTTACGGTAGATCCAGCCCAATCGTCGGCCCCACGAGCCTTCTCGCGAGCATCTTCAAGAGCCGCCAGGTAGGCCCTCGACACGTCAGCCCAGGCGTAGCGCTTACCTACAACCGCGCGACCGTGCTGGACAAAACGGCTTTGGACTGTGGGGTCACCCAAAGTGGTTACAAGTTTCGAGGCGAGCGTCGTCGCCTCAGCTGGGAATAGCTGCTCCTTACGCTCAACTACCTCCTGGTTGAATTCCGTGTCGAGAGCGAGAGTGGGCGCCCCTGCCCCAAGCGCTTGTAGCAACGCTGGGTTGGTTCCCCCAACCGAATGTCCGTGCACGTACACACCGCAGTTGGCCCATAGTTGCGTGAGCAGTTCCTGATCGTGTACATGACCGAGCCACTTGATCTGCCCACGGTCGTCCAACTCGCGCAACCGGGCCTCGAGCGGCGAGGGATAGTTGGCTGAGCCCACGATCACTGCCTGTGGCCGGGTGCCATTCAGGAGATCCAAAGCGTCCAGGGTCAGCTCCACGTTGTTCTCTGGAATCAGACGTGCGACGACTAGTGCATATGCGCGCGGCGTGAGACCGAGCGAGCGGATCCGATCGTCCCGAGCTCCGTCGAGCACGTGCGCCCCGTATGGAATGAATCTCGCCGACACGTCAAACAGTTGCTGCCAGATTCGCGCGATCGCCTGCGAGTCCGCAACCAGCACATCCGCGTGGCGCGCCGTCAGCGCAGCACCGCGATAGAACACTTTCTGCGCCGTTTTGCTCCACTTGCCTCGCTCCCACTCGATCCCATCGGTGTTTACCACCGTCGGGATGCGCCGTGCCTTCAGCAGCGGTAGGTAGAAGCCATTTGCGACGTTCAACACCAGGGCAGCGTCATAGCCACGCAGAGCCGCATCTAGGTTAGAGCTCGCCCCAAAGCTCAAAGTCGACCAGCTCTTCGAGTCAAGCCCAGGCGTCCAAATGCAGCGCACGCCTTCCACATAGGTCGATCGACTGCGCTCAGCGCGCTGGCGACAGTAAACGGTCACCTCGTGACCTTGACTGACCCACTCCGGCGCAATCTGCCGTACCAGCGTCTCATATCCACCGTAGGTACTCGGGAATCCGCGACTTCCAATGATTGCCAGCTTCATTGTCTGAGCGCCTCCCCCAACTCGCGTTGTGCGAGATCGTTTGTCATTCCAAGTCGATCGAGCAGAAACTCCGCCTTGGCTCGCCACGAGGTCTCCGCTGGCAACGCAACCGGCTCGCGCGGGATCTCGCCGGGTCGGCGTCCACCGATGAGCTCTGCAAGGGCCTGGACAACCTCGTCCCTGGGCACGGCACGAACACCCTCCAGGGCACGCTCCCACCCGATCACGCGCGTGGAGACCGTCGGCAGACCGGCCGCGCGGTACTCGTACAGCTTGATCAAGTCTCCGCCGACCTCAAACTCTCCAAGCCGGTGCGGCGCCCAGGCCACATCCCACTTGCGCATGATCTCCGGGTAGCGGTCGTAGCGTACGTCCCCCAGCAGCACGGCATTGGGAATTCGGCGCAGGGCACGAGCCTGCTCCTTGGAGAGCACGGGGCCGGCGAACTCAAAGCGCACGTGCGGAAGAGCCTCGGCGACCGAGCCGACCAGCTCGACGTCGACGCGGAAGCCAAGCTTGCCGCCATAGCCAACCGTCACCTGCCTGTGCGCGCCCGGCGACAGCGCGAAGCGCTCAGGATCGACGCCGTTGCGCAGCAAACAGGCATCGTCGCGTCCAAACCGGTGGGCGAGGGCCAAAGTAGCCTCGCTGTTGGCGCTCACGACAGATGCGCGATCGAATAGCAACCCGTAGGCCTGCTCGACCTGCTTTGCGATACGCGCAAAAGCTGGGTGGACAAGCCAGTCGTCAAGCAGATCGAAGACGACGGGGGCATCTTGGACCCGCTGCTCCAGCATTGCCGCGCCCGCGATCGGATTCCAAATCACAGCCGGCAGCTCGCCCGACCAGCTCGGCATGAAGCGCATGCTTCTAATCCACCAGTCACGCCGATGGCGAATATTGGGGATCGTCTTCGGCTGGGGTGAGATGAAGGACAGCTGCTCCGGCATCAACGCCCCCCGGACGCGCGCGAGCGTGACTCGTGGCCATGGCTCAGGCCTGCTGTAGACAGCGACGCGCGAGGTCGGGCGCAGCAAGCTAAACCATTCCAGCAAATGCCCGTCGCGAGTCCGCAAGCCCTCTGCGCGCAGCTTGACCTCACCATGCATTGGCACGGCCGCGATGTCTGTCGCAGCCACGATGTTCGCTGTGTCTACGGCCGCGCTAGTCGCCATAGGCCATCGGGGTTGCATGCGCTTGATATGCAAGTGCCTGGCGAACTGGCAGGCGACGCGCACTGTGCTCCACGGACATCACGCCGCCAAGCCAGATCAGGTAGCCCAAGAGCGTCAGCACGGCCGCCGATGAGGTCCCGTAATCGGGAGCCAGGGCCAAGTTTCCCGCGATGTTGACGGTCGCCGCCGCCATGGCCACAATCGCGACAGCCCTGCTGCGTCCCCGGGCGATCAGCGACACATATGCCGGTACCGCGGCGAGCATCGTCATCATCGCAAACGCCAGCACGGCAGACATCGCCAGACTCGGGTGATAGTGACCGCCGGAAATTATCGATATCGCAGTCGGCCCAGTGACCGAACAGGCCACTCCGAGCAGCCCCAAAAATATCCAAGCGCGCACCGTAAAGAGGTCGGGCGACTCTCCTTTCTGCGCATGGCTGATGAACGCTCGCGGAAGTCGCTGTTGTATCTCGGCATTTGCGACCGTGCGAAATATCCGTTCGAGCAACCCATAGAGGGCGGCATAAGTGGCAAGCGCCGCAAGCGCATAATGAGCAAGGATCAGCCGATCGCCTGAAGCCAAGACCCACAGCGCGAAGTTGGCTATCCCCACGCCGGAGATCGGCGCGCGTGGACCTTGCCGCTGCACTTCCGCCGTGAGCACCACGCCGCGTACGGCAACCAGATAGACAACATATGGAAGCGCGCCTACAGCCGCGGCCGCCAAGCAGACCGCCAGCCGCTCGGAACTGGGCAATAGCGTCGCCGCGGCAACGACTGTCCCAACCCACAGCACCATCTGCGCCAGGGTCAATTGCGCATAAGTCCAGTAGCGACGCAGCCCCAGCGGATAGGCTCCGCCCAGCTCGGCCACAAGGATTCCCAGCATGCCGGTTGCGGCCGCCAAAGCGACCACTGGATCCACTTTCACAATCAAGGTCGTGGCCGCCGCCACAAACAGGCACCCCACCACCGGCGGGAGGTCTCTGCGCAGATCGAAGGTGATATTTCGCTGTCCCCCAGCGCTGAGTCCCTGGATCGCACGCGTGCCGATCGTGGTGCCCACCAGCGCGTTGGCAAACGCATAGGCGGCCAGGACCGCCGCATAAGTCGCGAAAGCGTCAACCTGCAGCGATCGCGTGAGCACCGACACCAGCAGCAACGACGACAGCGCGTTGACCCCTTGCGCGATCCAGGTTGGTCGCGCCAGCAAAAGCCGGGGCAGCCTGGTCGGATGCAAGCCGCCGGCGATGAGCGCTCGTCCCGTCAAGCTGAGCCCACTTGCGCCATCTGACCTGCCTTAGGAGGAGCATCGACAGACTGGACGAGCTCGCGCAGACCCCCAACCAGGGCCTCGAGCGCGAGCTGCTGCTCGAAACGCCGCTGGGCGGCCTTGCCCAAAGCCGATCCGCCTGCATGAGCCTGTAAGACCTTGGACTGCACGTCATCGAGCGAGCCCCAGTCGGCGACGTAGAGGACGGTATCGGCGGCCGCCTCGACAATCGCCGCCGTCGGGCTCGCGACGATCGGCTTGCCAAAGCTCATGGCATCGAGCAACTTTGCCGGCAACTGCACCTGGGCACCGGGCGAGCGATCCTGTGGAAGGACGACGACGTCGACCTCGCCGTAGAGATTCTCCATCGGCGCGTCGACCTCGTGCTCGACCAAGCGTGCGCTCAGGCGTCCTCTGGCCGAGTCTGGCAAGGCTCCGCGGAAGACGTGCAACACATAGCGAGCGTCTGCAAAGACGAGGGCTTCGATATCGCCCAAGCCCTTGTGCCGGCGAACGGTCCCGAGAAAGCCGAGATGAATCGGCTCGGACGGCGCGTGCGAAGGCGACACCTGCGAATGTGAGGCGTGCGAACGTGGCGTATGCAAGGAGACCTGACGGCGTGGGTGCGGGACACGCAGCGTGGGTCCACCGAAGTCGATCCCGAGCGCGCTTCTGAGTGCCTCGCTCGCGTAAGTAACCGCATCGACTTCGCCAAGCGCGCTCGCGAGCGTGTTGCGGATTCTGCGCGGGTTCAATGGGTTCCAGGGATGCAAGCGAAGGCGATTGGCAAGGGATGCAGCCCTGAATTGACTGGAGAGCGCCTCGTCGGCATCGTCGAGATCCAAGACAGTGAGGCTCATCGGCAGCGCACGCCTGATCGCCTGAGCTGCGCCCCATGAGCTGGACAAGGGCTTGACCGCCCAAACAAAAAGAGACCCGTCATCACGCTCAAATGGGGCTCTACTGTGGAGCCCGAAATGCGCTTGACCATCACGCTTCAACTCGGCTACGAGCGCAGACGGTGAGCTAAAGCGCCGCACCAGCCGGGTCGCGCGCTTGGCTCCTGACCAGAGTTGACCGTCCTCTGGGGCATACAGGTGCACCGAATCGAATACCTCCGAGGCAAGGTCAGCAAGGCACATCGCCCGCCCGAGCGCATTTGTCTTGCCGCTCGGGGATATCACCACGGCACGCTTCTCGGTCGCGCATGGGAGCTGACCCTGTGTCATCACGCCCCGAGCCTCGCAGGGACTCTCAGCCCGAGCAGGACACACAAGAACAGACTTATCGGCAACGTCTCGAACACGTTGCCAGTGAAGGCAAACCCGAACAATGCCAAGGCTGCCGCACACGAAGGGTTGGAGATATCCAACAGCCCCGTGGAGTACCGGCCGAGCGTCCAGAGCGCCAGCAACACGACGATCACACCGATCACACCGCCCTCGACAAGGAGAGCCAAATACTCGTTATCGGAGGTTACGTGCTTGTCGAGGTGGTATTCGCTTCCCCCAAGCGCGGCTCCGGCAGAGCCGGGACCAAGCCCGAGGACTGGCGATTCGCGAAAATAGCTGACGGCGGTACTCCAGCTCACAAGCCGCGTGTCTGCACGCTGTTCTTCACTGATGCCCGAACTAGAGGAAAGCTCAGAGAGCGAGCTGAGCGCGGCATTCTGACCTAGAGCACCGCTTGCAGCCAGCGCCAGTACGACACCACCGGCTGCCAGCGTCTTCCAAAGATTCCCCGCCCGCGCGATCCGCTTCGGAGGACGAAGCACCAGTGTCAGCGCTACGCCGAGTGCGATCGTGATAAACGCGGTGCGAACGTCTGCCTCAACGACGACGATACCCCCTAGCCCCATCAGACCGAAGGCTTGCCATCTGGGTCGTCGTATCAGCAGCAGATGCCAGCCGCGTAGGCAAAGAAAAGTGCCCAGCACAGCAACGTGGAACGGCCCGGCGTAGATCCCCTGCAAGCGCAATTTGCCTTGGAAGAGACTCGTGTAGACGTTGGCGCCGCGAGGCAGGCTGTTTTCATAGCTTGGATCGCCGAAGTGCACTAGCAGACACAGGACAGCGGCGCCGATCAGCAGGTTCACGATCAGCTGCTCGGCATCGCGCCAATTATCGGCCGGCCACAATGCACCGACACCGATGCCAATGAATACAAGCGTCGTCTTGCGCGTGCCAAGCAGCGCCGTATGAAAATCTTGGATATTTGGGTTAGCGCCCAGTAGCAGCCAAGTCGCCATCACAGCCAGACAGCAGGCGCCGACGATTGCCCTGGAGTCTCTGACAGCGGCTGTACGCCAAGCCACGAATAGGACCAAGGCGACAGCGGCCACGATGCCCGCCGACGTCGGCACTACGAGGCCCGCTATCAGCAACAGAAGCCCGAGCGCGATCAGCGGGGAGGAGCGTTGTGCAAGGAGAACAAGAGCCGCGAGCGCCGCTAGCGCGCCCACTGGTATCGCCGCTGCCACGGGCGAGCTTGCCGCCAATGCGCCCAGGAGCACAGCCGCCACGATCGTAAGCGTTCCGACAAGCACTCCAAAACGGTCGAGACGCAAGATCATCGTCGCGGACTCTACTGCCTGTTTTTGTGCCTTTCACTCGACGATTTTGTTTAAGTGAGAGCTTCTGTGAGCAATTGGCAGCTTTATACGCTCCGCCGCCCGGCAAATTGGACATGCGTTGTAGAGAGACTGGACATTTGTCGGCCTAACCCCGGCAACGATCACATATACAACGGGAGTGTCCGACTTAAAGGGCAATTGCATGTAGAGCAAAAAGGGCAGTAGCATGTCGTGCTTAAAGGGCAATTCCCAAGGAATCGGCACAGAGCGCACGAATAGGACTCAAAGCTCATGACCCTCATCATTCTCATGACCATCTGGTTTGTGACGCTGGCGGCGCTGGCGGTACGCATCGCGGTCGTCCGCCGCGAGCGCACAGGATCGGAATCCTGGGAGAGGTCTCCTCACCTGCTCGACGCTGAGCGCGGCTCCCTGCAGCGGGCCGTCGAGGAGGCGATGGATGCGACGCCGGTGGTGTCGAGCTCAGAGTCCGCGGCGACAGAGCACATGCGGGACAGTGCGCAAGAGGATCTTTACGTCGGTCCATAGCGACCAGTTGGCAACGTAGAGGTAATCGATCGCGACCATTTCCCGCAAGGACACCCTGGCTGGGCCGAGGATCTGCCAGTGGCCGGTGATGCCGGGATGCAAGGCCAAGCGACGGCGCGACCAACCTTCTATGCGCCGGTCCTCATCGTCGATCAAAGGGCGCGGGCCGACGAGGCTCATCTCGCCGCGCAGCACGTTGAACAGCTGCGGCAGCTCGTCGAGCGAGGTTTTTCGCAGGAAGCTCCCGACCCGCGTGACGCGCGGATCTTGGGCAATCTTGAACAAGCCCTCCTGCGCCTCGTTGCGCTCTGTGAGCGTGTGCTTGAGCTGCTCGGCGTTGGGCACCATCGTGCGGAACTTGAACAGGCCGAAACGCTCCTCATCGCGGCCGACACGTAACTGGCGGAAGAACACTGGGCCCTTACTGTCGAGCTTGATGGCAATCGCGATGGCGATCATCAGCGGTGCGACCGCCAGCAAGCCGAACGAGGCGCCCACGAGGTCGAAGGCGCGCTTGACCATCTCTGATGAGCGCGTGAGATCGAAGCGACGTACCCCCATCAGCGTCACCCCATGCAGGTCGTCGAACTCCACGGAGGAACCGATCACTTGCAGGAGCATCGGCACAACGCTCACACGAATGCCGACCGCTTTCAACGTCCTGACGAGATCGAGCATCTCGCCGGCTTCCCCGCTTGAGGGCGCGACGATCGCACGGTGCACGTCTAGTCCCCTGGCAAGATCGCGTATCTGCTCGAGCTTGTCGTGAGAGAAAGCGTCCGCTGACCACGGGTCTATCTCGTGCAAATCGATGTGAGCCACGACCTTGGCTCTGACACCGCCATGAGCCGCCATCCTTGAGCGGATCGTCTTTTCCGAGGCCGCGCTGCCGATAAACAAGCATCGCTCGACCGGCGCCACGCGCAGGGCGAGCGCACGTGCGCCACAGCGGGCCACCACCAAGAGAACCACAAGCGCAACCCACAGGAAGAGAACGTCGTCGCGGGTAAACACCCCATAGCCGAGTCGACCCCCAGCGAGCCAGGACCCAAGCGCACACAGCGTGGCCAACTGGAAGAGCTTGGGTGCCTCATCAAGCGTGGTCTTGCGGATGACCGCGTCATCGCGGTCATACAAACCGAACAGCTTTGCGCCGAGCACGATCAGGGGCAAACCGGCTAGACACACCCCAATCAAATGCAGTCGTCCCCCGGAGAGCTCAATCGCGAGTGCAAAGGAAGCCAGGATCGCGAGCACGTCTCCCGCGAATAGCAGCCTGCGAAAGAGCGAGTCGCGCAGCGTACTTGCGGCGGGTCCGCGTGTCTCGAGAATCGGCAGTCCGCCGATGCGCCGCCCCAGACCCCAGGGACCGGTGGAGAGCGACCCGTCGAATTCCACCTGAGTGGCGGGCGCATGCTCCACCTGACTGCTGACCGACTCCAACGTTGTCTCCCTTGACGCGTGTTGAAAATATGAGCCGACACAATGACCGGATCCCTCCAGTCACAAGCGATTCGTGCCGGTGTCTTCGCCTTCGCCCTGGCGTGCTCGCCGTAGGTTTTCCCAGTTTCCGTCTTTATCTGTGCCGACGGGGCGCACGCTAGTCGCGCCCAGCACGAATGTCAAGGCAATTTCACTATTTAGATGAGGAGGTTTGTACTCGGATGAGCGGGGTTAAAAGCCGCGCGCCCGAGGCACCGGCGATCCCATCTGGATGCGGGCTGTTCCGATGAGAAAAGTTGTATCCGAATGAGCGGGTTTAAAGCCACTCACCGTATTTCACGGGCTCAGGCCGTATGCGCCTTGAATGGTTGCTCTTCGCCGCTTGTGCCCTCGCCTGAGAGCTCAAACGCACTGTGCAAAGCCTGCACCGCCCGCTCGACGTGCTCGCGAGCGATCACGCAGGAGATCTTGATCGGCGAGGTCGAGATCATCTCGATGTTGATGCCCTCCTCAGCCAGCACGCTGAACACCTTGGCGGCGACGCCAGGATGAGAGCGCATGCCGGCGCCGACGATCGAGACCTTGCCCATCTCCCGCTGGGTGACCATCCGCTCGCAGGCGCCGCCGTGCATGGCCTCCAGGGCGCCGGTAGCGACGCTCAGGTCTTCATGGGGCACGGTGAAGGAAATCTCGGCCTTGCCTCCCGCGGAGGTCGGCACGTTCTGGGCGATCATGTCCACGTTGACGTTGGCCTCGGCCAGCGTGTCGAAGATGCGCGCGGCGGCGCCCGGCTCGTCGGGCACGCCGATCAATGTGACGCGGGCCTCGGCGGTCGAGTGGGTGACGGCTGTGATGAGTGGTTGCTCCACGGTTTCTCCCTCTGAGAGCACAACGGTACCGGGGGCGTCCTCGAAGGAGGAGCGACAGTGGATGCGCACACCCTCGTTGCGGGCGTACTCGACCGAGCGCAATTGCAACACACCGGCGCCGGAGGCGGCCATCTCGAGCATCTCCTCGAAAGACACTGTGGGCAGCTTGCGGGCATCGGGCACGATGCGGGG
>Ga0209006_10003779_pt1 | contig 13759 bp, 10 predicted proteins | sample JacPin_JW_Ref_O2_FD_188567 | JGI IMG/M metagenome (GOLD analysis project Ga0209006, IMG submission 188567) | Forest soil microbial communities from Algoma, Ontario, Canada - Jack Pine, Ontario site 1_JW_Ref_O2 (SPAdes) (version 2) | ecosystem: Environmental > Terrestrial > Soil > Boreal... | reverse complement strand
GCCGAGCACGGTTTGGTCAATCTCACCCCGGTCGCGTCGTGGCAGCAGGCGCTGGCGCTGCCGCGCCACGAGGTCGCGCTCGCCGTGCTCGGCATCGAATCCGGTTTCGAGACCGAAGACGTCGCGCTGATCAGCGAGCAGGATATTTTGGGCGAGCGCCTGGTGCGTTCGCGCCGGCAATCAAAACGCTCGGAAAATTTCATCGCCGAGGTGACGAGTCTGGCCGCCGGCGATCTGGTCGTGCACGTCGACCACGGCATCGGCCGCTTCGTCGGGCTCGCAACCATCCAGGCGGCGGGCGCGCCGCACGACTGCCTGGAAATCCACTACGCCGGCAACGACAAGCTCTACCTGCCGGTCGAGAACATCGAGCTCTTGTCGCGCTACGGCTCGGAGGAGACCGCGGTCGAGCTCGACCGGCTCGGCGGCACCGCCTGGCAGACCCGCAAGGCGCGGATGAAGAACCGCATCCGCGAAATGGCGGCCGAGCTGCTCAAGATCGCGGCCGAGCGGTTGCTGCGCGAGGCGCCGAAGTTTTTGGTCGACACCGGCCTCTATGACGAGTTCTGCGCCGGTTTTCCCTACGCAGAGACGGAAGACCAGCTCACCGCGATCAACGCGGTGCTCGACGATCTCGCGTCCGGGCGGCCGATGGATCGGCTGGTGTGCGGCGACGTCGGCTTCGGCAAGACCGAGGTCGCGCTGCGCGCCGCTTTCGTCGCCGTCATGAGCGGCAAGCAGGTCGCCGTCGTGGTGCCGACGACGCTGCTCGCGCGCCAGCACTTCAAGACGTTCAGCACCCGCTTTCACGGGTTGCCGGTCAAGCTCGGGCAGGCCTCGCGCCTCGTGCCGGCGCCGGAGCTCGCCAAGGTGCGCGCCGGCCTTGCCGACGGCACGATCGACATCGTCGTCGGCACCCACGCGCTGCTCGGCAAGGCCATCCGGTTCAAGGATCTCGGGCTGGTCGTGGTCGACGAGGAGCAGCATTTCGGCGTCGCGCACAAGGAGCGGCTGAAAAACCTGCGCGCCGAGGTGCATGTGCTCACGCTCACGGCGACGCCGATCCCGCGCACGCTGCAGCTTGCGCTCACCGGCGTGCGCGAGCTGTCGCTGATCGCGTCGCCGCCGGTCGATCGCCTGGCGGTGCGCACGTTCGTTTCGCCGTTCGATCCGCTGTCGGTGCGCGAGGCGGTGCTGCGCGAGCGCTACCGCGGCGGGCAGACGTTCTACGTCTGCCCGCGCATCGAGGATCTCGCCGAGGCGAAGATCTTTCTCGACCAGAACATTCCAGAGGCGAAGGTCGCGACCGCGCACGGCCAGATGCCGCCGACCGTGCTGGAGGACGTGATGTCCGCGTTCTACGACGGCAAGTACGACGTGTTGTTGTCGACCGCGATCGTCGAGTCGGGCCTCGACATCCCGACCGCCAATACGCTGATCGTGCACCGCGCCGACCGCTTCGGGCTCGCCCAGCTCTACCAGCTGCGCGGCCGGGTCGGCCGCGCCAAGGCGCGCGCCTTCGCGCTGCTCACCCTGCCGGTCAACCGCAAGATCACGCCGCAGGCGGAGCGCCGGCTCAAGGTGCTGCAGTCGCTCGACACGCTGGGCGCCGGCTTCCAGCTCGCCTCGCACGACCTCGACATCCGCGGCGCCGGCAACCTGCTGGGCGAGGAGCAGTCCGGCCACATCAAGGAGGTCGGCTACGAGCTCTACCAGCAGATGCTCGAGGAGGCGGTCGCGAGCCTCAAGGCGGGCATCGCGGAACCGGTCGCCGACCGCTGGTCGCCGCAGATCACCATCGGCATGCCGGTGCTGATCCCGGAGGAGTACGTGGCGGATCTTTCGGTGCGGCTCGCGCTCTATCGCCGGCTCGCCGACATCGAGGACGAGCGCGACATCGACGGCTTCGCGGCCGAGCTGGTCGACCGCTTCGGCCCGCTGCCCGAGGAGGTCAAGTACCTGCTCGACACCGTCAAGATCAAGGCGCTGTGTCGGCGCGCCAATGTGGCGAAGATCGACACCGGGCCGAAGGGCGCGGTGATCTCGTTCCGCGACGACCGCTTCGCCAATCCGGAAGGCCTCGTCGCCTATATCCGCGAGCAGGGCCCGGCCGCGCGCGTGCGGCCGGACATGAAGGTGGTGCTGTTCGAGGACTGGGAGCGGCCGGAGCAGCGGCTCAAGGGCGCGGCCGCGATCCTGCGCGACCTGGTGCGGATCGCGGGCCGCGCGAAGGCGGCGTGAGGCCGTAGGGTGGGCAAAGCGAAGCGTGCCCACCTACAGCGCGTGGGCACGGGCGCGTGCCGCGCCCTTTGCCCACCCTACGGCGCTACGCGGTCGCTGCGACTTCCCGCGTCTGCCGCTCGGCAAGCGCCTTTTCCATCGCCGAGACGAGATACTCCGGCGACTGCGCGCCCGACACCGGCAGCACGCCGCCGAAGATGAACAACGGCACGCCCTCGATACCGGCTTCCTTGGCGGACTCGGCGGCCTGCATCACCGTGTCGACGTCGGTGTCGCTCGCGAGCAATTCACGCGTGCGCACCGGGTCGAGGCCGCAATCGGCCGCGGCCACGACCAGCACCTCGCGATCGGTGAGGTCGGCGCCTTCGGTGAAATAGAGGTCCATCAGCCGCTGCTTCATGCGCGCCGCGTTGCCGGATTGCTCGGCCCAGTAGATCAGGCGGTGGGCGTCGATGGTGTTGGGCTGGCGCTGGATCTTCTCCGGCGCGTAGGTCAGGCCCTCGCTCGCCGCGACCGCGACGATGCGCCTGGCGTTCTGGTTGTAGCGGTCGACCGAGCCAAACTTGGTGGTGAGGTACTCGGTGCGGCTGATGCCCTCGCGCGGCACCCAGTCGTTGAGGAAATAGGGGCGGAAATGCACCACGACCGGAATATCCGGCCGCGATGCGATGGCTTTTTCGAGCCGGCGTTTGCCGATGAAGCACCAGGGACAGACCACGTCGGAGACGACGTCGATGGTGAGCGGTTCGGGGGCGGTGTCGGACATGGGAGCGCTCCGTAATTCGGAGCACCCAAGATAAGCGTGCGCCTACTGCGCCGCAACCGCGACCGGCTCGGACACGCGGGCGAGCAGGGTCTCGACCGTGTCGTTCGACTTGAGCGCCGCGAGCGTGATGGACGGATCGACCCGCACCGGCCGCCCGTCGGCGCCTTCGGCCGACAGCATGGTGTGGCGCAGCACATTGGCGATGCGGCGCGCGACCACGTGGGCACTGCGCAGCGGCGTCTCCGAGAAGGCAAGCAGGATCGAGCCGTCGCTCGCCCGGCAGGCGAAATCGGCGCTGCGCACGAGGCGGCTGACGAGACGCGCCGCGTCCATGTTGGCGCGCCGGTCGACCATTTCGGGAAAGGTGAAGCGCGCGAGCGTCATGGCATTGCCGCGCACCTTCGCGTCCTCCACGGCGCGGTTGAGGTCGCGCAGGAAGGCCGCGACGGTGAACAGGCCGGTCTGCGGGTCGACCAGGCCCTTGGCGTCGAGCGCGGCGAGCTGGCGCTGCAGCCGCGCCTCGAAGGCGTGCTGGCGCACCAGCGGAAGGATGCGCTCGACCAGCACCGCGGGCTCGCCCGCGACATGCTCGAGGTTGGGCAGTCGGCTGGCGTCGATCGAGGCCGGCAACTCCGGCATCAGCGCGATCGGCAGGTCGCGAAACCGCGAGTCATCGGCGAGCACGGTCAGGAACGCCTCGACGGTGCGCGGATTGAAGCCTTCGCCGATGACGATGCCGTCGACGTCGCGCGCGTTGAGATATTTGGCGGCGGTCTCGACGCTGAGCGCGCCGATCAGGCCGACGCGCTCGCCCACCGCGGTCGACAGCGCCGGATAGCCGCCGCCGCGGCCGGTCACCACCACGGTCGCGTCCTCGATCGGATCGGTCGTCAGCAGGGCGGGGAGATCGTCGCAATCGGGCTTGAGCGCGGCGGCGCGGCGCAGCGCCGTCGTGTGCAGCGTGCGCACGCGCAACGCGGAAGCGAGGCGCACCGCGATGCGCGCCGGCGACGCATTGGCGGCGATCGGCAGCGCCCCGGCGAGCGCGGCGAGCGCCGCGTCGGTCACGCGGGCGATGACCGGCAGATAGGCTGCGCCGGCCACGGCGATCGCGGCGCGCAGCGCCGTCGCATCCGCGGGTGATTTGGCCGGCCCCGCCACCACGACGGCGGAAGGCTCGATGCGGGCGATCGCATCGGCGGCGTCGCACCAATGGGCTTCGACAACCGGGAATGCGCCCTCGGCCGCGAGCCCGGCGACGAGCTCGGCATCCTTCTGCTCGGCGACGACGACGATCGGACCCTGCAGCGACATCGGAGCCACGCGGTTGGAGACAAACGCATACAAGACGCGCATCGGCGCAAAAAACCGATCGAGGGGCGCGACCCTAGAGGAACGCCATTAACGTCGCGTCAATGACCAGCGTTAAAAACCCGCTATCGCGGCACGCGTGCCCGGCCCGAAGGCGGTGACGACGAGCGGATTGACGCCCCGTTGGGCGAGCTCTCCCTGCACCCGGGCGGGATCGGCCGCCGTGCCGGCGAGCCGCTTTCCGGCGAGCGCGTCGGGCTGGATCGAAATGCGGCTGCCCGGTTCGGCGCCGGCCGCGATCTCGGCGAGCGCCTCCGCGCCGAAGCGATAGCCGCCGACGCCGACGATGCCGGCCGGCGCGTCGTTGATCGTGAGCGCGCGGGATACGGGATCGACCGTGCACTGATAACCGGTGTCGGTAAAGCCGTCGGCGCCGACCGCAAATGCAGGTTTCGCCGCCGCATCGATCTCCAACGGCAGCGGGAATCGCGGCACCATCGGGCCGCGCACCGCGATGGTTCCGGCCGGCGTGCGGGCGATCTCGACCACATGCAGCGCGCCCGGCGCCCCGCGCGGCGCCATGACCGGCCCGAGCGCGAGCGGCGCCGGGCGGCCATTGCCGCCGCGGCGCGCCGCAAACAGCGCGGTCTCGCCGAACACCGGCACGTCGACGAGGCCGATCGTCGCGTCGCTCCAATGGGGGCTCGACGCCATCCGCTCGACGGCGCGCCACGCCGCGATCAGCGACTTGATGCCGTGGCGGCGGCTCAAGACGTCGGCTTCACCGAGGCGCAACGCGAGCGGCGCCGGGACGATCACGATCGCGGGCTGCTCGGTCTGGCATTGCACGAGGAACGCCTCGATGTCGAAGGGATGGTGCAGCGCGAGCGTGCCGCCGACGAGCAGCCACGGAATGAGGCCGAGTGCGAGACCCGCGAGCGAGGGCAGGGCGAGCGACGACAAGACGACGACGTTCGGCTCGATGCGGCCTTCCAGCGTGATCGCGGCGCCGGCGGCGAGCAATTCGAAGTGATTGCGCGCGACCGGCACCAGCCCGTCGGGCGAGACGTCCCAGGTGATGATCGCCGTGTGCGCAGCCGGGTTGACGGGGCGCGCGATCGCGGGCGGTGCCGGCGGAGCCGCCTCGGCGTAGAGATCGTCGAACGCGATCACGCCATCGGCGAGACCGGCACCGAAGCCGCCCACCTGGCGGATCTGAAAGGCCTCGGCCGCCACATTCATGGCGAGCGCGCAATGATCGACCGCGCCGATACGGCCGCTGACGATGAATGCCCGCGCGCCGACCCGCTTGAGCGCGCCGACGCAATCGGCCTCGCGCCACAGGAGCGGCAGCGGCATGGCGATCAGGCCGGCGCGCAGGACGCCGAGCAGGGTGACGACCGCATCGACCGTGTTCGCCATCTGCAAGCCGACGACCTGATCGGCCTGCAGGCCGAGATGGCGCACCCGCGCCGCGACTGCGGTGATCATGCGGTCAGCCTGCGCATAGGTGAGGCGGCGCGGCTCGCTGCCGGTCACGGCGGCGGCGTTCGGCGGATCGGCGAGCGCGATCGCGTCGGGCCGGCGCGTGACGGCGCGGCGGAAGACGTCGTCGAGGGTCGAGCGGCCGGCCTTGGCGAGCATCGCGGCATGTTGCGGGGAGGACTGGCCGAGGATCATGCGGTTCTCATTTCGGCTGGGTCGGCGGCTCGTACCACCAGGTCTCGGGGACGAAGCCGGACAGCGGCGTCCTCGCCGGATGGCGGATGTAGGACCAATGCGCGACCCACTGCTGCGGCGGGTAGAACAGTGGAACGACGTAGCTGCCCGACATCAGCATGCGGTCGAGCACGCGCACGGCGGCGACGAAATCCTCGCGTTTGGTCGCCGCCAGAATGGCGGCGACCATCGCGTCGATCGCCGGGCTGCGCACGCCCATGTAGTTGCGGCTGCCCGGCTGATCGGCGGCGGCCGAGCCCCAGTAGAAGGCCTGCTCGTTGCCCGGCGAAAGCGATTCGTCCCAGCGGTATTGAATCATGTCGAAGTCGAAAGTGATTCGACGCTGATCATATTGCACGGCGTCGACGTCGCGAATATGCGCCATGATGCCGGCGAGCCGGAGCGTCTGGGCGAAGGCGAGCGCGAGACGCTCCTGCTCGTTGGTATTGACGAGGATCTCGAATTCGAGCCGCCGGCCGGTCGCACGATTGCGCAGCTCGGTACCCTGCAGCTGGTAGCCCGCTGAGGCGAGCAGCGCGAGCGCGCGGCGCAGGATCGTCGTGTCGCGCCCGGTGCCGTTGCTGATCGGCAGCGACCAGCTGCCGTCGAGGATGTCGGGCCGCACGCTGCCGGGAAACGGCGCGATCAGCGCGCGCTCGCGCGCATCGGCCGGCCGCCGGTAGGCGGAGAGCTCGCTGTCGGCGAAATAGCTCGCCGAGCGGCGATAGAGGCCATAGTAGAAGTTCTTGTTGATCCACTCGAAGTCGAACAGCAGCGCGATCGCGTCGCGCACCCTGATGTCGGCGAAGATCGGCCGGCGCGTGTTGAACACGAAGCCGAGCATGCCCTTGGGCAGCCCGCTCGCGAACGCCTCCTGGACGACGCGGTGCGCCCGCGCCGCCGGGAAATCATAGGCGGTCTCCCAGTGCCCCGGATCGGTCTCGGCGCGTACGTCGAACAGGCCCTTCTTGAACGCCTCGAACGCCGCGTTGTCGTCGCGATAGAAATCGAAGCGCAACGTGTCGAAATTCCACATGCCGCGGTTGACCGCGAGATCGCGGCCCCAGTAGTCGGGGTCGCGGCGCAGCGTGACGCTGCGGCCGGGATCGACCTGCGCAATGACGTAGGGTCCGCTGCCGATCTGCGGCTTGAGGGTCGTCTGCTCGAAGGTCGCTTCATCGACCGCATGCCTGGGCAAGATCGGCATCAGGCCGAGAATGAGGGGCAGCTCGCGGTCATGGCTGCCGGAAAGGTCGAAGCGCACCACCCGCTCGGAGAGCGCCTCGGCCTTGGCCACCTTGACGTAATAGGTGCGAAAATTCGGCCGGCCGTGATCGCGCAGGAGCTGCCAGGAGAAGATCACGTCCGCGGCGGTCACGGGGTGCCCGTCGGAGAATTTGGCGCGCGGGTCGAGCATGAACGTGACGTAGCTGCGCGCCGCGTCGGTCTCGACGCTCTGCGCCAGCAGCCCATAAAGCGTGAACGGCTCGTCGTAGCCGCGCGTGAGCAGGCTTTCGAGCACATAACCGCGGATCGAGATCGCCGGCGAGCCCTTGACGATCAGCGGATTGAGGCTGTCGAAGGTGCCGAGCGCGCCCTGCACCAGGGCTCCGCCCTTGGGGGCGTCCGGATTGACATATGGAAAGGCGGTAAAGCCCGCCGGCATGGCGGGCGCCCCCTGCATCGCAATGGCGTGGGTCGGCGCGCCGGCGTGGGCCGGCCCGCCCGCGACCGCCACGGCGAGCGCGCCGGCGAGCGCGCCGCCCACCATCGTCACCAATCGTCGGTGTTTTCCGCGCGGCATGGACGTAGAACTACCACGCCGCACAGGGGCGGGCGGGGCCGGCCGAGCCGGAGCGCGCAGGCGGCTTGAAGTTATCACCATCATTTCGGATAAGGCTCTGGGGGCGCGCAATCGGGCTGACCAGCCATTGGCGGATGTCACTATCCTGCCTCATTTCGCGTTGAGACAGCCGACCCTAGGGGGCGCCCGTCCCGTCGGCGCAGATGCCAGGGAACGGCGAGAGAGAGGTTTCAGAATGGTTTATCGGTTCGTGTCCGCGCCGGCCCGGCCGGTGCGACGGTCGCTTGTCACGACTGCCGCCGCCCTCGCGTTCCTCGGCGTCACCGCTGTTTCCGGCGTGCACGCGCAGGCGCCCGCGCAGGCCCCCGCGCAGGCGCCCAATCCCAAGCCGAAAACCAAGCCCGCTCCGAAGAAGCAGCCGACCCCGCCACCGGCGCAGGCGCAGGAGCCGCCGGCAGCGCCCGCGGCGCCAGCACAGGCGCAGGGCCCCGTGCAGGTGCCGCAGCTCATCTACTCGCCGTGGGCGAAATTCTGCGGCAAGGGCAACGCCCCCGAGGCCAAGCAGGTCTGCTTCACCGGCAAGGACGCGCGCACCGAGGCCGGCGTGCCGGTGGTCGCGGCCGCGCTGATCGAGCCGGACGGCGAGCCGAAGAAGATCTTCCGCGTGACCCTGCCGAGCCCGCTGCAGCTGCAATACGGCACGCGCCTGATCGTCGACCAGCAGCAGCCGCTCACGGCGCTGTTCTTCACCTGCTTCTCCAACGGCTGCATGGCGGACTATGAGGGCACGCCCGACCTTGTCGGCAAGCTCAAGAAAGGGCAGATGCTGACCATCCAGGCGGTCAACCTCGCCGGCAACGCGATCAGCTTCCCGCTCCCGCTCACCGACTTCGCCAAGGCGAACGAAGGCCCGCCGACCGATCCGAAGGTGTTCGAGGAGCAGCAGAAGAAGCTGCAGGACGAGCTGCAGAAGCGGGCCGAGGAAGCGCGCAAGAAGCTCGAGCAACAACAGGGCGCGCCGACCGCGCCGAAGCAATGATGATGGGGGCCGCGATGGCGAAGCTTTCTTGCCAAGGCGCCCGCCGGGCGCTGGTCACGGCGCTCGCCGCCTTGGCGGCGATTGCGTTCTGTGCTGCCGCGGACGCGCAGGCACCGGCGACCAAACCGAAACCGGCGCCCAAGACGGCGCCGAAGCCGCCGCCCGCGCCGCCGGCCGCACCCGCGCAAGCGGCAGCGCCGCCGCAGCTGCAGTTCATCACCACGCCGTGGGTGAAGCTGTGCGAGACGCAGCCAAAGAAGATTTGCGTCACGCGCACGCTCTTGCGCACCCAGGTCGGCGCGCCGGCGGCGCTCGCCGAATACGCCGAGCCGGAGGGCGCGCCGAAGATCCTGCGCGTCACGCTGCCGCTCGGCATGCTGCTCGAATACGGCACGCGCATCCTGATCGATCAGCAGCAGCAGCCGTATGCGACGGCCAAGTTCGTCACCTGTCTCGAAGGCTGCATCACCTTCTACCAGGTCAGCGACGACCTGCAGGACAAGCTCAAGAAGGGCCAGACCCTCTACATCCAGGCTGTCAACCTCAACAATGCGCCGATGAGCTTTCCGCTGCCGCTCGCCAATTTCGCCAAGGCGCTCGAGGGCCCGGCGACCGATCCGAAGGTGTACGAAGAGCAGCAGAAGAAATTCCAGGAAGAGCTGCAGAAACACGCCCCGGCGCCGGCGCCGGCGCCGCAGCAATAAGGCCTGCTCTGCGACCATCCACGCAAAAGCGCGCCGCGCCAAGCGGCGCTAGCGCGCTTTTGTCGTTCCGGCGATATCAGTTGAGCGTGGAATTGCGCATCCGATAGCTGCCACCGTCGCGTTCGAACACTTCGGCGACCTGCGGGTGGCGGATCGGTTCGTTGGAGGTGTCGGGCAGGAGATTCTGCTCCGAGACATAGGCGATGTATTCGGTTTCCGCGTTTTCGGCGTATAGGTGATAGAATGGCTGGTCCTTGTGCGGTCGCACGTCGGCCGGGATCGCCTGGTACCATTCCTCGGTATTGTTGAACACCGGATCGATGTCGAACACGACGCCGCGAAAGGGAAAAACGCGGTGCCGCACGACCTGTCCGAGAGTGTATTTGGCGGTGTGTGTCTTGTTCATGGCGGCGGATCAATAGCGCAGTACCCGCAGTCGGAACAAGCCTCGCGATTTAGTGCATATCCCGGCGAAAGCCTGCCCCGGACTTGATCCGGGGTGGACACCGGTTCCGACGCGTGAAGCGTATTCATGGCGTATACGTCACATTCCGTAGCGCGCCGCCATGTCGGGATCCTTGGCGGCGACGAGGCGGGCGAGATCGACCACGACCTTCGCCTGCTTCCAGGTGGCGTCATCCTGCATCTTGCCGTCGATCATGACGGCGCCGGTCCCGTCCGGCATGGCGTCGAGAATCTTGCGGGCGAACGCCACCTCGCCGGGATCGGGGGAAAACACCCGCTTGGCGATGGCGATCTGGGAGGGATGCAGCGACCATGCGCCGGCGCAGCCCATCAGAAAGGCGTTGCGGAACTGCGCCTCGCAGGCGGCAGGATCGGAAAAATCGCCGAACGGACCGTAGAACGGCTTGATGCCCGCCGCCGCACACGCGTCGACCATCTTGGCAATCGTGTAGTGCCACAGATCCTGCTGGAAGCGCGGGCGCGCGCCGTCGCCGCCGGCGTCCGCCAGCACGACGTAATCGGGATGGCCGCCGCCGACGCGCGTCGTCTTCATCGCGCGCGAGGCGGCAAGATCGGCGGGCCCCAGGCTGATGCCGTGCATGCGCGGGGAGGCGCACGCAATCGCCGCCACGTTGTCGACGCCCTCGGCGGTCTCGAGGATCGCGTGAATGAGGATCGGTTTCTTGACACCGTGCCGCGCCTCGAGCTGGGCGAGCAACTGGTCGAGATAATGAATGTCCCAAGCCCCCTCGACCTTGGGCAGCATGACCACGTCGAGCTTGCTGCCGATCGCGGCCACGATCTCGATCACGTCGTCGAGCGCCCACGGCGAATTGAGCGCGTTGATGCGCGTCCACAGGCCGGTCGCGCCGAAATCGTGCGCCTTGCCCATGGCGATGAACCCGGCGCGCGCAGCGAGCTTGGCATCGGCCGGCACCGCGTCCTCGAGATTGCCCAGCACCACGTCGACCTGGGCGATCAATTCGCCGACCTTGGCGCGCACCTTCTCGTTATGCGGCGGCACGAAATGGATCATCCGCTCGAGCCGCACCGGCAGCTCGCGCAACGGCGCAGGCGCGCCGATCGCCAGCGGCTTGAAGAAATTTCGCGGAAGCTTCATGCGGCTAGCGCCTTTTCGCGGGTGATTTCTCTATAGTGGTGCAACCCCCAACCGCCGCCAAGCCGAATTTGCAGGCGATTTTTGCGGCAATCGCCCAAGCATTGACCGCCCGGACGCGCGGCCAGTGCCCGGGTTATCCGCATGGTCGACATCCTCAATCTCGCGCTGCCGTTCTTCGGCCAGATCTTCAAATCGATTGACTCTTGCGCGGCCCGCCGGTCTCGTTCGCGGGCCGGGAGAAAAAAGACCCAAGGGGCGTTGCCATGCCGCAGCCGCTGTCGGGCCTGCTGGTGCTCGACTTCACCACCTTGCTGCCCGGGCCGCTCGCGACCCTGATGCTGGCCGAGGCTGGCGCCGAGGTGATCAAGATCGAGCGTCCCGGCGGCGAGGAGATGCGCCGCCATTGGCCGCCGCTCGACGACGCGAGCGCCGCCTTCGTGCTGCTCAATCGCGGCAAGCAGGGCCTGGTGCTCGACCTCAAGCGCGACGAGGCGCGTGCGAAGCTCACACCGTTGCTCGCGCGCGCGGACATTCTGGTGGAGCAATTCCGCCCGGGCGTGATGGCGCGCCTCGGCCTCGGCTACGCGGCCGTTCGCGCGATCAATCCGCGCATCGTCTACTGCTCGATCAGCGGCTATGGCCAGAACGGCCCGCGCGCCGGCGAAGCCGGTCACGATCTCAACTATATCGGCGCGACCGGCGTGCTTGCGCTCAATCCGGGCGCCAACGGGCACGCGACGGTGCCGCCCGCGCTGGTCGCCGATATCGGCGGCGGCTCGTTTCCGGCGGTGATGAACATCCTGCTCGCGCTGCGCCAACGCGATCGCACCGGCGAGGGCTGCTACCTCGACGTCGCGATGACGGACGCCATGTTCACCTTCGCGTGGCAGGGGCTGGCGGCCGGGCAGGCGACCGGCCGCTATCCGGGGCCGGGCGAGGCCCGCACGGCGGGCGGCTCGCCGCGCTACGCGCTCTACCCGACCCGCGACGGCGCGCTCGTTGCCTGCGCGGCGCTGGAGCAGAAATTCTGGCTCGTCTTCTGCGCCGCGATCGGGCTCGCGCCGGCGCTGATCGACGATCGCGCCGATCCGGCCGCGACCCGGGCCGCGATCGCGGCGATCATCGCCAGCCGGCCGGCCGCGGCGTGGCGGCCGATCCTCGCCGAGGCCGATTGCTGCGCGACGATCGTCGCCTCGCTCGAGCAGGCGATGGGTGATCCGCATTTCGTCGAACGCGGCCTGTTCGCCTGCGAGGCGGTGGGCAGCGCCGGCACCGCCATCGCGGCCCTGCCGCTGCCGATCGCGCCGGTGTTCCGCGATGGGACGATCCGCAAGGCGAGCCCGCCGCTCTGTCACGACCCGCCTTAAGGGGAATTTCAGCATGACGGCCTAGGCTCGACGTCGGCAGGGAGCCGGAGACGCGCGTGAGCCTGTTCGACCACATTGCGCAGATGTTGGGCACCATCTTGTCGTTCATTGCCGGCAAGCTCATGCAGCTCGCCGTATCGCCCGGCACCTTTTCGCTTGCCTCGCTCATGTGCGCGCTCTGCGTCGCGATGCTGTTTCTCGGCAGCAGGCGCCGCCGCAAGCCGCTGCGACTACGTGTGCTGCTGCGCGCGCTGTTTCCGCGCCGTCTGCGCGCCAGCCGCTCGGTACGCGCCGACATCGCGTTCTTCTTCTTCACCTTCTTCGTGGTCGGCGTCCTGTTCGGCTGGGCGGTGCTCTCCTTCCATGTCATCGACAACGCCACCAACCATCTGCTCGCCGCGAGCTTCGGCGCGCGGCCGGCGCGGCTGCCGGGGTGGGGAGCGGTCGGCGTGATGACGCTCGTGCTGTTCGTCGCCTACGAGCTTGGTTACTGGATCGATCACTATTTCAGTCACAATATTCCTTTCCTGTGGGAGTTTCACAAAGTCCATCACACCGCCGAGGTGCTTTCTCCGCTGACCAATTTTCGCGTTCACCCGGTCGACACCATCGTGTTCAACAACATTCTCGCCGTGGTGATGGGCGTTGCGGGCGGGGTTGCGCATTTCCTGCTCGGTCGAGGCGCGGCGCCGCTCACCATCGCCGACAGCAACGTCATCGTGCTCGCCTTCTTCTTCCTCATCGGGCACCTGCAGCACACCCATTTCTGGATCGCATTCACCGGCGTCTGGGGGCGAATCATCCTGAGCCCGGCGCATCACCAGGTTCATCACTCGACCGATCCACGGCACTTCAACAAGAACCTGGGCAGCTTCCTTGCCGTCTGGGACTGGATGTTCGGCACGCTCTACGTGCCGAGCAAGACGCGGCAGAAGCTCGATTTCGGCGTCGAGCCGAAACGGGAGGATGCGCACACGGTCACCGGCGGACTGGTATCGCCGATCCGGCGCGCGGCGGCGCTTTTGACGCGCAAGGGCGAATCCGCCGCGGTCGGCGACGGCACGCTCGCGTCGGGCGCCTGAGTCTGATTCAAAACTGCTCTCGGGCTTTCGCTCCTCTGGGAGCGTCACCCTGAGAGGCTGCGAATCTTTTCGATTTTCGCAAATTCCGGTGGTGCTAAGTCCTTGATTTGACTCATGTCGAAAATCGCCGAGATCGAAAGA
>Ga0209006_10003777_pt1 | contig 13764 bp, 12 predicted proteins | sample JacPin_JW_Ref_O2_FD_188567 | JGI IMG/M metagenome (GOLD analysis project Ga0209006, IMG submission 188567) | Forest soil microbial communities from Algoma, Ontario, Canada - Jack Pine, Ontario site 1_JW_Ref_O2 (SPAdes) (version 2) | ecosystem: Environmental > Terrestrial > Soil > Boreal... | reverse complement strand
TCTTGCGCGGCGGTCAACGGCCGTGCTTTGTCGAAGAATCCCTCGACCGCCGGCGTATGGCCATCGGCCTCGATCAAGGTGTTCAGCGCCTGCACCAGATGCCAGGAGGGCGAATCCACTTGCGCCTCGAGGCTCGAGTGCACATCGTGTGCCGGCCCGCGGCCCCACTTCTCCCCGCTGGAGATCAACTCGAGTTCCACCACGCCCTTCGCGCCGAGCGACACCTGCACCCCGCCATCGCGATCCTGCCCCGCTTCGGGCATGAACACCCCGACGCAGCGCTTGAGTTCGGCCAGCACTTCGGGATTTTCGATCACCTCGTGAAAATGCGGCGAGGCTATCTCCTCCTCGCCCTCGCACACCAGCACGAGATTCACCGGCAATTTCTTGCCCGCCGCCTTGAACGCCATGAGCGCGCTCAGAAAGGAATTCTCAGGCCCTTTTTGATTCACCGCGCCGCGGCCCATGCAAACCGTCCCCAGACCCGGCTTCTGTACCAAGCGGCCCTCGAGCGGCGGTGAACTCCACTCCTCGGGGATGAACTGTTTCACGTCGTACATGAAATAGATGGCCATCGTGGTGCGCGCCCCGGCATCGATTTTGCCGAACACTCCCGGCTTGCCCGAGGTCGGGATGAGCTTCACGCCGGTAAAACCCGCGTCTTTCGCGAGCTTGGCCATGTACTCCGGCCCTTGCGGGAAATTTCGGTTCTCCGCGGCGATCGACGGCAGCGCGATCCACTCCTGCAGCCGCCGCAAATTCTCGGCGTGCATCGGCACGACCTGCGCCAGTACCGCGGCCTTGTCCGCGTCCTTCGCGCCGCCTGCGGCGTACACCGCTGCAGGAGCCGCGGCCAATGCCAACCCCGACACGGTTCCCTGCACAAATTCCCGCCTGCTCAAATCCCGATCCTGATCCGCCGGCATGCGTTTCTCCTCGTTAGTGATTTTCAGGGTATCAGCTGCAAATGACTGCGGTAGTGGGCACCGCGCGCCGCATAGTTTGCCGCAATCTCGATGAGATTGCCGCGCTCCTCGGGTTTGAGTTCGCGCACCACCTTGGCGGGCGCTCCGAGAATGAGCGTGCCGTCGGGGAAAACCTTACGTTCGGTAATGACGGCGCCGGCGCCGACCAGGCAGCCGCTGCCGATGACCGCGGCGTTCAGTACCACCGCCTGGATACCGATCAGCGAGCCGTCGCCCACGGTGCAGCCGTGCAGCATGGCCTGATGGCCGATGGAAACATTCACGCCCACCAGCAGTGGAAAACCGGGATCCGTGTGCATCACAGCCCCGTCCTGCACGTTGCTGCCGACGCCGATGCGGATGATCTCGTTGTCGCCGCGCAGGATCGCGTTGAACCACACGCTGCTCTGCTCCTCGAGGACCGCCTTGCCGATGACCGAGGCGCTCGGCGCGACGTAGGCGCTCGGCGCAATGGTCGGAGAAACATCTCCCAATCGATATAAGGCCATTTGAACCTCCGCTCGCTCCTGTGCGGAACATACCGCACAAAGGCGCGCTTCAGTAGCCTCCTGTTATCATCCAAGACCGCCATGACTGAGACCGCCACGAACGCCGACCATCAGCCGCACGGTTGGCTAAGAACCTTGATGAGACTGTGGCTATTGAGGCCCGTGCCTTGGGCTCCGGCCGGCAACCCGTTGCGCGCGACGCTGCTCATGGGTGTGGCAACGCTCGCAGCTTGGGTTGTGATCGACCGCTGGCAGTCTCAGCCGGATCCGCAATTCATTGCGGACGACATCCCGCTGTTCGCCTGGTACGTGCTCGGCATATTGACGCTGGCCGCCCTGCTGCAGTGGCGGGCACGCGCAAGCCTTAAGTTAGGCCCCGTGCTCGCACTTGCGATGGGAGCCGTGCCGATGCCGCTGCTGTTCACGAGCGTGGCGGCCGCGTACCTCAATCCGGACGGGTTCCTGGCCGGGGCCATCCTCGTCGGTCTGTACACGCTCCTGTACCTGGCGCGCGGATTGCATGCCATCACGGGCGGAACACAGCGTGCCGCGGCCTGCGTCGGCGTCATGTTCATAACGGGGTTCTGCTGGCTGAGCGACGAACTCGATGTCATTCCCGACGTATGGGCTCCGCTCGAAGCGCCGACAGCCCTGTCGGACGAAGCGGTCGCCGACGGCGAGGCCGTTTTGTTCTCACAGGCGGCCCGCATCGATCGCGCGCTCGAGGCGGTCGGCAGCGAACCTTCGCCTGGACCCCGAGCGTTCTTTCTCGGTTTCGCCGGCGTCGGCGACCAGAAGGTGTTCGCGCAAGAAGTCGGCTTGGCGTCGCGCGTGATCGGCGAGCGCTACGACACCGGCGCGAGACAGGTGTTGCTGATCAACGATCAGCGCGACCTGGAGCGAGCGCCGCTCGCGACCGTAACCGGATTGAAGTACGCGTTGCACGGCCTCGGCTCGCGCATGAATGCCGAACGGGACGTGCTGTTTCTATCGATTTCCTCGCATGGCACCGAAGACCCCGCGATCGCCGTGTCCAATTCGCAGCTGCCGCTGCAGGATCTGACCCCCGAAGACCTCGCCGATGCGCTGCGCGAATCCGGAATCAAGTGGCGCGTGCTCATCATTTCGGCGTGCTATGCGGGCGGCTTCATCAACTCCTTGAAAGACCCGCAAACCATTGTCATCGCGGCGGCCGCCGCCGACCGCAGCTCTTTCGGCTGCTCGAATGACAGCGATCTCACCTACTTTGGCGAAGCGTTCTATCGCGACGCGTTGCCCGCCGCCGGCTCGTTGCGCGCCGCCTTCGATACGGCCAAGGCGGCCATCGCCGCGCGGGAACGGCGCGAACACGGCACCGCGTCAAACCCGCAGGCCTACTTTGGTAAGGCGATGGAGCAAAAGATGGCATCCATGAGGGCGGCTCAGCCTTAAGCCATGGGATCCCATGGTGGCGAAGAGCGTGGCATGCTGTTGAAACCAAATCACCTGGAGAGTGCGCTGAAAAAAGTGAAGCTTCCGGCGACGGTGCTGATCACGGGCGCCACCGGCGGCATCGGATCGGCCCTGGCGCGCCGCTACGCAGCACCGGAGCGTACGTTAATTCTTCACGGCCGCGACCCAACGCGGCTCGTCGCACTCGCCCGCGACTGCGAGGCGTGCGGCGCGCGGGTGGTGAGTACTTCTTTCGACTTGCGCGACGGCGCGGCCGCGGTGGCGGCGCTCCGGCAACTGTCCGGCGCTCACACGATCGATCTCGCCATCGTCAACGCCGGCGTCAGCAGCATGATCGGTCACGGAGAGGAAGTGGAAAACTGGGAGACGGCGCGCGCAGTGCTCGCGGTCAACCTCGACGGCGCACTCGCGACCGTGGCCGGCGTTCTGCCCGAGATGAGGCGCCGGCGCGCCGGCCAGATCGCCCTGGTGAGTTCACTGGAGGCGTACATCGGCATGCCGGTGACGCCGGTTTACAGCGCCAGCAAGGCCGCCTTGAAGGTGTACGGCGAGGCGCTGCGCGGTTGGCTGGCGCCGCAGGGCATCCGAGTGAACGTGGTACTGCCCGGCTTCGTGCGCACGCCGATGAGCGATCAGTACACTGCCGCCAAACCCTGGATGATGTCACCCGAACGCGCGGCAGTGCTGATCCAACAGGGACTCGAGCGCAATCGCGCGCGCACCGCGTTTCCGCGCGCGCTCGCGTGGGGGATGTGGTGGCTGTCGGTGCTGCCGCCGGCGCTGTCGCAGCGCATCCTGCGCGCGCTCGGATACGGCGGATGAGCGAAGTGCAGCGAATCAACGACAGCGTGCTCGGGCCTTTGGAGCGGCCCGCGCTCGCCTGGCTGGTACGGCGCCTGCCGCCCAAAGTCGTGCCGGATCATCTCACTGCGTTCGGGGTGTTCGGCGCGTTGCTGACCGCGACGGGGTTCGTGCTGAGTTGCCGGTCCCTGACGTGGTTGTGGTTGGCGAGTCTCGGGCTCATCGTGAATTGGCTGGGCGACTCGCTGGATGGCAACCTCGCCCGCCTGCGGCACATCGAGCGGCCACGCTATGGGTTCTTCATCGATCACACAACCGATCTGTTCTGCCAGAGTCTCACGTTCATTGCGTTAGGGTTATCGCCGTTGGCGCACTTCGGCATGGCCTGCCTCGGACTCATCACCTTCCTAATGGCGTTCGTCTACACGCTCATCGCCGCTCAGACGCGCGCCACCATGCGCATCACCTATTTCTACTTCGGGCCGACGGAGATTCGGGCGCTACTGCTGTTGGGGAATCTGCTAACGCTCGCCTTCGGGGTAGTGGATCTCCGCCGTTGGTTTGCAGGGTTTCCCGGTAATGGTTCGATCTCGATCCATGACGCAGTCATTGCAATGCTGGCGGCATCGGGGATCGTGGTGATCGCGCTGCTCGCGTGGCGCGACGCGCGAGCGCTGAGCGCGGAAGATCCGCCGCGGCGCTGATCGCGCCGCAGAGTGCCAACTCGCCCACAGAACAGGGATGCGGGTCACCCAGGTGTTAAATCGCTTGTTAATATGTAAACAACAACGAATTGGAGCCGCGACAAGCGACGCATGCATTTCACGACCAAGTTGGCCAGCGTGGCCTTGAGTGCCCTGGCCCTTGCCGGATGCGCGTCTTATTTTCCGTCGATCGGTCCCAGCCGCCACGACATCGAGCACCCCGACGCCAAAACGTCGATTCCGCCCATACCGATCATCGACGTCAACGAAGACGTCACGCGTCGGCTTGTAGCGCAACGCTCGCGGCTGTTGTTCTCCGAGGTACTCAGTAGCCGTCCGGATCATTTGCTCGCCATGGGCAAGGGCGACTTCTTGACCGTGACCATCTGGGAGGCAGCGCCCGCGACGCTGTTCGGAAGTGTGCAGTTGGATCCCCGCGGGATTCCGGCGCCGGCGCTCGCCACCACCCTGCCTGAACAGCCAGTGGATGGTGAAGGCTGCATCACCGTCCCGTTTGCCGGCCGCGTGCCGGCGGCCGGCAAGACGCTGCCCGACATCTCCGCGGAGATCAAACGGCGCCTGACCGGAAAGGCCAATCAGCCCGAAGTGCTGGTGCTGCAGTCGAGGAATCTCTCTTCGTCGGTCACGGTGGTCGGCGAGGTCACCAATAGCACGCGCGTCCCCCTGACCGTCACTCACGAGCGGCTGCTCGACGCGCTCGCGATCGCAGCTGGGGTGCGCCAACCCGTCAACAAGACCACCATCCAACTTACGCGCGGCGATACCGTGCACTCGTTGCCGCTCGAAACCATCATCAAGGACCCGAAACAGAACATCGCATTGCAACCGGGTGACGTGGTTACCGCCTTGTACCAGCCCTTGAGTTTCACGGCGCTCGGCGCCACCGGCAAGAACGAGGAAATCAGCTTCGAGACCCAGGGTATCACCCTCGCACAAGCCTTGGCCCGCTCCGGGGGGCTGATCGATCAGCGCTCTAATCCGAAGGGCGTGTTCATCTTCCGCCTCGAACCGAAGGGCGCGCAAACGACCACCGAGCCCACGCAGCTGTCCACCGCAGACGGACTGGTCCCGGTCATCTACCGAGTCGATCTCCGCGATCCCCGGAGCCTCTTCTGGATTCAGAGTTTCCCAGTCAAGGACAAGGACGTGCTGTATGTCTCGAACGCGCCCGTGTGGGAACTGCAGAAATTCATGAACCTCCTCTTCACATTGGCGTATCCCGTGCAAACGGGTTTGCAGCTGCGCTAGGCAATCTCAGATGACGTGGCTCAAACGCAATCTGGTACTTGTCTTCACCGTCGTGGTGCCCACCGTCGCGGCGATTCTTTATTACGGGCTCGTGGCCTCGGATGTATTCATCTCCGAGTCCCGCTTCCTGGTGCGCAGCCCGCAGCGTCAGACCCAGGGCGGCATGTTCGGGCAACTTCTGCAGGGAACGGGACTCTCCCACTCGCAGGACGACACTTACTCGATCCATGACTTCATTCTGTCGCGCGATGCGCTCAAGGAGCTCGACGAGAAAGCGTCGGTCCGTAAGGCCTTCATGAGCAAGGCGATCGATCCCATCAATCGCTTTCCCGGTCTGTCACGGGACGACAGTTTCGAAGAGCTTTACCGCTATTACGGCAAACACGTCGGGGTGGAATATGACTCGACCTCTTCAATCTCCACGCTGACCGTGCACGCATTCACTGCGGAAGAAGCTGAGAAGATCAATGACCAGCTGCTCCAGATGAGCGAGCGCCTGGTCAATACGTTGAACGAGCGCAGCCGCGGCGATCTCATTCGGTTCGCCGAGGCCGAGGTCAAGCTCGCCACCGACAAGGCCACGGCCGCCGGCGTTGCCATGTTCGAGTACCGTAGCAAGCACGCCGTGTTCGAACCCGACAAACAAGCCGCAATTCAGCTGGGAAGCGTCGCAAAGATCCAGGAAGAGCTGGTGTCGACCGAAGCCCAGCTCGCGCAGCTACGCAAGCTCTCCCCCAACAATCCTCAGATCGCCGGCATGGAAAGCCGCGCCGACACGCTGCGGCGCGCCATCGCCAGCGAGGCCGCGAAGGTCACGAGCGCCAACGGCTCCTTCAGCGCGCGGGCGCCCGAATTCGAGCGCCTCACGCTGGACTCGGTATTCGCGGACAAACAATTGGGAGTCGCGCTTGCCGATCTCGAGACCGCACGCAGCGATGCGCTGCGCCAGCAGCTGTACCTGGAACGGCTTGTGCAACCAAATTTGCCAGATAAGGCGATGGAGCCGCGGCGGATTCGGTCCATGTTCACCGTGTTTTTGGTCGGCATGATCGCGTGGGGCGTTGCGAGTTTGTTGATCGCGGCGATTCGCGAGCATTCGGACTAGTACGCCACCGACCATGGACGTTGTTCCTCAATCTTCTTTGTTGCGAAGCCTTGTCATTCAAAGACGAGTGCTGCACGCATTGATGATGCGGGAAATCATTACACGGTTCGGACGGGAGAATCTTGGGGTACTGTGGCTCGTAGGGGAGCCGATGTTGTTTACCATCGGAGTGGCCACTTTGTGGACGGCCGCCGGTTTCCATCATGACTTTTCGATACCAATCGTCGCATTTGCCGTCTCCGGTTACTCCTCGGTGTTGATGTGGCGCAACAGCGCCTCTCGCGCAGGGTCTGCGGTCGCGCAGAATAAACCGCTTCTCTATCATCGAAACGTCCAAGTAATTGACGTCTTGTTGACGCGTACCATCTTGGAGATTGGCGGCGCCACTGCATCATTCATATTCCTGACTTTGCTTTTCGTTTACATCGGATGGATGCCGATGCCTGTGGATTTGCTCGAAGTAATGTTCGGGTGGGTCATGCTGGCCTGGTTCGGGGCGAGCCTCGCCTTGTTAATTGGGGCGGGAGCGGCGTATTCGGAAATCGTTGAACGATTGTGGCATCCGGCAGCTTACTTGCTGTTCCCGCTATCAGGCGCGGCGTTCATGGTCGACTGGATGCCAATCAAGCTGCAGAAATTCGTACTCCTGTTGCCGATGGTGCACGGAACGGAAATTCTGCGCCAAGGTTTCTTCGGTAATGTCGTCAAGACACACTACGACGTGGGCTATATGGCGGCTTGTTGTCTAGTTATGACGCTCGGCGGGCTTCACTTGGCACGTCAAGCCAGCCGCCGGTTGGAATAGTCATGCTAGCGATAGAACATGTTACGAAGGTGTATTCCACCCGGCACGGTAAACGCGAGGTTCTACGCGACATAACCTTTCGGCTTGAAAGAGGCGCACATCTCGGCATTCTGGGTCGCAACGGTGCCGGCAAGTCCACTCTCATTCGCATGATCAGCGGTGCTGAACGTCCAACCTCGGGACGAATTCTGAGAGGGATGCAGGTCTCCTGGCCGCTCGCGTTTGGAGGTGCTTTTCAAACTCACCTCACCGGACTCGACAATTTGAAATTTGTCTGCCGCGTGTATGGCGTCGATTATCGCCCGCTCGTTCCGTTTGTAGAAGAATTCACCGAACTCGGAGATTATTTTCGCGAGCCTGTTCTTCATTATTCGAACGGAATGGTGACGCGCCTCGCGTTTGCTTTATCGATGGCCATTGAATTCGACTGCTTCTTGATCGACGAGGCCATGGTCGTTGGTGACGTGCGCTTCCACGAACGCTGTCATGTCGAGCTGTTTCATAAGAGGAAGGACCGTGCATTCATCCTCGTGACACACGAGGCCCACGTCATCAAACAATACTGCAAAAATGCCTGCGTCTTGCACGAAGGCCGACTCCTACCGTTCCCCAGCGTCGACGCCGCCTACGATTTCTACCAGAGTACGATGTCGACGCACGCTGCGCCGGTGGAGTCGTAGCAGTATCCCATGACACCAATGCACAAGCCTCCGCTTCGCGTTCTCCTTGAAATGCGTCCCGCACTCGGCGGACATGCAGGAATCCCGCAAGCCGCACGGTTGCTGTTCCGCAGCCTTGCGCTGCTCGATGACGTGCGCGTCGAGGGTCTCCTGCAGACCCACGAACGGGTACTGAGCCCCGGGTTGCCGCCCCGCGGCATGGGCTGGTTCGGTGGACTATCTACCGATCAACAGTTGAACCGCCTCGGACGGGTGGTGATCGCAATCGAGCAAGGGACTTGGGCCTCGCACGTTCATGCCACTGCGCTGACGATCAGCATGGCAGTCAAACATCTTCTCGGCGGAAGTCAGAAACTGACGCGATTCGATGCCCGACATTTTCAGGACTTCGTATGGCGCAAGTTTTTTGCGCGAACACTTCCGTCCGACGATTTCGCATTCGTAATGCGCGCCGCATTTCGGATTGCACGCGTCCCTTGGAACGCGATGCACATCTGCGGGCTCGTGACGCGCAGCATGGGTTATCCGCTGTATCCGCGTCTCGATACGTCCGATTTCGATGTCATGATAGCCGAGACCCCCTATCCGGCGACCGTTTCAAAGAATACAAAATTGGTCATCCGCTATCACGATGCAATACCGCTCTTGATGCCTCACACGATTATCGATCGCCGTTTCCATCAAGCTTTTCACTATCGTGCATTGCGGAAGAATGTTGAGAGCGGTGCGTGGTTCGTCTGCGTTTCGGACGCGACGCGTCGCGATCTGCTCTCAGTCTTTCCGCAGGCTGAAGAACGGTCGGTCACGATACACAACATGGTGTCGCACCACTATACCGATGAACCTTCGGATGTACGGAGGATCCCGGAAATCGTGCGCACCCGGATCAACACGCGAATCAAGCCGCGCATGGACTTGAGCTTCGCTCGAAAGCTCCTCGAAGAGTCTGCGAGGATCGGAGTATTCGATTATTTGTTGGTGGTGTCGACGATCGAGCCCAGAAAAAATCACTTGGCGTTGCTCTCGGCATGGGAAAAGCTGCGTGTCGAAAGCTTTCCAAAGCTCAAGATGCTGATAGTCGGATCCCTGGGCTGGCACCATAAGCAGATCGTTCGCAAGTTTCAGCCGTGGCTCGAGCGCGGCGAAGCATTCCTACTCGCGGATGTGCTCGCCACGGAACTGCGGGTGTTGTACTCGCACGCGCAGGCCACGGTGTGCCCAAGTTTCGGAGAGGGATTTGATTTCTCAGGAGTGGAAGCCATGAAATGCGGCAGTCCGGTCATTGCATCCGATATTCTCGTTCATCGCGAGGTTTATGCCGATGCGGCGGAGTTTTTTAATCCCTACTCCGTGGACTCACTATCGCAGGCGATTCATTCTGTAATTGATCCAGCACATAGCGGACGCCGAGAGAACCTGATAACAAGGGGAGCAGTCGTTGCAGAGCGCTACGCCCATGATTCGATTCTGCCTAAATGGCGATCTTTTTTACAGTTACAAACGTCAGCATCTCCGGCGCCATCGGCGCGGAGCATCGCGTGGACATGAGCACCGACATCGCCTGGGAAGAATGGGGTCGTCGAGATCCGTACTTCGGCGTAATAACCGACCCGAAATTCCGGAGCGGTAGAATTGATGGCGATGCCAAACGGGAGTTTCTAGCGTCCGGCGAATCACACGTGCACGGCGTATTGTCGACGATTCGCAAGCATATTGATCCGGGGTTCGCGCCCCGGACTGTGCTGGATTTCGGCTGCGGCGTCGGTAGATTGCTCCTGCCTTTTGCAAAAATTGCGGAAGATGTGGTCGGACTCGATGTTTCCCCGTCGATGCTGCAGGAAGCTCGGCAAAATTGCGACGAGCAGCAGCTGCACAATGTGAGATTGCTCCGTTCGGACGATGATTTATCGACTCTGACCGGCGACTTCGATCTCATCCACTCGTGTATTGTGCTCCAACACATACCCGTCGAGCGTGGACGAACGCTATTCTCGAAACTATTGCAGCAGCTTGGCGCGGGCGGCGTGGGGGCAATTCAACTTACCTATTCAAAAGCACGATTTGCATCGACGTACGGACTTGCGCCGCCCGAATTGCCGCGTGTGGATACCTCAACTCCCCCGGCCGCGGCCGACGCCGACCCTCTCATGCAGATGAATCCTTACAACCTGAATGAAATCCTATTCCTAATGCAGCGTCGTGGAATTTTACAGTTTCATGCCGAGTACACCGATCATGGAGGCGAGCTTGGCGTTTTCTTATTTTTCCAGGCCGCATAAAGGCGGCCTGTGCGAGAGTCCAAGTTCGAAAGGGAGCATCAATCGTGGGTGAATCCAATGGCGCCGAAGCCGAGGTTGAGCAGATCATGCTTCGAATCCCAGCAGAGGGCTTCTAGCTAGTTCGAACAAACCGCCGGTGCCAAGCTTCCCGCGCACGCTCCAGCCCTGATTTGCGTCATAGTTTCGGAAGGAACTCGTATATGTCTACCGTTAGTCTCATCGGAAACTTCGTACGCGACGCGCAGTCGTTCAAAGACACCCTCGCGACTGCAAAGAATTTCGATGAGATCCGTAAGCTGTGGACTTCGACGCGGATCGAGTACTCCTACGACTGCGCTGACCCGTATTCTCCTGAATATAGACAAGAGGTCCTGAACCTTTATAAGCGACTTACGGCGGAGGCGTACACGCCACTGAATGAACTTACGTCGACGAAACAGTCTACCGAACAGTTTGATGTCGGCTATCCCTGGGTTACGCAGAATTTGGAAGTGATTTCCCAGGAAATGGCGAAGGTTGTTCAGGCGATGCGGGCACTACATTCTCATCATCTGGAGGGTGGCAGGCTGATCGAGTTCGGCGCAGGCTGGGGTAATCTAGCAATTCCTCTTGCGAAGTCCGGTAAAAAAATGACGGTTGTTGATATCGATGATGGATTCCTCCGTCGCATCACCAAAATCGCTGCGATAGACGGTCTCGAAATAAACTGCTTGAAGGGTGATTTTTTGCAGGTGTCAAAATCAATTACAGAGAAATACGATGCAGTTCTATTTCAATCGAGTTTCCATCACTGCCTAGATTTCTCCAGTATTCTAGATGTTATTCGCGATCGTCTCCTGGCGGAAACCGGAAGCATATTCTTCTTTAGCGAACCGATACACAAGGATTTCTCGTTCCCGTGGGGACTACGGTATGACGGCGAATCACTCTGGGCCATTATGTGTAACAAGTGGCTCGAGCTCGGATTCGACCAGGATTTTTTCTTAGGCCTAATGTTACGAAAGGGTTTCCTCGTGTCCGCCGTTGAGGCGATATCCGACTTGGTGGGTCAAGGCTGGGTCGCCAGTCGTGGATCTTCCGGGATCGCGTTCGAAAAATGGATTCTTCCTGCCATTCACAATGATTCATTTCATTCGAGCGGCGGATCCGAAGGGCTTGGGAGATTTTGCAGGCAAGAGAGTTTCTTGCCCGGACTAGAGAACAGCATCTATTCAAGTTACGAATGCGTCTTCCACAATTTTGGCCTGAAAGACATTAATATATTTTTCAATTCGTTTGACAAAGACATACACGCCAAGATTCCTGCGGGCAGAGAGCGCATCGTTCGCATAAACGGCCAATGCAAGGATGTCAGCATCCGATCGGAGACGTATGTACCGAATGAGATGTACGGGAATGGCGATACCCGCGATATCGGCGTAGCGCTAAAATCAATCTCACTAATTTAGTTGAATCGCGCAGACCGATTGTGCATGGTCTACGGGGTCAGAAACGCTAGCTCGGAGTATTGCGGATCGGATCAGCGTGCCGCCACGATCTCCGCCTGAACTGCGGCGGGGAATCCGCTCGGGAATGGAACGACCGCCGCCGGGTAATTGCCGCCCGCCATGAAAAGTTCCATTACAGAGTTCCAGCGGTCACGCCAGGCGATCGCGTACGTGCGGAATTTGTCCGCTTCGACCGAGAAATCCGGCGTCCTGGCCTGCGGTGCGTATGCTCTGATCAGCGTGACTATCGCGGTATTGTTCTCCGCGAGCTGGTCGAGACGCTGCTTCATATCCGCGTGTTTGGCGACACCGTCGCGGCGGATCTTGGCGAGATAGGACGCCAGAATCCCGGCGTTGTTCTCGGCGAACGGCTCGGTCTCGAGTTCCTTGGCGAGCGCCTGGTTCTCCTTGAGCAGCACGGCGATGGACTCGAGCGTGTCCGTGACGAACTTCGCGCGGGAGTCGTGCAGAGGTGAGCTGGCGTGAAACCACGCGACGACGGCAATGAGGGCGACGCCCGATGCCATGGCCAATAGAATCTGTACAGTCTTGTTATTCAAGCGACGTGAATGCCGTTGCGGGAACGTTTGATTCTAGCGCGGCCCTTGCCCCGTCGCGAGCTGTGTCTTCAGTGTGTCGAGCTCCCTGCGCTGCTCAGACAGCTGAGTCTGCTGCTGTTGGACGACCTTGGCGAGCACGGCCACGATATCCATCGCGCTGAGGCCCTTGCGATCCTTGGTCGCGACCAAGTCAGGGACGTCCTCGGCGATAAAGCCGACGTGCGGCTCATCGCCGACCTTGTACTTGAAGGTCACTGGCACGAGGCCTGCCAGCGTCGCCATCGCCTCGTCGGCGGGCAGCGGCTGGATATCTTTCTTAAGCGCCCGGCTGGAGGCGTTCGTCCAGACACCGCCCGCAGTGACGAACGCTCCGCCCGCCGTTTGGATCGGATAGGTGGGTTGGGCCATGCCGAAGCCCACGTTTCCGGCAAAGAAGCTGTTGTATGTGCTGCCGTTGTAGATCGACCATACGTTGTTGGCATGCGCGGGGCAGTTGCCGCTCTGGTTCGGCATGTTGATGTTGAGCGCCGCGCTGCAGGATGTGAGGGAGGCGCCGGCCAGTGGCTGCCCCAAATCCAGGGTGGACACGACGTTTGAATACCCCGCGGTGATGACTGGTGCCGCGATGTAGAGCCCCTCTGCATAATTGCCATAGCCCGCGCCGAAGTTGAAGTTCGGGCCAATGATCATTCCGCGCAGGTAAGCCTGGCCGTAGCCGCTCGAATCGAGGCTGCCCTCGACGACCAACTGTGTCGCGGTGTAGCCGTTGGGGCTGCCCTCGCTGACCGTCCCCTGGATGTCGACGCCGACGGGCGAGGTCACGCTACCTGAACCCGGCGTGCCGTTGAATCCGACGGCCGTGTTCGACCAGCCGCTGGGTTGCGCCTGCTGGATCACCGATGCGCCCAAGGTGGTTGACGCCGAGAATACCGGTAGGAAGTTCGCGGTTCCGCTGCCGCCCATCGGGCCCGCCGGCCCGGTGGCGCCCTGCGGCCCCGTCATCCCCTGAGGTCCGGTCGCCCCTTGTGGCCCGTTGGCGCCTTGCGCTCCGTTTGCCCCTGGCGTACCAGCGGGACCCATGGCGCCGGCGGCTCCTTGCGGACCCGTGGGTCCGGCGGGACCGGCCGGTCCGACGATCGCTGCCCCCG
>Ga0209006_10003775_pt1 | contig 13769 bp, 12 predicted proteins | sample JacPin_JW_Ref_O2_FD_188567 | JGI IMG/M metagenome (GOLD analysis project Ga0209006, IMG submission 188567) | Forest soil microbial communities from Algoma, Ontario, Canada - Jack Pine, Ontario site 1_JW_Ref_O2 (SPAdes) (version 2) | ecosystem: Environmental > Terrestrial > Soil > Boreal... | reverse complement strand
CGACACCCGGTTCGGTGTAGTGCGTTATGGCAACGTCATGGGATCGCGCGGCTCCATTATCCCATTTTTTCTGTCGATTGCGGACAAGGGAATATTGCCGATCACCGATGCGAGGATGACCCGATTCATGATCACCCTTGAACAGGGGGTCGAACTCGTCTGGCACGCCTTTGAAGACATGCGGGGCGGGGAGATATACGTCAAGAAAATCCCCTCGATGAAAGTAACCGACGTTGCGCTTGCATCCGTTCCCGGCGCAAAACTCGAGATCATCGGTGTCCGTCCGGGCGAGAAGCTGCACGAGCAAATGATAGGAATAGAAGATGCACTCTATACTTACAAATACCAGGACCACTATAAAATACTGCCGGCCATAAACGATTGGAGCGATGACCCGCAGCGCATAAAGGATGGCGAGAAGGTGTCCGAGGATTTTAGCTACCGCTCGGACAACAACACAGAGTGGATGAGTATTGACTCGCTGCGCTCGTGGATCGCCCAGAACCGTGACAAGGTGGGCATGATATGACTCAGCGTCGTACATGATTCAGTTGTTCCCGGCTTGGAACAAGGAGGAGCCTGGTTGTGAAGATCGCAGTCATACCCGCACGCGGTGGTAGCAAGCGCATTCCGCGCAAAAATATTAAAGACTTTTGTGGCAGGCCGATGATCGCCTGGGCTATCAGTGCGGCCCAGGACTCCGGCTTGTTCCAACACGTCGTTGTATCCACCGACGACGCAGAGATAGGTGATATAGCGAGAAGTAGCGGCGCAGAAGTGCCTTTCGTAAGACCAAGGGAACTGGCTGACGACTTAACCCCAACGGTGCCGGTGGTCGCGCACGCCGTGAAGTCATGTATTGATTCTGGTTGGCACGTCGACTATGCATGTTGCATATATCCCTGCGTGCCGTTTCTACAGGTTTCGGATTTGGTCTCGGCTCTCGAACTGGCAGATGCTCGAGCTGCCGATTTTGTCTATCCCGTTACGGAATATGCGCACCCGATACAGCGAGCCATGCGAAGATTGCCCGGCGGGGAAATGCGCTTTTTCAGCCCTCAATTCGAGCTGACCAGAACGCAGGACCTGGAAAAGTCCTTTCACGATGCCGGGCAGTTCTATTGGGGCAAGGCATCAGCCTGGCTGGAACACCGGAAAATGCATACCGATGGCCTGGGTATGCCAATACCAAACTGGCGAGTTGTTGACATCGATTCTGCAGATGATTGGAAACGCGCCGAGCTTATTTTTTCCGCTCTGAGACACCAGCATCCATGAAGTGCTGCGGCTACCAAGCTCGGATATGACAATACTATTGCTCGGATCTACCGGATTGCTGGGCAGCACGCTAAGCACCTTTCTTGCCTTGCGTCACGATGAGCTGATTACCCATAGCCGGAGCGAAGGCGCTCAGTTCAAGGCCGACCTTAGCAGCCCAAAGGAAGCGAACGATCTGCTACGGAAGATTCAGCCGGGCATAATAATCAACCTCGTCGGATTGACCAACGTAGATCTTTGCGAGGCGCAACCCAATCAGGCCTATTTGCTCAATGTGCGAACCGTGGAGAATGTTGCAAACTGGATAAGGCGGGAGGGCAAATCCTGCCACCTGGTGCACATATCGACTGACCAGCTCTACGATGGCAGCAACACCCCGCATGCTGAAGATTCCGTAACCTTGACGAATTACTACGCGTTTTCAAAATACGCCGGTGAACTGGCGGCGGCGAGCGTGTCCAGCACGGTCCTAAGAACCAATTTCTTCGGTCGCAGTCACTGCCCGAGGAGAGCGAGCCTGTCGGACTGGCTATTCCGCGCCCTCTCCAACAATGATCCCATCGAAGTATTTGATGATGTGCTATTCAGCCCAATCGCGATGTCGACGCTTTCGGAGATGATTGAATTGAGTGTGCGAATCAAACCTGTTGGAGTATTTAACCTGGGCTCTCATGATGGCCTGAGCAAGGCGGATTTTGCTTTCGCCTTTGCTGACGACCTGGGCCTGCCGGAGCGTGGCATGAAACGCACCACGTCCGATCAGGTAACGTTCCTTAATGCGTACCGACCAAAGGATATGCGGATGAACTCCGCCAAGTTTGAACGGGCGCTGGGGGTCAGATTACCAACGTTACGCGACGAAATTAAACGTGTGGCACAGGAATATCGTGACATCGCTTAAGAGATGTTCGCGGCCGTGATGAAAAGACAGCGTCGTATTAGGCGCGCGATTCAACCTCTTCGAGTATCCCCATAAACTTCTGCTGGTCGAATGGCTCAAACAACACCGGTAGGGTACCCAGGTTCTGAAAATACCTGCCGGGCGGATTAGCCAGAATATTGCATAGCTCGGCAACGTTATCGAATAGCTCCACATATTCAAAGATATCTTCGTGCCAGAAATAGTTCGATCTCTTGTAGACGCATACTTTCTTCCCAGCCTGTAGCGCAATATACAACGACGTCGAGTGAACGCCGACCACGTAGTTGCATAGCTCAAATAGCTCCGCAAAGTCCATATCATCGCTGACAATAGCGATGTTGCTCGTGCCGCGACAGGCGGCAACCAGTGCTTTCTTCTGACTGAACTGATGCGGGTGGAGCTTATAGTAGAGTTTCTTCCCTGGCGCGAGGCTGGAAAGCTCCACCGCGAGATGCATCAGGGCGTCATGATACATGTAGCTCGATACGAACAGCACGCCGTTCTCATCGCCTGCTATCGGCTCCTGATGAAAATAGTCGTTACCGATAGATCCAATCAGACTCACTGGAAAATGGGTGTTGCCGATCCAGAAATCCGAGAATGTCAGGTAAGCCCTGGGCGATATAAGCCCCGGATGAGAGGCCGGAATTGATTTCGGGTACGACCAGAATATGGTTCTATAGTTGGAACCACCGTGCTGAAGTTCCAGTACGGGAACCCGCATTGCTTTGGCGGCCGAGTACATGCCATAAACAGTGCCATTGTTAATGCACACGATGGCGTTTGGCCGATAGCGTGAAAACAGCCGCAAATAGAAGCTCTCGTTTTCCCTGAAGATTAAAATAGGACCGAGAATGAGATTATGGGTGTCAATCGAAACGCCAAAGTGCTTTCTAATGGCTGAGGAAATTGCTGCGGCGATCTGCGGCAGATCCTCATCAATCCGGTTCCTGCGAACGGCGACGGGCGGTATTCTCGTCTTCCTTCCACATAGCATTTTTCGATAACTAATAGCCGCCTTGTTCATGAGTTCAACGGCCACCGCGTCGCCGGACACTAATTCATACAAATGGTCGGAAATGTTGTCGATGCGATGCCCTTGCAACCGAATCCTCTGTCCGGTGATGAATATGTATTTGGGGATGCGCGCTTCCAGGTATTGACGCGTAACCCAGTTTTTGAGTTGCTTGACGGCATCTTTGGCATTGGTGAACAGCGACGGACTGGGCAACAACGGCGTGTCGGCAAAAGGGCCGCCGTGCATCGTATGTAGACGCAGATACACGTCCCTCCTGACAATGTCCCAATAATACCTACCGTCCCTCCCCTGCAAATTAAACAGATCTTCAGTCTCCTCCATCTGGAAGAAGACTTCCTGAATGTTATTTATCGTGATCAAGATGCTGTGGCTACGAGCTCACTGAAGATCAATATTTGCGGCTGCGGAAGATTGCAGCTGGGGCCACCCGGTGGAATACAACTAATGACCATTTTGTTTGCCAACAACCCCACCACCATTGCCATACTCTGACTGCCTACCACCACGTCTGCCTCAGCGATTTCGTTCAGCAAAGGCTTGCCATTGCTCAATTGAGCGATGCCAGAAAACCTGCCTATCACGCCGTCATATTTACCATTTGCGTCAGAAGGATGCGGTCGGATCAACACGCCATCGATCGCATAGCCCAACACATGGATGTTGTCGAGAAAATACTCGATGGCATCAAATTCCGTATAGCCAAAATATCGCTCATCGCCATACACCGTGCGAGCATGTTGCGATATGTTCTCACTCACGTACAGGACGCGTTTTCCCTTTCCAACCGCCGAAGCGCTGCTCACTTCGAGCTCAGCGAGTTGTCGTCGGATATCGATGAAATACGGGTTAGGTTCCAGTCGGATTGGCAAGTCCGGAAAATGCTCGCGAGCCAGTCTCTCGGCGTACGCATCGCCGACCCACAGTTCATCAGGAAGATGTTGAACGCCATTACGAACAAATCGCTGCGGGTAGTTTATCCAGTGATCCAGGAAGGCGATTGTGCGTTTGCCTGCGGCCTGACCTAGCCCGATAGCGCGCCATTCAAGATCTGACTGCCAACTAGTACCGCAGAGAAGTTCGTCGCAAACCGACAGTGCGTCAGCCAAGCCGGTCAGTTCGACTGCTCCCAGTCGACGATTGAATACGCTTACCGCTGATCCCTCCAGGACAAAGCGCCAAACCGATGTATGTTGCGAAACATAACTTGCGAGTATTTCTGCGCCACCTGCGTCATGCGAAACAACAGCTACAATCCCTTGCGTATTCATCCCACTCCATAGATCTAATTGCGAGATAAATCTATGCCAACCGATCCAACCTGCTCCAGACTTTTTTGAACGCCTGCGCTATTAAATCCACTTCCCGCTCACCCAGGTCATAGGCACAGATTCCGAATCCCAAGTAGGTCGAATCGTTCAATTCCTCGGCTACCGGACAAGTACCCTTGCTGTAGTCCACGTCGCGCTTGCAGATTTCCGAAGTCCATGGAAATCCTTTGCTGCCGTAAGCGATTTTCCGCTGAAACATCGGCAACAAGTGCAGATTCTGATAGCGGTTGCCCACAGGAACGCCTTCCGCATTCAGCGCCGCGTGAATTTTATCCCGACTTACGCCAAGTACCTCCACATCCAGAACCATGGGATAGTAGTAATAGACATGTGTACAGTCCGATCGGACTGCTGGGGTACGCAGGCCCGACAGGCCTTTCAGACCCGCGCTGAGGCGATCAGCAATACGCTGGCGAGTCGCTACAAAATGCTTGAGTTTTTTTAATTGTTCTATCCCTATGGCGCACTCAATCTCGCCCAAGCGAAAGTTGTAACCGATCATGTTCGTGAGGTTTATTTCGCCTCTATCTGCAACGACCGCTTCGGCATGGTTGCGAATCAGGCACAAGCGTTCGGCCAGTTCATCGTCGCCTGTAACCAATATCCCGCCCTCGCCGGTGTGAATGTGCTTGTGATAATTGAGGCTATAGCATCCGATATCCGCCAGGGTACCCGCATACTTCCCCTTGTACATGGCGCTTGGTGCTTGTGCTGAATCTGAAATTACCTTCAACCCATGCTTGCCTGCGATTGCCAGCAATGCATCCATGTCGGCTGGCTGGCCAAAAATATCGACTGCCATTATCGCCCTCGTATAAGGCGTGATATTGGCCTCGACCGATTTTGGGTCCAGACAGAATGTCTCAGAATCAATATCCGCAAAAACGGGAATAGCGTTCCAGTGCAGAATCGCCGTCGCACTGGCACACATGGTCCATGGGCTTACGATTATCTCGTCCCCCGGCTCAATGCCGAGCGCGCCCACTGCCGCTATCAACCCCGACGTCGCCGAGTTGACCGTAACCGCGTGCTTGACATGAAAAAACCTTTCGCAGTCGCGCTCGAATTCGCGAACTTTCGGCCCACCGTAAAAATCCTTGTGCCAGGCTCCAAGAAACTGCGACAGCACCCCGCTCTCGATCACCTGTTTCGCCGCTTGCAATTCCTCGGCGCCAATGGAATTGTAACGTTTAAACTCCGATTGGATCGTCTTCGTGCCGCCCAATAGAGCCAGCTCTTCCTTATTGACCTGTTTACCCATGCTGATCATCCCTTAATTCTACCGTACTCCGGCCCGCTGGCTGATTTGCTCGCACAGACGCTGCGCCACGAGCGCCGAGTCGCCCGTGCTAGCGAGGGGTTTGTTATCCGTAATAGCCTCATGAATGTTAGCGACCGCTTTTAGCATGGATTGGGGATACTGCCCGGGCCGACGCATCCCACCATCGAGCACACGGTAGCCTTTGAATGTGGCGCTATCCACGACACGTCGCTCACGCCAGAACAGCCCGCCTTCCTCCATGCTGAGCGCGCCTTGCGAGAAGAGCAGTTGAATCTCAAAGATTGCATAATCTTCCGCGTGACCACAAACGATATGTATTGGCAGGGCATCGGCACCCTCCAGCCAGACCGGAATTGCCGGATCACCTGGGAAAAAGTCATATATCGGCTTTCCAACCTCGACAATTTTCAATGGGCCGACCAACAAGCTGAGCAGGTCCAGCATGTGTGAGCCGTTATTCAGAATCCCCTTGTTGTAGCATCCTATTATCGAACGTACCCGCCCCCAGCGTCCCTGCCGTATATCGACCTTGAGTTTCAACACATCCGGATCGAAGCGCCGGGAATAATTAACCGCTAACAGGATATTCCCCTTCCCACATTCCTCAATGAGCCTCTGACTTGCCACAACCGAAGTTGTGAGCGGTTTCTCGCAGAATATCAGCTTCGGTTTCAGGCGGACCGCGATTTCCAGATCATGTTCGTGGCATGTTGTCGGCGAGCAAATACTGATGACATCGAAGCGATGCCCGGAATTCATCGCTTCTTCAATCGAGCCAAACCCGATTGGCACACCCCACGCGGCCATGAAAGCGGCGCGCCGCGCGGCATCCGGCTCCACACACCCCGATAAATTGAATCGTCCATCGCGCGTGTATGCGCCAGCGTGCGTGTAGGGAGCAACGCTCGCAGATCGATTGTGGTCAAACTGACCAGCGATGTTTCCGCAACCTACAATCAGAACGGGCAATGGGCTGGAATTCAAGAAAACTGATTCCGATATTTATCGCTACTATTTTGCCAGTAGTGTCCAGACGTCAGCGGCCACTAGTCATCTGACACAAACGGCTGTGAGGACCATCGCGCGGATAATCTTGTAATTTCCGGTTATCGCTTGGCCAAATCTGGACCGGCCAATTCGTTCTCTCACGTCGAATTCTATCTGATCCATTCGGTACCCACGCTTGGCGGCAAATATCATCAGCTCAGTCCCCACCGAACCACACGAATCGAAATGCCCGAGTGCCTTATAGACCGCTGTTCGATATGCCTTCATTCCACACATCGGATCTTTGATCCCGAATCGCAAGCTCGTGCAGCCAGCGAATAGATACTCCGCAAATCGCTGCCGCCGGCTTCGAATACCAACGACGACATCGGCGCCTGCGTCGATGGCGCCAACGAATCTATCTATGAGCGATGCGTCATGCTGACCATCTGCATCCAGGGTGACGAGGATTTCGCTCTCCAACTCCGCCGCTTTTTGGAACCCTGAATTCAGCGCGGCATCGTAGCCCAGGTTCCTTTCATGCGAGACAACAACAGCTCCGGCCTGTAAAGCCAGCGCAGCCGTGCCGTCCGTTGAACCGTCGTCTACGACAATTGGGACGCCATACCTGGCTGCCGCATTGACGATGCCAGCGATGGTCGGTGATTCGTTTAGCGCAGGAATTACGATGGCTACTCTAGATCGGTCCATCGTAGATGCTCTCCCATACCAACATCGCGTCTGAGCTTCCTTCCAACTACATCGTCCATCCGGTAAGGAGGCAGCCCATCATTTGGGCAGGGTCTCAGGACACTCAAGTGATCACGAGTTAAAATACTGCCTGCAGCAAGATTGGTTGCCATACGAATAGCACGCCGCTGCAAAATGACAGTCTCGCGCTCATTTGCTTCCACCTGCTTGATCCCGACTCCCAAAGCGTTTTCCAATTCGCGCGTCCGCGTCACCATTTCTCGCCACGATTTGGCATCCATGGAAAACGCGTGGTCCGGGCCATTGCGCGTTACATCATCCGTAAAGTGCTTTTCAATCATCCGGGCACCCAGAGCCACTGCACCCAGGACGGTTGCGTGCCCAGGCGTGTGATCGCTCAAGCCTAGTACCAAATCCGGGTACATCTCGCGGTATGCCCTTAGCACGTTGAGCTGAATATATTTGAAATTGTCCAGGCTGGCCGTGTAGTTGGTATTGCACTGCATTAGGCAAAGCTGCGGATTAACTGCAAGACCGGCACTCACAGCACGATGGACATCGTCCATCGTAGACGCGCCGGTTGCCATGATGTAGGGCTTTTGCTTTCCTGCTATGTATTTCACCATCTCAATCCAGGTAATGTCGCCCGAGCCAATCTTGTAGGCAGGCACATAAGGATCGATGTGGTCAACGATATCTATCGAATATGGGCTGGTGAAGAATGCGATACCAGCCTCGTCGCAGGTGGCCTTCAACGTGTCAGTCCACCCGAGGCTCACACTGGCATTCTTGTACACCTCGAATACCGATTCCTTCCACTTCGCTTGGTGTGACTGCTGTCCACCAAGTGCTCTGAACCCACGGTCACTGACAATAGTTTCAGCCGCAAAGTGCTGGAATTTAGCTGCGTCCGCACCCGCATCGGCAGCCAAATGGATCAGATGCCTGGCTCGCTCGATGTCGGCATCATGGTTCGCCGCAATATCTGCAATAAAGTACGTCGGGTAGTCACGCCCGATTTTCTTATCATTTATTTTCAAACAGTAGTGTCCCAGCGGCGTTCGGCAAGACCGTTTAAGTCCTTGAACATCATACAGAAGATACCATAATTTCCTGCTCTCGACCCGGGCATCGACCCCGGCACCGAATGGCTTCTCGCAGCGTAATTGGCGCAGATGACCGGCCTACAGCGCCGACGGGACTGCACAGGCGCGCTCGATAAGCGGCTCGCTGAAATAACCGCTGATCGTGCAAGTGTTACCCGGCATCGTCAGTGACTTGGCGCACAGACTTTCTGCGCTAACAGCTTCATTGTGTTGAGACCCGCGGTGGCAGAGCGCCACGCTCGCGAGCTTATACAACCCTCGTCGATGTTTACGTCCATCACTTGAGACAGGTCACGTGCCGACTTTCGATGACAAGGATCGCCGATGCAAGATGCCGCTGATGTGCGTAGCGCGCAATCCCGTCCCGTAGCTCGACTGCAGGAAGCGTTGCACTACTCAGCGGCCACCGCTCTTATTGCAGCCGCCGGTATGGCAATCAGCGGGTGTGGTGGCGGATCGGCTGTTCAAAGCGCCAGCCAGTCGTCGCAGGTACTTCGCCAGACGTGCACAAGCAGCGCGAATGTTTGCGTAAGCCCGGCCGGTTCAGGCAACGATTGCTCCTCCGCGGCTCCTTGCTCGCTCGCCGCCGCCCAAGCTAAAGTGCGCCAGCTAAACCAGGCGATGAGCGCCGACATCATCGTCGAACTCGCTGACGGAGTATATGAGCTATCCTCGCCTTTACAGCTCGGCGCCGCGGATTCGGGCACCAACGGCCACAACGTTCGATACGTCGCGACGACGGGAGCCCAGCCCGTATTGTCCGGTGGATTGACTATCCAAAACTGGACCCTTCACGACCCGCAAATGAACATCTATCAGGCCCCCGTGCCTGCCGGTTTCTACACGCGCCAACTGTATGTCAACGGCGTGCGCGCGCAGCGCGCGCGTATGATTTTGGTAGCACCGACGCCGGGACCCGCGGCCCTGGGCGGCGGTGCAACCGGTTCTTCGGCTGGGTATCAGGTGAGTATCGCCGGCATGACCGAATGGACTAACGTCCAGGACATCGAAGCGGTGACGAGCGCCTACTGGGAGCAGGACCGCTGCCCCGTCGAGTCGGTCTCGCAGGGGCAGATTGCGCTACAGGATCCTTGCTGGACCCGCGCGAATGCCGGGCCCATCCAGATGCAGACCGGTCTCAACTGGCTTGAGAATGCCTATGCCTTTCTGACCGAGCCCGGGCAGTGGTATCTCGATCGAAGCGCAAGTGTCATTTATTACATTCCCCGGCCCGGCGAAGACCTGACGACCGCCGAGGTAGTCGCGGGTAACCTCCAACAACTGGTGACTGGCGTCGGCACGCTCGACGCCTCTGGAAATCCCCAGTTTGTGCAAAACATCACTTTCGAGGGGCTGACCTTCGCCTATGCGACCTGGCTGAACCCCAGCACATCGATGGGCTTTCCCGAACGGCAATCCGGGGTCTACAACAACGGATTGGATAATGGTCAAAGTACGCCTGGAGCCGTGAATTTCTCACGAGCCAAAGACATCGCTTTCATCCGCGACCGCTTTACCCACCTCGGCGCGGCCGGTCTGAACATCAATTCGGGAAGCCAGGGCGCACTCATTGAGGGGAATGTCTTCAGCGATATTTCCGGCGGCGCCATTACCGTCGGCGACCCAGGCGACAATCTGGAAACGAACCCGGTCGCACAAAGTCTCAACCATACCATCGTCAATAACTATGTGACCGGCACAGGCGTGGAGTATCCCGGTAGCTCGGCGATTCTTGTTTTCTACACAGCCAACACCTCGATCGCAAATAATGAGATCGGCATGGCGCCGTACACGGGCTTGTCAGTCGGCTGGGGTTGGGGCGCTGCGTCCTACGCGCAAAACAATCAGATCACCGGGAACTACATTCATGACGTGATGCTGAGCATGTTCGACGGCGGAGGTGTTTATACGCTTGGCTCTGGAGCCGGAACGACTCTGACTGGAAACTACTTGACCGACATCGGAACCACGGACGCCTGCAGTACCTCCGGCGCCGAATACGCCGGCTATTCCGCGATCTACCACGACGCCGGGGGAACGCTGTACAACGACTCCCAGAACGTCATCAGCGGGATGCGTTGCTCTGGCTACTGGGTCCTCGTGCAGCAAGGAGATACCGGCATTGCTCTGGCGAATGACTTTGTCGACTTGGATTGGGCTTGGGGGTGCAGTAACGTTCCCGCTACAAGCAGCTGCCTGAATGCGAACGGCAACAGTGTCGCTGGCTTGACTGTGTTTGGATCAAACCCCACCCCCGCTGCGCAGTCGGTCATGGCAAGCGCGGGACTGACCTCCGCGTTTCTGGATATTAAAGACTGACACAAACTCCCGGCAGCCATTGTGGATGCCCCAAGCGATGACAACTGAAGAGCAACGCGAGTTCACGGTCGAGGATCTCCCCCGATTTTCGCCTTGGCCGGCGCGGCTTCTCGGGCTCGCGGAATGGCGGCAACGCAAGAAGACATTGACGGAGGTCGAAAGAGAGTTTGACCGCGAGAAATGGGGCAATCTATTGGAGCGCTATCGCGCTTCGGGCGGCAGCGCGGCAATTGATGTCGTCGAAGCGTGGATGCTCGAATCACTTGCTCCGACTCTCTGCACCATCGGCGACCGCTTCCAGCTGCTCACGCCTTCGAACGCCCTCCAGCGGCACTACGAAGTGGTAGCGCAAACGCTTCGGGATCTGCTGCCCGCGACTTCGATCCTTGATCTCGGCGCAGGAATTGGCGGCGCAATCCTGCGGCTAGCGGTCGATTCCAGCTTTCAGGGGACGCCGATGTACGCGGCGGAATTTACCAGCAGCGGCATCGAACTGATGAAACAACTGGCCGCCTCAGCGGGTATCAACCTGCGGATCGGTCATTGCGATCTGAGTAGCGAATCACTGACGGACCTGTCCGTGCCCGAAGGCTCAATTTTATTTACCTGCATGGCGGCACACTACGTTCCGCACATCGCGGATAACTTTGTCAGCACGTTCTGCGCATTCAGGCCGAAAGCCGTGGTCCATTTCGAGCCTTGTTATGAGCATTGCGACCCACAAACGCTCACGGGCGCCATGCGCCGCCGCTACATAGAATTAAACGACTACAATCGAAATCTGGTTACGCTGTTACACGGGCACGCCGCCACGGGTGCAATCCGCATTATCAAGGAAGTTCCCGCGGTTATTGGCGTCAATCCATTGTTGCCGATTTCGATTCTCGTGTGGGAACCGACGCCGCACTAAAAGCCTTACGTAAACTCCATTAGTTTCAAGGGCAACCGAAGACATAGCCTGGGTAGGCTGGTGGCCACGCCGTTATTTCTGCATGCCCGGCGCATCTCCACCGTGATATCCCATTTACTGCGCCAACCCCGGTTGCTCAGGCCGCCTGTCGGCATCGACACCACCAGATCCGGCACATACCGGTAGCTGATCCTGTGAGTAATAAACGCACGCAGACAAAACTCAAAATCTCCCGCGATACGATAGCCATCATCATAGGAACCGACCATGTCATAGACCGCGCGACGCATGAAAAGCGTCGGGTGGGCCGGCATGAACCCGTAGGACATCCTCGATGGCTGGAATTTGCGTGAACTATAGCGCCGGACCATGCGCCCGGATCTGCCCGCATCAACAACCGCCACGTCTCCGAATACCGCGTCTACACCGGATGCCGCCAGCACTCCAATCATCGCGGACACCGTTGATGTCGCCGTGTACACGTCACCAGAGTTCAGGAACACTATTACGTCGCCAGTCGCTACCTGCAGGCCCCTGTTGAATGCCTGATAGACACCGTTGTCTTTCGCCGAGTATGCCCTCACATTCGGCGTACGCTCGGCTTGGACGATATCCAACGTGCCATCGGTCGACTCGCCATCGATGACTATGTGTTCGATTTCTGCGTAGTCCTGGCTGGAGACGGAGGCAAGCGTTGCGCCTATCGAGGACTGCCCGTTGAGCACCGCCGTAATCACCGTCACTTTCATGAACTACTTCTTGTTGTGGAGCGCCCTGTCGTATTTCTTCGACGCGAAACTCTCGTTAAACGTCAGCTCACTCGTAAGCCAGGGTTGCAGGCTCGTGTTCTTTAGAGCTCCAAATGCGAACTGGTTGCCCTGCCTGGGAACAACAATCTCCGCCACTCCCAGCACCTTCGAGATAACGGCGCCCGCGAATCGGTACAGCGGGTTCTTCATCATCAAGAATCGCTCGCCGGGAAAGCGAAACCCATAACTATAAAAAAAAGTGTGCCGGTGTGTCGGAGCGAAACAATTGACGACCTTCTCAAACTCGCGCTCCGTCCAGCGATAAATGTAGTTTGGAATCGGTCCATTCCGATACCCTCCATTCGACGCATTTGTGAGGAACGCGTGCTCCATCTCGTAGTCTGGTGTCAGCCCAATCGCGACGGCCGCTTTCATGAGCAGACTATCCCTTGCCTCGAAGCACAATATGCCCTTTCGCGCTACACGAAACATTTCACACACGCCCATGGCAGGTACGGCAATATGATGAAGACCGGCATGTACAACCACCCAATCGTAAGAATTTTCGGGTTGGTCTATCTTCTCCGCGTCCAGCCGAATCCACTGATATGGCGAATAATCTGTTTGGCCGTCCTGGGCGTCGAGGTTCGAAATGGTGACGTTCCTGAGCCCGGCCTCCAGCATCGCCTGCCGATCAGTTTCCCCGCCGGCAACGACCAGGATCGAATCCTGGTCAGATAAACGGCCGGACGTCCTCAATGACCTCAACACGTGCGGATAGATATTCACCGGCGGTATCCTCCCGCATATCTGCTGGAATGAAGGCTGCTCATGGCAATAGCGCGAACTTGTGCAGGTCGAGGCGCACCGCCAATAGCCGCCGCATCAGCATCAACAGTAGACTCACGCGCCACCGAAGCAGCCGATGCCATGGTGCTTGCGAGCGCATGGGAGTTGCGTTATTGCCGTGTCGTCGATAGCGCAACTGAGGCGTACTCAGGTAGACGACACGGCCCATCACCCGGCCGACTACGCCGAGCCACATGTCATGCATTGGTACTCCCTTGGGAAACGGCAGCGCGACCCGCAGTAGCGAGCGGCGCACGGCCATCGCGCAACCAAGATAACGATTTCGCCA
>Ga0209006_10003774_pt1 | contig 13770 bp, 15 predicted proteins | sample JacPin_JW_Ref_O2_FD_188567 | JGI IMG/M metagenome (GOLD analysis project Ga0209006, IMG submission 188567) | Forest soil microbial communities from Algoma, Ontario, Canada - Jack Pine, Ontario site 1_JW_Ref_O2 (SPAdes) (version 2) | ecosystem: Environmental > Terrestrial > Soil > Boreal... | reverse complement strand
TTTCACTTGGCCGTCGTTGTCGCGGGTATAGCTGAGCGAGGCTAGTGTTTCTGTGCCTTTCTTCATCTTGATTTCGGTGAGCTGGTCCGCTTCGTTGTAGGCGTAGGTGTCTTCGTCTTTCGACGCGCTTGGAAAGACCGTGGCCGTGAGCTGCGAGTCGGGGTTATACGTGAATTTGGTGCTGTTCGATGACCAGTCGGTGACCTTTTCGAGGCGGTCGTCTTTGTCGAAGGCGTGCGTCACGGCTTTGCCGTTGGGGTAAGTTATTTCGGTTTGGTCGTTCGCGAGGTCGTACTTGTATTTGACAACAACTTTGTGGCCGCTTTCGCTTTCGGTCATACGGTCGAGCTGATCGTAGGTGTAGGTGCTCGTGCCGGTGCCGTCGGTCATCTTCGTGCGGTAGCCGTCTTTGTCGTATTCGTATTTGATGGTCGCGGGTTTGCCGCTGGAGTAGCTGACTTCTGTAAGCCGATCGGCGGGGTCATAGGTATATGTCGTCGTACGTTTCGCGGGGTCCGTGAGCTTGGTTAGGTTGCCCGCCGCGTCGTATTCTGCGAGTGTCTTGTGGCCAAGCGGGTCGACCGATTCCGTGACCTGCTCGAGAATGTTGCGGACGTATGTCCACGTATGTTCGTTCCCGTCGATCTGCTTCACCACGTTGCCCGGGACGTCATATTCGGTTTCGGTCACGTCGCCGTTGGCTTCTTTGACCTTGATCTGCAGGCCGTCTGCGTCGTAGTTGTAGGTCGTTTTGTGCGAGTTGCCGTCGGTAATCGTTTCGGTGTTGCCGTCGACGTTGTAGGTGTATTTCGTGGTATGTCCGAGTGGGTCGGTGATCTTCGCCGGCCGTCCTTGGGCGTCCCGTTCGATTTTGGTCGTGAATTTCGAGGGTTCCGCGCCCGCAGCGTTGCCGCGGGGACTGACTTCGGCGGCCTCTTGAGAGTCTTCGTTGTATTCCCAGGTACGCTTGTTGCCTTCGGGGTCGGTTTCGCTTGTGCGGTCGCCGTATCCGTCATATTCATATTTCCACGTGTGTTCGAGCGGGTTCGACATGCTTTCCAGCTCGCCATCGCTCTTGTATTTGTATTTCGTCGCCTGCGTCGTTTCCCCCGGTGCTGGACGAGAGACCTTGATCGCGTTGCCGTCGCTGTCGCGTTCGATCGTCGTCTTCTCCCCGTCCGGTAGCTTCATGCCGATCACGTCATGCGCGGAGTTGTATTCCCATTCGGTTGTGTCGCCGTCAGGGTCCTTTTCGCTCGTCAAGTCGCCGCCCGCGTCATACCCGTATTCAGTCTTGTGTGCGTCGCCGTCGGTGCGACTGGTCATCTCGTACGAAGAGTTGTAGGTGAACGATTCCGTCGTGCTGTTCGCGGTTTCGTACGCACGGGTCACGGTTTCAAGCTCATCTTCGCCGTTGAAGTGCTCCTTCTCGACGGCACCGGTCGTTTCGTTAGTGATCGTCGTGACTTGTTCTGGCGGTCGTGCGTAGTACGAGCTTTCTTGTTCCCACGTTTGGATGACTTCCTCGTCTTCTTCGCATTCTTCTTCGCCTTCTTCTTTTTCTTCCGTGCATTCTTCGCTGGCGACCCCGCCCACGACGGCGCCTTCCATTTCCGCCGTGATTTCGTTATAGTTGAAGCGCGTCGTATCCCCTAGGGGGCTTGTCTGCGACTTGACGCGATCACTGGTGTTATATTCGGTCGTGGTTTTGCCGCCGAGGCCGTTGACCATTTCCGTCATCTCGTGTTCGGCGTTGTATTTGTATTGCCAGCGCGGGCTAGATTCGCCCGGATCTGTAACGCTGACGAGGTTGCCGCTTTCGTAGCCGTAGTGCACGACATGACCCATTGGGTCCCTCGTGGTTTCGACTTGTCCTGACGAGTCGAGCGTCAGCGTGATTTTGCGGCCCGCCGGATCTGCGATCACAATGCTTTTCAGGACTTTGTGGCAGCCGCCTTCGCAGCTTTCTTCTTCGTTATACGAGACGGTCGTGACGTTACCGTTGCGTTCGCTCTCGCTCAACAGCCGACCGGAGGAGCTGAAGGTGAAGGTTTCCTGGTCCGGAAGCGTGTACTGATAGGTATGCGCTTCGGTAAAGACGAGCTTCGCCTCCCCCCACGACGGCGCCGTATACGTTTCTCCCGGCGTACCGATGCTGCCAAAGAAGACCGCCGTACTGCCGTTGGCCTGCACCACCGTCACAGAGCGCGCTTCGCGGTTGAATTCGAGATGGTCGCTAAAGGACGAGCTCCACCCGTAGCCGAACAAGCCAGGCGAGCTCTCGCGTACCGCTTCCTGTGAATTGTACGTGCGTTCCAGATCGAACGGCACGCCAAGAGCCGGCACGCTTATGTCGGTTTGCGTCTCGACCTCGTTGCCGGTCACGCATTCCACCGGGTCTCCACTACACGGGTGTTCCACGTTCGGCGTCGACGCATTTCTCAAGCCAAAACGTTCCCGGTGACGAAGCCTGTGGCGCCGCCCATGCGGCTTCCAAGCGTAGAAGCTTTCGCTATTAAGTTCATCGAACCCGTAGAATTTGAGTTCCCCGAAGGTAGTCAGAGCATACAGTTCCGTGTAGCCGGGGGCTAGCCACTCTGCCGATTTGGCAGGTATTTCCCTGAAGAACGGTTCACAGCCTTTGACGGTGCGGCATCCTTCGGTCCCGCTTTCGATGTGACGAATACTTGAAAAGCCGTCCGATTCGAGATAATTGCCGGCCGGGAGGTGCACGACCGCGACCTGGTGACAGCTTTCGCCGGCACATTCGTCAGTCGGTATTTCCCGAGACCCTTCGCGCTCAAAACGCTCCCCGTATTCTTCGGCCATTTTCTTTTGGGCTTTGGTAAACGCAGACGCCGACCCCGCGTCAACGAGCACAAAGGCAGCCACGCCGCACAAAACGACGGCCAACAGACGAGCAAAGCGTGCCAGCGACGACGACATCGGCCCTCCCAAACAGGGGTAGTCTCAGACAGCAGTCCGCGGCACACTATCCGACGAAGCGCGTATAGCCGATTCGTGGAATAACGGTTTTATCCGGTATTTGCGCCCCGAATGTCCCCCATCCCACGTGACGGATTAGATCGTAGCTGAGAGGGTCGGCGGCGAACGGGGGCGCACCAAGTGGCTACCTCGGAGCGCACCTATTCCGAGGAGACCATACGGTTGGATGCTGCGGGCCCGCCTTAGCCGTGCTGTCGATCGGACGGTCTGCCTTTCCCACGGCGAAGCACGCGCCGTTTTCTCGGGATCACCCGCCAGCCTTCGCGCGCGCGACTGAAGCAAGCGCTCTCGCTCGCAAAGGGGCATCGCGGTGTTCCACAAATTGGAGTCCGCAGGGTGCTCGGACTTGGTCGGACCGCATATGCTGGCCCTTGAGCAAAGCGATCTAAGTTCCACATGGAGATGACCCATAAGGTCCGGGCGCTCCGGCCTGGCTACGACTCCGAGACGCGCCCTACCCGACCAATCCGGCTTGCCTCACCGCTTGGGCGCCGGCGGATCATGAGATGCAAGTTCGCTGTCGCCGGCATCTCTCTCACCGAGCGAGTCGGCATCCGTTGCCGGCGACCGTCGGACGCGGGGACCGGTGGGCTGATCAGGCGTGAGCACGCTAGCCAGTCGGGCATCGTTTAGCGTCGCGGCGCCAGCCCGAACCGTAGCGGCGCGATGGATCAATCCTCGTCATCGTCGTCCTCGCTGTCCTTCAACACCTCTCCTACCTCAATGGCGCAGGCGGCGTCCTCAAGAAGGTTGACACCACCCTCTACGGCGGCCAAGCCGCAACTGATTCCGGCGCTGATCGCTCCCCAAATACTGGCGATCGTCTCTGACCCGTCAGGGTGATCTTCCTGCTTGAACTGGGAAAGCTCGTCCACGATCGAGGCCAGGTCCTCGCGCTCGGCCCTCGCAAGGGGCGAACCGGTTGGCTTGGACGCCTTCCGTGTGACGCTGATCGCTTTGAGGGTCCTCTTGTCCTTCGGCCCCTCAATGTCCAGATGCAGGACAAAGCCTCCCGCCTCTTGGCCCCGTGGGCCAAGCTGGTCAAGACAAATGTCATCACCGACTCGGGACACGCGGATTGCCGCGACGCCCCTCGCCTTCGATCCCGCAAGCTTGGTTCGAAACACAGCTGTATCCCGAGACAAGACAGGCTGGTTCTCCGAACCTCCGCCCACAGAACGGATACTGATCTGAGCTCCTCCAACAGGCAGCTCATCTCCGTCCTCATCACCGTTCGGCCAAATCATGCCCTGCATTATTGGGCTGAAAGTCAGCTCCCGGCCACGCAGGTCGAGCGTTGCAACGGCCATGATGGCAGCCTTCTTTAGAGCCTCGTCGATCGCGGTCACGCTCTCGTCGCCGAGGGCGATCCCGTCTACATCAACTGAGAAGCGATAGTGATTCTGCTGGCTGCTGCTCGATGACATCGTCATCTCCTTCCGTCGATCTGTCAGGGCGACTGCGACTCTTGCTCTTCGGCGGCGTCGCGGCCAAGGAAATTGAAGATCTGCGGACAAACCGAGCACGCCCTGACCCCGATCTGCTCGAACCATCGACATGACGGCCTGAGATCACAGTCCGGGAGCGAGGAGTCTGCGTACTTGTCGGCGGCTGTGGCCGTCGACGCCGCCTCTGCCTGATCAATGACGCCGCATCGTGTCCCCGACCAGTGCGCACAGCCCTTCTCGAGGCACGGCGCGGCGAAGCGAAACCGATGCTCCGGCGTACGGGCTTGATGCTCGGCTGCCTCGACGAACTCGGCTCCCACTCGAAGGGGCGGCCTCACGTAGCCGACGACCCCGTCAGACCCGACGATGCCTAGCAGCAATGCGCCATCGCGACAACGCGAACTAGGGCAGAGAGGGCGCGAAGGCGGACGCCGCGATTCGCCGATGACCGCGACTCGCGGCGGCGAATCAGGCAGTTGGCCGTCCACTCCAGGTGCTTCACGCGCACCCGAGATGCGCGAAGTCCTCATCACCTTATCCCTCGGCCGGCTCATCTCCGGGCCTCCTTCCTCGGCAATCGCGGTAGGAGCTCCTAACGGACACTGTCTATACAGAGACCGTTCGACGAGCTCGTGGTGGCGGTCCGTGTTCGTACATCCATCAGCCCTTTTCACATGTGCACGGCTTAACATGAGTCCGTCGCTGATCTAGTCTCAACGTCCAAGCGCTCTGCGTCAAGTCGTCCACTATCGTGCCCCTGACACGGAGGAAGGAATTGCCTATTCAAGCGAGATCGCCATTCCGATGGCGGCTGCCGAGATAGCACCTTTGTTTCTTATCCGCGTCTCCATCTCGGCCTCAGCAACGACGATCGTCGGTGCGGATTGCGCACCACCAAGAGGCACGCGCGCAGCGCTCGCTCTCTGTCGCGCGCACGAAATCAGAGCACACTGATCACGGATCGACGCACGTCCGCTCGCCCTGCCGATGCGAGAGCCCGCCGCGGGGGGAGTTCCAGCTACATAACCCCTGTTATCAGGCGGCGGCCCTGGCGCCAGACCAAAGCGGGATATACCTCGCTCACCGGATTGATCGCGAGGAGCGGCCTGCGCGCCCACCACTCCCAGTCGGGCATCTCGTCACGCGGCTCCGGTAGTATTCCAAGGGTCGGGACTAGCGAGATCGAGGGAAGACCTTGGCGAACCCTGGAGCGCCAGACAGCGAGGGCAAAGCGGCGACCATTACGACTGCCACTGACATCGGTGGGTCGTCGATACTCAAGGGGCTCGTCCTCTACGGTGCGGTCATCACCTTCGCGGTCTTGTATATCCACTTCATGGTGGAGATATTCCAGGCCTCCAAGGGCGACCCGCCAAGCTTCGAGACATCACTGATCTCTGCCGCCGCGGCGCTGTCAGGTGTACTGGGATCAGCTTTCGCACTGGACATCGGATCTCCGACGGACCCGGGCTCGACCAATCCCGAACTCGCCGTAGCCCTAGCGGCGGCGAGGAACCCGACGGACAAAACGAAGGGGCGCGGCTGGAAGGCATATGGGCGCCGCGCCCTCTCCCTCGAGCCGGCCGATGTAAAGTCCGCTAGCTGGCCAAAGACCTTCGGGATATGGGTTTACGCGCTCGTCGCCGGGGCAGTGGCTATTACCTATGTCGTCAACCCGACCACAACGCCTGGCGCGGTGCGGGCGCTGGCCATCTCCTTCGGGGGCTACGTGATCGCCCTCATCACCAGAGCCTACGGGATCACAACGAAGGGCCGTTAGGCAGTTCTCCAGGGGCGGTGGCGCGACACGGTCTGGCCCTCGCGCAGACCCAACCGCCGCTTGACCCGCTCCCCCTCGATGACGACAGGCCAGTGCCGTGAAGATAATCGGCGTTTCAGGCACTTCTGGCGATGAGTGCCCGAACGGGAAGCAATCTCGCGGGCCGTCGTCCTCCGCGGCTGACCCGACGCCGAGGTGTCAGCCACCCAGGCCGTGGTCTGGCAGGCCGGCAGCGCGGCCGGTTTGCATCTAGCTCGGCGGGCGCGACAAACGTGCCGGAATGGCCTCTGGCTCGAGCAAGAGGCTCGTGGTCGACCTCAAGCCGGGAACCTTGGAGTGCTGCTGCCACCATCGGGAACCACCGTGCGACTCAGCAAGACGCAACTCTCGGGCGTTACCGCCGTGCCCCCAAAAGGCCATCCCGGAGCTTGGGCGTGATGGGAGCAACGTGCCGATGCAGGTGGTGCTGCTCGCCGTGAACACGCTTGGGCTGGATACCGAGCTGAGATCCCGCACCAGCAAGGGTGACGGGCGTCGGCCATGAAGATCGGCCGCCACGTCCGCAAGGCGCGCGACGCGCTCGATCTCAGAGAGCAGGATTTCGTCGATCAGGTCGAGGTCACCTCCCAGCACATTTCTCGCAACGAACTCGACCAGGCCACTCCGTCGGTAGAGAGTTTGCTCAAGCTCAGCCGAACGCTTGGCGTCACCACCGACCACCTGCTGACCGGGCAGCGGATCACGCAGCTCGACCCGCACGGCACCATCCGTGCTGAACCCGACATCAGCGCCGTTGCCAAGCGGCATCTCATCAGTGTGCGCGCAACGGCTAAGACAAAGGACTGCATCGTGAATGCGGAGCACCACTCCCACTCCCACGAGCACGAGCATTTCGGTCTCCCTCGCCCCTCCACGCATGGCTGCCGCGATCCGAGCGGCGTTAGGAGCGCAGTGCCAGCGACAACTGAGTTTCCTGCGCGCTACCTCGCATCCTCAGGGCGATAGGCGACGAACCCGTCTGGATCCGATACAAGACGGGTGAAGCCGAACGAGCCGAGCGCCTCACGGACGGCATCTGTCGGCCCGGTGCCAAGCACCTTGATGGCGCCCATTGGTGGGACGTGACCCCAGAGCTTCCGTGATGGAGGTCTATTTCATCGAGAACTGACAGAAGGTCATCCGCAGGATCTCCCTCGCCTTTGAACAGTGTCAGTCCGGATGTGAGCGTGTGAGCCTCTTGCGGGGGATCATTCTCCCAAATCCTACGCGCCGCCTCCTCTGTCGGGGCCGTTCGCACCGCCCATACGTGGCTAGACAGAGCAAGCTCGTCGAGCTTGGGGAAAAACTCGCTGGAGACTACAACTATTACTTGTGGCTCAGTACTCATAGTTATTTACGCTCGACTCTATTCGTTGGGTCCAATTGGACGACCGATGCGTTCTCCATCCAGCCAATCGTGCGCGTGTGGATCGCCAAACCCATGATCGTGACCAAGTCAAAGTCCGTTTCCGATAGGCTGTCGGGGCCATAGCTCGCGGCGGGGGCATGGGATGCTGGAAGCCGAGATGAGTGCCGCCAGATATGGACCGACGAGGCAGCCGACGGCGACTGTCGCGCGTGCGAGAGGCTCGCATGGCTCGCCGCGCTTGAGGGCGACGAGGATGCCCTCCGCCGTTGAGTCGAGCGTGGCGCACTTGCCGGCTCCCCGAAGCTTCAGATTTTCCTGGCTCGAATGCTGATAGAAGACGGTGATACGGAGGAGGCGGAACGGCTACTTGCCTCACACGTCGAGGCGTGTCTGCCCGAAGCTCGTCCCGCTTCTGGGGCTCTCGATGGCGTTCAGCGCGGTCAATCGCCGTCAGCACCTCGTTGTCGGAGATCGGCTCGAACCGTCGCAGGCCGGCTTCCGCCTCCCATCTCTTCTTCCTGTCCGTCTCATCCATCGCGCTGCTCCTTCGCTCGGGGGAACGGCCCGAGGACAGTCGAGATCAACCGCGCATCAGCGCACGCCACGCCAAGACGGCAAGGCTGCGAGACAATCAACGGCGCATCGAGGCTTACTCTCGGTGCCGGCCCCGGGCGGTTGCCGCCGCGCCGGGGGCACTTATGTCAAGGTTGCGGCGACCATAGCTCCGGCCGCCGCCAGGATCGAGCGGCATCCACCTACATCGACACGCATTTCAGGCACAAGTGCCTCAGATCGCCGCGAATCACCAACGATCCCGGCGATTCCTCGCCATAGAAACCCGCCAGTATGCAGGAGCTTCTCGAAATGGGCGAAACTGCTCGGCGCGCAAACCATGCGCTGATGATGGCGCCGCCGCTGGATCTCGCTTAGCCAGGGCCATTGAGGTGAGGCTCAGGCCAGGGGTGTCGCCCTGCTCGACCAATCGCCACAACTCCTCGCGAATCGGTGCGATTGCCGCGCTGTGACGCGCCCTCTCTTCGCGGAAGCGTCGCTCTACCTCCCGCAGGCCATCGAGGACGACCTTCCGTTGCTGAGCCGCCTCATGGTTGTTCACGCAGAGAGTCTTGCATTCGCAGCCGTGGAACTGCGCGCCGCAACAGCCGAAGCACCCCAGGCGATCTTGGGCCAGGGGTGCCCTAGTGGCTGCTCGCCTTTGAGACGGCGCGGCTCGTCTTAGGGATCTGCGTCCCGGTACCACGCTGGCGGTGTTCCGTCGCCACACCAGCCCCAATCGCACAGTGCCTCGACAAACACCTCGCGGTCGTATTGCAGGAAGGAATGCCCCAGTGCAGACCAACCTGCCTCGCGGCTCTCTGCCATGCGCCGAAGCTCTTCCCAACCGTCTCGGGTACGGCGTAGGGCGCAGATCATCCCAGCCGGGCTTCCGAAGTTGGCAACCAAGACGGTGTTGCCGAGCGTCTCAACCTCGATGCCGAGATCCAACGCTGCCTGCTGCCAGCTCTGCTGGATCGCGTTCGTCTCATCTATGGTGGTGCTGATCTTGGCAGAGGCTGGCAGCGAAGCGTGGGGCCGATCTACCGATAGTTGTCCGAGTGGGCGAAGCTGCTCGGCGCGCAAACCATGTGCTAATGGCGGCGCCTACCGTTATCCTCGCTTGATTGCGCCGCTTGAGTCGCTGCAACCGCTCGCCTGCGGGGAGTCGGTCCGGGAGGCTCAGTACCGTTGCGTGGTGGCTCGACCCCTGCTCACGCTTGGCTACGGCAACCGTCAATTGGGCGATGTGCTGGCGCTGCTCCGCGCGCACGATGTGCGATATCTGATCGATGTCCGCTCCGTGCCGTACTCGCGTTTCAATCCGGTCTTCTCCAAGGAAAGCCTGGCGGCCGCAGTCGAGAAGGCCGGCATCCGCTATGTCTTCATGGGCGACACGTTGGGTGGTAGGCCCAATGACCGATCCTGCTACGACGGGGCGGGGCACGTTGACTACCTCGCCTGTAGGGAGAGCCTCGACTTCAAGGACGGGTTTGGGCGGCTGCGAAGCGCGTTCGACCAGGACGCGGGTGCGGCAATCTTCTGCAGCGAGTTGCGCCCAGAGCATTGCCATCGCACGAAGTTGATCGGCGAGGTCATGACAGAGATGGGCGTGCCGGTCGAGCACATCGACGCGGACGGATCACTGACAAGCCATGGCGCCGTCATGGAACGGCTGCATGACGCACAGATGAGCCTGCTTGGCGGGGCGAATCATGCCATGCGTTCGCGGCGCGCCATCGCTGCCGCCTCCTGAGAGCCATGGTGGGCCGGCTGGTGACCGTCGGCGTGTACGCATTCACGGCCGAACGATTCCTGGCAGCGCTCAAACGCGCGGACGTGGGAGTGCCATTCGACGTGCGCCAGCGCCGGGGAGTACGGGGCTCCGAGTATGCCTGGGCTAACTCTCAGCGCCTGCAGCGGGCGCTTGCCGACTGCGACATCGGCTATCGGCACCTCAAGGAGCTGTGGCGCCCACATCTGAGATCCGTGCGGCGCAGTACGCCGCTGATGAAGCTCTCGGAGAGCGGAAGCGCACGCGAACGGAACTCAGCGACGGCTTCAAGCGTGCCTACGTCGAACAGATTCTCGAACCCGCCGACCTAGACAGGCTGCTGGCAGGCTTCGCCTCTGCCACCGCTGCCTTGCTGTGCGTCGAGCGTGATCCGCGCGCATGTCACCGTAGCCTCATCGCTGACCGGCTTGCCGCCGACTACGACGTGCCGGTGGAGCACTTGCTGCCGTGAGCCGGATCCTCATCGTGTCGAAGACCAGGATGCGCGGCGATCATGTCTGCGTCGGCGGCCATGACCTCGATGAGAGCATGCGCAGCATCCGCCTGCTCCAACCTGACGGCACCAACATGCCGGCCGGTACGGGATTCGAGATCGGGCAGATATGGGACCTTGACTACGTGCCAGCTACAGACATCCGACCGCCTCACGTCGAGGACGTTCTCGTCAATCCAAACGGAGCGCGACACGTCGACACGATCCAGTCCCTCGGAGCATTTCTGCGAACCCGGGTCACCGCATGGACGGGGACTTTGTTCGACGGAACGCTGCTACGAACCAACAGTGGGACCGGTTACGTGCCCATCGACGGTCCCTTCCCATCTTGCAGTACCGGCTACTGGCTCCCCGAACAGCCCTTGGACTACGACGGCGACAGTCGTTACGTGTTTCGCGCCGACGGTGGGCGACGCCGCATTCGCTACGTCGGGGTAGCCGAGGCCACCGCTCGGATCGAACCCGGCACGCTCGTGAGAGTGTCCCTGGCACGAGCCTGGGCACCTTCCAATGCACCAGCTGGCCTATATCTGCAGATATCGGGCTGGTACTTGGAGTGATCCTGCGATAAGCGGCGTAAGGCGCGCAGGGGTTTGTTTGCCGACAAGAAAAATGGGCGAAACTGCTCGGCGCGCAAACCACCGGCTTGTGCAGGCGCCAGCCGTGGGGGTCATCTGACGATCGACAAAACCGCGTTGGGCATCGGCGCGTCCCCCGTGTGACCGAACCAGGCCACAGGCCGAACCCTGGCAGCTCAACAGCAGCGCCGGGTTGGACTTGCCCGGTCCTTGATGGTCACCGAACCTCGCGTAGCCTTCCGGTCGTGAAGATCAAGCAATACGTCTACTTCGGGATCTCGAGCGAGGTGCTTACCGCCGAGACGATCGCTACGCGCATTGGCCTCGCGCCCGACAAGACACAGACCCTTGGCAGCCGCTTGGTGGACCCGCCTCGGCCTAGGCGGCACAAGTGGGAGCTTGGGAGCTATGAGCGGGGGCTGGACGTCACGGCGCACGTCGCGGCTGTGCTCGCGCGATTGGAGCCGGCGCGAGACGAGATCCGTGCTCTGGTGCGCGAGGGCGACGTGCAAGCCTGGCTCCAGTTGGTCCGCAACTTCGATGCTGCGGACGGGGAGGAGGAGACCATTGATGAAACACCCGACGGTCTCGTCAAGCTCTCGGGGCAGCACCAGCTACTTAGGTGGCATCTGCACCGCGACACGCTCGCCTTCCTGCAGGACATTGGCGCAGAGATTGATGCCGACGAATACGGCTAAGGGAGAGGGCGATGTTGCTGGAGTACCTGGAAGATGCCGACGCGCAGGTCGATACGCGAGTCCTGTTGCTCTACGAGGCCATGCCCGACGAGGCAGGTGCGCTGCGAAACGCCATTGACCGCCTCAGTCGAGGGAAACCGGGCGACGAGATGCGAGTGGATGCTTTGCCCGGAGTCGTCACGGTCGACGGGTCCTCGCTAGCCGCGACTGTCAGCGACGCTGATCTTGGCGTGGAGCCAGTCGCGGACGCTGACCATCACTTTCGCTGCGCACTCACGCCTGCCGGCTGGCAGAGAGTCTGTGGCCTGCTGGAGCCGTTCCTTCGCAACGACTCCCGAGGCTTCCAGTATCTGTCGGAAGAGGGCACGGTCGAGTGGATCATCTCTCACGACCGCGGCTGGTAGCGGCTAAACGATGGAAACCGGGCAACTGACGGTTTGTTTGCCGACCAGAAAAATGGAGCCAACCCGACTCAATGCGAACCGCTTTGCGTCGCTCGCTGGCGGCCGAATGTCGCTTGACGAAGCGGATTAGAGCCGGGGCGAAGCCTCGCGGGACGCTGGTGCGTGAGCTGGGGGTAGCCCGGGCCATCTCGGCCGAATCCGCGATGCTCTACGGTGGTTGTTCGATGGGATAGCTCCCGTAGCCAGGCCTTTACTTGAAGCGCGTTGCGGGCGGCCAATGAGTGCCGCCTTCAAACGTTGGCCAGATGGGCTGGTGCGCCGTCTGAGCGCGCTTCTATGTGAGGCCGCCCGTGAGGCTGTGTCCTATAGCCAGAAAGACGACCGTGCGTCGGCTGCGATCCCATTAGCGGCGGAGGGGGATGCCGACAACCTCGGCAATACGACTACGGAACTCAATCCAGTCATCTCCCGCGTGAGCCAAGACATGGCCGACATCAAACCAGGAGTTCGTGGTTGGCGACTCCGTCTTGAGTACATCCATGTCTAGACCTTCCTTAGCAATCACAGTCCAGTAGTCGCGGAAGCCTGCGCCACTTGCCTTTTGATGGGACTTCTCCGCCTCTCCGGCTCGGTTGTGGGCATTGCTTCGATCCGTTCCGCCCTTGATCTCGATGGCGACCTTGTGTCGAAGCTCGTCGTCGAATGCCTCCTCGATGCGGATGTCGGGATCTGCTGCGAGCGTGATATGGACGTGTCGGCCGGCCGCATTTCGCACCACGATGCTTTGATCGTTGTCCTTGTCGATGTGCTCCTCGACTACCTTCTTCACAGCCAAGAAAACGGCGCGTGTAGCCTCACGCCCGATCCGGTTATTGTTCGCGCCTTGGAACTGTGACCCGATCGTTAGTAGCGGCAGCTCGTGCACATCGCGTGGTCTGATTGGCGGTACCATCTCCGTGACGAGTAAAGCAAGCTGCTCGCACATGGCGACACAGAACTCGTCCAGCCTCGCCGACTGCACATCGTTTAGGAGGCCGGTCTCCTCGACTCTCTTGAAGGGTCCAAGTCCGGTGGCACTCGTGTAGAACTGCTTCTGTGGCTGGCCGAGAAGAAGGCGATAGTAGCCAACAAGTGTCGGTTGCGCACGCAGCACTGTCGGCGTAGGAAAGACCTCCTCATCTCGGATGCCAGCCTTAGCGAGCACCCTCTGCGCAGCCTTCGGAACTAGCCGATTTATGTCCTTCTTTACTTGCTTCGGGTTGACGATGCCAAGAGCCTCATGAAGACCATCACTCAGCCACTGTGTACGCGCCGTCACCAGCATCGCGTGAAACGAAAGCTGGCGGGCGGGCGAGGGTACTCGTATCGGCCAATACAGCCTTGGGTTGGTGAAAGGCACCGATCAGGTTCTTGCCGCCCGGATGATTGACGCCCGTCTTTCCGCCCACGGAGGAGTCGACCTGAGCCAATAAAGTAGTCGGAACCTGTATGTACGCGACCCCCCGCTGGTAGCAGGCCGCGGCAAAACCAGCCATGTCTCCCACCACTCCACCGCCAAGCGCCACGACGATGCAGTCGCGCCCGAAGCGATTCGCCACCAGGACATCG
>Ga0209006_10003772_pt1 | contig 13771 bp, 12 predicted proteins | sample JacPin_JW_Ref_O2_FD_188567 | JGI IMG/M metagenome (GOLD analysis project Ga0209006, IMG submission 188567) | Forest soil microbial communities from Algoma, Ontario, Canada - Jack Pine, Ontario site 1_JW_Ref_O2 (SPAdes) (version 2) | ecosystem: Environmental > Terrestrial > Soil > Boreal... | reverse complement strand
GGGCGAACGCGTCCGTCTGCCGCACCCGCTCCGGCGTATCGGACATCAGCGGCACGAGCGCCTCGGCAATCCGCTGCGGCGTGCAATCACGCTGCAAAAGCTCCGGCACGACATTGTCGCCAATGACCAGATTGGCGAGGATCACGCTTGATAGCCGTTTGTTGATCCGCGCGGCCCGCACGATGAGCTCTTCGATGAACGTGACGCGATAAGCGGCCACTGTCGGCACGCCGGCCAGCGCTAGCTCGAGCGTCACGGTGCCGGACGCCGCGAGCGCGGCGCGCGCGGAGCGAAAGGCGGCCCATTTCTCGGTGGCCTCGGTTACGACGCGCGGCGTCACGGCCCAGTCGGCAACGCCGGCGCGCACGTCCGCTGCAAGGTGCGGCGGCGTCGGCAGCACCAGTTCCATCGGTCCGATCCGGGCGCTCACCTGGGCGATCGCGGCGCCGAAGACCGCAAGCAACCGGCGGATCTCGCCCGACCGGCTGCCCGGCAGCGCCAGAACAAGCGGCGGATCTGTGCGCCGGCGCGCCGCCTCACCTGCATCCGGGCGCAACTCGGAACGGCGCTCGATCAGCGGATGGCCGACATAGACGCAAAGCGGACCGCCGAGCTGCTGGTGCGCGGCCGGCTCGAACGGCAGGATGGCCAGCACGCAATCGACATAGGCGCGCATGGCGCGTGCCCGTCCGGGCCGCCAGGCCCAGACCGACGGCGAAACATAATCGAGGATGGGGATCGCCGGCGCGCGGGCGCGCACGCGCCGCGCGACCCGGTGGGTAAAATCCGGGCTATCGATAATCACCAGCGCGTCCGGGCGCGCGGCGACGATGGCGTCGGCGGTCTCGCGAATGCGCCGCAAAATCATGGGCAGCCGCGCCGGTATGGCGCTGAAGCCGATGATGGCGAGATCGTCGATCGGGAACGGGCTGACGATGCCCGCCTCGGCCATTGCGCGTCCGCCGACACCGGCGAGCGTCAGCGCATTGCCGGTGCCGGCAACGAGCGCGCGCATGAGCGCGGCGCCGAGCGCATCGCCGGATTCTTCGGCGGCGACGAGATAGATCGACAGCGGTCGCGGCCGCGGCGCGCCGTTCATCGGCGCGCGTCCCCGCCAACGCCAACAAAGAAAATCCTTGCGCGGTCGGCGGCCGCGCTCACCTGTGCCGGTTCGGCGACGATCGCGCTGCCGGCTGCGACTGCGAGACCGGCGAGACCGGCACGCGCAACGTTTTCGACTGTTTTCGGCCCAATCGCCGGCAGGTCAAAGCGGCGGTCCTGGCCAGGTTTGGGCGCCTTGACCAGAACGCCGGTGCCGGCCGGTTTCGTCAGGCGCCCCTCGCCGCGCAGTTGCGCGATACGCATCAGCAAATTGTCGGTGCCTTCGGCGGCTTCGACGGCAAGCACATGGCCATCGGCGACGACCGCGGCCTGACCGACATCGAATGGTCCGAGCGCGGCGATGACGTCAAGGGCGTATGCGATATCGGTGCGATCACGCGGCGAAGGCTCGTAGCGGCCGAGCGTGCCTTCCGGCACGATGATTTCCGGCGCGAACTCTTCGACGCCAATGATCCGCAAGCCCCCCTCTTCCAACAAGCGGGCGATGCCGGACAAGAGCCGATCGTCGCCGCCGCGAAAGACGCCGGCGATGCGCGGCATCAGCCGGATGGTCTGCCAATCGAGGCGGATCTGCGTGAGCGCCGGCCGCAGCAGCGTGCCGATGAACACGCCCTCGCGGCAATGCTCGGCACGAGCCAGGCGAAACAAACGGCCGGCCTGTCCGATCGCGATCCAGTGATGGGTATAACGCGCGACCACTTTGGGATCCGCCCAGCCGCGAACCGCGAACATCACCGGCCGGCGGCCGCGCCGTTCGATCGCTTCGGCGACCGCACCCGGAAAACTGCCGCCGCCGCAGATGATCGCCAGCGGCTCATGTCCGGCGGTTACAACCGTCGCGCTGGACGCCTCAGGATGCATCGCCCTCGTTATCCTCCGCCGCTCGCTTGACGCGGGGGCGCATCAACGGCCGCTTGCCGCCGGCGCGGACGAATGCAACGACCTTTTGCACCATGGGATCGTCGGCGAATTCCTCGGCGACGTCGTCAATTCTATGGGCGAATACACCCGCACCAAAAAACAGGGAGCGATACGCCCGGCGCAGACGGTGCAAATCGGCGCGGGTCGCACCGCGGCGCCGCAGGCCGACGACGTTGAGGCCATCGAGCGTTGCGATCTGTCCCTTGCCAAACCCGAACGGAACAAGGTCGGCGGATATGCCGCTGAGACCCCCCACCATGGCGCCCTCGCCGATACGCGCAAATTGATGAACCGCCGCATTGCCGCCGAGGAACGTGTTGCTTCCGACGCTGACATGACCGCCGAGTACCGCGTTGTTGGCAAAGGTGACGTCGTCGCCGATATGGCAATCGTGCGCGACGTGAGAAGCGACCATAAACAGGCAGCGATCGCCGACGCGCGTCATTCCGCCGCCGTCTTCCGTGCCGGTATTCATCGTCACCCCTTCGCGCAGTTCGCAGCGCGCGCCAATGACGAGCCGGGTCGCACCGCCGCGATAATGCGCCGATTGCGGCGGCGTGCCCAGCGACGCGAACGGATAGACGATTGTGGCTTCGCCAATTGTCGTGACGCCGGCGACATTGACGTGGGCAATGAGGCGCACGCCGTCTTTGAGCTCGACCTGAGGACCGACGAGACAATATGGCCCGATCTGCACGCCGCTTCCTATGCGCGCGCCATCGGCCACGCGCGCGGTCGGATCGATCGCCATCTACTCCTCGCTCAGATACGCACCGAGCTGCGCTTCGGCAACAAGGACGCTGCCGACCTTTGCCTCGCCCCGGTACCACCACATAGTGCGGCGATGTGCGACCTTGTGCATATGATATTCGAGCGTGTCGCCGGGACGCGCGGGCTTGCGGAACTTGGCTTTGTCGATTGTCAGGAAAAAAAATAACCGTTGCTTCTCTGTCGGCGGCATCATCCGCAGACACAAGACGCATGCGGTCTGCGCCATGCCTTCAATCACCAGCACGCCCGGCATGACCGGATTTTCCGGAAAGTGTCCGACGAATTGCGGCTCGTTCATCGTCACGTGCTTGATGCCGACGCCGTGCTCGTCGCCGCGGATATCGATAACGCGGTCGACCAAAAGAAACGGATAGCGATGCGGCAGCAGCCGCAAAATCTGCTGAATATCGGCGACGCCGACGCTGTCGTCGCTCATCATTCGTCCCCTTCGGTCTTGCCGGCATTGCGCGTGAGTTTCCGCAACAGCGCCACGCTCTTCATGAATTCGCGCACCGGCTGCGCCGGAGAGCCGATCCAGCGTGCGCCAGCAGGGACGTCCGACATGTAGCCGCTCTGGGCGCCCAGCATGGCGCCCGAGCCGACGGTCACATGATCGGCCAAGCCCACCTGTCCTCCCATCATGACGAAGTCTCCGACCTGGGAGCTGCCGGAAATGCCGGTTTGGCCGGCGATCAAGCAGTGTCGTCCGATGCTGACGTTGTGCGCGATTTGCACCAGATTGTCGATCTTGGTGCCCTCGCCGATGACGGTGTCGCGGGTCGAGCCGCGATCGATCGTGGTGTTGGCGCCGATCTCGACGTCGTCCTGAATGATGACTCGCCGGGTCTGCGGAATTTTCTGGTGGCCGCGCGGCGACGGCAGATAACCGAAACCGTCCTGGCCGATGCGCGCACCGGCATGGATGATCACGCGGTCGCCGATCAAAGCGTGGAGCACGGTGGCGCCGGCGCCGATCGCGCAGTCGCGTCCGATGGCGACGCCGGGGCCGATCACCGCGCCGGGCGCGATGAGCGTGCCCGCTCCGATTTCGGCACCGGGCCCGATCACCGCCAACGGATCGATGATCACGCCCGCCTCGATCCGCGCCGAAGCGTGCACGCGCGCATCGGCCGAGCGGCCGCTCGTGCCGAACAGCGAGGATGGCCGCAACGCGGTGGGAAATAGCGCGCGCGCCACGGCGACGAACGCCCGGTAGGGCTCCGCCGTCACCAGAACGGCAAGGGAATTGGGCGCCCGCGCGGCAAAGCGTGGCGCCAATAGGCATGCCCCGGCCCGCGTCACCGCCAGCGTGTCGAGATATTTCGCGTTGTCGAGAAACGTAATGTCGGACTGCCGCGCCCGATCAAGCGGCGCGATGTCGCTAATGCGTCCGCCCAACGCAACAGACGGCTGCGGCTTGGCACCGGTGAGCGTGACGATCTCCTCGATCGTCAGCTCGCGTTTGGTTGGGAAGAAATCCGGCATGCGTCCAGCCTCGACCGGGATCGCGAGGCGCGGTTAGAACCGCGTACCGCCGCCGAACTGGAACCATTGGGTACGGTCGAACGCCTGTTTCAGGATCGGATAAGCGAGATCGAAACGCAGCGGACCGAACGGCGAGTCCCAGATCAAGCTGGCGCCGACGGACAAGCGCGGCGCCGCACTATCGGCGAACTGCATGGCGCAATTGCCGCACAAAAATTGGGTGCCCGTACTTGTGGTGATCAAGCCGTTGACCTCGCCATTCGCCGGCCACGACGTCTCGCCCTTGTAGCCCCATTCGGCACCGGAATCGACGAACACGGCGCCGCGGAATCCGGAATCCTTGGGCAGGAAGTAGAACGGATATTGCACTTCGAGGCTGGCGCCCCAGTAGTACGTGCCGCCGAGCGCGTCGCCTGACGTGCCGGGAGTGATGTCGCGCGGGCCGATGCCGGCCGGCTGAAATCCGCGGACCACGTTCGGCCCTACCTTGAAGTCGTCGAGCATGCGCACGTAGTTGCTTTCGCCGTTTGGCCCCTTAGACAAGCCGAACATGTCGCCGCCTTGGAGATGCACCACGCCGACAAGATCGGATACGACCTCATAATAGGTGCGGAAATCCACCACCGACCGTATGTATCTGGCGTTGCCGCCGAGGCCGGCAATGTCCTGACCGAAGCTGAGCAGAAGACCGCTGGTCGGGCGCTTGTTGTTGTCGAGCGTGTTATAGGTCAATCCATAACCGACCATCGACGTCAGATAACCGCCGGCCGCCAGCTCCTCGCGGACCGGCAGCGATGCGACGTTAAGCTGACTACCGCCAAGATTGGGCGCGGCCATGAGGCAGTTCGACTGGGCGCCACCGGCCACCGCGTTGGTATACCCCGGATAGGCCGCATTAACGAGACCACCGGAGGCGTTGATGGCGTTGATCGTTGGAAACGTGGTGGACATATTCGGATTGACGTTGTTGCAATCGTTCAAGCTCGAAACCAGGTTGATCTGGCTCCAATAGATCGAATAGCGCCCCTGGAACGAGAGGTCTTCCCGTAACGGCACGCCGGCTTTTAGATTTGTTCCGTAGGTTGCGGTGCCATACGAAAGATACGGGCTCGACAGCGTGTCTCGCGCATACAAATCGATGCCCGCGGAAACGCGCTGATCGAAGAAATACGGTTCGACGAAACCGAGCTCGATGCCGCGGATATACTGACCCAAAGTGCCTGAGGCCTTCGCGTAGCGGCCGGTCCCCATCAGATTGCGCTCGGAGACCGATACCTGGCCCATAAAGCCGTCGGCGGTCGAATAGCCGCCCATGACCGAGAAGTCGCCGGTCGATTGCTCTTCAACGTCGACGTTGATCACCACCCGATCGGGCGCCGAGCCGGGTTCGTTGCTGATTTTCACGTTTTTGAAGAAGTTGAGATTCTTGATCCGCCGCTCGGCCCGGTCGATCAGCGCGCGGTTGTAGGGATCGCCTTCGGAAATATCGAACTCGCGCCGGATCACATAGTCGCGGGTTCGCGTATTGCCGCGAATGTTGATGCGCTCGATATAGGCGCGCACGCCCTCGTCGACGACAAAGACGACGCCGATCGTATGCTCCTGCGGGTTGCGGTCGCCGCGCGGCCGCACCGTGGCGAAGGGGTAGCCGTGCTTGGTGATCTCGACGGTGACGTCCTCGACCGTCTTCTCGACTGCATCGCCGTTGTAGATGTCGCCCTGGTGCATGCGCAGCACTGGCCGTAGCGACAGCGAATCGACGGCGCGGATGTTGGACTGAACCTCGACCGTACCGAAACGATACAGCGCGCCTTCTTCGATCGTAAACGTAATGACGAAGCCCTTGATCCCCGGATCGTATTCGCCGGTGGCGGAGACAACCTGCACGTCGGCGTAGCCGTGCGTGAGGTAGAAGCGCCGGATCAAATCGCGGTCGGCCTCGATGCGGTCGGGGTCGTAGACGTCCGTGGTCTGCAGAAAGCTCAGGAGGTTCGAGGTGGTGGTCTTGATCACTTCCTTGAGCCGATAGTCCGAATAAGCGTGGTTGCCGACGAAGATCATCGATTTGACGCCGGTCTTTTCGCCTTCCTTGATTTCGAAAACCAGATCGACGCGATTGTTCGGCCGTTCGATGATTTTCGGCACCACCTGTACATCGAAGCGCCCGTTGCGGTGATAGACCTCGAGGATACGCGTGACGTCGGCCTGCACTGCCGCGCGCGACAGCGTACCGCGGGCTTTGGATTGGATTTCCTGCTGGAGCTGCTCGTCCTTGATCTTGGAATTACCCTCGAAGGCGAGCCGATCGATGACCGGCGCTTCGACCACCGTTACGACGAGCCGGCCGCCCGACTGGGAGATGCGAATGTCCTGGAACAGGCCCGAGGCGTAGAGCGCCTTGAGGGCGGAGTCGATCTTGGCGGCATCGATGCGCTCGCCCGGGGGGACTTTGAAATATGCGCGGATAGTGTCGGCTTCGACACGGCGGTTGCCCTCGACGACGATCGAGGTGGCGCCCTGCCCGGCTTGCGCACGCGCGGCCGGTGCCGCAAAAGACGCGACGCCAAACAATGCTACGCCGAGGAGCAAGCCGGCCACGACTAGCCCTCGTTTTACCCGCACACACATGTCCATGCGCTAAGCGCCCTTATTCCCCTCGTGGCCGCCCCCAGGGCGGTTACTCGCAGTCTCCCTCAGCTTCCGTCTCAATGTGGTGACAATTCCCCCTGTTCTGGGCTGCTGCCCGGATCCGCCCCATTTCCTAGATCGCGCCGTTCCCCAACGCGCGCGCTCTAAGATGTCGTCAGATGAACGATGTCATTGAAAGTTGCAAATATCATCAACATCAGCACGATAGCGAGGCCGATGCGGAACCCCACTTCCTGAGCTCTTTCCGACAGCGGACGCCCGCGAATGCCCTCGATGATATAGAACAAAAGGTGACCGCCATCGAGCAGCGGGATCGGAAACAGGTTGAGCAGGCCGATCGATATCGACAAGACGGCCGCGAGCTGGATCAGCGGAACAAAGCCGAAACTCGCGACCTGCCCCGACATCTGCGCGATGCGGATCGGTCCGCCCAATTGGTTGGCGGCCTCCCGGCCGGCGATCACGCCGCCGATATAGCTCATCGTGCGGTCGATGACCGACCAGGTCTCCTGCACCGCCAGCCACACCGCCTGTGGCGGAGCGACCGGATGTAATTTCAGGTCTTCCGGCGCCATCGAGCGGCTGATGCCCAGGATGCCGACCCGCTGCACGTTGCCGAAATTGTCTTTGACCTCTTTGAGCGTCGGCGTCGCCGTGAGCACGAGCTGAGCGCCATCGCGGTCCACGGTGACGGCAAGCGGTTCGCCGGCGTTGGCGCCGACGACGCGCTGCATATCGGCGAAACTGTCGACCCCATGGCCGTTGATGGCGATGACCAGATCGCCGGGCTTAAACCCCGCGTCGGCCGCGGCGCTGCCGGGCTGCACCGAGTCCACGCGCGCGCTCATCGTCTGCTTGCCGTAGAGCATGAACACGCCGGCAAAGATCACGATAGCCAGCAGAAAATTCGCCAGCGGTCCGGCGACGACGATGGCGGCGCGCTTGGCTACCGGCTGGAACATGAAGCTTTGGGTGCGCTCGCGCGCGTCCATGCTTGCGAGGCGCTCATTGTCCGGCACGCTCGCCGCATTGTCGTCGCCAAAGAACTTCACGAAGCCGCCGAGCGGGATGGCTGAGATTTTCCAGCGCGTGCCGTAGCGGTCATTAAAGCCGACGAGTTCCGGCCCAAAGCCGATCGAGAACACTAGAATCCGCACCCCGCACCAGCGGGCAATGAGAAAGTGGCCGAGTTCGTGAAAGAACACGACCAGGCTGAGCACGAACAAAAAGGGAATAAGATATTCCACCACGCCGCCACCGAGCGCATGCAAGTGCGCCAAAAGATTTGTCCCCATGACGCCCCTACCCCACCCCTGTGACTCGGCCCCGAGTTCGCACGTTAGGATGCCATTGCGGCAATTTCGGGCAAGAGGTCGGCGGCCAGCCTTCTTGCATTATGGTCAATGGCGATCGCGTCCTCCACGGATTGCGGCTCGGCCGTGGTTCCATGGCGTTCCGCCATGTCGAGTGTCGCCTCGACCAACGCGGGAATGCCGCCGAAACCGAGACGCCCTTCGATAAACTCGCGCACGGCGATTTCGTTTGCGGCATTGAGGATCGTCGGCGCCGCGCCCCCGGCGGCGAGCGCGCGACGCGCCAGCGCCAAGGCCGGAAAACGCGTCATATCCGGCTCCTCGAATGTCAGCGTAGCGATGCGTGCAAGGTCGAGCCGGGCGGCCGGCGTAGCCATCCGCACAGGCCACGCGAGGCAGTGCGCGATCGGGATGCGCATGTCCGGTGAGCCGAGTTGGGCCACGACCGAACCGTCGCGGAATTCCACCAGGCCGTGGACCACGGATTGGGGATGCACGACGACGTCGAGCGCATCCGGCCCGAGCGCGAACAGATGATGGGCCTCGATCAGCTCGAGGCCCTTGTTCATCAGCGTCGCCGAATCGATCGTGACCTTCGGTCCCATGGTCCAGGTCGGATGCTTGAGCGCCTGCTCGACGGTTACCCTGCGGATCGCCTCAAGCGGCCAGGTGCGGAACGGACCGCCCGAAGCAGTCAAGACGATGCGGCGGACGTCCTCGCGGCGGCCTGCTCCCAACGCCTGGAAGATCGCGTTGTGCTCGGAATCGACCGGCAGCACGGTCGCGCCCGCAGCCGCCGCCCGCCGCATGAACAGCGCCCCGGCGCAGACAAGACATTCCTTGTTGGCAAGCGCGACCGAAGCGCCACGCTCGGCCGCGGCAAGCGTCGGCTTCAAGCTGGTCGCGCCGGTGATTGCCGCCATCACCCAGTCCGCCGGGCGCTGCGCGGCCTCGACCACGGCGTCAGGACCTGCCGCCGCCTCGATGCCCGATCCGGAAAGCTCCGCTTTGAGTTCGCCGTAGGCGTCGGGATCGGCCACGGCGGCGAACCGGGCGCCGAACTCGCGCGCCAGCTTCGCCAGGGCGGCCGCGTTGCGATGCGCCGTCACCGCCTCAACCTGGTAGCGGGCAGCCTCCTGACGCAACAGGTCGACAGTGCTCGACCCGATCGAGCCGGTCGCGCCTAACAGCGTCACGATGCGTGGCACCGGCGCCAAATCCGCCCTCGCCAGCGGCTGCTTCTTCTTCATCGGCTCTACCATATCAGTAAGCCGCGAGCCGGCGCAGCCGTCCCTTGACGAATCATTCCGATCAGGAGGGCGGCAAGGGCGGCGACAAGGAACCCGTCGAGGCGATCCATCAGCCCGCCGTGGCCGGGGATGAGATGGCTCGCGTCCTTTGCGCCGAAACGCCGCTTGACCGCAGACTCGAACAAGTCGCCGGCTTGCGCCAGGACCGAAAGCACCAACGCCATAACGCCAACAATCCCCAACCTGCCGATACCGCTCGCATAGGCGACGGCGACGCTGGCGGCAACCCCCCCGACCAGCCCCCCGACCGCGCCCGACCAGGTCTTCTTCGGGCTGACCCTCGGCCACAACAAGGGACCACCAATCGCCCGTCCACAAAAATATGCAAAAATGTCGGTAATCCAGACATTTGCGAACAGGAATAAAAGCGCCGTGAGACCCCAGTCGGGATCGCCGCGCAGCAACGCCGGTGCCAGCAGCAGGGCTCCGGCATAGACGATCCCGCCGGCGGCCCAAGCGGCCGACCCCCAAAAGGCCGACCCCCAAGACCCAGAAGCGGCCTCCCCGTCGCCGCGCGGCCATGCAGCCACGATCAGCCCGGCAGAAAGTGCCCCGCCTCCGATCGCCGCCCAGGCGGCGTTGGGCAGGTGACAGCTGATGAGCGCCATGCCGGCCAGGAGTGCCACCCATCCGGGCGCCATGATTCGCGCCTCAGCGCGATGCGACACCAGCGACGCCCATTCCCAGAGAATGCCGCCGGCCGCGATCGTGCAAAGGGCCAGGAATGTCCAGCCGCCAGCATAGGCGATCGCCAGCGTCACCGGCGCCAGGACGGCCGCCGACGCCACGCGGAGCATCAGATTGCCGGTGCCCGTTCCGTTTCCGGAAGAGCCGTCCGAATGGTTGGACAGCGTCACGACCCGGTGTTGGCGACCAACCCGCCGAAGCGGCGTTCGCGGCGGCGATATTCCTGGATCGCCCCTTCGAGCGCGGCACGATCGAAGTCGGGCCAATTGATCGGCACGAATACGAGCTCGCTATAGGCCGCCTGCCATAGCAGAAAATTGGACAGCCGCTGCTCGCCGCTGGTGCGGATGATCACGTCGGGGTCGGGAATATCGGGCGCATGGAAGTAGCCGCCGAGACGCTCCGGCGTGATCTCGTCAGCGGACAACCGGCCCGCCGCGACTTCGATTGCCAGGCGGCGCGCCGCGCCGGCGATTTCTTGGCGGGCGCCGTAATTGAACGCGACGACGAGCGTGAGACCGTCGTTGTCGCGGGTCAGATCTTCGGCCTCTTGCAGCAGCAGGCAAATGTCGCGATCGAGGTCGTCGCGTTCGCCGATGATACGAACACGCACATTGCTGTTGTGCAGCTCGGCGAGGTCTTTGCGGATGAAGCGGCGCAACAGCCCCATCAAATCGGTGATTTCCGACGGCGGCCGCGACCAGTTCTCCGAGCTGAAAGAAAAAATAGTCAGCACCGAAATACCGAGATCGCCCGCGGCCCGCACCGTGCGGCGCAACGCTTCCACGCCGCGGCGATGGCCCTCCACGCGCGGCAAACCGCGGGCAGCGGCCCAGCGTCCGTTGCCATCCATGATGATGGCCACATGCCGCGGCATCTCGAACGAGTCGCCCCCTTGCGGGAGCGGCTCGGCGCCGCTTCTCGATCGTGCCGCGTCGCTCAAACCGTCATGATCTCCTTTTCCTTGCCGGCGAGCATCTTGTCGACGTCGGCGATGGTTGCGTCGGTCGCTTTCTGCACCTCGCCGGACTGCCGCTCGTGGTCGTCCTCGCTGATTTTGTGGTCTTTCTCCAGTTTCTTGAGAAGGTCGAGGCCGTCGCGGCGCACGTGGCGGACGGCAACGCGCGCGGCTTCCGCATATTTGTGCGCGACTTTTACCAGCTCGCGCCGCCGCTCCTCGTTCAACTCGGGAACGCGCAGCTTGATATTCTGCCCCTCGGTCGACGGCGTTAGTCCGAGATTGGCGTCGGAAATGGCCTTCTCGACCGGATGGATCATTGCGCGGTCCCAGACCTGCACATTGAGGAGCCGCGGCTCGGGCACGCTGATCGTCGCCAGCTGATTGAGCGGCATGTGGCTGCCATAGGCTTCGACCTGCACATGTTCCAGCAGCGCCGACGAGGCGCGCCCGGTACGCAAGCCGCCAAGCTCCTGCTTGAGCGAAGCGATCGCTCCCTGCATGCGGCGCTTGAGATCATTCATATCGAATGTCGCTGTTGCCATGATGCCCTCCGCGATCCGCGGCCGCCGTCTTTCGCCAACAACCTTGTTAGCCGACCGTGGTGAAGTGACCCTTACCGCGCAAGACGGTCTCGATCGCACCCTGCTGCCGGATCGAAAAAACGATGATAGGCATACGATTCTCCCGGGCAAGCGCGAACGCCGTCGCATCCATGATTTTCAAATTGCGGTCGAGCGCCTCCTGGTGGTCCAGGCGGTCATAGCGTTTGGCACTCGGATCGCGCTTGGGGTCGGCCGTATAGACGCCATCGACGTCAGTCGCCTTGAGCACGGCATCGCACCCCATCTCGGCCGCGCGCAAAACCGCCGTGGTGTCGGTGGTGAAATACGGATTGCCGGTGCCGCCGGCGAAAACGATGATGCGATTGTCCTCCAGATGCCGCAGCGCCCGCTGGCGCTCATAGGTTTCGCAGACTTGCGGCATGGCCAGCGCCGACATGGTGCGGGCACTGACGCCGGCGCGTTCGATGGCGGTTTCCAGAACCAGTGCATTCATGACCGTGGCCAGCATTCCCATGGCGTCCGCCGTCGGCCGTGACAGACCATTCTCTGAAATCGTCGCGCCGCGAAGGATGTTGCCGCCGCCGACCACGACGCCGAGCCCTATTCCCATCGCGTGGGCGGCGACCAGATCGGCGGCGAAGCCGTCGATCGTCGCCTGGTGGATGCCGAATTTTTCGGGCCCGCTCAGGGCTTCGCCGGAGAGCTTGACGATGACGCGCTGGTAGTTCGACTGCGACAAGGATGTGGCCATCGCAACGTTTCGCCCCTCGGCGCCGATTCCGCCGCCCCCGGCCTTACGGCTATCGTATCCGCACGCGAAACAACAGGGCGCGACCTAACCCGCTCTCAGTGCGCGCCGGCCAGAGCCGCCACCTCGCCGCCGAAATCGCCCTCGGGCCGGTCGATGCCTTCGCCAAGCGCAAAGCGGACGAAGCCGGTGACCTTGATCGGCCCGCCGACCTTGCCTTCGGCTTCCTTGATCGCCTGTGCGACGGTCTTCTTGCCCTCTTCGATGGCGTAGCCCTGCTCAAGCAAACAAACTTCCTTGTAGAAGGTTCGCAGGCCCGACTCGACGATCTTCTCGACGACGTTGGCGGGCTTGCCCTCCGCCTTGGCGGCGAGCACGCCTTTCTCGCGTTCGATGGTCGCAGCATCGAGCCCGGACGGATCAACCGCTTGCGGATTGGCAGCCGCCACATGCATCGCCAGGAGGCGGCCAAAGGCTTTGAGCTCGTCGGCTTTGCCGAGCGATTCAAGCGCGACGATCACGCCGATCCGGCCAAGGCCGTCGGTCACCGAGCTATGCACATAACTGGCGACGACGCCCTTGCCGACCGAAAGCGCGGCCGCGCGGCGCAGGGTCATGTTCTCGCCGATCTTGGCGATGGTCTCGTGGATGGCGTCGGCCATCGTGCGATCGCCGATGCGCGCAGCGAGGATCTTGTCGACATCGGTGCCGGTGCCGAGCGCGACATCGGCGATCATCTTGACCAGACCCTGGAACAGGTCATTGCGCGCGACGAAGTCGGTTTCCGAATTCACCTCGACGACGACGCCTTTGTTGCCCGCAAGCGCGACGCCGATCAGACCTTCGGCGGCGACACGTCCGGCCTTCTTGGCGGCCTTCGCCAGACCTTTCTTGCGCAGCCAATCGACCGCGCCTTCGAGGTTGCCGGCGGTCTCGTTGAGGGCTGCCTTGCAGTCCATCATGCCCGCGCCGGTCTTGTCGCGGAGCTCTTTCACCATGCCTGCGGTGATGTTCGCCATTGTCACGTTCCTCATGTCGTCCCAGCGATCGCCCCCGATCCCGTCATTCCGGGGCCGAGCGAAGCGAGGAGCCCGCGGGCTGAAAGCCCGGCTCCCGGAATGACGGCTACTCAGCCTCAGTCGCCATCTGTTCCTTCGCCCGCGCGATCCAGCCTTCGACGCGTCCGGGCAACCCGACCTCTTCACCGATCTTGTGCGCGGCAATCGGACCGAGTTCGGCGA
>Ga0209006_10003771_pt1 | contig 13772 bp, 11 predicted proteins | sample JacPin_JW_Ref_O2_FD_188567 | JGI IMG/M metagenome (GOLD analysis project Ga0209006, IMG submission 188567) | Forest soil microbial communities from Algoma, Ontario, Canada - Jack Pine, Ontario site 1_JW_Ref_O2 (SPAdes) (version 2) | ecosystem: Environmental > Terrestrial > Soil > Boreal... | reverse complement strand
GGTACAACTAGAAAGGAACTGCTTGGAGATCCGCTCTACGGATTCGCCGGCGCGTTCAACAGCTCACAACGCTCGATGCACTTTACCGTGTTGGCCTCGACGGTAGCTTTCTTGTGGCCGGAAAAATCGATGTCGGGGAGGATCACTAGTGTTTGCGTGCCATTGGCAACATTAAACGTGCAACTAAAATTCATCGACTGGACGCCACGTTCCTTGCAGCCGGTTTGGTCGAGCGCGTCGGCGAGCGTGACGGTCTTATCGTAGACCTGGTCGGCAAGATGCGATGGCAGCAGCGCGACCGTCAGCGGGATCGGCGACTTGACCTTCACGCTGAGTTCCTGGCCGTCGTGGTCGGGAGTCATCAGGCTGTAGACCTTGGGTGCCGCCGTGATCTGGTATTTTTCGTCGAGGATGCGGCGCCAGCAGAACTCAGGCTGAAGGGCGTTGTAGTACTGGATGTGAAGATCGTTAGGAGCAAAGAATAGCCGCGCTCCCGGTCCGAGCATGGCGCCAATGTTGGTGAGGACGGGCTTCTCAGTCCTGCGTTCATCGCGGAAAGTGATCACCATGGGGCGCTCGGAGGGAAGATGACACTCGTAAACCGCGCTGGTGACATGCTCCTTCACGCAGAGGAAGCCGAAATTTACCGGGGCTCCGGGATGCAGCACGGCGGCGTTCCATTCGTCGGCCCAAGCCATGGCGACAGTGACCGGGTATCTGGACCCGATTTGCGCATGCATGTCGCCGCCCCCGACAGCGGGATGGTACACGCGCCCGGCGTGCAGGCTGGCGGGCTCCAAGAGGACCGTCTCGCTGTTGGCAGCAATCCAGACAACGCCATTTTGCGCATCCGAGTTCGCGGCCAGGGCGCAGAACAGCAGCGCGGCGAAAATTAAAAGGTTCCTCATACTAAAATTATTGGCTGGGTCCATGCGCGCGCCCTAACGAATTCGCGTGGGGAGGATTACGAAGGTACCAAGTGCCCGCGGAGGGGATAGGGGGATGGGATCACTGTAAGAATCAAAAGCGGCCACTCGCCATCCCCCTTGGAGATAAAGGCGTGCGAAAGCCCCACCTCCCGCGATGGACGCGAGAAATGGGGCCTACGCTTCCTTCTGAGGTCTAGAACAGCGGCTTGATCGGCTGGGGGACGAAGATGGAGCCGTCCAGGTCGGCGTCGGTGAAGCCGACGACGAAGAACTGGTTCGGGTTGGGGATCTGATTTCCATTGGCATCGGCGACCGTTTGCAGGAAGTCGTTGTCATTGGCGATCCAGAGGGTATGGAACTTGGTGCTTCCCGATTTCATATCGTCCCCGAAGGCAAGGCCCTCGATCTTGGCCGGAATGTTGCCAGCGGCGATGCCGTTGGCGGTGAGCAGTTGAACGATATCCAGGAATAGAGTTTTGGGAACGGCGTTGGCGGCGGCGGTGAGTCCGTCCATGTTAGTGACGTCGACGGCGTTGGTCAGGTCAATCTTGAAAAGCTGCTTAGCCTTGGCATTGTCGCCATTGGCGCGGCCGTGGCCATCGCGTTCATCCACCAGGAGTTCGTGATCGTTGAGGGCGACGATCTCGCTGACGCCCGTACCGGTGGTGAGCAGGTAAGCGAACTGGTGAGTGACCGAACCGGAACGGATGTCGATGGTGACGATGCGCAGCATCTTGGCGGCGGCGCCACCCTCGTTAGCGTCCTGGATCAGGGAATTCTGCATGATGCCGACCAGGGTGCGGCCGTCGGGCGTAATGGCCAACCCTTCCATGCCTTTATTGGCGACCCGGCCGACAGTGTTGTCAGCGATCTCGGTATTCCCGACGGGCGACAGGTTGGTCACGAAGAAATCTGTAGGCAACTGGAACGAACGCAGCCGCAGGCCGAGGAGGCGGTCGAACTGATATACATAAGGACCGTACTCGTCGGAGACGAACACGCTCAATCCGTCGTTGGACAGGCGCATCCCTTCGGAGTCGAGTCGGGCGTCGTTGGGATCGCCGGAGTTGTGGCTGGGATCGAAGTTGTCCGAGCGTCCGGTGAAGAAATGCAAGAAAAAGTTGTTGATCGGCGGGACGCCGGAGCCCACGCCGAGTCCGCTGCCAGAACCGTAAACCAGTGGAGTCAGACTCCAGAGCAGGGTGGTGGCACGCAGGTTGGGAGTCAGATTGAAGGGCAGACCGGAGCCACTGGTGTTGGGAGCAAGGTTCATGGAGACGGTGTGGAACCGGTTGATGTAGCTGGCCGTGTTGTCGATGGCATCGTCAAACTCAACCGCATTCGGGCCGCGGTCCGGCAGCGCAAGAAACGTAGTCCCGCCCGCGTAGGCGATAGCGGACCCGAACCCACCCAGCGAGTTGGCAGGTACACCATTCTCCAGGTTATAGGTGAGTCCGGAAACATCGACCCAGGAACCGTCGCGGGACTGGTCCAGCGTGCCGACAGCGAGTAGCGTGACTTGGGCGCTGGCAGATGCCACGGCCAGAAGTCCCAGCGTAAAGACGATTATTGCGATGCGACTACGAGTACGGGTTATGCTCATTGGCAAATCTCCTCTGGTTGGGTTTCGCTGCTCAAAACCGGCCATTATCCCGGGCTCAGGTTACGGGATTGTTACGCGTTGATGAATTTTCCTTCAATCTGAGGAAGCCGCGATAAGGGTGGACGCCCGCACCGCACCCCTTATCCTGGAATGGATAGAAAAGAACCCCCGTCTCAAAACAATGAACCTCGAGAGCCTCTTTTCACTGTGGTTGATCACCACACTTCCCGCCGAAATATCGGCAGAAGTCCATAAGCCGCTCGCGATAAACGGTTTACCACTCATCATTTTTTGTGGCTTTTCCACAGACGTTCCTGAAGGAATACTTTTACAAATAGCAGTTGCGTTGCTTCAGGAACACTTTGTCAGCACGATGGACCCTGCTGAGGGTGCGCCGGAAGATCATCGTAGGATCGGTGCGTTTACTGCTTTCGGTTGCCTTGCCATGCGCCGTCGGAGCGGCCGTCTACGCGCATGCGTCCCTTGCCCGAGTCGCCGTCGATCCAGCCGGTGAGGAAGACGTTGACTGGGCCGGGAGCTCCTTTGCGGCTGTCGGCTGGCCACTCGCCGGCGAAGGCGAGTTCGACGTAGCCGTTGCGCCAAGTGCCGGTGATGGCGCGGGCCTCACCCAGCGGGCCGGACCAGGTTCCGGCCACTTTGTTTCCGTCGCGGTGCAATTCCATGGTTGCGTCCATTCCGCTGACGTCGTTCGAGTAGCGCATCTCCCATGAGCCGGCGATGTCGGATCCATTTTTCAGGTTCTGCGGCGGGGCGGGGGTGATTCGCACGTTGGAAAAATATGCTTCCTCGTCGGTGAAGCCCCACAGGCCGACGGCGCCATGCAGGTCTTCGCCTTTCAGTCCGTCGACCACCAGGCTCGGCTGCGACGATCCGTTGAGATAAAGTTTCGCGGTGCGGCCGGCGACTTCGATGCGCAGTTTGGTCCAGGTGCCCTGCGCGAAGTCGGCGTGGGATTCGTAAACCCATGGCCACTCGCGGCGCAGACGATACCATCCGAAGTCGGGCTCGGAGGAGTACTGGACGGAATGGTTGCGCATGGCCTGATCTCCGGCCACGGAGTTTCCCGGACGCAGGTAGAACAGCTCGTAATGCGATGCGTCGGGCCGGACGCGGAAGGCAATCCCGACAAAGCCTGGATACCTGACGCCCGGCGGTACTGTGGTCTTGAGCGCGATGTCGGCCTCGATCACTCCATCCTGGAAGTCGGTTCCGGGCAGCAGCGCGAGGCCGTCGTTGTCGTCGCCGTCGATGGTGAGGCGCACGCATTTGCGTCCCTGATATTTCACGGCTTCGATCTTTGCCTTCGGCGGCGTGATCAGGCCCGCCGCATCGCGAAGAGGAAAAGTTTGCACGCGCGCCGGCGTCTCCGCAAACAAGCTGCTGGCCGCCAGTAGCGTGACCGCGCTGTAACGCAACCAACCCTTCAACATGGTCGATCCCCTTCTTCTTTCTTTTCTTCCTTCTTTACCTGCTCTGCACGCGTTGCGAAAGTTTGACGAAGAAAAAGAAGGAACGTTATACCCCGTGGTTCCGGGGTCGGAACGGATATGCCATGAGGCGGCAGATTTTGGGGACGAAGTCATCACCGGGTTGTTTGAGCGGCTGCGGCCGGCCATCTCTGAGGCGAATTTGCATCGCCGAGCCGAACGTTCGCGGCGTCAGAAGTTAGTGGCCATGAGAGTCGCGAGGTTTGGTTCCGCGGACGCCGGATGCGCAGCCGAAGAAGTAGCTTAACTCGGAAACTTCCAATCCATGGTGGCGGAGACATTCGGCAAAGTGATGGCAGTCGGCGAATGCCTGCGTGTAGACGCCGAGCATACGATAGTTTGCGGGATTGCCGAGAAACAGACGGCCGATCCACGGGATTATTTGGTTGAGGTAGAACAGGTAGAGCAAGCGCAGAAGACGCGCCGTCGGGACTGAAATCTCGACGAAAGAAAACAGGCCGCCTGGGCGAAGCAAGCGGGCTACACGCTGAGCGAGTTGATCCTGTTGGTCGCGATCGAAAGTCTTCAGGCCGAACGAACAGATCACCGCGTCTGCACAGGCCGGCTCAAAGTCCCAGGTGAGAACGTCGGCGAGCTGAATCTCGACTTGAAACGGCCAGGTCGTGCGAGCCCTGCGGATCATCTCCGGGGAGATGTCGATCGCGGTCAGGCGCAGTGTGGGTGCAACCTGTGGAGCGATGGACCGGCAAAGTTCGTTTCTCCCGCTCATCAGGTCGACCACATGCGATGCGTTGGCGAGCGGCAGATCGTGGACCAACTGGTGACGCCAGCGCGCGGCGAAGCCGAACGAGGAAATGAGATTGACAGTGCCATAAGTGGCGGCCATCTCGTCGAATAGCGCGCGAATTGTGGCGGGCTCGTAGCGAGCTTGGGTTTGCACCGGTGCGTGTCGGGTAGACGTCACCAAGTTAAACCAGCGGGGCTGGTGCTACAAGGCTCGCTCGTGGCGGGCTCTCCCCCTGCGCGTTGTGCAGTGGTCGGGATGACATCGGGGTGAAGTTTCGAACAAATGGATACGCTCAAGAGCAAGCGGGCAGGTGGTGCCCGCTCTACACAAGCTAAGTCAAAACCGGCGGACAAGAGTGCCCGCCCTACAGTGCACCGTCAGGCGCTGACCTCGCCTTGGACTTCGGGTGTGACTTCTTTGTAGGCGGCTTCGGTGTGAGGACGTTTGGGGCGGGCATCGCGGCCGAAGATGGCTTCTTTAATTAGTTTGAAAATGGTTTGACGATTTTCCAGGATGACTTTTGGCCAGGCAAGTTTTCCCATCATCGGGAAATAGATGCCGCGGAAACAGATGCGCGCCAGGAAGATGTTGACGCGGTAGCCAAGTGGCTGGTCGTCGAGCGAGTCGACGGCATGGGCGAGGGCTTCGGGGCTGTAGGCCTGCGCCCAGGCATACTTCACTTCGGCGTGCGCTTCGTCGATGGATATCCGCAGCGGGGTGTGGGCCATGGTGAAGGGGATGAATTCCTCCCAGTGTTTGGGACGGGTGAGGCGGCCGGAGGTTTCTAGGCGCGTGTAGAGCGGAGTCGCGGGCAATGGAGTGAGCAGGCCAAAGATGGGCAGCCCCGGGGGCCAGGTGCGGACTTGCGCGAGCGTGCGTTCGGCGACGCCGACGGTGTCGTTGTCCATGCCGAAGATGAATGAAGTGATGGCGTAGACGTTGCGCTTGGCGAGGCGCTCGAGGACCGCGGCATATTCGCCGGGCTTGTTGAATCCTTTGTTCACATCTTTGAGATTTGTCGGGTCGATGGATTCCATGCCGATGAAGACCCACTTGCCGCCGGAAGCGGCGATCAGGTCGACGAGCTCTTCGTCGCGCAGAAGGTTGGCGCTGATCTGGGCGACCCAGTGGACTTGAGCTTTGGCGGCGATGATGTCACGGAGCAGCGACTTGGTGCGCTTGACGTTGATGGCGAAGTTGTCGTCGATGAAGAAGACGGCCATCTGACCTTTTTCTTTGCGGGCGCGGGCTTTGAGCAGCAGCAGTTCGTTGACGACACTCTCGTTAGTGCGGAAACGGATGGAGTCGCCGAAAAATCCGGTGACGGTGCAGAATTCACAGCCGTAGGGGCAACCGCGTCCGGACTCGACGGGGATGATGCGAAACGTCCCCCAACCTTCGCCGACTCTTTTCAGCAGCGGGAAGACAGCCTTGGGCAGGAGATTGAACTGGTGCAGGTCGATCTTATCCCAGGGGATGACGGGATATTCCTTCAGGGATGGTTTGCTTTCTTTGCCGGCGGCGTCGACGGGAGCATAAATTTCTTTGAGCTGGCCGCGAGCGGCATCATTGACCATCTGAGGCCAGGTCTGGTCGGCTTCGCCGAGCGCGACGGCGTCGGCGTGGCGAGGGCCGCCGTCGCGGCCGAGAGCTTCGTCGGCGAGTTCGGTGACGTGCGGTCCGCCCATCACGACGGGCACACCGGTGGCGCGAATGGCGTCGGCGATGCGATAGGCCTTGGCGATCATGCGGGTCATGGCGCCGATGCCGACGAGGTCGATTTTTTCGTCGCGGACGTATTGCGCGATTTGAGCTTCGTCCATGGGCTGGGCATTGCCGTCGATCAGCAGGACTTCATGGCCGGGAGGAGTGAGGGCCTTCAGCAGAAACATCCAGAGGTGCGGCATGAAGTTGCGGGTTACACCATTGTCGGGGTTATAGAGCAGGATTCTCATGACGGCTCTCCTCCTACCAGGGAACGCCTGGGAGGTCGTGCGTGCATCACGCCGGGGCCGTCACGAGCGAACATCCGAATTGGCAGGGTTGGCTTGTGTCTTGCGGAAAGGCTGATTGGGTTTCCCAGTGTCGGTCGCAGAATACCCGCCCGATGGTGGGGAAAACTGTGCTGTTTTGAACACTTATCGGCTGTCAGCTATCAGCTGAACCCAAAAGCTTTCGGCGCAGGTCGTTGGCGGGGAGATCATTCGCAAGGGGATCAGTGAGGGATCAGGCTCTATCTTGCGGGAATCTTTGGGAGGCTAGCCAGGCCTCGGCTTCGGCAAGGGCGCGGAAGACGCGGATGGCGGTGAAGTGGTCCTGAGCCATGACTTGGAACATGCGGAATACGCCGAAGACGGCGTCGCGCTCGACGGCGATGGCGCAGAGTCCGAAGCGGACCTTGGATTGAACTTTGCGGACTGCACGGGTGACGGCTTCCAGTTGGCCGGTTTGCGGCAGAGACTCTATGCTGCGGAGGTCAAGCAGGACGTTGAGAAAATTGGGGCAAGCGGGGTCGGCAGCCAGTTCTTCGAAATGCGCCACTACCTCAGCCAGGGTGACGGGTCCGGTACACTGCGTGCGAATCAGGCGTTCTTTGGGGTCAATCTCGTAAGTCACCATGGCTCGGCCCACTGCCAGGTCAGGCGGAGATTCTCTCAAACATGGGCGAGGCGCGCCAGTAGAAAACTGGATTTGGGACCAGTTGTCAGGTATTCGCTATCAGCCGTCAGCTCCCTGTCGTCCGCTAAAGCAAAATTTTTACCGCCGGGGACACAGGGGGACACGGAGGAAGGTCGGCGAATCTTGTTTGCCGGATCTTGGCTGATGGCTGTAGACCGACAGCTGTTTATGGTAGCGGCTGCAACTCGAATGCGGGGTAGTTGTTTAACAGACTGGCGAAAGCTTCGGGTGGGGATCCGGCGGGGACGGGAAAATAGGTTTGCACTTCGCGCCTGAAGGCGTCGAGGTAGGCTTTCAGGATTTCTGGCTTCTCGACGTCGGAGAGCGGACGCAGGCGGAATCGCAGGCGCGTGCTTCGTTTGCGTAAAGTGATTTCTCCGGCGGCTTCGGCGTTGCGCACCCATTGGGTTCGTCCGCGGGGAGCCACCAGGAAGCGCTTGCCACGCAACTCGAGCAGATCGACGGGAGTGGAAAACAGCTTGCCGCTTTTGCGTCCACGGACCTCGAGCAAATAGTTGTGGGCGAACCCAAGGCCGAGCCCAACCAGGAATCCGAATGCGCGATTGAACATTTTTTCAACCGTCGTAGGTTCACGAAACACGGGTGGGGCGGTGGCCATGAGTTGATTGTAGCGCCGGGGGTGCTGGTGGGCGGGATGATGGGCAGCGATCTTGAATTCTTCAAAACAGAGGACACAGGGAGACACTGGTAAGGCCAGAGCCTCGAGGCGGGAAGGGCGCGGGTTTTGGCGCGGAGGTGCGGCGCTGTGCTAACCTGCTGCGGCCGATTGGAACTGCGTGGTTGGCGCAGGCGGGCGTTTATCTTTTTTGTCTTCTCTTTTTGACCTTCGTATCTTTTTCATCTTAAGTCTTTTATCTTCTGTCTTTTTATTTCTGTTTTTTTATGTTTTATCGAGGTGCGACTACTGTGTTGGCGCGCGATCGTGACGGTGTTTCAAGTGCGGATCACGGTGATGAGGGATGCCGTGGCGCGTCTGCAGGATTTTTGCGGTACCTGTCGTTGCTGATTCTGATCGGCGTGACGCTCACCTGCCTAACCGCGATGGCGCAGCGCGATCCGGTGCTCAAGCAGATCGATTTACCTCACCGGTATTACTACAGAGAAATGTATTTGCCGCAGTTGACAACGGGGCCGAGCGCGGCGGCGTGGATGCCCGATTCGCGGTCGCTGGTGTATTCCATGGCGGGATCGTTGTGGAGGCAGGAGGTGGATTCGGAACGGGCGGAGGAGTTGACGGCGGGTCCGGGATACGACTACCAGCCGGATTGCTCGAGCGACGGGCGCTGGGTGGTTTATGTGAAGTATGACAAGGACGCGATGGAGTTGTGGGCGCTGGAGTTGAAATCGGCGAATCAGAACTTGGTGAATCAGGACGCCACGAAGGTCGAAAGCAGGAAGGAGCGGCAGCTTACGGAGGGCGGGGCGGTGAACGTGGAGCCGCGATTTTCGCCGGATGGGAAGAGGCTTGCGTTTGTTTCGACTTCTTATAAAGGGCACTTCCACATTTTTGTAGGGGACTTCAATAACGGCGAGTTGACGCACGTGCGCAGGCTGACTGGCGAGACGCGCAGCGAGCTGCCGCGATTTTATTACAGCGAATTCGATCATGAGATCAGCCCGGCGTGGTCGCCGGATGGACGCGAGATCATTTACGTTTCGAACCGCGGACACATTTACGGGACGGGCGGCGTCTGGCGCATGCAGCTGGGGTGTGGAGTGGGCACTCCCTTGGGCTTCGCTCCGGACACGACTGCCCGCTTGCCCGCGACAGCCAAAACCAGCGGAGAAGAGTGTTCGCTTCACACGAGCTCTGAGCCGCGCGAAATTCATTATGAGGAGACGGCGTGGAAGGCGCGGCCGGAGTTTTCGCCGGACGGGAAACGAATTGTGTATGCGTCGTATCTCGGCGGGCAATGGCATCAGTTGTGGACGATGCCGGCGGCGGGTGGGGATGCGTTTCCACTTTCGTATGGGGATTTTGACAACACGAATCCGCGGTGGTCGCCGGATGGGAGCAGGATTGCGTTCATCTCGAACCGCGGCGGCAATACTTCGCTGTGGATTCAGGAGGCAGTCGGTGGGGCGCAGCGGCAAGTGATTGCGAAGGATAAACATTATCTGGGAGTGATGGCATATCTGAGTATCACGGTGCTGAACTCGAAGGGCGAGACTGTGCCGGCACGGGTTTCCGTGACCGGCGAGGATGCGCGGGCTTATGCGCCGGATGATGCGTGGATGCATGCGGAAGATAATTTCGTGCGCGCGGAGGGGACGTTTGAGTCGCACTACTTTCACATTGACGGGAATGCGGAGCTGGCCGTCCCGGCGGGGATGGTTGAAGTGGAAGTGGTGCATGGATTTGAGAACGAAGTGGAAAAGCGGGTGGTGCCGGCGAGCGCGAACACGATGCTGACGGTGCAACTTAAGCCGCTGGATATCCCGCGGGAAAAGGACGGGCAGTGGCTCAGCGCTGATTTGCACGCGCATATGAATTATGGAGGTGCGTACCGCGACACGCCGGCGAACCTATTGGCGCAGCAGGAGGCGGAAGATCTTTTTCTGGTTGAGAATCTGGTGGTGAATAAGGAGCAGAGGATTCCTGACATTGCGTATTTCCGTGCGAACTCGGGCAACACGCCGGACGCGGCTTCCACGGCGAATGCGGTGCTGATGCACGGGCAGGAATTTCATACGCCGTATTGGGGGCATCTCGCTTTGCTCGGCATGCAGCGGAATTTTTTGCTTCCGGGGTATGCGTCGTATGGCAATACATCGGCGGCCAGCTTGTTTCCGACGAACGCGGCGGTCGCAGATTTGGCGCATACGCAGCAGGGGCTGGTGGGATATGTGCATCCGTTCGATATTCGAGTGGACCCGGTGAACGATGCGACGCTGACTCAGGGGCAGCCGCTCGATGAGGCTTTGGAGCTTCCCGTGGATGTTGCTCTGGGCAAAGTGGATTACATCGAGGCGATGGGGTTCAGCGATCATCGCTTCACGGCGGAGCTGTGGTACCGGCTACTGAATTGCGGATTCCGGCTGCCGAGTGGTGCGGGATCGGACACGATGGCGAACTATGCGTCGCTGCGCGGGCCGGTGGGGCTGACGCGGGTTTATGCGAGAGTGCCGCAAGGAACTCCGAAGCTGACGGATTGGATGGATTCGCTGAAGCATGGGCGCACGTTCGCGACGAACGGTCCGCTGCTGGGATTCACGCTGGGCGGGAAAACATTGGGAGAAGAGTTGAAGCTTCCGGCGGGAGCGAACAAGGTTCCGTTCAAGGCGTGGATGCGTTCGATGGTTCCGGTGGATCATCTGGAAGTGGTTTGCAATGGGCGCGTGGTGCGGGATTTGAAGCTCGGCGCCGATCGCAAGTCTGATGTTTCTGCTCGCAATGGCGAGGATACGGTCACGATTTCACAGAGCGGATGGTGCTTGCTGAGGGCTTCGAGCGAGAAGCCGGAGCATCCGGTGCTTGACGATTATGTGTACGCGACGACGAGTCCCGTTTATGTGAGCGTGGGCGGAGCGGAGACGAAATCCGCGGAGGACGCCGCCTTTTTTCTGGCCTGGATCGGCCGACTGGAAGCCACGGTACGATCGAATCAGGACTGGAACACCAGCGTAGAAAAGACGTTGGTATTGAAGACTCTCGACCAGGCGCAGCAGGTGTATGCGAGTTTGCAGAAGTAGATTGCTGGAGTGTGTGGTCCGGTTCCCGATCATTTCTGATGTGGGTTTCTGATGCGGGCCTGGTGCGGATCTGCATCGCTGGGGCGAAAAGCCGCACCGTCTTTCGCTTTTCCTGCACACTGCTTGCGGCCCCTGTGCGGAGAAGTCGATTCCGTGGAAGGTCGCGAATGCCGGGCTGCTGGCTCGGTCTGGCCGGATGCCGAAAGGGCGCGGTTACCCCCATTACCGCGAACGGCCCGAAAGGACGGGCCGGCGGGACTAGTCCCTCGATGCCCTTTCGGGACCTTTCGGAAGTCGCGTTGGACGGGCAGACTGGCACATCGACGCCAAATCCGGTATTCGATGAGAGGCACCTGTTTTAGCCACTTTATGAGACAGATCCCCCACCGGAGTCTGACAGTTCTGGGCATCCTGGCCCTGCTGATGGCAATGCTCGGCTGCCAGGGGTTGAGCAGCGCGAAATCTGACTCGGACCCGCCACCACCAGCCGCTCAGCTGACCGCATCGTCACCCAGCCTTTCATTCGGCACCGTGGCAGTCGGCACGATCCAGGTACTTCCCGAGACGGTTACTAATACCGGAACAGCCAGCCTGAGCCTGACTAGTGTCAGCGTGACGGGAACGGGATTCACGATCAGCGGGTTGACTTTGCCCATGGTGCTGCCGGCGGGACAAAGCACGAGTTTCAACGTGGTGTTCCAGCCTCCGTCCGTGGTGACGGCCGCTACCGGCAATGTGGCGCTGACGAACACGGGAACGAACAGCGTGCTGGGTATTCCGCTGGGGGGATCGGGAGCTGCGCCCCCGGCCATCACCGCAAGCCCGGCTGGCTATTCCTTTGGACCAGTGGCGATGGGAAGCACTGTGACGGAAATCGAAACGCTGACGAATTCTGGCACCGACAGTGTGACGATTTCCCAGTCAACCGTGATTGGAGCCGGTTTCGGCGTCAGCAATTTTGACCTTCCTGCGACTCTGGCTCCGGGACAATCGATGACGTTCGGAGTGACGTTCTCGCCTGCGGCTATGCCCGGCACGGACGGGGCGGTGGTGCTCACCGTTAACGGAGTGAACAACGCGGTGGTGATCTCGTACTCGGGATCGGGGGCCTCGCCGGCTGTGCCTGCCGTGGTGACGGCGTCACCCGCGAGCCTGGCGTTCACGAACATCACGACGGGGCAGACTTCCAGCCAAACCGTGACTCTCACCAACACGGGCGGCGTTAGCACGGCGATTTCGCAAGCCACGGCGTCGGGAACCGGATTCAGCGTTTCCGGGTTCACGGCGATGACGCTGTTGCCGGGCGCGACCACACAGTTCAATGTGACGTTTGCGCCGACTGCCGCAGGTACGTTCCCGGGAGCGGTGACAGTGACGTCGAATGCTTCGAACCCGAGCTTATCGATCCCGTTAGCCGGAACAGCTGTGACGCCTCCGGCAGTTTTGACGGCGTCGCCGACGAGTCTGACTTATACGAACATCACCGTGGGACAGGGTTCGAGCCAGACGGAGACGATCAAGAATACGGGTGGTACGAATGCCACGATTTCGACAGTTGCCGAGTCGGGAGCGGGGTTTAGTGTTTCGGGAATCGCGACGCCCGTAACTTTGACACCGGGGCAGAGTACGACGTTTACGGTGACCTTCACGCCGACCAGCGTGACTACGTTCAGCGGAACGGTGACGGTGACGTCGAATGCTTCGAACCCGAGCTTGGCGATAGCGTTGAGCGGGACGGCGGAAGGTGCGCCGGCAGTTCTGACGGCTTCGCCGACGAGCTTGACCTACACTGGCATCACCGTGGGGCAGACTTCAAGCCAGACCGAAACGATCAAGAATACGGGCGGCTCAAGCGCGACGATTTCCGCGGTCGCGGCATCGGGAAACGGGTTTAGCATTTCCGGGATCACGACACCGGTGACGTTGACGGCGGGACAGAGCACGACCTTCACTGTGAAGTTTGCGCCGACGTCTGCGGGCACGTTCCCCGGAACCGCGACGGTGACGTCGAACGCTTCGAACCCAAGCCTGGCGATTCCTTTAACCGGGACGGCAGCGACGCCGGCCACTTTGACGGCTTCGCCGACCAGTTTGACCTTCACGAGCATCACGGTCGGGCAGACTTCAAGCCAGACTGAAACGATCAAGAACACGGGCGGCACCAGCGCGACGATTTCCGCTGTTGCTGCCTCGGGACCCGGGTTCAGTGTTTCCGGAATTACGACGCCGGTGACGTTGACGGCGGGACAGAGCACGACGTTCACGGTAACTTTTTCGCCAACATCCGTGGGCACGTTCCCCGGAACGGCGACGGTTACGTCGAACGCTTCGAACCCAAGCTTAGCGATTACTCTGAGCGGCACGTCGGTAGGGACGCCGGCGGTTTTGACAGCGTCGCCGACGAGTTTGACCTACACGGGCATCACAGTGGGTCAGACTTCGAGCCAGACCGAAACCATCAAGAACACGGGCGGCACGAGCGCGACGATTTCCGCGGTCGCGGCATCGGGGACAGGGTTCAGCATCTCCGGGATCACGACGCCGGTGACTTTGACGGCAGGACAGAGCACGACGTTCACGGTGAAGTTTGC
>Ga0209006_10003770_pt1 | contig 13773 bp, 5 predicted proteins | sample JacPin_JW_Ref_O2_FD_188567 | JGI IMG/M metagenome (GOLD analysis project Ga0209006, IMG submission 188567) | Forest soil microbial communities from Algoma, Ontario, Canada - Jack Pine, Ontario site 1_JW_Ref_O2 (SPAdes) (version 2) | ecosystem: Environmental > Terrestrial > Soil > Boreal... | reverse complement strand
AAGTGACTGGCGGGTTGTCCGGTTCGGCGTGGGATTCGGCACCCGCCGAATGCCAGACATACTGCTCACTTCCGAACGTCACCATGTTTACCTCGCCGTCATAAAAGGCGGCAGCGCCGCCGGCTCCCTCGAAGGTTATCTCGATGCTGCGTGGATGATCCCTGTCTTTATTCACCAGTAGTACTGCCCAATCACCGTCAGGCCGTCGAACTGCATAGGCAGTCACCAGCGCGTGACCCACAGGATCAGCGATGGTTCCATTCACCCGGAACAAGTGATGCAAGCCGCTGCGATGCGTGACCCACTCGTTGTTGATCATCCGACCCGTGTGATATTGCGCGGTGAACTGGAGAATTTTGAGATCCGCGTCGGCAACGTAGTTCCCATAAGTTGCCCACCCACCGTGGCAGCCAGGCTGAAGCGGCTCCGCCTGAATTGGCGAATGATAATAAGCAGACCCGCCATATAAGAAAAACGAACCCACGCTGTCGGCCAGCCACAGCGCGGAAAAAATGTCGGTCATATAGTTCGAGAGGCTGTAGGTCACCGCACTCTCTGTGTTCATCAGAGGCACATTTTCGGGCAAGCCATCCTGGCGAAATGCATCCAGGCAATTTCGTGTCAATTCGGGCTCGCGATAGAGATCCGCCCAGTTCACCGAGCAGGGGTCGAATGGATAATGTTCAAACGACACAAAGGCGAGATCCTGAATATGATCATGAGATTTTAGATAATCCAGGAACCTCCCGAACCAGGACGTGCGGTTCTCCGCGTCCGGCCAAACCGAAACATCCTGGTTAATGCCCTGAAACACGGGACCACCCAACTTTGTCTCCGGAGCGATCTTATGAATGGCGTCGGCAAATTGAATGTAAAGCGCCGCGTAGTCTTCGGGCATCATGTACTGGCCGTCGCATTCTTCTCCCATCTCGACCCAGGCGACCGGATAGCCGCGCTTTTTCAAGTAGGCAATCTGATGCGCGGCATCTTCAGGCGTGCTGAAGAGGACTGCGACGGGAATCATCGCCGGCAAATTGTTGGTGATGCCGCTGGTGAAAAAAAGGTCGAGCCCCGTCTGATCACCGCGCTTGCTCAGATCCGTAGCTGCGTGGTACGGATCGGTCGAGGAGCAGTAGGTAGGCGTCTGCGTGGCATCGGGCGAATGTCTTACAAAATCGATGAAGGTGCCGTCGTCGAAGATCATGCCGGCATACACCTGGTGGATCGCATAACCCACTCGATGCCGCACATCGTCGGTTCCATGTGGGCCTGGCTGATTCGATGATTGCGTCATCACCACGCGAATCCAGCGCGCCGTCACCAGTTGTTGGGCAAGCTTCAGCGTCGCGGTCCCGCCCTTGCCATCGCGCACGACTCCGTTCGGAAAGCTGTTCCAGCGGCCACTTGCCTGCTGGCTGACACCCAGGCCTTCCTCGGGCGCATACTGCGCCTCCCAATTCATGGGGTCAACGCCGGTCCAATATTGCACCTCGTACGCCCGCGCGCTCGGTTCGCACCAATCGATGCGGAAGGCATTGATCTGCTGGGGAGTGAGCAAATCCAAAATGATCCATTGCGGATGCAGCGCGTCGTCTTCGCCGGTAAATGCCTTGGTGAGATAGGGATTACTCTTCCAAAACGTTGACGAATCTCCGTCCGTCAGACGGCTGAAGCCGTTAGAAGCTCCTCCGTCTGCCGTCGTGCCGCGATGCGGGAGCGGGTATGCGAATGAATCGTGAATGGACTCGGTCGGCTCCGCGTCGCCGACAAAGTAGCCCCTCTGATGCGCAGAGTCGCTCCACGTTCCCTTGCTATTCCAGTGCCATGCCTCGATGGCAAGCTCGGTATGGTTGCGATAAGTGATCGGCCCCCAGCCGGCGGCGAGCCATTGCCGTACCATTTCTGGCGTGTAAATCTTCTGGATCACCTCGAGCGACAACTCGTCCATCGAAGAGCCGAGACTCTTATCCGGATCGAAGCTGTTCACAGCTTTGCTCGCATCTACCCGCAGCAACGCTGCCGCACCGTCGCCTTGATCAAGGGCCGCCATAACTCGATGGCTCGAAGCCATCGACAGCGCAGCTGCTCCAGCTGCCTGGCCGAGGAATTTCCGCCGCGAGATTCCTCGCGGATGTTCTTGTTGAGGTGGATTGAATCGGCGTTCCATGACTACATCTCCTGCTGATAACGCGGGTGCCGTTAAGAAAGCCCAGGTCTCAAAAGTGAGAGTTGGACCACCCACCTCACCTATTGAGGCTGCCGCGAAGCACGATGATCGATGCCTTCGGAAGGTTGTAAATTGTGTCCGGGCCGTCTGCCGTCACCGTCGAGTGAGATGCCGGGCCGTCCGGATCCCCATGTCCGTATTCGCGAGCACGGCCTGGACCCGGAGGAGCATCGCCCTCCTGGCCATCCCCCACCGCTAGCGCAGATGCTCGCGCCACGTCGGCCGCAGGAGCCGGATCGGGCTGCCATTGGTACTCGGCTGAGCCGAAAACAATGCGGTCCACGGTTCCCGTGAAAAAGCGCGCTTGCCTGGTCGCCGGATCAGAGAACGAAACACGCACAGCATGATCATGATTTTCGTCTTTGTTAATCAGCATGACCGACCATAGCCCATCTGGCCGTTCCACGGGGTAAGCAGTGATGATCTCGTTACCCTTGTCGTCCAGAACGTTGCTGGTCGCTTGAAACAGCTTATGGATTTTATCCACCGGCTGCACCCATTCCTGCGTAATCACTTGCGTAGCCAGGTACTGGGGCGAAAAGGAAGCGTGGTTTTCCTCATCCACAAAAAGAAAGCCGTGGCCCCCTTGGCCAGGAGACGCAATGTAGTGGAAGTAATAGGTGCCGGCCGCACCTGCCGTCATCATTGCGCCCACGTAATCCGCCAGCCAAAGACCGCTCTTCACCGTGTGTGGGCTTCCGTCGCCGAGGTCGTTGCCCTCGGTCATGAAGAAAGGAATGTTCGGTGGGAGACCATTATCTTTCCACGCTTGCACGACATGGTTCACCCACACAGGCTCCATATCGAGCGAATCCCACTCGCCGCAAAGATGTGTTCCCATACAGGGGTAATGCTCAAACGAGAAAAAAGTGAAATCCTGGAGAGCATGATGCGTTCTCAGGTAGTCGGTGAATCTTCCCAGAAAGGATACTCGTCCCCGGGCGTCCGCCCATGAATCCACGTCGCCCGGGGTTCCTTCGAATGGTGGACCACCCAGACGCGCTTGAGGAACCAGCTTGTGAATCGCTCTGGCAAATTGAACGTAGAGCGCGGCATAGTCTTCGGGCAGCATGCGCTGGCCGTCTGCTTCCTCCCCCATCTCAATCCATGAGATCGGATATTTTCGTTTGTACAGGTAAGCAATCTCATTGGCGGCATCTTCCGGTGTCGCGTACAGCATGGCGATTGGAACCATGGTGGGAAGGCCGCGGGTTACGCCCGAATGGAAGAAGAAATCGAAACCGATCTGGTCCCCTCTGAGGTAATCCAAATCGCTTGCGGAGTGCCATGGATCCACCGACGAGGGCCAGGTAATTGTCTGCCGGCGGCTCGGCATGTGAACCACAACATCTTTGAATTGCCCATCGGCGGACAGCGTGCCAAGGTAAAGCTCGCTGATCGCGTATCCCATGCAATTGCGGTTATCCTGCGCTCCATGGGTGTCGCAGGTATTTGACGATTGATCCATCCAAATCCGCAGGTATTGCACCGGAGTCGCCCAATTGGCGAGCTTTAGCGTGGGCGTTCCGCCTTGTCCATGCAGCACCGCGCCCATAGGGAAAGTTTGCCATGCGCCCTTGTTGGTGCCTTCGTAAAACGGGGCCATGTCGCCGGTCCAGAACTGCACATAGAAGCGCTTGGCATAAGGATTCGCCCAGGCGATTCGGATGGCATTGATATCCACCTTGGCGCGTAAGTCGACCATTACCCATTGTGGGTGTAACGAATCATCTTCGCCGGTGAACGCCTTGGTCAGGTAAGGATTGCTCTTCCAGTATGTTTTGGGGTCGCCGTCGGTGATGCGGGACCAACCGTTACCGTCCCCCACCGTCGCTCCGCGGTGGGGAAGCGGGTAGGCCCAAGAATGGGTAATCTGCTCGCTGGTGGGCTGCGCGTTGCCGGTGAAATAACCTTCCTTCTTTGCCGCATTGCTCCACGTGCCGCTCGGGTTCCAGTGCCACGCCTCGATCTGCAACTCTGTATTTTGCCGGTACGACACTGTCCCCCAGCCCGCTCCCAGAAGATCCTTCAGCACTGGATCGGTCAACACCCAAGTAGTATGTTTTTCGATTGCTTCCCGGGTTGTCCCGCCGCGCTGCCGATCGACGGCTCCTCCAAGCGCCCGCAGCGGGCTGAATGAATTCGCCAGGTGCGCGGTATCCACAATGACTTGCTCGTTCTGTTGTGCTCCTGCGATGCGTGCCACGCTTAGCAGGAAAATCGCGAGACACATCACATCATGGAATCTGCGTAAGCGCATCAAAAGGTAAACCGCGCTTCGAAGCTCATCTGTCGCGGGACATTGGCCTGATTCGTGATCTGTGCGAAACCCGCCTGGTCGCCGTCATTCGGCTGTTCGCCGAAATTCTCCGGCGCCCAGAAGACATTCGGATAGCCAAACTGCACCGAATTGGTCAGGTTGTAGGCTGCGGCGCGCACCTCAAGATCCCTCTGCTCGCCGAACTTGAAATGCTTGGCCAGCGAGAGGTCCAAATTGCGCGCTCCGTTCGCGCGTATTCCAGGCAGGATAGGCCCAGCGGTCCCCGGCGCGAACAGGTTAGTGGGCTCCGACATGCATGAGTAATTAAACCATTCGTTGATGTTTTTCGGCGCACCCGATCCACAATTCCCGGCGAGGTTCGGCCGCTGGTTAAACCAGGGATTCAGCGTGCCGTTGGGAGTTGCAATCGGCTGGCCATCACCAAACTGGGTCACCGCGCCCAGAGTCCAGCCGCCGAACGCGCGGTCCGCCCACCCCTCGAGATTGATCGCCCGCGTGGCCCCGATGGGCAGGTCATAGGAAAGCTCCCATGAAAAGAAGAGCGCGATGTCCTGGGTGCTGAGAGCTCGCTCCAGGTTCAGATTCTGGAAATCCTGCGGTACAGCGTAATTGTTGCCGCTGAACGCCAGCGAACCAGAATCATCGTTGGTGATCAGCTTGCCCCAAGTCAACGAAGCCAGCGTAGTGAAGCCGTGACTCAGCCGCTTCTCAAACTTGGTTTGCAGCGAGTGGTAAATGGAGTCTCCTAGTGTCTCGCCCCAGTCGAGGATTCCGCTTCCGCCTTGACTTCCGACGCCATAGGAAAACTGCGGATATTTCTCCAGCATCACCCACTGCGGGACCTGGGTCGCGCCATACCACGGCGCGTTGGGATCGGTAATTGCGTTGGCATAGGGAAAGGGCACCATATTCAACAGGGTGTTCTGATTCTGCGCCAGGGTCTGCAACGAAAGCTGGTTCAGGTCGGGGACGTTATTGCTGAACGTCAGGCGCAAACCACGGCTACCCACCCAGGCGACGGACAAGACCGCTTCGTGCGGAAACTGGTACTGGACGCCGAAGTTGAAGTTGTAGGTGGTCATATCCGGCGCTTTGCGGGGCACGAAATTCAAGCCGACGCCGAGGTTTGTCGCCGCTCCGAGAGCACCCTTGGTCGGCGCGATAATACCGTTGGGAAAGGGATTGGACAGCGTGTTTACCGGCACCAGATAAGTGTCGGATGCGTCCGGCACGGACCCCTGCCAGGTGGTCTCCGCCAGGTACGAATCGTCGTTGAACTGGTTAATCGACGACATATGCACGCTGGGTCCATAGGAGATGCCAAAACCGCCACGTACCACCGCGTTTTTCAGCACCCGGTAGGTCACACCGAAGCGCGGAGCAAAATCACGGCGGTTTGCGAGATAGGGACTGCGATGGGAACCGCTCGAAAAAACCTCCCCGCCAGTCATGTTCACGCCATTGACGGTGTACCCGAGGGTAGGGTCGAAGTACTCCATCCGGTTAAAACGTTCCGTCGCACCCGGGAAAACGTCCCATCGGAGGCCGGCATTTATAGTCAGAGTCGGGGTCGGATGCCAGTTGTCCTGGATAAAGAGCGCGCTGTAGGGATTGCTGTTGGCGCCGAAGATGTCGGTGGTCCAGTTCGGTTGGCCCTGGCTCAGAGTGCCAGCGCCCAGGAGGAAGGAAGCAAATGCATCGCCGTTGCCGGCGCCACCGCCTGCGACGCCGTTGTTCGAGGTCGCGTCGGGCTCGAACTGATAGAAGCCGTCGGGGGTAAGCGTTTGGCCGACGTTCATGAACTGTTTTTGGAAGTCCCATCCGAAACTCAGCTCATGCCTTCCCAGGACTTTATTCAGCGTCGTGCTGAAATCGTAATTCGTCACCGCGAACTTGAAGACCGCATACGGGGGCGTACCCAATCCGCATACGCCGCCGCCGCCCGCCTCTGCGCACGTGCCGCCGCCGTTGAACGCTATGTACGGAATACCGGGAAGCACGGACGAGGATGCCAGCGAGGAGGAAAAGCCTAGCTTGGTCATGTCGAAGCCGAGTTGGCCCTGTGGCTCAGAGTCTTCATAGTGCCGCGTCGCGGATCCGCGCAATTGCAAGACGGTGCTCGACGACATCGTCCAGTCGTAGCCGATCAGCAGGTTGCCGTCATGATCGAAACTGGTGTTTGCGGCGTAGAAATCGTTGTGGAAAAAGTTCGGCGAGGTGCCGTTCTCGCGGTGAATTGAAACCCGTCCGAACAGGTGTTGGGCCTGGGTGATATTGTCGTCCAGCCGGACGTCGAATCTCTGGTCGGTTTCCGGTTGCGACCCGGCTGCGAAAAAGTTGTTTGAGTGGTATTGGCCCACCCCCGCGCTGGTCGGCGCAGGCCAGTAGGGAAGATACTTCTGGGCGACCGGGTCAATGGCCGTAATCCTATTGTTGGGAATCGGCTGCGGACAAGGACTTGGCGCACCCGCGGGACAATTTGTGCCGAAGTTCAAGGGATTGTAGAGTGTCACGCCCGGATCCCCGGAGAAGTCACCAGTCTTTTCGGCAGCCGTGGGCACAGTGGTGGTGAGCTGGGCTGCCGTAGATTGCTGCGTGCCCTCGTAGTCGGCAAAGAAAAAGAACTTGTTTTTCTTGATCGGGCCACCCAATGAGCCGCCCCATTGGTAACGGTGGAAGTCGGGAATCGGAACACCATTCAAATTGTTGAAGTAGTCGTTCGCGTCCAGGCCATCGGGCCGGAGCCACAAAAAGCCGTCTCCATGAAACTTATCCGTTCCGCTCTTGCTTACTAGGCTGATTACGCCCGCCGCTCCCGTCTGAACACTGGCCGGGGTGGTGTTCAACTCCATACGGAACTCTTCCACCGAATCCAGCGGAGGCTCCAGCGCCGGAATCACCACTCCCTGGTTGTTTTCCCCGATGGTCAGAGGACTGCCATCGAGGATGTAGTAAATGGTGCCTTGCTGTGCTCCATTGATAGTGAAAATCGAGACCTGATCGCGTCCCGAATCGATCGAGGTGACATTACCGTCTTGAGGAATCACGCCTGGACTAAGCAACGCCAATTGAAAAACGTCGCGTTGAAGCAGTGGTATTCGGTCAATAACCTCGGTTCCGATCAATTGGGCCGTGGTGCTGCTGGTGGCATCCATAATGTCCTGGGCAGCTGAGACCGTGACTGTTTCTGTCTGTGCTCCCGGTTTCAGGGCCACGTTGATGGTTGCCGCCTGGTCCACCGAAATGGTGATCTGGTTCTGCACCGCCGTCTGGAAGCCGTTTTGACTGACTTCCAGCCGATAGGAGCCAGGCGTCAAACTGACGAAGGAATACAGTCCCGAGGCCGATGTTTTGCTCTTCAACCCGACGCCGGTGGCCACGTCGGTGAGGGTCACAGATGCCGCCCGCACTGCCGCCCCTGTCGAATCAGTTACAAGTCCGTTTAACGATCCCCGGCCCGCGACCTGTGCCGGAAGATTGGCGACACATCCTATCACCAGAATCGCGCCCAGTCCCAATCGCAAAAAGGTCATCCTCATGGTGGGCTCCCCTTTCAAGAATTAAGTTGCGCTGGACAACCAACACTCTTTGGACCTGTCAACTAAGCACCCTACAAGTAACACTGCGACGGCAATACCGATAGCTTGTAACGGTTCCGTACCGATTCAAGCAGGATTCAATCGTTCAGAAACTTGCCCTTGCACTCCTCTAATACGACGTTTAGACTTCGGCCTTACACTCTGAAAGATCTTTGGGTGTGTTGGTCCGTGGGTTGGTCATGGAACGCTGCGTGGATCACGGGATAAGGCCCGAAGTCGTTCGGGCAGAACTCGAGCGCGTCCTTGCGAGCCCGGAATTCAAAGCCAGCAAGCGCTGTCAGGATTTCCTGCAGTTCGTAGTCGAACGCGCGTTGACCGGCTTGTCTGATGACTTGAAGGAACGCACCATCGGCATTGAAGTGTTCGGCCGGCTTCCGTCGTACAACACCGGCACCGACGGAATTGTCAGGATTAACGCCAGCGAAGTACGAAAGCGCCTCGCAATCTACTATGCCGATTCCGCCCGCTGTGCGGAATGCCGCATAACTCTGCCGACCGGAAGCTATATCCCCCTATTCGCAAAGCCGGCCAGGACGACCACAGAAGTCAACCTTCCCCAACTCCTCGAGCCTACTGCTTTGCCCCCGGTGGACTCATTTTCCCCGGGATGGACGGTCACGCCCAGCACGTTGCCTCGCCGCATGTTCCGGCGAAGAAATCTGGTGATAGCGGTAGTTGTTGCTTTGTCCTTAGCGGTCTTGCCTGTTCGATGGCTTTACGCGCACCATTCGCAGACAGTCGTTGACCAATTCTGGCAACCGATGTTTCAGAGCGGGACCCCGATCATGATTATCCCCGCTTACGTGCCCGCATACGATCCCGCGGCCACTCCTCCAAACGGTCAGTTCACTTTGATGGCCGATCAGTATGTCGGTGGTGGGGATCTGGTAGCCGCGGTCCAGATATCTTCCATGCTCGCGCGCCAGGATCATCCATTTAATCTGCGCCTGGGCGCCTCACTTGACGACCTGCGCAATACGCCGACGGTTCTGATCGGATACTCCAGCACCCAGTGGAAAGACGTAACCAGAAAATTCCGGTTCTTTGTGGACGACAGCAGCCGAGGGATGATCAGAGATTACGGTAAGGCCACCGAATGGTATCCCCACGATGAGACGCCGGAACATCATGCCAACGAGGATTACGGAGTGATCTCGCGAGCGTTCGATCCAGAAACCCATGCCATGCTGATCCTGGTCAGCGGCTCGATGCAATACGGCACGGAAGGCACCGCGAGATTGATCACCAACCCGGAGCTTCTCGCTGCTGCTCTTCGCAACGCGCCGAAAGATTGGCAGCAGAAGAACCTGCAACTGGTTATTGAGTTCAACGTAGTGGCAAACTCGCCGGCTTCTTCCCGGGTTGTTGCCTCTTATTATTGGTAGCCAACCAGCATCAAGCCAGCCGTGAAAACGTAGCCGTAATAATCTCTTCAATAACTTTGGAACTCACTGGCTTGGAGATGAAGTCATCCATGCCCGCCGCCAGACAGTGGTCCCGATCCTCGCTCATTGCAGACGCGGTCATGGCAATGATGGGTACATGCGTCCCGATCGGTTCTTCCCGGCGAATTTGCCTGGTTGCCTCCAGGCCCGTCATCTCAGGCATCTGAACATCCATCAAAATCAAATCGAAATCGCTTCGTCTCCATTGTTCCAGAGCTTCCAGACCATTTGTCGCCAGCGTGATCCCGTGGCCCATCTTGGCCAGCATCGTCATCGCGACTCGTTGATTCACGACGTTGTCTTCTGCCAGCAGGATCCGAAGTGAATGGGAGGAAGCGGGAATGCCGGCGACCGCTGGAGCCGCACTAGCCGGCCTCTGCACCCCAAGTGCCAGACGAATCGATCCCAGCAAGTCGGAAGAGCTGATGGGTTTGATCAGGTAAGTCTCCACACCCAGTTGCCGGCAACGTTCCGCGCTCCTGACCTGGTCGTAAGACGTCAGCATCATGACCACGGGGCTTAGCAGCAGGGGATTGCCGCGAATGCGCTCGAGCACTGCCAATCCATCGATCCCGGGCATCTGTTCATCGAGCAGAACCAAACGGTAAGGAGTTCCTGCATAGGCCGCTCTGGAGAGTTCGGCAAGTCCTGACTCGCCGGAATCACACACTTGCGGTTCCATCTTCCATTGACGAGCCAGCTCGAAAAGTATGCGTCGATTGGTAGCATTGTCGTCAATGATCAACAGGGGTGTCCCCTGCAGATGTCCCTCACTCGGGATGGGTAAGGCCGCCACAGATCTCAGCGATACGTCAAAATGAGCATCGAAGGTGATGGTAGTGCCTTCGCCGGGCGCGCTCTTTAGGCTGATCGTACCTCCCATCAAGGACACTATGCTTTTTGAGACAGCTAGTCCCAATCCCGTACCGCCGTATAACCGTTTCCCAGAAGTGTGCGCTTGCTGAAACTGCTGGAAGAGCGCTCCCTGCTGTTCCACGGCGATGCCGATTCCGGTGTCGCGAACGGAGAATTGCAGATCAACGCTTCCGTCGGTCACATTCCGCAGAGAGACATCGACGCAAACTTCTCCGCGCTCGGTAAATTTAATCGCATTGCCCACCAGGTTGATCAGGACCTGGCTAAGACGGATCGGGTCACCGGTCAGGTCAGCGGGCACATCCGGTGCAATGTCTACGGTGAGTTCCAGGCCCTTTTGGTGGGCGGGGAAAGCGAAGCTCCGCAGCACATCTTTCACCAGGCCAGGCAAATGGAAGGGAACCGAATCCAGGATAGTTTTCCCCGCTTCCAACTTTGAGTAGTCGAGGATTTCATTGATGATGCTCAATAGCCGGTCTGCTGAGGACTTCACGGTCAGCAGAAAGTCACGTTGTTCTTCACTCAAAGTTGTGCTGAGAGCAAGTTCTGTCATGCCAAGAATGCCGTTCATCGGCGTCCTGATTTCATGGCTCATGTTGGCCAGAAACTGGCTCTTCGCCCGGCTCGCCTGCTCGGTCGCAATCATAGCCTTGGTCAGCTCTTCTTGCGACCTGGCATATCTCACTTGCAGAATTGCCGCGCGTACTCCATAGATCGCAATCGCCGCCGAAATGGAGGCAAAACCAAACCATGGATGCTCCGGCGCAATTTCAACCCCCATGAGTGCGATCGCAAGCGTGAATAATACCGGGCTGAGATTATCAATCAGCAGTCCCGCGGTTCGCTGCGTACTGCTGCGCTGACTCTTGTCGATGCGGGTTTTTGGATAGAGGGCAAAGGAGGCTAGGAGAGACAAGTGAGGAAAGCCCCACGCGATATCTTGCGGGCCGTCACGCCAGCCGCTCTGCAGTTCGAGGTAGCCCAGGATAAGGGCAACTGTCCCATTCACCCATAGAAAGAGCGCAAGGGTGCGATAAAAGCGTCTTCTTGCCGGGCTCGGATTGGAAAAGAAGCGTAGGGTCACGGCCCCGAGCAGAATCAAATTTTCTGTATTGTTCAGGTACATGAGATTGATTGCCGAGATCCCTTTGAGACCCGCATGCGAGGGCAGTACCGAGAAGAGTTGCAAGTATGCGAGCATGGCCGCGATCAGCGCTTGCGCACCATCAAGCCATGCGAAAACCCTCAAGCCGGCATCCGCACTTCTGGAGCAGATTGCCAGCATGACAGGAATGCCATAAGCAAAAAAGAAGAAGTCGAAGTGGAAGGCTCGCGTTTGCGTGTGAATGTTCGTTGCGAAATCGTAGTACGTCAGCCCAACCTGACCCACCACGGCAAAGAACAAACCGCACGACAACAACAGCCACAAAGGCCTGGTCTCTTGAGTGTCGTTATAAGCACCAAGCAGACACGCCACAAATCCCAGAAGGGGATACATAAGAACAAAAAGGTTCGAAGCAAACGTTGCCAACGGATCAAAGACGAGGAGAGTCGCGTGAGCGGCCATCACGATCGCGCCCGCTGCGAAGAGCGTGCGAGCCAGAGGCGCCCCCTTCATAGCTCCACACCGCGCCAAACTTCATCCACCAGGAGCGGTCGGCCGTTTGGGCACCGAGCAGAGTTGTGGCAAAACGAGACATTCTGCTTTCGCTGCATGGATCGATCCAAATTCCGGAGACTTATTTAAAAGAGGCCGCTCCTTATATCAGCCTTATCGGCGCACCAGGTGCCGCACGCCAGTCACCCTCGCGTGCAGCGAAACAGGACACCATCCGCAAGAACGACGCTCGCGTAAATGGCGTGAAAACGCGGTTTTGGCTCTATTTCCTCTACAGAGCGGGGTACGCTATTCGAGGATTTTTCCAATCAGCCACATGTGGCCGAACGGATCCACAACAGCGCCTTGCAACATGCGCCGGATAGGGCGCGGGCCAGAAGTGGGGTACGTGTGTTCTTTCACGGGGTCTTTGGACGCAGCGCCCGCGGTCACCGCACGGCGCTGCACGGCCTCCGGATCGTCGACAAAGAGCTCGATTCTGACGGTTGTGAATCCGGCGCCGGCTGGACTACGTGTGCCCCACTGGGGCGATTCCGTGGCCAGGAAGAGGAGAGCACCATGAATCGAGAGGCCCGCAACACCGTCCACGACGTCGCCGAGGCGCCAAAGCACGTTCGCATCGAAAGCCGCCCGATAAAACTCGATGGCCGCGTTTGCATCGCCAACCGCCAGCATAGGGGAGATTCCGGGAGTCAGGACTGCGGAGTGCGTCACGGCGGCGCCCCATTGGGCCGGATCAAGGTCTCGCGCATGACGGGAGAAGAGCCAATGATGGCCATCGAGGTCTTCGGCCGCGTACTGCAGTTCTCCATAAACAGTCTCATGCAGATCTTCGAGGAGGGTCACTCCGGCAGATTTGGCTCGCTCGAAATGAAGGTGAATGTCTTCGATGAAGACGGTGAGGCTTTGAGTTCCAAAGCCAAGCTCCTTAGGGGTTGCGTGCCGCGCCAGCTTCAGCATGATCCAGGCGTTGCCGGCGGCCATCTGTGCTCCGCTGATCGGATTTCCATAGTGGTAATGCTCGACAAATCCGAATGCCTTGCTGAGCCATACGAGGGCTTCCTCCAGATTCCGATACATTACGTGAGGAAGCACCGTGTCAGTTGGTAGAGAGCGATTGGAGATCACCGATTGTGTCCATCCGAAAAGATTTCGCAGGAAAATTGCATTTCCTGGTTCAGACCAAACGAGTCGATCCTGGGCCATCTGTATTGTAGAAGCGAGCGAGAAGCATTTTCGTCTCTATCCTGTGAGAAACAACGAGTGAGGCGCAAAACGACATGATCCGGGTTGACGGCGAAACCGCTTGGACTTCCATTGAAGAACTTTTTGAGCGTACATTCGGAGATCGTTCCTACTCTGATCATTTCCCGCTTCTGAAGAAAGCCGAAAGCCAGCGCGCCGAGGTTAAGGAATTTATCGAGCGCGCCTTCCGCCTGATGGGAATTTCAAGGACGATTCCGCAGAATATCTCACCCAGCCTTGCCTGGATCCTGGGTGTGATGATTCCAAGTGTGCTTCCTGGTGCATGGGGGAACGTAGTTCCGCCCATAACGTATGAAGACCGTCATCAGCTCATCAATCAATACCTCGCGGCCAATCCCTGGGCTGAGTTCCCCGGCGGGGGTGTTCTGCTCGAGATGGGGTGTGGATTTCCGCCGCAAACCGCGATTGACGCGGCACGCGATTTCCCGCGCTGGCAAGTAGTTGGCGCCGACCTTCGATTA
>Ga0209006_10003769_pt1 | contig 13777 bp, 11 predicted proteins | sample JacPin_JW_Ref_O2_FD_188567 | JGI IMG/M metagenome (GOLD analysis project Ga0209006, IMG submission 188567) | Forest soil microbial communities from Algoma, Ontario, Canada - Jack Pine, Ontario site 1_JW_Ref_O2 (SPAdes) (version 2) | ecosystem: Environmental > Terrestrial > Soil > Boreal... | reverse complement strand
ATCCAGGGCGGGCGTACAACCCGTTGTTGTTGTACGGCGGCACTGGACTTGGCAAGACGCACCTGATGCACGCAGCCGGCAATTTGATCCGCGCGAATAATCCGGCGACGAAGGTGATGTATCTGCGTTCCGAACAATTCGTGAGCGCGATGATCGATTCGCTGCGCACGAAAAAGATGGACGACTTCAAGCGCCGCTTTCGCGACGTCGATGCGCTGTTGATCGACGACATCCAGTTCTTCGCCGGCAAGAACACGACGCAGGAAGAATTCTTCCACACGTTCAACGCGCTGTTCGAAGGCAAACAGCAAATCATTCTTACGTGCGATCGATATCCGAAGGAAGTCGACAATCTCGAACCGCGTCTGAAATCGCGGCTGGGCTGGGGCTTGTCGGTGGCGATCGAGCCGCCGGATTTCGAGACGCGCGCAGCAATCCTGCTGGCCAAATCGGCGGCGCGTGGTCTCGACGTACCGGAAAGCGTCGCTTTCGTCATTGCCAAGCGCATGCGTTCCAACGTGCGCGATCTGGAAGGGGCGCTCAACACTCTCGCCGCGCGCGCGAACTTCATGGGGCTGCCGATCACCGAAGATTTCGCGCAAGAAACGTTGCGCGATTTGCTGACGGTACACAGTCAATCGATCACTGTATCGAACATCCAGAAAACAGTGGCAGACTATTACCAGTTGCGCCTGTCGGATTTGTTGTCGATGAATCGCAGCCGTTCGTTGGCACGGCCGCGCCAAATCGCGATGGCGTTGTCGAAAGAATTGACGGAGCACAGCCTTCCGGAAATCGGCAAGGCGTTTGGGGGAAGAGATCACACAACCGTCCTGCACGCGTGCAGGACGATTCGCGATCTGAGTTTGATCGACGGCAAGCTGCGCCAGGATTGGGAAAAACTTTTGCGCGAGCTGACCGGGTAGGGTGTGGATAAGTTGTGCAAGAATAAGCGCGGGTGAGTTATCCACAATTCGCGCACAGTCAACGGACTACATTCGAAGCCTAGATTGTTGAATGCTAAGTGATTGATTTATAATAACAAAATATAGGAATTAGACATATCAACAGGGCCTACAGCTACTGCCCTTATCAATATAATCAAACAAACCAATGGGACAGCCCATGCAATTTGGCATTCAACGCGAAGTTCTGCTCAAGCCCTTGCAACAGGTGATCGGTGTCGTCGAAAGGCGCCAGACGCTTCCGGTGCTATCGAACTTGTTGGTTACCTCTACGTCCGATCGTGTGACGTTTACCGGTACGGATCTTGAAGTGGAAATGTCGGCAAGCGTGGAAGCATCCGGAGCGCAGGCCGGCGAAGTTACAGTGCCGGCACGAAAGCTCTTTGACATTTGCCGAGCATTGCCTGACGGCAGCAAGATTCAATTCAAGCTGAGCGGGGATCGCGCCACGGTCAGCTCCGGCCGAAGCCGTTTCACGCTCGCCACACTGCCCGCCTCAGAATTTCCGGTCATCGACAACATCGAATTGATTGAGAAGGTCAATCTTCCGGAAGCTTCGTTGAAGGAATTGATGGATCGCACATCGTTCGCAATGGCGAACCAGGATGTCCGCTATTACCTCAATGGACTCCTGCTCGACTTGCGTGAGCAGACGTTGCGATGCGTGGCGACCGATGGTCACCGTCTCGCTCTTGGCGAAGCCGAGCTTTCTGCCGGCGGCACAGCGCAGCGGCAAATCATCATTCCGCGGAAGGGCGTACTCGAACTCCAGGGGTTGTTCGAATCCGGCGACGGAAATGTCGACCTCGAATTCGGCAAGAATCATCTGCGCGTGCGGCGCAATGATGTCGTCTTCACATCGAAACTGATCGATGGCCGGTTCCCGGATTACGAGGCGGTCATTCCCATTGGCGCGGATAAAGAGGTGCGCATCGAACGCGAGTCGCTGCGGGGAGCGCTTCAACGCGCGGCGATTCTGTCGAACGAAAAGTACCGCGGCGTGAAGCTTGAAGTAAGCCAGAACAAGCTGCGCATCGTTGCTCACAATCCGGAGCAGGAAGAAGCCGTTGAAGAACTGGAAGCCAAATCTGGCCCGAGCGAGCTGAGCGTCGGCTTCAACGTCAATTACTTACTGGATGCCATCAATGCGCTGCAGGGCGATGAAATCCTGCTATGCCTGCGCGACGCGAATTCGAGCTGCCTCTTGAAGACGCCGGGCAGCGAACGCTCCCGTCACGTCATCATGCCGCTGCGTCTCTGACGGTTCGACCTTCGAACGAGGCTGCGCCGCATGCGCATTGAACGCTTGCGGCTGGCCAACATCCGCAACATCGCGGAGTTGGACGTCACGCTCACGCACGGAATCAACTGTTTCGTCGGTCCGAACGGCGCCGGAAAAACCAGCGTCATCGAAGGTGCCTATCTGTTGAGTTATGGCTCCAGTTTTCGGACATCGCAGAACAACCTGCTTGTTCGTCGCGAAGGCGGGCTGCTTACCGTCCACGCGGAAGTGCAGCGTGTTTCCGGAACCATCAAACTTGGATTGTCGCTGCAAAATGGCGGCTGGGATGCGAGAGTCAACGGCGACAAGGTTGCCAATCTTGCCACCGCATTGGCCGAATTCGCGCTGGTGTGCTTTGAACCCGGCAGCCATCAAATGATTTCCGGCGGCAGTGCGGAGCGACGGCGGTTGCTCGATTGGATGTTGTTCCACGTGGAACATGCGTATTTTGCGCTCGCACGGGATTTTCGGCGCGTGCTGCGTCAACGCAACGAACTTCTGCGAAAAAACGGTTCGGACGCGGAGCTTGATTTGTGGGATTCGGAATTTGGCCGAGCGGCGATGCCACTAGCGGATTTGCGAGCGAAGATTTTTAGCGAATATGCCATTGAATTGACTGAAATTCTCTCCATATTTCTCCCAGAGCTGGGAAATGCACAACTCTCCCTGAAACAAGGCTGGCCAGAAGGGTCGTCGCTGACGTCGGCGTTAGCCGATGCCCGGAAGCGCGATCGCTTCCGGGGCCACAGCACCCGCGGCCCGCATCGGGCTGACTGGAGTATTCGATTCGACAAGGCGCCGACGCACGATGAGTTATCGCGAGGCCAGGAAAAGCTTTGCGCGCTGGCGTGTGTGCTCGCACAAGCACGCGTTTATGCAAAATTGAAAGGTGAATGGCCCGTTGTCGCGCTCGACGATTTCACATCCGAACTCGATACGCCGCACCAGGTGATTGCATTGGATATGCTCCAATCGACGACGGCGCAGATTCTGATGACGGGCATCGACCCGCCCAAAAATTTCGGTGTTTCCTCTGACGTCGTGCGCATGTTCCACGTGGAACATGGCCGCGTGCAGGATTGATATAATCGACCGCTTGCGCTGTTCGCTTCGGCATCAGCGCTCAACACGAGAACATTAATGACCGACGAAATGTCTGCGCCCGATCAATACGACGCAAGTAAGATCAAAGTTCTGAAAGGCCTGGAAGCCGTACGAAAACGGCCGGGCATGTACATCGGCGACACTGACGACGGCACCGGCTTGCATCACATGGTGTTCGAGGTCGTCGACAATTCCATCGACGAGGCACTGGCGGGTTATTGCGATCATGTCGTTGTGACAATTCACAATGACGGTTCCGTCAGTGTGATCGACAACGGCCGCGGCATTCCTGTCGATATGCATGAAGAAGGTCGATCGACAGCCGAAGTAGTGATGACAGTTCTTCACGCCGGCGGAAAGTTCGACGACAACTCCTATAAGGTTTCCGGTGGATTGCACGGCGTCGGCGTCTCTGTCGTCAACGCATTATCCGATCACTTGTGGCTGACCGTCGATCGCGACGGTTATCAGTACGAGCAGGAATATCATCTTGGTGAGCCGCTTTATCCGCTGCGTCGACTGGAAGCTTCAACGCGCCGCGGGACAACCGTCAGATTCCGACCCAGTTCGGAAGTCTTTACGCATATCGAATTTCATTACGACATTCTCGCCAAGCGTTTGCGCGAACTGTCGTTCCTCAATTCCGGCGTCAAGATCGAGTTGATCGACGAACGTGTCGGCAGAAGCGACATTTTCCAGTACGAAGGCGGAATAAAGTCGTTTGTCGAGCACCTCGCACAGCTAAAAATGCCGCTACATCAAACAGTTATCACACTGGGCTCGGCGCAGGAGGGGATCCGGGTCGATGTCGCAATGCAATGGACCGACGCATACCAGGAAACGGTTTTCTGCTTCACCAATAACATTCCGCAAAAGGACGGCGGCACGCATGTTTCGGGTTTTCGCGCAGCGCTGACGCGTACGCTCGGCAACTACATCGAATCCAGCAATCTGTTGAAGTCGGCAAAAGTCGCGTTGTCGGGCGACGACATGCGCGAAGGCCTGATTGCTGTGTTGTCTGTGAAAATGCCAGACCCGAAATTTTCGTCGCAGACGAAGGACAAGCTCGTTTCGTCGGAAGTGAAGGGCGCCGTCGAGTCCATCATCAACGCTCGGCTGGATGAATTTCTGCTCGAGAATCCCGTCGAGGCGCGGCAGATCGCAGCCAAGGTCGTCGACGCGGCGCGCGCGCGCGAAGCCGCACGAAAAGCACGCGAGATGACGCGCCGCAAAGGCGCGCTGGATATAGCAGGTTTGCCCGGCAAGCTTGCCGACTGCCAGGAAAAAGATCCGGCGCTTTCCGAACTCTTCATCGTCGAAGGCGACTCCGCTGGCGGGTCGGCCAAGCAAGGCCGCAACCGCCGTTACCAAGCCGTGCTTCCGCTAAAGGGTAAAATTTTAAATGTGGAAAAAGCGCGTTTTGATAAAATGTTGTCTTCCGCGGAAGTGGGCACTCTGATCACGGCGCTCGGTTGCGGCATCGGCAAGGAAGAATTCAATGTCGACAAGCTGCGCTATCACCGCATCATCATCATGACCGATGCCGACGTGGACGGTTCGCACATACGGACCCTGCTGCTGACGTTTTTCTATCGGCAAATGCCCGAGCTCATCGAGCGTGGATACATCTATATCGGTATGCCGCCGCTGTACAAATTGAAGCAGGGCAAGCAGGAGCTTTACCTCAAGGACGAAGCCGCCTTGAACGCATACCTCATCTCAAACGCCGTGGATGGCGCGGAGCTGACGTACTCGCCCGATGCGCCTGCGTTGACGGGTCCCGCGCTGGAAAAATTGCTGCTCGACTACCACACTGCTCTGGACCAGATCGGCCGACTCGGCCAACGCTGCGACAACGCGGTGTTGCGAGCGATGCTGGAAATCGCTCCGCCCGCGCCAGAGCAGTGGCAGCAACGCGAAGTCGTCGATGCGTGGCTGAGCCGCCTCTCTTCGAAGGTCAACGCGCAAGGCTTGGGCAAACCCGCGTATGTGTTGCGAGTTCGGGCGGCCACAGCCGAACATCCCGCCGCGCTGGTCATCGAGCGCGACCATCATGGGACGCACAACGTACAACTGTTGCCGGCCGCGTTTTTTTCCGGAATGGAATTCAAGCCGATTCTCGACGCCGCAAAGCAACTCGATGGTCTCGTGCAGAACGGCGCGACGATTAAGCGCGAGAATTCGTCATCGCCTGTCAAGGCTTTTCGGCAGGTGGACGAATGGTTGCTCGAGCAAGCCAAAAAAGGGCGTACCGTGCAGCGGTTCAAGGGTTTGGGCGAAATGAATCCGGATCAACTGTGGGAGACCACCGTGAATCCAGAGTCGCGCCGCTTGCTTCAGGTGAGCGTCGAAGATGCCGTTGCGGCAGATCAGATTTTCTCGACACTGATGGGCGATATCGTGGAACCGCGGCGCGAATTCATCGAACAGAACGCGTTGCAAGTTGCCAATCTGGACATCTGACGCGCGCAATTGTTTGCTTGGCGTCAGTGCATGGTTAGGGAAGTGTTCTGCGCCATAAAATGGCGTCGCGGCTCTTGCATATTTTGTGCGATAGCAGCTTGAGCTTGGACGGCAGCGCAGTTAACCTCGTCTGCAATATCCATGCGAGCGAAAAGAAAATTTTTGGGAGAAAACCATGACCACGGGACGAATCGCTTTTATCGCAAAACCATTTTTCTGCAGCCTTGCGACTACCCTACTCGCGCTGAGCAGCGCATCGATTTTCGCAGCGCCGAAAAAAGACGAAACGCATTATCCCAACGCGACCCGCACCGCGCCTAAGAGCGATTTGTCCAGCACGAGCGAGCAAAAGAGCCTGCAAGAAGGTCTGGACGCGCTCAACGCCGGCGACGATGCGAAAGCGCAGGAAATGTTGCAGAAAGTGGTGGATTCGGCCAAGAGCAAATACGCGAAAGGCATCGCGCTGGAAGGCCTTGCCAACGTCAAGTTCAATGAAAGCGAATACCCGGCTGCGATCACACTGTACAAGCAGCTGCTCGAATTGAATTCGGTCAACAACGATGCTTATTTCGATTCGATGTACAACCTCGCCAATGCCTACGTTGCATCAGAACAATACCAGGCCGCGCTCGACCAACTGAAAATCTGGCGCGAGCAGGGCAAACGCGAGACGCCGGATTCGTACGCGCTCGAAGGCAACGTTTATTACCGCTTGCAGAAATTCCCGGAGGCCATCGCCGCGATCAAGAAAGCGCAGTCGATGACTGACCAACCAAAGGATTCCTGGAACAGCATTTTGATGGCCAGCCTTGCGGAAAGCGGGCAGAGCGGCGAAGCCAGCTCGGTGATCGAGCAGCAATTGCAGAAGGACCCGAAAAACAAGCAGCTGGCGCACAACGCGGTCGTGATCTATGTGCAAAACAATCAGAACGACAAAGCGCTGGCATTGCTTGATCGCGAGCACAAAGACGGCCTGATCACCGACGAAAGCGACTACACGTCGGCCGCGCGCTTCTACGCAAACATCGGGCAAACAGGCGACAATCCGAGTGTTGCGGCGAAGGGCGCCGAATTATTGCAAGAAGGCCTGAACAAGAACGTCGTCAAGCCGACGGCGGAAAATTACAAGCTGCAGGGGGACCTGTACATGGTGGCGCAGGATCAGACCAAGGCTCTGGCCGCGTATGAAAAGGCATCACCACTGGCGTCCAACGGCGACATCGATTACGTCCGCGCGCAAATTGTCGGCGCGCAACAGAATTGGCCAGAGGCCAAGACGCTGGCCGATAAGGCCATTTCACGCGGCGTGACACACAAAGGAAAGGCGTACCTGTTGCTGGGCAAACTGGATATCGCGCTAAAAGATAATGTCGGCGCAAAAGCCGCGTTCCAGAAGGCGCAAGCCGACGCGGAAACAAGCAGCGATGCTGCCGAACAGCTTCGAAAATTGGACGGCAAAAAGAAGTAAGGATGCACAGCGAGGTCGTTGTCGACTATCTATACAAAGCGGGGGCGCTGGTGTACTTTACCGCGCCTCCCGTCGAACGATTAGCGTGCGAGCATACGTGCCGCCGGTCCCGCTGGCGTCGCTAAAGATTACGCAACCAATAACTGATACTGGTTTAGACTGATGGCGTTAGACGCATACCAAGATCCAAGCGAGAAGTTCAACTGGCGACGCACGCTCGGCTTGGCCGCGACGTTCGCGTTGCACGCGTTTGCATTCTTGATGCTTATCTCACCGGTCTCTCCGCCACGCTTGCAAGACAAGGCCAAAGACAACACGGTGCGCGTGGAGTTCATCGAACCGCCGCCACCGCCACCACCACCGCCGCCACCGCCGCCCGAGCCGCCGAAGAAACCGCCGCCGGTCGTCAAGCAGGTGATCAAGCCGCCGCCGGTTGCACCGCCGCCGCCGCCTGCGCCGGTGGTCGAAGCGCCACCGACGCCGATGTCGATCCCGACGCCGCCAGCGCCGCCAGCGCCGCCGCCACCGCCGCAGGACATCGCGCCGAGCGAAAACGTGAGCTATCGCAAATTCCGTCCGCCGAAATATCCACCGCAGGCGATCCGCGAGCACCATGCGGGCAAGGTCATCCTGCGCGTGTTGATTGCAGTGGATGGTTCTCCGAAAGAAGTGACGGTAGAAAAATCCAGCGGCTTCCGCGAGCTGGATCAAGCTGCCATTGCCGCGGCGAAAACCTGGACGTTCAATCCGGGCAAGCGCAACGGTCAGGCGTATGAAGGTTATGCACTGGTTCCATTTGATTTCAACTTGAATGAGCTTTGAGGTCCGGCGGTAGCGAATCGCCGAGACTAGTGACACACTAGACAACCAACTTAAGGGTAGCGTTATGCAACAAGATGCAGCTCAGACTCAACCCAGCCCACCGCCCGCGGATGCGACGCCGGTGACGGCTGCGCCTGCGGGTACCGCCATGCCGGCGGCCGGTCACGGCGATGCCGCTGCCCTGTCGGCGATGGGCTTTGATCACCTTATCCATAACTTCGATGCGCTGGGTTGGGTCGTCTTCCTCGTCCTCGCGATCATGTCGGTGGGTTCGTGGCTGTTCATCGTCATCAACGCCTGGCGGGCACTGGCGATCCGCACGCGCGCCGACAAAGTGCGGCACGTGTTCTGGGATACCACGTCGGCACAGGATGCCGTGCGTTACATGGAAGATCAGCCGAAGTGGGAGCCCTTCTCCAAGATCGCTCTCGAGTGCGCTTCCGCCGCTGCGCATCATCAGCGTCATGAAGGCAGCCGTCTCGTCGAAGCGCTGAACCGTTCAGAGTTCATCGATCGCGCGTTGCGTCAAGGTGTCGCCCGCGAAAGCGCGCGTCTCGAAAGCGGTCTGACCTGGCTCGCGACAACCGGCTCTACCGCTCCGTTCGTCGGTCTGCTCGGTACGGTGTGGGGCATCTATCACGCCCTGATCAACATCGGCGCATCTGGGAACGCGGGTATCGAAACCGTTGCCGGTCCGGTCGGCGAAGCGCTGATCATGACTGCCCTCGGTCTCGGCGTCGCTATCCCGGCCGTGCTTGCGTACAACATCTTCATTCGCGCCAACCGCGTGACGAACGCCCAGTTCGACGAATTCGCGCACGACCTGCACGACTTCTTCGCGACCGGTTCACGCGTCGACACCGGTGCGGCCGCTACGCTGGTCGCCCCGAAGACCTCAGCCGGTCTGCCGAGGAAGTAAGACATGGCGTTTAGTTCCAACAGCAGCGGCGGCGTGATGGCGGAAATCAACGTCACGCCGCTCGTCGACGTGATGTTGGTGCTGCTGATCATCTTCATGATTACGGCGCCGTTGGCTGCGCACAAGATCAAGATCGAGCTTCCGATAGCCAGTCTGGACAGACCGCCCGACGATGTGCCCAATCAGCCCATCACGTTGACGATCAAGGAAACGGGCGAGCTTTACTGGAACGACGAATCGATTACCGAAGCGACCATGCAGGCGCAGCTGCGCGTGGCAGCGCAACGCACGCCGCAGCCGGAGTTGCAGATTCGTGCCGACAAGGGCACCGAGTATCAGGTGATCTCGACCATCATGGGCGACGCGAAGAATGCAGGCATGGTGAAGCTTGGCTTCATCACGCAGGCGCACGGCACAAGCAAGAAATAAGCGCGGCGCATGTTTCAACGCCGTTCTACGTTTTAGAGGTTTAGGTTATGGCATTCAGTTCAGGCGGCGGCAGCGGACCGATGGCGGACATCAACGTGACGCCGCTCGTCGACGTCATGCTGGTTCTGCTGATCATCTTCATGATCACGGTGCCGATGCTGTCGCACAAGATCAAGATCGATTTGCCGCAACCGACTCCGCCGCCACCGGTTCCGCCGCCGCCGCCGCCCGATCCGATCAATCTCGCGCTGAAATCGAGCGGTCAATTGTTCTGGAACGATCAGCCGATCACGGAAGAAGCGCTGCAGGCTCAGTTGATCGTCATCGCGAAGAAAGATCCGCGCGCGGAGAATCAGCCCGAATTGAACATCAAGCCTGACCGCAACGTGAAGTATCAGCTCATCGCCACCGTGATGGCCGATGCGAAAAATGCCGGCATGATCAAGATCGGTTTCGTAGCGCCGCAGGGCGAATAAATTCGATCGAGGCTTCCACCAAACGCCGCGCATGTCGCGGCGTTTTTATTGATGGCGGCATCAGCGCCCGAGTATTTTTAGATAGGCCTGCACCGTCGCCGTCAAGCCCGCATACAACGCCTCGCCGACGAGCGCATGACCGATCGAGACTTCCGCAAGAAACGGAATGGCGGACTTGAACGCACCAAGATTGGCCTGATTCAAATCATGCCCCGCATTCACGCCCAAACCCACGCCTTGCGCACGCTCGGCGGTATCCAAACATGCGGCGAGTTCCTGCGCGTAGTCACCGCGCGCATACGCGTGCGCGTAAGGGCCGGTATAAATTTCAACGCGATCCGCGCCGATGTCAGCGGCAAGTTCCAGATCGTGGCAGTCAGCGTCGACGAAAAGGCTGACACGGCATCCGACCGATTTGATCTTCGCAACCAAGGGCCTTAGCCGCTTGAAATCCGCCCGTAGATCAAAGCCGTGGTCGGATGTCAGTTGGCCGTCTGTGTCGGGAACAAGCGTGCACTGCGCTGGCAGCGCTTCGTCGACAAGCGCGAGCAAGCCCGGATAACCATCGCGCGGCGGTGCGAAGACATTTCCTTCGATGTTGAATTCCGTCCCGTCGACGCAAAGCGTGGACAAGGCGCGCACATCGTCAGGACGGATATGGCGCTGATCTGGGCGTGGATGCACGGTTATGCCGGCCGCGCCAGCGGAGATGCAGGTCCGGGCCGCCTTGATCACATCGGGTTCGACGCCGCCGCGCGAATTGCGCAGAACCGCGACTTTGTTGATGTTGACGCTGAGTGCCGTCATGCCCGGAGAATAAGCCGAACCGAATCGCGTGCGCTACTTCGCTTGCGCCGGAGGCGCGCGCCACGTCTGCCGAGGTGCTAAGCGATCCACGCCAGCAAAGCTGATCACGGCAGCGTTGACGCTGCCGGCTGTGTCGCGTCGAAAAGTCACTTCGCATGAATTGTCCACGTCCGTGAAACGATCGATCGCGAATGCGGCCAACGGTATTGGAACGCGCCCGGTCAGCTGCAGATCCAGGCCGCCGCCGTCGACAGTAACTCGTGCGAACGCAAGAGCATCGAGCCGAAAATCGCCGGCAAATTCCGCCAGCCGTTGTTGCGATACCGACATCACCTTGCGCTCCAGGTGCGGCGCCTGATCGGCGAGCCGCTCGGCGAGAAGATTCATGCCGCCATAATCGAGAATGAGACTCGCCACCTTCCCCGAGTCGCGCTGAAACGACAGCACCATCGCTTCGCCATGCAGGGCAGAAAAAACATCGTCAGCGACCGGCTGCAAAGCGATGGCGGGCATTCCGCGCAACTGCACGCTCAGACGCTGTCCGGTCGCTCGAACGATTATCTCTGTTCCGATGCTGCGGATTTTGTAGAGCCCGGCATAGATGCCGAGATCGGACGGCGAAGTGGCCGCAATTCCTATTAGGGGCGCCACGGGCGCTTCCAATCCCTGCATCCATGCGAGACCAATCCGGCTCAGGTCTGTATCGGTGTTTCCGAGCAGAACGAGCGCTTCTTGCCGATCCGTTCTGAACGCCATGAACGCAGAAAATCCCGCGGTGGTGCTCGCGCGCCAAAGCAGCGGCCATGTCTGTCCGTCGGCATTCAGATCGACGATGTTCCAACCCAGACCCACTTCCGGTTTGCGATCGCCTTGCGGTTGGCGGACTAGCAAAAGCGGAGCGCGCAACGTGGTCGCCAGCGGCCGCAAATTGGCCTGGAGAAAATCGAGCAGATCGCCGACGGACGAACGTAGTCCGGCGGCGCCGGCCAGTGCGCCGAAATGCCAATGCGTCGCGACTTGCCCACGCGCATGACCATCGAGCAGCGAACGATCATCGAAACCGGTACGCGTCATCGCCAGTGGCGCAAGAATTTTGTCGTGGAGAATCGTCGGCAACGACCCGCCGGCGGATTGCGCCACGACGAAACCGAGCAGGCCGCTATCGAGCGGCGTGTAGACCGCCAGGGCTTCGTCATTTGGCGATCGGTAGTTGGCGAGAAACGCAAGCAGATCCGCACCGGAATAGCCTGCGTACGGATCCTCGATGTCGAGCGGAAACAAGTTGGGTGGAATCGCGGGCAGACCCGATCCGTGCGTCGCCATGGCGGCAAGGGTCGTGGCGGCAAGGCGCGAATCCGCGAACGGAAAATTCGGCATCGCATCGTGCAGTGTCGAACGCATGCGCAGCTTGCCTTCGTAGGCCGATTGCGCAAACAGCAATCCCGTGAATACCTCGCTCAGCGCGCCGATTTCGAATTGTGTGTCGAGAGTCGGCTTCGCGTCTTTTCCCAGAAACCAGGTGGTGCGTTCATCGCCATCGATCCAGCCGACCGCTATCTGAGCGTACGCACCGGAATCGACGCCCGATTGAAGCGAGCGCCGATAGGCATCGGTGTCGAGCGACTCAGCGACGGCCAGCGGGCACGACGCCGCGCAGAAAAGTATACAAATCAACTTATGGAACGTAGCCGAGCCGTGCATGCCCCGAAGGATACTGCATCGCGCAAGCCGATTCCGGCGATCGCATTCTCATAATCGGCAGCGCGTTTTTGACGTCAACGGCCTCGTCGCCTTCAATTCACGGACAGTTCTCGGATGCCTCGCGCCACATGACCGGATCCCAATATTCGCCGTGCGCGAATTTCGTCGCCTTGTCGTCGTGAAACTTCGCGCCAATCATCGCGGTGGTTCCGGGTTTCACGTCGATCGTCAATTCTTTATGCGTATCCAGCCGCGACCGCAACGAACCGATCGCGCCGGTACCCATTTGGCGAATCGGAATATCTTCCGCCACGAGCAGCTTGTGTTGGCCGGCAGCCACACGATAGTTTTCCTGCCCGCTCGGGCCGGGCGTTTTTCCATCCAGCTGCAGAATCGTCGCGTGATAAATCCGCTCACTACGCGGTGCGACGTCGAACGTGCTGACGCGGCCGCAACCGCCAGCCGACATACCGGGCGACTGGTCGGCAACCGCCGCGGCGCCAAGCTCGACGCGCATCGCGGGCAGGAAAACGCTTTGCACCGGCACATTCATCGCGAGCACGTCGCCGTTTCTCAGCACATCCAGATGCAGGTTGGATGATTCCGTTGCTTCGTTGACCGAAGATCGCAGCGTCGCCGCCGCAAGTGCACGCCCGTCCGTATCCGCGCCGAGCCCGCGCAAGGATGTGCCGTTCACGGAGACAATCACGTCGCCGGGACGCAGTCCGCCGTGTTCGGCCGAACCGCCAGGCGTTGTGCCGAGAATGCGCAATCCGTCGTGCGCACGATCGGCGCTGGTGGAATCGACCAGCACGCCGAGATCGGCGACGCGGCGGCTGGGTTCCTGCACGCTTATCTGCACCTGATCCGGATGCTCGCCGAGCAATCCGCTCGCCGACATGCGCGACAGCATCAACTGCATGTCCTGACGCAGCCGCTGTTCGGCGACGCTGGTGGAGGCCGAGGACGATGCACTTCCCGCATCGGCAGCGAACGCGCTGGCACTCAGTATGGCGGCGAGCAGAGTGGTAGTTCTAATTTTCATAAGTCACCTCGAATCAAATGCGTGTCAACGCCAGTTGCTGCTGACGCACGGCAAGAAGCAGGCTCAACAGCTCACTGCGCTGTTTCCACAATGGTAAAAGTTCATTTTTGCGCGCGCCGTGGTCGTAGGCGGCCTGCAGCGCACGATCGACGCGCGCCAATTCCGCCTCCGTATCCGACGTGGACGGCGTTTTCGTCTGCGCCGCCGCTTCGTTCAATTGAATTTCCAGCGCCTGCGCACGCGCCTGCCAGTCGACGGCAGGCGATTCATGCGGCGACGGCAAACCAAAAAAGACC
>Ga0209006_10003768_pt1 | contig 13778 bp, 13 predicted proteins | sample JacPin_JW_Ref_O2_FD_188567 | JGI IMG/M metagenome (GOLD analysis project Ga0209006, IMG submission 188567) | Forest soil microbial communities from Algoma, Ontario, Canada - Jack Pine, Ontario site 1_JW_Ref_O2 (SPAdes) (version 2) | ecosystem: Environmental > Terrestrial > Soil > Boreal... | reverse complement strand
CGATCATTTTGGGGACCGCGCTCGACGAATTGGAGCGCCGCGACCGGAACACCGCGTTGATCACCCTGTGCGCAGGCAATGGCTTGGGCACTGCGACCATCATCGAACGAGTCTGAAAAAGAACATGAACACCCTGCGTTTCCAAGTCGACGCGGATGGGATCGCTCTCATCACGCTGGACGATCCGAGCAAACCCATGAATGTCGTGGCTCCGCAATGGATCGATGAACTCATCGAGGCCATCGAACGCGTGGCCGCGGATCCGAAGATCAAGGGCGCGGTGATCACCTCCGGCAAGCCGTCGTTCATGGCGGGGGCGGACCTCAAGTACGTGGTCTCGCTGTCGGGCGGTGCGGTCACGCCGCATCAGGCGTTCGAGTTCAGTCAACGACCGTCGCTGGCCATGCACCGGCGCATGGAGACCTGCGGCAAGCCCTTCGTCGCGGCGATCAACGGCTTGGCCCTCGGTGGCGGCTTCGAATTGGCGCTCGCCTGTCATTATCGCGTCATCGTCGATGATCCGAAGGCGGTGGTGGGCCTTCCCGAAGTGACGGTCGGATTGCTGCCCGGTTCCGGCGGCACGCAGCGGCTGCCGCGGATGATCGGCATCGAAAAATCGCTGCCTGTCCTGCTCGAGGGGAAGCCGGTGGCGCCGGCGGAGGCTCTGAAACTCGGCATGGTGGATGCCGTCGCGCCGGCGTCCGCGCTGCTCGAGACCGCTCGGCAGTGGATACTGAAGTCGCCGGACCCGGTTCGCGCCTGGGACAAGAAAGGCTACCGCCCCACCGGCGGACTGCTGAATTCGGCCATCGCCAACGTGATGACATTTCAGCCGGCCATGATCGGCGCGAAGACCCAGTACAATTATCCTGCGCCGATCGCCATCCTCGACTGCATTTTCGAAGGCACCATGATGCCGTTCGACAAGGCCCTCAGGCTGGAATCGAAATATTTCGCAAAGCTGCTGTGCGATCCCGTCTCACGCAACCTCATCCGTACCACCTTCATCAACAAGGGTGAGGCGATGAAGTTGGCGCGGCGCCCGAAGGACGTGCCGGCCTCGAAAGTAAAAAAGCTCGGCGTTTTGGGCGCGGGCATGATGGGCGCGGGCATTGCTCACGTGTCGGCTGCGGCAGGAATCGAGGTGGTGCTGCTCGACAGCACGCTGGCTCAGGCGGAGAAGGGCAAGGCGGTCTCCGCCAAGATACTCACGAAGGCCGTGGAGCGCGGCCAGAAGGCGCAATCGGCGGCGGACGAGATCCTGGCGCGAATCAAGCCCACGGATTCCTATGCCGCCTTGGCAGGCTGTGACCTGATCGTCGAGGCGGTGTTCGAAGACTCGAAAATCAAGGCGGACGTCACGCGCAAGGCGGAGGCCGTGATACCGGAGGGCGCGGTCTTCGCCAGCAATACATCGACTCTGCCCATCACCGGGCTCGCCAAAGCCTCGACCCGACCCAAGCAGTTCATCGGTCTGCATTTCTTCTCGCCGGTGGAGCGCATGCCGCTGGTCGAGGTGATCATGGGGCAGGCCACCAGCCAGGAGACGCTCGCCAAGTCGCTGGATTTCGTCGCCCAGCTCAAGATGACGCCGATCGTCGTCACCGACTCGCGCGGCTTCTACACCAGCCGGGTGTTCCAGACCTTCATTCATGAAGGCATGCGCATGCTGCAAGACGGAGTCGCTCCGGCGCTGATCGAAAACGCGGCGAAATTTGCCGGCTTTCCGGTGGGCCCATTGGCGCTCGTCGATGAGGTCACCCTCGAACTGCCCTGGAAGATCATGAAGGAGACCGAGGCGGCGCTCGGCAGCAAGTTCGTCAGGCCCTGTGCCTACGAGGTCATGCGGCGCATGCTCGAGGAATTCGAGCGTCCGGGAAAGCGCTACGGCAAGGGCTTTTATGATTATCCGCCGGGCGGCGTACCGCCGGGCGGCTCTCAAGGCGGTGGCAAACGGCTGTGGGGCGGCCTCGCGCAGGCTTTTCCACCGTCTGCCGTGCAGCCTGCGGTCGATGAACTCAAGCAGCGCTTTCTCTATATCCAGTCGCTCGAGACGGCGCGATGCCTGGAAGAGGGCGTACTGACGCATGCGGCGGACGCCGACGTGGGCGCGCTGCTCGCGTGGGGCTTTCCCTCCTGGACCGGAGGACCTCTGTCGCTGATCGATACGGTCGGGCTGCCGAAGTTCGTCGCGGAATGCAAACACATGGCCGAACGCTACGGCACCCGATTCACGCCCTCGGCGTGGCTGTCTGAGCGGGCGCAGCGCGGCGAGGCGTTTTATCCCTCTTGAGTGGAATCCCATGCGCCGTCTGATCTTTGAATCCGAGCACGACGAGTTTCGCAGCTCCGTGCGGCGTTTTTTTCAGAATGAGATTGCGCCGCACGCGGAAAAATGGCGGCAGCAGGGCTTCGTCGACCGGTGGGCGTTCGCCAAAGCCGCCGAGCAGGGTTACCTGCTCATGTGGGCCGACGAGAAGTATGGCGGCGCGGGCGTCACCGACTTCCGCTACGAACAGATCGTCTACGAAGAGAACATGCAGCACGGCGAGCCGGGCTTTTATCTGCAGCTGCATTCGGGTCTGGTCGCTCCCTACATCGGCAGGCTGGGCAACGACGAGCAGAAAGAAAGATGGTTGCCCGCCTGCATTCGCGGCGAAAAGATCCTGGCGGTCGCCATGACCGAACCGGGCTCGGGCAGCGATCTCGCCGGCATGAAGAGCACGGCGCAGGATTGCGGCGATCATTGGTTGCTCAATGGCTCGAAGACCTATATCTCGAACGGCCAGCTCGCCGATCTGGTGATCGTCGCGGCCCGATCGGTTCCCGACAGCCGCTATGGAATCGGATTATTTGTCGTCGAAGCCGACATGCCGGGTTTCAAGCGCGGCGGCCGCCTGCACAAGATGGGGTTGGACGCGCAGGATACCTCCGAGCTTTTCTTCGACGGGGTGAAAGTACCCAAGACCAACGTCCTCGGCGATGCCGGCAAGGGGTTCGGGTATTTGAGCCAGTTCCTGTGCGGCGAACGGCTGATTTCCTCAGTCGACGCGGTGGCGCTCGCGCAGGTTGCATTCGACCTGACGCTCGAGTTCGTACAGCAGCGCAAGGCGTTTGGGCGTCCCATCGGCATGTTCCAGCATAATCGCTTCGTGATGGGAGACATGCGCGCACAGATCGACGCCATACAGACATTCGTCGATCAATGCGTGCTCGAATACAACGCGGGACGCCTCACGGCGGAATTGGCCGCCGAGGCCAAGTTGCTGTCGACGGAACTGGCCGGGAAGGTGGTCGATTCCTGCGTGCAGCTGCACGGCGGCGCAGGCTACATGGAAGAGTACCGGATCAGCCGGCTGTATCGCGATGCGCGGGTCATGCGGATTTTTGCCGGTACGTCGGAAATCATGAAAGAGATCATCGGACGGAGCCTCGGGCTCGACGAGCGCAAGCTCAAATAATGGCCGTGATCACCTAATGGGACCCCTCGCCGGAATCAAGGTCATCGAGATCGCCGGCCTCGGCGCGGCACCCTACGGCTGCATGATGCTGGCCGATATGGGCGCGGAGGTGGTGCGTGTCGAACGGCCGAGCGGCAGCGGCGACACGCCGGAGAACTCGCCGCTGCTGCGCAACCGCCGCTCGATCACGCTCGATCTGAAGAAGCCGGAAGGCCGTGATCTCGTGCTTGCAATGGTTGAAAAGGCGGACGTACTCATCGAGGCGTTTCGTCCGGGTGTCGCCGAGCGGCTCGGCATCGGGCCCGACGCCTGCTTCTCGCGCAACGCGCGCCTCGTCTACGGACGCATGACGGGCTGGGGCCAGACAGGACCCATGGCCCAGTCAGCGGGACATGACCTCAACTACATCGGCCTTAGCGGGCTGCTGCATCAAATCGGTCCGACCGGCGGCAAACCGGTGGTTCCGCTGAATGTCATCGGCGATTTCGGCGGCGGCGGATTATTGCTGGCTTTCGGCGTGGTTTGCGCAGTGCTGGAGGCGCGTCAATCAGGACGGGGACAGATCGTGGACGCCGCCATGCTCGACGGTTCATTGTCGTTCATGGCCATGTTCTTCGGTTATCGTGCGCTGGGTCAATTCGCGGATCGCACGGGTTCGCACCTGCTCGGCGGCGGCGCGCATTACTACGACACCTACGAAACCAAGGACGGACGCCACCTTGCGGTGGCGCCGATCGAGCCGCAATTCTACTCGGCATTCCTCGAGAAACTGGGGTTGACCGGCGATCGCTGGCGGCACGCGGGCTATCCGGCGCACACCGCGGCGACCGTCGCGCAGGAATGGCCGGCGCTGAAGCTCGAGCTGGCGGCGATATTCAAATCGAAAAACAGAGACGAATGGGCCGAGTTGTTCGCCGGCAGCGACGCGTGCGTGACGCCGGTTCTGACATTGGCGGAGGCCGCGGAGCATCCGCACAATCGAGCGCGGCAGGCGTTCATCGAAGTCGGCGGCCTGCTGCAAAACGCGCCGGCCCCGCGCTTCTCGCGCACGCCGCCCGATCACCCGCGGCCGCCCGCGAAAACCGGTTCAGACACGCGGAGTGTACTCGCCGATTGGGGCATCGACCCCAACCTAGCGAGGCCGCGCTGAGGCGCGAACGGAGATCGTATGGATTTTGAATTGTCCGAAGAGCATCTCGCCTTTCAAGAGATAGTGCACAAGTGGGTCGACAAGGAAGCGCCCAAGAGCTGGGCCCGCGAGCTCGAACGAGAGGAACACAATTACCCGTTTGCGCTGTGGGAGAAATTCACCGACGCGGGTTTTCACGGTGTCGGCATCGCGGAAGAATTCGGCGGCCAGGGCGGCGATGTCGTCATGCAGATGATCCTCGGCCGGGAGCTTGCCCGCTCGCTCGCGGGGCTTGCATGGATTTGGGGGATTACCTCGTTCGCCGGCAGCAAGTCCATCGGCATCTATGGCACGGATTCGCAGAAGAGGATTTTTCTGCCGCAAATTGCCGCGGGCAAGCTGCGCGCTGCGATTGCGTTTACCGAACCCGGGGGCGGCACGGATGTGCTGGGCGCCCTGCGCACGGAAGCCGTGCGCGGCGACGGCGGCTGGGTACTGAGTGGGGAGAAGATCTGGAGTTCGTCGGCGCACGTGGCGGATTATTTGTTGGTTCTGGCACGCACCGACAGAAATGTGGCCAAGCGCCACCAGGGCGTGAGTCTGTTCTGGGTTCCGGCGAAGTCGCCCGGGGTCAAGATCACGCCGCTGCCGAAGCTGGGAATGCGCTCCATGGGTTCGTGCTCAGTGCATTTCGACCAGGTGTTCGTGCCGGATGATCTGGTGCTCGGCGAGCCCGGCAGGGCCTGGTACATGCTCCTTCCCACCCTGAACAATGAAAGGATCATGGTCGCGGCGTTCTGCATGGGAGTGCTGGATGGTGTGCTGGAGGACGCGCTCGAGTACATGAAACAGCGCAAGGCGTTCGGCAAGCTCATTGGCGAATTCCAAATCCTGCAGCACTACGTCGCCGACATGGCGATCTGGCGCCAGGCCGGCCATCTGATGTTGCATTACACGGCGGATCTGCAATCGAAAGGCAGGCCGTGCCACATGGAATCGAGCATGCTCAAAGTGCTTGCGTCGGAGTACGCGGTGAAGGCAGCGGACATGGGCATTCAGATCTTGGGCGGCATGGGCTATTCGGCCGAAACGGACATGCAGAGATATTGGCGCGATGCGCGCCTCTGGCGCATCGGCCCCATCACCAACGAGATGGCGCGCAACGGCATCGCTGAAGGGCTGGGTTTGCCGCGCTCGTTTTGAGGGCTGGGCATCCCCACATGAGGCTGAATGTGAGAAATGAGGATGACGGGGGTGGCAAACGCCGCGCGCTCGTGTAAACTAATAATGTATTTTATGGCGATAAGTACACTTTCATGGACCAATAGCGGGCAATGCCAAAAATCACCTTTATCAAGTCCGACGGGGCAGAGTTGGTCATAGACGCCAAAGAAGGCGCCACGCTGATGCAAGCAGGCATCGACGGCGGGATCAACGGCATCGTGGCCGAATGCGGCGGTTGCTGTCAGTGCGCGACTTGCCATGTCTACGTCGCGGCGGCCTGGCAGGGTCGCCTGTCGGCTGTGTCGGAATCGGAGGACGCCATGCTGGACAATACCGTCTGCGACCGCCGTCCGGAAAGCCGTCTGAGCTGCGAGATCAAGATCACGCAAGAGCTGGACGGTCTGGTCGTGCGCCTCCCGGTGCGGCAGGTCTAAATGACGGCGACCGTCGCCATCGTTGGCGCCGGCTTAGCGGGGTTCCAGGTCGCTAGTTCCCTGCGCGACCAACAGTACCCGGGCCGGGTATTGCTCATCGGGGATGAGCCGCATCGGCCCTATCATCGGCCGCCGTTATCGAAGGCCTTTCTATTGAATGCGTCCGAGGAGTTGCCGGTTGCCATGCGGCCCGACTCCTATTACGCCGACAAGAAAATAGAAGTGCTGTCCTCGACGCGCGCCGTGTCCGTGGACCGCACTCATCGCAAGCTGGCGCTGGATAACGGATCGGTGATCGATTTCGAGCACTTGGTGCTGGCGGTGGGCGCGCGCAACCGGCCGCTGCACGTGCCCGGATACGATCTGCCGGGAGTGTTCTTCCTGCGCCATCTCGACGAAGCCCGCGCGTTACGCGTAAGGCTGCACAAGGCGAAGCAGGCGGTGGTCATTGGCGCCGGATTCATCGGCCTCGAATTTGCCGCGGCGGCACGCAAGCTGGGCGTCGCCGTGACCGTGCTCGAGGTCGCGGACCGGCCGATGTCGCGCGCGCTGTCGGCGCCGATGTCGGAACTCTTTGCGCGCGAACATGCGAACAGCGGAATACGTTTTTTGTTCGGCACTCAGCTCAAGCGCTTGATCGACGATGAGGGACGGGTCGCCGGCGTCGAAACGGTGGAAGGAGCCGTGATCGACGCCGATCTGGTGTTGATCGGCATCGGCGTCATTCCCAACGTCGAACTCGCCGCCACCTGCAACCTCGAGATCCGCAATGGCATAGCGGTCGATGCGAATCTCTCGACATCGGACCCTCATATCAGCGCCCTGGGCGACTGCGCGTCATACCCAAGCCCCTATGCAGCGGAGGATTTCGTGCGCCTGGAGTCTGTTCAGAACGCCAGCGACCAGGGACGCTGCGTGGCGGCGCGCATTCTGGGCCGAGCGTCGCCGTACGCGGCGGTTCCGTGGTTCTGGAGCGACCAAGGACCTCTCAAGCTGCAGATCGCCGGTTTGACGATGGGTCACGACCAAACAGTGGTCCGCGGCGATCCCGCCGGAATTTCCTGCTCGGTGTTTTGTTTCCGGGAAGGCCGCTTGCTGGGAGTCGAGACGGTCAACAGGCCCGCCGACCATATGGCGGCCCGCCGCCTCATCGGCAATCACGTTGTGCTAACGCCCGCTGACGCCGCGGACGAGGGTGTGGATCTCAAGCAACTCGCGGCTGCCGCGGCCGCTCAAATTCCTGCATGTTGAGGGGGCATTCCGCCGCGATTCAATTGACGGTAACGGAATTCGGCTGCGCCGCGAGCGCGTCGATCAGGATTCGCGTGGTGAGATTAAGATGAGCGGTCATCAATTCGACCGCACGATCGACATTGCGGCTGATGACGGCATCCATCAGCTCCCGATGCTCTTTATTGCGGTCTCGATCCCGGCGGGCCAGCGGCACGGACAAAGCGATATAGCGCGCCGACTGCGCGAACAGCATGTCGCGAGTCCGGTGCAGCCACGGGCTCGAGCACGCCGACACCAGCTCTTGATGGAAATCCGCATGGGCAGCGGCAAATTCGTCGTTGAGGCGCTGCGGGTCCTCCGGCGCATTGTGAGGTGTACGGGACAGGCGGTGAAATGCAGCGACGATGCGCGACTCCCAGGCAAGATCGCCGGCGGCCATCGCCTGGCGCAGGCACAGTCCCTCGATTTCCGTCCTGACCATGGTCAAATCTTTGAGATCGACGGCGGAGATGGGTGCGACTCGAAATCCCAGCTGCGGCTCGGCCGAGACCAACCCCTCGGAGGTCAACCGGGACAGGGCTTCGCGGACCGCGCCCAAGCTCACGGAGAGATGCTTACAGAGCTCGTTGATTCGAAGCCGCTCGCCGGGCTTGAGCCGACACGAGAGCAAGTCGGCGCGGAGCCGCTCGTAGGCTTCCTGGGTGAGGCTGAATTTTTGGGTCATAGGGGGAACGGTCAGGGGGGAGCAAATCTCAATGAACCATACTTGATCCGGAAAGATACACCAATAAATATATTTTATGTTGACATATAAATTATCCGCGCCAAGATGTGGCCTGGGATGCGAGGAGTGAATTACCGATGCGTTTTCTAACTTTCAAATCCAAGGGTGAAGAGGGACTCGGTATTCTCGACTCGTCGGGAGAGGTGCGCGGACTGCTGGCCGGCGATCAGCGTTTTCCGGGCAATCTGGATGAGCTGGTCGGCGAGAGCGACGAAGCGGTGCATGCCGCGGGAAAATTGCTGCTGACGGGAAAAGTCTTCGATCAGCAAACGATCACGCTGCTGCCGCCCCTGTCCGCGTCGGCAAAAATCATCTGCATCGGGCTCAACTACGCGGCGCACACGCAGGAAGGCGGGTTTGAGCCGCAAACCTATCCGGCCGTGTTTACGCGCTTCAACTCGAGTTTGATCGGGCATCGCGCGCCGCTGGTGCGGCCGCGAGTGTCCGACAAGCTGGATTATGAGGGCGAACTGGTCGCCGTGATCGGCCGCGGCGGCCGTTATATCGCCAAGGCGGACGCGCTCTCTCACGTTATCGCCTATTCGGTATTCAACGACGGTTCGATCCGCGACTATCAAATGAAGACGGCGCAGTGGACCGTCGGCAAGAACTTCGACGGGACCGGCGCATTCGGGCCCTACCTGGTCACCGCCGACGAGCTGCCGAAAGGGGCCACGGGCCTCAGGCTGCAAACCCGCCTCAATGGACAGGTCATGCAGGACGCCTCGACCGCCGATCTCATATTCGATGTCGCGACCCTGGTGTCGACCTTGAGCGAAGCGTTCACTCTGCAACGCGGCGACATTATCGTGACGGGCACCCCCTCCGGCGTCGGCTTCGCGCGCAAACCCCCGTTATTCATGAAAGCCGGCGATGTTTGCGAGATTGAGATCGAGGGTGTGGGTACGCTGGTAAATCCCGTGGTGGATGAGGCCGCATAAAATGCAACAATCGAAGGAGCCTCGCCGCGCAGATTTGCTTGGAGTTCATTCACTCGATCATTTCTGCGTGGCCGTGCCCGATCTGGCTCTGGCACAAACCTACTACGGTACGTTTGGACTGAAAGCGACGCCGCAGGACCACGGTCTGGCGCTATCCGCCTCCGAGCAGAATCACCGCTGGGGCCGGTTCGTCGAGGGACCCCGCAAGCAGCTTCAATACGTGAGCTTCGGCGCCTTCGCCGACGACCTGCCGCGCTTTGCCGACCGTTTGAAACAGCGCGGCGTGCAGCGGCTCAATCCGCCGCCCGGTCTCGATGCTGAGTCGATTTGGCTGCGCAGTCCCCAGGGACATCTGGTGGAGATTCGCGCCGCCGAAAAAGTATCTCCCAACGAACCGTCCAAGTTCGTGGTCGAGCCGCCGGCTTCGCCCACCCGGGGCACCATCCGCCGCAGTGAGGCGGCGCGCGTCTATCCGCGGCGCCTGTCCCATGTCGCGCTCTACACGCCGGATGTCAGCGGCAGCATCGAATTTTTTCGCGACGTGCTCGGCATGCGCTTGTCGGATCGGTCGCTCGACATCGTCGCATTCATGCACGGCGTGCACGGCAGCGACCATCACATGATTGCGCTGGTGACCTCGCCGGGTCCGGGCTTTCATCATTGCAGTTGGGACGTGGGGTCGGTGCAGGATGTGGGTCTCGGTGCAGCGCACATGGCGGTCAACGGCTACGCTGCCGGCTGGGGCTTTGGACGCCACGTGCTGGGATCGAATTATTTTCATTACGTGCGCGATCCCTGGGGCAGTTATTGCGAATATTCCGCGGGCATGGACTATGTGCCCTGCGGCGCCGATTGGCAGGCCACCGATTCCCCGCCGGAGGACTCGATGTTTCTCTGGGGTCCGATGCCGCCGCAGGACTTCGTGAGCAATTTCGAGGTTTAGCCCGGCGGCGAGGAGGGGAATATGTCTCAATCGACCCAGGATCTGAACGGCCGAGTCGCGATCGTGACGGGCGCCGGCGGCGTGGGCGGCATCGGTGAATGCACCGCCCGGTTGCTGGCAGAGTCGGGCGCGCGCGTGGTGCTCGCAGATCTCCCCGGCAGCAAATTGGAGGAAACGGCGGCCTCGCTCATCAAGCAAGGATGCGACGCAACCCATTGCGCAACGGATATCTCCGATGAACGCAGCGTCGAGTCGCTGATCCGCTTCACGCAACAGAAATACGGCCGTCTCGACATTCTCGACAATAATGCGGCGAGCCAGGGTCAGGCGGAAGACCGGGACATCACGACAATGTCCGTCGACCTGTGGGACCACATCATGGGCGTCAACGCCCGCGGGGCCATGCTCATGTGCAAACATGCGCTGCCCGTCATGATGGCCGGCGGCGGCGGTTCCATCATCAATATCAGCTCCGGCACGTCGATGGCGGGTGATTTCTTCGCGACGGCGTATGCCGCGTCAAAAGGCGCCGTCAACACGTTGACCCGATACGTGGCCACGCAATATGGGGCGAAGGGCATTCGCTGCAATGCGCTGGTGCTCGGATTGATCGCTACGCCGATTCTCAAATCGGTGATGCCGGAACCGCTGCGGGACATTTTCCGCGACAACAAACTCGTGGGAAGGCTCGGCGAGCCGCGGGACGTTGCCGAGATGGTGTTGTTTCTGGCTTCGGATCGGTCGCGCTTCATCACCGGGCAATTGTTGCCGGTCGATGGCGGTTTCTACGCCCACACACCGACCACCGCACCGGTGTTGGCGATGCTGGCAAAAATGCAGGCCTAACGGCGCGCATTGCAACGCTTGAACGAAAACGGAGAGTCTCGATGAAGGCATTGGTTTTAGAAGCCACGGACGGCCTGCAATCCGCCGCGGTGAAGGACATCGAGACTCCCACGCCGAAAGCCGGCGAGGTGTTGGTGGCCGTGAAGGCCGCGGCGCTCAATCATCGCGAACTCTGGATCACCCGCGGGCAATATCCGGGGATGGTCCCCGTGCCTTTTTCGATGGGCTGCGACGGCGCCGGAGTCATCGAGTCGGTGGGCGAGGGGGTGGATGAGCGGCGGATCGGCGAAGAGGTCGTGCTGTATCCCGGATTGAACTGGGGCCCTGATGCACGGTTTCCCGCGGCGAATTTCGCAACCCTCGGCATGCCGGGTCCGGGCACCATCGCGGAAAAGATCACGGTTCAGGCAGCAAGTGCCCTGCCCAAGCCGGCGCATCTTCGCTTCGATCAGGCAGCCGCACTTGCGCTCGCGGGATTGACGGCGTGGCGCGGATTATTCACCAAGGCCGGCCTGAAGAGCGCGGAGAAACTTCTCGTCACCGGCATCGGCGGCGGCGTGGCGCTGTTCGCGCTGCAGTTTGCGGCCAAGATCGGCGCGCAGGTGTATGTCACGAGCGGCTCGGAGCAAACTCTGGCGCGTGCGATCGCCCTCGGTGCAAAGGCGGGTTTCAACTACAAGGATGAAGGCTGGCGCAAGGCGCTGCCCAAGGCGGCCGGCGGAATCGACGTGGTGTTTGACGGCGCGCCCGCGTCGGCCTATGCCAATTACGGTCGCGCCCTCTCGATGGGCGGCCGGGTGGTGGTCTATGGATCGACGGGCGGCATGCAATTCCCGGTCAATGCACCGGAGATGTTTCTGAAGAATATCAGTATTATAGGAACTAATATTGGTAATTTGGATGAGTTCAAATCGATGTTGTCGTTCGTGACGGAGCACCGCCTCGAACCCCTCATCGAGCGGAGCTTTGCGCTCGCCGACGCCGCGGCGGCGCTCAAATTTCTGCAGGACGAGCATCAGCTCGGCAAAATCGTCATCACCACCGGCTGAACCCGATGTCGCCGCTCTTCCGACTCGACCATAAGACCGCTCTCGTCACGGGCGGTGCGCAAGGCATGGGGCGCATGATCGCGGCCGGTCTGCTCGGCGCAGGAGCCCGCGTCTACATCACTTCGAGGAAGCTTGAGGTGTGCGAGGCAACTGCCCGAGAACTCGGACAAATGGGCACTTGCATCGCCATTGCGGCTGACCTGAATACGCCGGAAGCGGTGGTGCTGCTCGCCGAGCAGATCAAGGCACGTGAGCCGCGCTTGGACATCTTGATCAACAACGCGGGCCGCACTTGGGGCGCGCCTCTGGAATCGTTCCCGGACAAAGCATGGCCGTCGGTGATGGCGGTCAACGTGCAGGGGCCGTTTACGCTCGTCCGCGAGTTGTTGCCGCTGTTGCAGGCAGGCGCGACCCAGGAAGAGCCCTCCCGCGTCATCAATATCGGCTCGGTCGCGGGCGTGCGCGCGGAACCCTTGTCGGCCTACTCGTATGCCGCGAGCAAGGCGGCGATTCATCATTTGTCGCGGGTTCTCGCCAAGGATCTGGCGCCCAAGCACATCACCGTCAACTGCGTGATCCCGGGATATTTCCCGACTCAGATGACCGCTCATATTCGCGGCAAAGACGAAGAGCTTGGCAAGCTCCTGGAGCGCGTGCCGCTGGGGCGGCTCGGGGAGCCCGATGACATCGTCGGCGCGTGCGTGTTTCTGGCATCGCGGGCCGGCCGCTATGTGACCGCGGCGGAACTCATCGTCGATGGCGGCATCGCGGGCTGCGCGTAAGACGCTGAGCGGCCAGGCGGCCGAGCGATACCGCTTCGATCTCCGTCAAGCCGGCTCTTCGACCACTCGCAGCGCGTTGGTCGGGCAGGCCGAAGCACCTTCACGGGCCTTGACCTCCAACGCCTGCGGAACGATATCCATGAGCACGGTGACGACGCCAATATCGTCCACTTTGTAGATCTCCGGGCACAGCTCCGCACAGACTCCGTATCCGCAGCAGGCGCTCCGATCGGCAATGACGCGCAATTTGGAAGCGGACATGGATGTGATCTCCTCTCGATGGGGCGAAACGAATGGTACAGAAAACGGATTTAATGTATCATATCGGCAGCTAAACCGAAGGCTATCTTAGCCCCCCAAAGAGATGCGAGCGCCCGGCGCCGCCTGTCACAAGTCAAGCGAGGAGAGGCAATGCTGACCGAATCCAAACCCGTGCTGTCGGACGGGACCAAGATCGCCGACCTGATCAATTTGGAGACGCGCGAAGTTTCGATGCGTCTGCTCTCCGATCACGAAGTCTACAAGATCGAGATGGAGCGGATTTTCGGCAAGACCTGGCTGCTCCTGGGTCATGAAACCGAGGTCCCCAATTCCGGAGACTACGTGGTCCGCGATATGGGCGAGGACCAGGTCATCGTCTCGCGCGACCGCAAGGGTGATGTACACGTGCTCTTGAACATCTGTCCGCATCGGGGCATGCGGGTTTGCATGGCCGAAGTGGGCAATGCGCAGATGCATCGCTGCGTCTACCACGGCTGGGCGTTCCGCCCGGACGGCAGCTTCATGGGCGCCCCCATCGAGCGCGAGCAGATGCACGGCAATATTTTCGCCAAGGAGGACTTGGGCCTGAAAAAGGCGCGCGTGCAGCTCTACGGCGGGCTTATTTTCGCCACCTGGAACATCAACGGCCCATCGCTCGAGGAGTTCCTCGGCGATTCGAAGTTCTATTTCG
>Ga0209006_10003767_pt1 | contig 13782 bp, 9 predicted proteins | sample JacPin_JW_Ref_O2_FD_188567 | JGI IMG/M metagenome (GOLD analysis project Ga0209006, IMG submission 188567) | Forest soil microbial communities from Algoma, Ontario, Canada - Jack Pine, Ontario site 1_JW_Ref_O2 (SPAdes) (version 2) | ecosystem: Environmental > Terrestrial > Soil > Boreal... | reverse complement strand
GCCGGGTGAAGCGACCATGCCGCTCGGCGAATTGGACCATCGCGTCATACGCGAATTCGTAAGCTGGCTTTACGACCGCAAGATGCAGAAAGCTTCCGTCGCCAGAAAGCTTGCTGCTCTGCGCACGTTTTTCAAATTTTGCATACGCGAGAAAATTACCAAAACAAATCCGGCGGCACTGGTAAGCACTCCGAAAATCCCCAAGCGCGTGCCGCGTGTCCTGACCGCGGAAGAGCTGAACGGCTTTCTCGATTCGCTGCCCGGCGGCGCCTCCGGCAAAAAGGCGCCCACCCGGCAAAAGCATCAGACCGAGGCGGACGCGAAACTGATTCCTTGCCGCGATCGCGCAATTCTTGAATTGCTGTACGCTTCGGGCTTACGCGTGAGCGAGCTTGTCGGCCTTACCGTCGGCAACCTGGAGAGGACGGGACAAATGCTTCGCGTCCTCGGCAAAGGCCGCAAGGAACGCGTGGTGCCCTACGGAGCGAAGGCGCAGCAAGCGCTCGAAGCGTACTGGCCCCTGCGCAGCAAGCTGCTGACGCAACCGCGCACGAAGCCCAGTCCCGAAGCCGTCTTCCTGAATCATCGCGGCGGCCGGTTGACCGCCAAATCTGTTCGTCAGATCGTGAAGAGCTACGCGCGGCTCGCCAACGTGAACTGGAACCTGCATCCGCATTCGTTGCGGCACGCTTTTGCCACGCATCTGCTCGCGGACGGCGCGGACTTGCGCGCCATACAGGAACTGCTCGGCCACGTTTCTCTGACCTCAACGCAGCGATATACGCAAGCAAGCATCGAGCAGCTCATGGCCGTGTACGACAAAGCTCATCCGCACGCGTAATTTCTCGCCGTAATTCTCCCATTTTTTATTTTCGGAAATGAGCCTGCTAGATATTTAGGGTCAGAGAAGTTTCGGGGATGAAGCCGTCGATGCTGTTGGATGAGGTGCGCGCGGGCGGGATCGGCATTTTTGTGCGATCGACCGGATTGTAAAGCGTGTCGCGCTCGACCGGCACGCGGCCTGCTGCGCGAATCAACCGCTCCAGCTCGGCGCGGGACATATGCTCGGGAGTGGTTGCGCCGGCGTCGTGATAGATTTTTTCTTCCACGACCGTGCCGTCGAGGTCGTTTGCTCCAAAACGCAGCGCGACTTGCGCGATTCGCGGCGTGAGCATGATCCAATAAGCCTTGATGTGGTCGAAATTGTCGAGCAGCAGACGCGAGCAGGCGATGGCTTTCAAATCGTCGAAGCCGGTGGGATTGGGGATGTGCGAGAGCCCAGTGTTCGCGGGATGAAACGCCAGCGGGATGAAAGCGACGAAGCCGTGCGTTTTGTCCTGGGTTTCGCGAAGCTGAATCAAGTGGTCCACGCGCTCTTCGTTCGTTTCGATGTGGCCGTACAGCATGGTGGCGTTCGAGCGCAGGCCGATTTCGTGGGCGGTGCGCGCGATTTGCAGCCACATCTGCCCGCTGACTTTATGGTCGCAGATAATTTTTCGCACTCGCGGATGAAAAATTTCAGCGCCGCCGCCGGGCAGCGAATCCACTCCCGCTTCTTTCATGGCCAGCAGAGTGTCGCGAATGGATTTTTTCGAGATGCGCGCGTAGTAGCCCACTTCCACCATGGTGAAAGCTTTCAGGTGGACTTGCGGGAAGCGCTGCTTCAAGCCGCGAATTAATTCCAAATAATATTCGAAGGGCAAATCGGGATGCAGGCCGCCCACGATGTGGAATTCCGTGGCGCCTTCGGAGACGCCTTGCGCGGCGCGCTGCCATATTTCGTCGAGCGCGAAAGTGTAAGAGCCGGGGGCGTCGGGTGAGCGTCCAAAGGCACACAGCTTGCAGTGGGCTACGCAAACATTGGTGGGATTGATGTGGCGATTGACGTTGAAATAGGTGACGTTGCCGTGGCGCTTTTCGCGCACATAGTTTGCGAGCCAGCCGACGCCGAGCAAATCGTGCGATTCGTAGAGCGCGAGGCCGTCGGCGGCGGCGAGGCGTTCGCCGGCGAGCACCTTTTTCGCGATCGAATTAAGGCGCGGGTCCTGGAAGGTGGGGACCGTCTGCGCGTTGAGTTGTAATCCTGTCGCCATATAACGTCAGCTTATTCCTCTAAACCCGCCCGCCGCTCCGTTGGGTAAGAAGGCGGCCGCTACAAAACCCCGAGCGTTCGAGGAGTACATCATGGGCGCACCACCGCAGCGCCCCAGAATAATAGGAACAACAAACTAATATAGCCATTCACGGTGAAAAACGCAGCATTCATTTTGCTCAGGTCGTTGGGCTTTACCAGGGAATGTTCGTAGGCCAACAGACCTGCCACGACGGCGATTCCGGCCCAGGCGGGCCAGCCGAGTTGGAAGCTGAAGGCGAGGCACGCGAGCAACGCGACCATCACGATATGCATGGCGCGGGAGATCAGAAGAGAGCGCGCGATGCCGAATTTTTTTGGGATGGAGTAGAGCCCGGCGGTCTTGTCGAATTCCACGTCCTGGCAAGCGTAGAGGACGTCGAACCCACCGACCCACAGGGTGACCGCGGCGCAGAGGATCAGCATGCGCCAGTCAAGCGAGCCGCGGATTGCGATCCACGCCGCAGCGGGAGAAATCCCCAGACAGAAGCCGAGGACGATGTGCGACCAGGAGGTGAAGCGTTTGGTGTAGGAATACGCAAAAAGTACGGCGAGCGCGAGAGGAGAAAGTTTTAAGGCGAGAGGATTGAGTTGCCACGCGGCGATGACGAGAAGCGCGGAAGCGATCAAAGTAAAGATCGAGGCGAAGGCGACGGAAAGCTCGCCTTTCGGCAAAGCGCGGTTTGCGGTGCGCGGGTTGCGAGCGTCGTAGCGCAGGTCGGCGATGCGATTCATGGTCATGGCAGCGGAGCGCGCGCCCACCATGGCGACGATAATCCAGAGAATTTGCCGCCAGGTGGGAAGGCCGCCTCCGGCCCGGGCGGCGAGTAGCGCGCCCACCAATGCGAAGGGCAGGGCGAAGACGGAGTGCTCAAATTTGATCATCTCCAGGACGATGCGGACGCGGCTTTTTGTCATCGCAACGTCCGCCAGATTGCGAAATCGCTACTGCGTGTTGTGGCCCCGGGTAGAAATTTGTCGGTCGTTTGTTTTCTAGAAGTTACGTCGCATTCTATATTTTGGTCAGAACCGGGTAGAAGTGGTCTAGAGCACTTGCAAAAAGCGCTGCTGGAATGACCAGAAATCGTTGGAGGGCATTTTCGCATTTTTTGGCGATTTGAGCAGATCGCCGATGTTTGTTTTCTGTAACTTACATGTGGTTTTAATTCCGCAATTTGGCGATTTAATTCCGCGTTTTTGAGACCGATTGTTCGGGGGTATTTGTCAGCCCAGAGCGAGGTAGGAATGGTGGGGCAACGGCGTGCGCCGTCGCTTCCGCGACACCCGCGCAAACCTTGGTTTGCTTTCGACTGCCCGCCTCTAACTTTGTCAAAAATAATCACAATTCACGCTAGCACTTCGCTTGGCGAGTTTCAAGGACCGGGAGCCTGTGGATGGGCTAGCAGTTCGGCCACGAAATAGTCCCGCTATTTCCATTTCCAACCCGGCGTCGGTGGAAGATTCCTCTTATAGAGTTGTGTCGAGAGTTAGGTCCTCGATCATTTTATCGAGTTGGGATTGGGCTTGGTCGCGCTTGGATTGTAGGTCAGCGGTTTCGCGCTGAATTGCCTCCAGGCGCGTTTCTTGATCGGCGAGCTGTTGGGTGTAGCGCTGCGTTAGCGCTCGCTCTTCGGCGCTGCCCTTCAAGGCTTTCAGATTTTCACGAAGGCGCTGCTGGTCGTCGTAGATTTTCTGGGTTTCAGTTTCACGACGAGCGAGTTCTTCATCGAGCGCGGCGACGCGGTTTTTCTGCTCGACGATCTTGCGAAAGGCGGCCTCGATTTCCGGATTGATAGTCCGTTGGCGCACGAATAGGGCGATCTGTTCGGTGGTTAGGTTGTTCAACTGGTAGGTGGTTTCGAGCGGGCTCGATTCGCGAACTTTGAATGCTGTGGTGGCTTTGGGTTCGACGTTTTCGCGAAAGCGGTATGCACTGGGAGTGGTTTCGTCGGGTTTGGGAGCGTCATCGGAAAGTTTCCAACGCGCGCGCAAAGGGTGCTCGATGAGAACAATTCGAGGTGTAGTGTCATCGTTGCGTATGGTGTAGGTGGTCTCCTGCCGCATCTCGGTGGTTTGAGTCATTACACCGCGGGTGATGCGCACGTGCGTGACGGTCTGCGGTTCACCTTCGGCTTTGGTTTCCACGCGCACGCCCAAATCTACTGCGTAGGAAAGTAATCTTTTCTCACCCGGTTTGACTGCATCGGTCAAACCCTCTCCTGCGAACGCCTCCTTTTCGAGAACGGTAAAGCTGCCGCCGTCCAGCGTGAGCGCGCTCGAGTTTGTCAGCCACAGAGCGCGAAGAGGGCGCGGTGAGTTCAGAGATGAGTTCCAGAGGGAAACTTTTTCGGTGGCGACATGAACCTGGAGAATGGGAACGAGAGCGGACTCGTTTTTGTGAATGCTAACACGATCCTTGAGCTTGTATTCGAAGAGGTCGCCCAAGTCTGATCCTTCGGCTGCGGCGGACATGGCGCTGCGAGCTTCGGCGATCCCAGCGCTAAACACGCCGCCGCCGGTCCCACCTCCTACGCCACCAGCGATGCCTCTCTTACCAATTCCGCGTCCACTTCCTAGCTCACCACCGGAGCCGGCATGCCCTCCTCCCGCTGCACTAATTTCCGCTTCTTCAGTGTTCAGCTGTGAAGCCTGCGCGCTGACTTCTACTGTCGAAGAAGTCCCTCCAACCTGGAGAGTTACATTTTGAGAGAGCTCCCGACCGCCGCCCAGAGATACGCCCTGAACGACCGTGGTCTTAAACCCTGGCGTCGTAAATTGGAGGCGGTAGTTTGCCGCGGGTAAATCGTTAACCGCATATCGGCCCTGATCGTCGGTTGACACGGTTGCCGCGATCTCTCCGGTGGAACGGAAGACCTGGACCTTTGCATTCGGGATCACTGCCCCACTCGGATCAGTGACAACTCCGGACAAACTGCTGAAACCTCCCAACATGGCGCTTTCGTGAGTCTGCGGCGTAAGCTGCGCGTTCTGCGGAAGAGGGACTACAGGACGCCTGGCATAGTAAGGCTGAGAAATTTGCTGAATAAAGGATTGCGGCGCGCCGGCCACGAGAGATAGTTCGACATTATTCCAATCTTCGCCAACGGTGTTGTCCACGATGGCCCAGCCTTGCAACAGAGGCTCGTCCGTTTCTTTGGCGGGAAGGACGATCCGGTAAGTGGTCTTCCATATGGGAACTTCGCTGACGTAACTCACATAAAGCTGGCGATCGCCGGTGCCGGAGGTAGCGATGGACATGCGGCGAAGGTCTTCCTGACGCACGGAAGCAAGCAGCGAAAGATAGCGGCCTACTTCTTGGGTCACGTCACGCTCGATGAGGCGGACGGTAACTGCGGGAGTAATCTCCACACTGCGAACTTCGCCGGAATCGGTGACCACGGTGGCGAGGTCCACTTCGAGAGTAGTACCGCCGCTTACGCGTGTTTTTCTCTCGACGCTCAGCAAACGACCGGCGATGACGCTCGTTCCGTTTCTAACTTCCAGGCGCGCGCCACGCAGGGCAGCATAAAATTTTGACAGGTCTGTTTTTTCTTCGAGAGGCAGGTGGAGCATTCCGAGGCGCTGGCTTAGCGGAGCTTCGGAATTGTAATTTACGCCGGCAATTCTGCCGCCGTTGAGATCTAGCACGGTAAGGGACTGCAACACGTCATTAAGTTGACTGCTGGTAAAATCAATCTGGACTGTTTGGTCACCGCGAACTTGGCCCATATGCTCGAAGTAGCCGACACCGGTCTTGTAAAGAATGACGCGACGTACCGGCAACTTGGCGCTCGGGGACTTCTCGGCGGATTCAGCTTGGGCAGCGGCCGATGGCGTGGCAGGCGATGCGGCCGAGGATTTTGCTGGACTTGGGTTGGATTGAGGACTAGCTGGCGCGGTGACGGAAAAAGTCGCAAGAATTAAGGTGCAAGCCCACACACAATGAGTTCGGTTCAACAATTCACGCCTCCTAAAATCGGCGGGCTGTATTCGTGCGAGCCCGAGTGCGAAAGCTGACCGATCACAAATTGCAGGATTAAATCAACCGCAGTCCGTAATCGCTCCGATACTTACAAGTTCGTTTAATTAGACACCTGATAGAGCGCAGAAGTTCTCGGATTAATTTTCTTTCATCCCAGAAGCTAAACATGGCGGGTTTACGTCAGTTTCTGATCTCGCCGCGAAAATCCTGGAAATGGCGGGTGGAGAATTTGCGAGACATTGTTTAGATACCGACGAGGTCCGTATGCAGCGGGAATAATTTAGACGGGGACGGTGATGCGGTCGCGGCCTTGGTTTTTTGAGTCGTAGAGGCATTTGTCGGCTACGCGGAATAATTCTTCGGCGGTGGAACCGTGCTCGGGGAATGCGGAGAGGCCTACCGAAAAGGTGATGGGATCCAGAACCGTGTTTCGGTGGGTTATGGATAGTTTTTTGATTTCAACGCGCAAGTCGTTACCGCGCTTCTCTGCGTCTTTTAATGAAGAGTCGGGCAATACCAGGGCAAATTCCTCGCCGCCGTATCGGCAAATTATGTCACCTCCACGGAAAAAGTCCGTTAGCGCTTTGGCGAAAACTTGCAAGACCAAGTCTCCCGCGTCGTGTCCGAAGGAGTCGTTGAAGCGTTTAAAGTGATCGATATCTATGAACATCACGGTGAAGGAACGATTTGCGCGGCGCGCTCGGAGCAATTCACGTTCGAGCGACTCTTGCATGAAGCGCCGATTATAAAGTCCGGTTAAAGGATCTCGAATCGACTGGTCTTTGAGAGCTTCACGCAGTCTCAGACTGGCGATGGATAGAGCGATTTGGCCGGCCGCGGAACTGGCGATCCGTTGAAGAACTACCTGGTTGTTTTCATTTGATAATTTCGATTCCGACGTGGCGGCAATCTGCAATTGTAAAACACCAATGGTTTCGCCTTGGGCTACCATCGGAACACACAGGCCATCATTAGCGCCGAGATAGTTCTTCAGGTGGTCACATACGAGTTCAGCCGAAGAACCCATGCTCCAATGTGGTTTGCCCCGGCGCAAGGCCCAGCAAGCATCGGGCGGAAATGTTGCCAAGGGGCTCGGGGCGGCGCCCCAGGCACCCGCAGATTCGAGGAGGTTGCGCGAAGACTTAAATACCGACAGAGATCCAGAACTCTCCGGAGAAAACAATTTCTTCCCAAACTGAGTAATGACCGAATAAGCCTCTTCGAGACTGCCGCAACACTGGAGCATGTCGCTCAGTTCTATGAGCAAGGTCATTTCGTTTGTGCGCGACTGCAATTCGGTTAGAGAGCGTTTTAGGATATTCGCTTGTTCTTCTTTTTCGTGTGCGGCTTTGATCGCGTCGGATATGTCATTGTAGAGCGCGTAGGCGCCGCGAACCCGACCGTCAATTACAAGAGGGACCGCGTGAACTTCAACATCTACTAGGGTTCCGTCATGTCGCGCGCGACGGGTGCTTCCTTCGACGGATTGCCCGGCGTAAACGCGAGGCGAGAGTTCAAGAAGATCGTCTGGCTGATTGCCGGAAATCAGCGACTCGAGTTTTTTGCCAATTACTGGACTTCGCTCATAGCCAAATAGCCGCCGGAAAGCAAGATTGCAAAGGTCCACTTTGCCGGCGTGGTCCAGCACGGCGATTCCGAATGGGCTATTTTCGATCAATGAATTTAGATAGATGGTTCTCTGCTGCAATTCTCTGCCGATGTGATCTCTTTCGCTGACCGAGGAGCCAACGATCAAACCGGTGGCGGAAACCACGAGCATCAGCAATCCGACCTTTGCCAACACGCTGGGCACAGCCGGATAAAAATGGAGGGCGGCGACGATTCCGAAGTCGAGAATCAAAATAGCCACGACGGCACGCCGAATACCGTTCCGCATCGCAACCCAAATGATCGGGACGAAAGAGAGGTAGAACAATTGAAGATGCGCCAAAGTTTGCCCGAACATGATCCAAAGAACGCCCAGTATTCCGGCGGCCTGCGCAAAGCCCTCGGCCAAATGGAACACGTTCACGTGAGCGGGATGGGGGGCCGTGAGGGACGAAGATTGTGGCGCGAGATTTTTCCGAATCCAAGGAAGAACGTGAATCAGCAGGAACGGAGCCAAAGCCAACAGTGCGACCATGTCACCTATGAACCAACCGGATGCGGCGCTCCAGTAATCAGACCGAGTGATCGTGCGGTCTAAGAGCAGGGAGGTAACGCCGAAAATGGTAGAGCCAATCGCCGCCAGTAGCACGACAGCGGTATAACGGACGACGTCCACACGGCGACTCAATCCCAGATTAATCTGCAGACGTCCCCTGAGAAGAATTGCGGCGACAGCATATACGCCAGTCTCGCCGACGGTGCCCGCGAGATTGCCCCATGAAATCAAGGGCTGTTGGTAAATCGCCATGCTAGCCAGAGAATTTGTGAAGAATACCAGGAACGCGTACCAGGGACTCACGCCGAGCATCAAAGCGAACATCAGACCCGTTGCGGGGTACCAGGTGGTGAAACCTAACTTTGATAAGAGCAGGATTTCAGGGCGGTTCAAGACTAGATAAAAAAGAACAAAAGAAACGGATAGTAAACCGTGACGAAGCCACGACGCTTTTCCGGTCGCCGGAAAGCGTCCTGACCTGCCCGGCAACGCGCTGGGATCGAGCATCTTAGAATCCAATCAACGGACTCGACGACGAATTAGAAAGTATGCGCCGCGCGTGAATCTTCATGTCAACCCCTGCGATTAACGTATTACCAAAGCTCGACCTGACACTGTTCAATTGAGCACAGGTTCGACAATGGAGAGCGAATGGTCTGTGCTTAGCGCCAGCCGGCCATGCTCCTGGAGTGAAACGACGGGCACGCACGGAGCGCAGCAGGGATGACTATGCAGGAAGGTCCGCGCATTGACGTTGGCGCTCCGGGAGACACGATCCCCGAAATATCTGCGTGGAAAAGCGAAATTTTACTCGGTAAAGCGGGCGCGCCTGGGCGTGCTTAAGTGGCAGACCGTAACTGATTTATTTACTGGCATCTGCAGCGACTGCGCAAAAGCGCTCTGGCAATTCGATTGCTCTTTGTGGGGAAACGGCGGATATCCGAGTTATCCGCAGAACATGAAATTGGACATTTTGGAGGAGAGCCATGAAGGTGACGTACGATATCTTCAGGAGACTTCCCAGTGGCCCGATGTGGGTGGAGACGGTGCAAGATCTTGAAAATGCCAAGAAGCGGCTGGAGAACTTAGCCGCGAGCCGACCCGGCGATTATTTTTTGTTCGATCCGTCCAGCTCGAAGATTATTTTCGGCGTCGTTGAACCTGCCAGAGTTTAATCCCTAGCTACTTTTTCCCTAACCACAACTTCGCGCCTCATCGCGGGCGAGATAAGTGCGAGTTCGTTCGAGCTTCGCGGAAGCCGATTTGGTGATGCTCGATCCGTTTACTGCTCGCGCACTACTGCTTGGGCCGCGGGTGACAAGCCTCAGGTCTGAAGACCTGAGCTACATTAACAGCGGGACCGCGCCTAGTGTGGCGCAGAGTAGCACACGAACTGTTCACTGCTAAGACCACGACGCTCGCCTGAAAGGCAGCCGCTACAAAAGCAAGAATCCACGCCGCGCGACTCTTTCACCGAAGTTAGGACACCGCAGAGGTTTGTATCTGCTGGTGCGGCGGCGGCGGAGCGGGTATCCTGCTGCGCAACGGAAATGGCTGAAGAAACCAAATCGAAGGCGCAGGCTTCAACGGGCGCTCCGAGCGCCCAGGCTGCCGGGGGCGCGCTGACGGAGTCAGAGGCTGTCGCGCGCGAATGCGGGTCTGGCGCAGAGGCTGTCGCGCGCGAGGCCGCGTCTGGGGCGGAGCCGATTTGCCTGGCTGATTTTGAGATTTTAGCGAAGGCGAAGATGCCGGCGACTAGTTGGGAATATGTGACTGCGGGCGCGGGCGACGAGATTACGGTGCGTTGGAACATAGAAGCTTACCAGCGGATTCGGCTGCGGCCTCGCGTGCTGGTGGACGTTTCGCAAGTGGATACGCGGGTGACGTTGCTGGGGCAGGAGCATGCGTTTCCGATTTTGCTCGCGCCCGTGGCGGCTCATAAGTTGATGCACGCGGAAGGAGAGTTAGCCACGGCTCGGGCTGCAGGCGCGACCGGCACAACCATGGTGCTGAGTTCTTTTTCGAGCACGAGCCTGGAAGATGTGGCGGCGGTGGCAAAGAGCCCGCTGTGGTTTCAGCTTTACGTGCAGACGGATCGTGGGTTCACTCGCGAGTTGGTACAAAGAGCGGAGGCTGGCGGATATCGCGCGCTTTGCTTGACGGTGGATACTCCGATAGCGGGCGCACGCAATCGGGAGAGCCGGGCTAACGTGAAACTGTTGCCGATGCCCCATCTGAAAGGCATCGCTGGGGTTGGAAGCGTTAGCGGTATTCCTACGGGCTCGCCCGATATTTTTAAGAATGTGTTCGATGCGGCCATGAGTTGGAAAGATGTGGAGTGGCTGCGCTCGTTTGCAAAAATACCTTTGATTCTGAAGGGCGTGTTGAATCCGGATGATGCGGACCGCGCGGCACAGTGCGGAGTGGATGGAATTATCGTTTCCAATCACGGCGGAAGGAACCTCGACACGCTGCCTGCAACGATTGACGCGCTGCCGCTGGTCGCGGATAAAGTTGCCGGGCGCTTGGCGGTGTTTGTGGATGGCGGGATTCGACGCGGGACGGACGTGCTGAAGGCGCTGGCGTTGGGAGCTAATGCGGTGTTCATTGGCCGGCCGTATCTTTATGGATTGGGCGCGGCGGGCGAGGCGGGAGTGAGCAAAGTGATTAGCATCCTGCAGCGCGAATTTCAGATGGCCATGATGCTGACGGGTCGGACGAGCGTTGCGAACATTGACCGATCGGTGATTTGGACTTAGGCGACAAGGATAGCGGTCGGAGCCGGGGAGGATTTTTCAGATGACCAAGAGAGTGATGTGGATTGCAGTGGCGATTTTGATTTTGGCGGCTGGCGCGATGGCGCAACAGGGGGCGCAAAATCATTTCGACGGAAAAACTTGGTGGGACTACATCAAGGTGCTGGCTGACGACAACATGGAAGGGCGCGATACCGGCAGCGACGGGTTGCGCAGGGCGGAAGCTTATGTGGTGGAGCAGCTGAAGAAAAATGGGCTGGAGCCGGCCGGGAGCGATGGATTTTATCAGCCGGTGAAATTCGAATCGCGGCAGATCGTGGAGAAAGATTCCAGCGCGGCGCTTGTGCGCGACGGCAAGGCGGAGACGTTGGCGCTGGGCGAAGACGTGTTGATGGGCACGAGGGGTGTGCCGGGGCTGGAAGTGAATGCGCCGATGGTTTTTGTCGGATACGGGCTGAAAATTCCGGAGCAGAACTACGACGACCTGGCCGGACTCGATCTGAAGAGCAAAGTAGTGGTGTACATCGCGGGGTCAACGGCGGAGACGCCGGCGGCGCTGTCGGCGCACTACCAGTCGATTGCGGAGCGATGGAAAGTGTACCGGGCGGCGGGAGTCGCGGGCATGATCAGCATTCCGAATCCGGCGTCGATGGATATTCCGTGGTCGCGCATAACGGCGAACCGCACGCATCCCAACATGGTGCTGGCGGATCCGAAATTCAACGACACCGAAGGGTTGAAGGTTTCGCTTACGGTGAATCCGGCCAGCGCGGAGAAGTTTTTTGCCGGCTCGGGACATACGTTTGCGGAAATCGCAGCTTTAGCCAAAGATCGTAAGACGCTTCCTAGATTTCCGCTGGCGGGATCAATTCAAGCGAAAGCCGCGATCGATACGAAGCCGCTCGAATCGGCCAACGTGATTGCGAAATTGCCGGGCAGCGATCCTGCGTTCAAAGATGAATACGTGGTGCTTTCGGCGCACATCGATCATCTGGGAATCGGAGCGCCGATCAACGGCGACAGCATTTACAACGGCGCGATGGACAATGCGTCGGGAGACGCGGTGCTTTTGGATGTGGCGGCTTCGTTGAAGAAATCGCCGGAGAAACTGCGAAGGTCGCTGCTGTTCGTTTTCGTTACCGGAGAAGAAAAAGGATTGCTGGGGTCGAGATATTTTGCGATGAACGCTACCGTGCCGGCGAAGTCGATGGTGGCGGACATTAACATTGACATGTTTTTGCCAATCTATCCGCTGAAAGTGCTGACGGTGTACGGGCTGCAAGAGTCGGACCTGGGCGAAATGGTGACGCAAGTGGCGCAGGCTCGCGGTGTACGCGTGCAGCCCGATCCTGAACCACTGCGCAACGCGTTTGTGCGCAGCGATCAGTACAGTTTTATTCGTGCGGGCGTTCCGGCGCTGGCGATGAAGGTGGGGTTCGATCCCGGTTCGCCGGAGCAGCAGAAATTCAAGGATTGGCTGACGAACCGCTATCACGCGCCGTCGGACGATTTGAACCAGCCGGTTGATCTGGCCGCAGCAGCGGGATATGAAGAAATTATGCGCGGGCTGATGATTGCGGTCGCCAACGATTCGCAGCGGCCGCAGTGGAAGCAGGACAGTTTTTTCCGTCGATATGCGCCGCCCGCGGGGAATTGAAAAAGCACGTCAATTGAAAAGGCACGTCAACGTCAAATTCCCCACCCTTCAGAAAACGAAGGATGGGGCACCCGAAAAATCAAAAGCCAACCCTATAAAACAGCTTCCGTAGCGCAGTACGTTGCGCGGGATTTTGTTTTTGCGTTTGTGAATGACCAAGGCAAGATGCCGGGCTGAAGCCCGGCGCTACGAAGGCTTGGCGCCGCGCCAGCGGTATTGTTTTTCTTGGGGCAGGCCTAGCTGGGCTAGGACGCGATAGGCGAATTGGGTGACGATGTCGTCGATGGATTTGGGAGCGTAGTAGAAGGCGGGCATGGCGGGCATGATGGTGGCGCCGGCGTCGTGGACGCGGAGCATGTTTTCGAGGTGGATGCGATTGAGGGGCGTTTCGCGGAGGCAGAGAACGAGGGGGCGGCGCTCTTTCAGGCAGACGTCGGCGGCGCGGGAAAGCAAATCGTTGGCGATGCCGGTGGCGATAGAGGCGAGCGCGCCGGCGGAACAAGGGATTACGACCATGGCGTCAACGGGAGCGCTGCCGGAGGCGATGGTGGCGCCGATGTCTTTGTTGGGCAAGTATTCGATTTTTTTTGCGGGCGTGCCGGTCAGGAGCGAGGCGAGTTTTTTAGCGTCGGTCGAGACAATATCCAGTTCGGTGGCGAGCAGGCGCAGACCCGCTTCCGTGACGACGAGGAAGACGCGTTCGACGCGAGGGTCCGCGTCGAGCAAGCGCAAGACGGTTTGCGCGTAGATCGCGCCGCTGGCTCCGGTGACGCCGACCGTGATGTGGGTGCCTCTGGTTTTCGCCATGGTTATAGCCGAATCATCGAGTCTAGGTGGGCGGTTTCTCCAAAGTCAAGGCGAGGACAAGGACATCCTGGGATCTCTGTTCAGCGCGGACGCCTTTTGTCAGTAGAATAAGGCCTTAGTCGCGTCACACACTGGTGAACTTTGATTGCCGAAGTACTTCCGGAATTTTATGACATTGAAGGTAGGAAGGTTTTCCGTCCCGACTCTCGGCGACACAGCGGGTTTCGCCCGACTTTTCCCGCAGGACGCTTTCTAAGCCAACCTCTGACACATTGGTGCCCGGAT
>Ga0209006_10003766_pt1 | contig 13785 bp, 12 predicted proteins | sample JacPin_JW_Ref_O2_FD_188567 | JGI IMG/M metagenome (GOLD analysis project Ga0209006, IMG submission 188567) | Forest soil microbial communities from Algoma, Ontario, Canada - Jack Pine, Ontario site 1_JW_Ref_O2 (SPAdes) (version 2) | ecosystem: Environmental > Terrestrial > Soil > Boreal... | reverse complement strand
AGGTTCGCATCGGCCGCTTCGGCCTCTTCGGTGAGAATGGGGATGTCGCGCGGATCATGTGAGTCCTGACTCATGGGATCATGCACCGGCGGCATCATCCAACTGATGGGTCTCTACCGCGAGCTTGAGTTCGCGGTAGACCTTGAATCGTTCGCGGCCCAGGCGGCGCCGTTCGTCGTCGGCGTCGATGATTTCGGCTACGCGCGCAAATCTGTCCAACCGTGCGGGCAGGCGCGTGCTCACGTTGACCAGCAGATCGGCGGACCCCACGGAGTCGAGATCCTGCGTTAGCTGGACGGCGGCCCCCGCGCCCCCCGCCGTCGCGGTCTGCGCTGCCGAGCCCGCATCTGCCGCAGTGGCCGCGACAGCCGGTCGGCCGCGATGAATGTCGTGAGGCACGAAGGAGCGTTCGGAGAAGGTCCATAGCAAGGCGTCGATCGCCTCGACTTCGGCAGGCGTGTCGCCGAGTAGCACGACCTTGAGGTCGCGCAGATAGGCCTTCTCGGTCAGCCGGCAGGCAAACGTCCACCGTTGCTTCGGCGTCGAGCTTTTCAGGATATAAAAATCGACTCGTTCGGTCATTTCGCGGCGGCGCGATGGACCAAGAAGTCGACCAGCAGCGGCACCGGGCGGCCGGTGCTGCCCTTCTGCGAACCGCCGAGCCATGCTGTGCCGGCCACGTCCAGATGCGCCCAATGCAGGTCCTTGGCGAACTTCCAAAGGAACGAAGCGGCGGTGCAGGCGCCGCCCTCGCGGCCGCCGACGTTCGCGATATCGGCGAAGTTGCTCTTCAATTGTTCGACGTATTCCTCGCCGATGGGCATCGGCCAGGCCCGATCGTCGGCACGGTTGCCGGCCGCCGCGAGTTGATCCGACAGCGCGGTGTCGTTGCTCATCAGGCCGCTGAAGTGATTGCCGAGGGCGACGATGCAGGCTCCCGTCAGGGTTGCGACATCGATGACCGCCGCCGGCTTGAAGCGGCGGCTGTAGGTGAGCGCGTCGCACAATACCAGGCGACCTTCGGCGTCCGTATTGAGAACTTCCACCGTTTGACCCGACATGGTGGTCACGATGTCGGCTGGTTTGACGGCGCCGCCGCTCGGCATGTTCTCCGCCGCCGCGATGATGACCACGAGGTTGATGGGCAATCGTAGTTCGGCAACGGCGCGCATCGCGCCCAAGACCGTGGCCGCGCCGCTCATGTCGAACTTCATTTCATCCATGGCCGGCGGGTCCTTGAGGGAGATCCCGCCGGAGTCGAAGGTGATGCCCTTGCCGACCAGGCAGATCGGTGCGACGCTCTGCTTCGTGCCTCTGTATTCGCACACGATCAGACGCGGCGGCTGGTCGGAGCCCTGAGCCACCGCAAGCAGCGCGCCCATCTTGAGGCCCTTGATTGCGGCCTCGTCATGAACTTTGGTCTTTATGCTGGGCCATTGCTTCGCGAGCTGGAGAGCCCGCTTGCCAAGATAGGCGGGCGTGCACACATTGGGGGGCAGGTTCGCAAGATCGCGGGCCAGCGTGATGCCGCTGGAGACGCTTACGCCGATTCGTAAGCCATCCTCGGCCGCTTTCGCCGCGCGTGTGTTCTCCACGGCAACGCTGATCGTCGCCAGCTTCGGCGGCTTCGGCTTGGGAGAGGTCTTCAAATCCGGAACCTTGTAGGCGTGGACCGAGAACACTTCCGCCACCATGCGGGCGCGATACGGCACGTCGAGATCGGTGACGTCTTCGAGCGTCAGATACACGACGGCGTGAACGGTGCCGGTTTTGCTCAAGGACACCGCCGCGGCCTGCAGCGCCTTGCGAAACTGCTTGCGGGCGAAGTTGGACTTCGCGCCGAGTCCGATCAACAGTACGCGGGCGGCCGCCGCACCGGCCGGCAGGGGCAGCAGCAAGGTGTCCCCCAGCTTGCCGGCAAAATCGCCGCTGTCGTGCAGATTGGCGATCATTCCGCCGGTCTGCGCGTCGATGAGACGCGCCCCGGCGCCTAGATCACCTTGCTCATAGATGCCGACGACGGCGCAGTCCGCGGCTTCGCGCGCCTTGACATCGACAATTGCCTTGAATTCCATATCAAAAACTCCCTATCTGCCACTGCAACGAATGTTCATACTAGGCAAATAGTTTACTAGATTATTGCGAAGGCTCTAAGCTCGACGCCCATGAAATGGACCGTTCAACGATACGTGCTGCGCGAGGTCGTGCAAACATGGCTTGCAGTTACGGGCGTTTTAGTGGCCATTCTGGTGTCGAACCAACTGTCCAGGGTCCTGGGCCAGGCCGCCGACAATCAATACGGCCGGCACGTGGTGTTCGACCTGATCGCCCTGGGGGCCGTCATGAATCTCTCCGTGATCGTTCCGGTGGGGCTGTTGCTCTCCGTGGTGCTCACGCTCGGCCGCCTGTACCACGACAGCGAGATGGCGGCGCTGCAGGCCTGCGGCTATGCTCCGGCGCGGCTGCTCGCGCCCTTATTCGCGTTCGCGACGGTGATCGCCGTGGGGCTGGCATGGCTGTCGTTCGTCCAGGTTCCGCGCGCCGACAGCGAGGTGCAATCGTTGCGGCGGTCGGCCATCAAGGAGGCGCAGTTTGGACAGCTCGACGCAGGCCGTTTTCGCTCATTCAGCGGGGGCGCCGCCGTTTTCTATGCCGAACGCGTCGATGCCGACGGGGTGCTGCACAACGTTTTCGTGCGGCACGAGTCGGGCGGCCGCATCGAACTGGCGCTGGCCGACACTGCCACCTATTCCAAGGCCGCTCAGAACGGCATGCACTTCGTGACGCTGTTCAACGGCCGCCGCTATGAGGGAACGCCGGGGAGCAGTGAATTTCGGGTCATCGAGTTCCGCGAACACGGCATTCCGATCTCGACACCCGCCGACGTGATCGGACCGGAGGATCCGGATACCAAGCCGACGCGCCAATTGTGGGGCACGGGCGCCGCGTCCGACATCGCGCAACTGCAATCGCGCGCGTCGAGCCCGTTGATGGCGTTGGTGCTGACGCTGGTCGCCGTGCCGTTGAGCCGTCTACGGCCGCGGCAGGGCCGGTATGCGCGCGTCGGGTTCGCCATCGTGGTGTATTTCGTGTACTCGAACCTGCTCTCGGCGGCCAAGGTCTGGGTGGAAAAAGGCGAACTGCCGCCGGCGATCGGGGTGTGGTGGGTGCACCTCGCGGTCCTGGGGTTGGGCCTGTATCTTGTCTTTCGAGAGTCGAGCAAGGCGTGAATACGCTCGACCGCTATTTGTATCGCACGGTGCTGGTGTACGCGGCCATGGCGCTCGCCGTGCTGATGACATTGGGCGCGCTCTTTGTCTTCATCAGCCAGCAGGGCGATATCGGAGTCGGCGACTACAGTACCGCCGACGCCTTTTTGTTCACGTTCCTGAATCTGCCCGAGCAGGCGTTCGAGTTGCTGCCGATCGGCGCGTTGATCGGCGCGTTGATGGGACTGGGAAATCTCGCCGCGGGAAGCGAACTCGTCGTGACGCGGGCCTCGGGCGTCTCCGTGTGGCGCATCGCGTGGCCGGTGGGCCTCGCGGGTCTCACCATGGCGATTGCCATGTACGCGATCGGCGAGTACGTGGCCCCGCCCATGGCGCAGCTTGCCAAGCGGGAGAAGACCACGAGCAAGCTCGCCGACATCAGCTTCGCCGGATCGAGCAGCGCGTGGGTGAAGGACGGCAACCTCATCCTGCGCGTGCAGACCGGGGAGGTCGAGCAAAAGTTCGGGGGCGTGTCGCTATTCGAACTGGATGGGTCCAACCGCTTGCTTTCCCTGAAACGCGCCGAGAGCATCTCGGTGGCGGAACCGGGCCGCTGGCGCCTGCACAATGTAGCGACCACGCGCTTCAAGGACGATCACATCGAGAGCGAAGTGGTTCCGGAAGTCATCATGACGTCGTCCGTCAACCCGGATTTTCTCGGCCTTGCGGCGACCGATCCGGACCTTCTGACGCTGCGCGGGCTGGCGTCCTACATCGATCATCTTCGCCGTAACAACCTGGAGACGGTCTCCTACGAGATCGGCTTCTGGTCGCGCATCGCCCGCCTGTTCGCCGTCATCGTGGTCACGCTGCTCGCGCTGCCCTTCGTGTTCGGACCATTGCGCACCACCGGCGCCGGCGCCCGGACCGTCATCGGAGTCCTGCTCGGCGTCGTTTTCTTTTTGATCACCGGCATGGTGGAGAAGGGCGGCCAGCTGTTCGGAATCAATCCGGCAATCGTCGGCTGGCTGCCGACCGCCGTGGTCGGCTTCTGCACCCTGATAGCCATCGCAAGAACCCGGTAGCGCGCGCGGCAGGTTCTCCCACGCAGGCTTATGAGCGCTCCAGCCGGACGATGCGCGTCCGGGACAATCGATCATGGATGGCCAAGTGGTCGGGATCGAGGTACAGCCACAGTACGCCGAGAGCGGCGGGCGGCCATGCGAGGAATCCACACAGGAAGCGCAGCAGCGCCGAGCCGGTGTTCAGCCGCGATCCCTGGTCGCTCAGCGCGCGCAGGCGCCACGCGCGCATTCCCAGGGTCTGGCCGCTGCGGATCCAGTTGAGGACGTAGTAGGCCGCGATCACGGCCAGCAATCCGGCGCGATACAGGTAGACCCACGCACCGTAGGTCTCCGGCAGAACGGCCCGGCGAGTGAAAATCAGTATCACGCCGGTGTAAGTCATCAACAACGCCGCCAGCAGGAACCCGTCGTAAATCAGCGCCGCGAATCTCCGGCCGAAGCCCGCGCTGGCGCCCTTGATGCCGGTGCTAACGCCCTTGATTTCCGCGCCGGCGCCGCTCGTCACGGCGTCGCGGCGTCCTCGTCATGGGGCGGTGCGGCGACTCCGGAGGGCTTGGATTTCGGTGGCGGGGCCGCGGGCGCAGCCTTGGATGCACCCTTGGGCGCGGGCGCGGTCTTTGGCGGCAGCGCCTCGAGGAGTTGCTCCAACGGCTTGAAGATCTCGTCGTACCGGTAACTCGCGATTTCGAAGGCGCGCCCCTGGGTCTTTGCAGTCAACTCGGCGTCTTTGTTCGAGGTGATCTGAATCCAGTGCTTGTCGGCGACGGCGGTGCCGAGGAGCGTGACGATCTTCCCGTCCGTGAGCGTGACGGTCACCTGGAACGGCGATGTGAAGTCGATGGTGCTCGATGCTGCGACATCCTCGGCGTTGAGGCCCGTGAGCATCGACGGCGACGGCGCCAGGGCGTGTCCATCTTTGGCCTTGCGGCCCGCCGGAACGCCGTCGAGGCTGAAGGTGTTATCCGCCGGATTGAGGCGATGCAGCGTGAACACTGCGCCCGCGGCCGGTTTGAATTCGATGCTTTGAATGAGCGCGACCGGCACATCGATCAAGCGCGCATCGATCCAGAACCTGGGCTCGGTTTCCACGGTGATCGACGGCTCCACGCTGTAGGCGCGATTCTCGCCCTGGCGCCGCACGAAGTTCCCGTTGCCCGTGGCCTTGCCCACGATCACCCCACTCTTGCCGCCGGCCGTCAGCACCGCAACCTCGGCGCCGGCTGCTCCGGCATCGACCGGGTCCTCGACACCGATCGCCGAGAACCGCGCCGGATCGGCGGTCTTCGCCTCCACGATCCGGGCATCGCGCAGCGACACGAGCAGCTGGCGCAGCTTCGACACATCCGCGGGGTAGTCGGCACGTTCCGCCACCGACCATTGCTGACCGGCCTTGTGCAGCGTCAGCGTGGGTGTCGCGCTGCCCTTGCGCACCGTCACGGCCGTGACCGCGTTCAGGTCGTCGGGCAGGGCAGGCAGCAGCGCGAGGCCCGGGGCCTCACGCGGCGCATTGCGCTGCGTACTCACGAAGAAGGCAGCCGCGATGGCCACAAGCGCCACCACCACCAGGAGCACGAGGCGCCGCGGGTTCATCGGGAACTCGATTCGGCCGGCGACAGCCGCGTCTGAGCCGAGCCGCGCGATTTGCGGCGGCGGCGCGCCGCCAGTACGAAGCCTCCGGCCACAGCGACGACGAGGGGTGCGGCCGCAATGTTGATCGCTTTCAGACGTGAATCGAGGCGTTCGATGTCGACGTTCAGGCCGTGCTGGGTCTCGCGCAATTCCTTGCGGACCCGCGCTTTCTCGGCGGTGAAGCGCTTCAATTCCTGTTCCTGTTCGGGTGAGAGCATGAGCGATGTCTGGTCGTTGCGCTTGGTCTGCAGTTCGGTCAGCTTGGTTTCGGTTTGTTGCAGCTCGGCCTGCAGTTCCAATGCCTTTGCGCGCAGCCTGTCGTCGGCAGTGCGCCGCAGCGCTTCCACCCGATCGAACGGCCGCGAAAAACTAGCCCGCCCGCGAATGCTGATGAGCGCGCTGCTGCCGCCCAGGTTGTCGAGGATGTTGGACACGAAGTCGCCGTTGTTCGCAAACGCCTGCGCAATCCTCTGCCCGAATAATTCGCGGGTCTGCACCCACATGTAATCCATCAACAAATCGGTGTCGGCGACGATCACGATGTTCGCCGGCGCGACCGACTTCGTCAGGTGCGCGATCGGCGGTCCGGCCGCCGCCTTCAGTTCCGGCGGCGCGCCCTGTGGGAACGCTGATTCCACGGGCCCGGTCACGCGCGCGGCTAGGGCGTAGCGTGTGCCGGTGGGTTTGAATCCATCGCGCAGCGCTGAAGGGTCGGACAAGGCATTGAAGCGTTCGGCGGGCAACGGCTCGGCGCTCGCGGAACTCAGCAGCAAGGGCTCGAACGTGGTCTTGGCTCCAGGCCGCGCCGCGAGGGAGCCGGCGGTGGCCACGTTGATCACTTCCAGCGCTGAGGTGAGCACGTCCTTCGGATCCATATTGGCATGATGCAGCCCGAGGATGCCGATGTGGCGCATGGGCGGCGCCTGCATGCTGGACCTCACCTCGAGCCCGAGTTCCAAATCGCCGATCACCTTGCCGGCGTCGTAGCTCACTCCCCAGGCCGAGAGCAGCGGTTCCAGATTGGACGAATGATTGGCCATCGCCCCGGCGAGGGGATTCGAAGGATCCTGCCCGCTGGTGTCCGCGCCGGCATTCGGATCGACGAACAGCAGCATTTTCCCGCCGTGCATGACGAACTGGTCGATGGCGTACAGCGTCTTCGTCGGAAGCTGCTTGGGATGGACCAGCATCAGCACGTCGATGTCCTTGTCGATGTGGTCGACATCGGACGTCACCGGCCGCACCGTGAAGAGCTGCTGGATTTGGGCCAGGATCGGCCAGGGATCGCTCATGCGGCCGCTCATCGGATCGAACTGACCCTGCATGCTCAAGGAACTCATGAGGCCGATCACGGGCTTCTTCGGCGTGCCCAATTCATGGATGAGTTTCGCCACGTCGTATTCGAGGAATTCCTCGCGTTCGGCTTGAAAACTCGGGATCGCCGAGCGGCCGTCCGTGGAGTTGGTCCCGGCCAGGCCGAAATACAGGGCATCGCCGCCGCCCGCTTGCAGTGACTGCAGACCGAATTCTCCGGCGCGATCTTCATCTTCCGAAAACGGTTGCGGGTCGACGACACGCAGGTGGACCTTGCCGCCGGAGCGGGCCGCGACTTCCTCCAGGAATTCGCGCACCCGCGTCGCATACGGCATGAGCAGCGGGGATTGCTTGGCGGCGGCGTCGCGCGAAAAATAGTAATACAGGTTGACCGGCTCCTTGAGTTCGGCGAGCACTTGCTGAGTGCCGGGCGTGAGGGTGTACAGCCTGTTCTGCGTGAGATCCAGGCGCACGCCGCGCAGCAGCCCATTCGACAGCATGACGACGCCCAGGAAGAGCACCGCCAGGGCTGCTAAGCCGCCCACTCCATAACCAGTTCTTTGCCAACGGTTCGTGTTCACCTATTCCGCCTTCTTCATGTCTAGGACCACGGCAGTGGCCGTCAGCCAGAAGGCGATCAGCGCTGCAAAATACACGAGATCCCGTAGATCGATGACACCTTTGGAGATGGCCTCGAAGTGAGTGAAAAAGCTCAACGAGGCAATGGCATCGACCACGGCTTGCGGCATCACTGCCCGCACGAAGTCGAGCACCAGCGGAAAGCCCGCGAGCAGGAAGACGAAACCCACCGACGCCGCGGTGATGAAGGCGATCACCTGGTTGCGCGTCGCCGCCGACATGCACATCCCGATGGACAGAAAGCCGCCCGACATGAGCAAGCTGCCCACGTAGGCGGCAACGATGGCGCCGTTGTCGGGCCGGCCCAGATAATTGATGGTTATCCAGACCGGAAAAGTCAGCAGCAGCGCAATACCCGCGAAGCACCACGCCGCCAAGAACTTTCCGGCGACGGCCTGCCAGAGGGTGACGGGAAGGGTCATCAGCAGTTCGATGCTGCCGCTATTGCGCTCCTCGGCCCAGAGGCGCATCGATATCGCCGGTATGAGAATGAGATACAACCAGGGATGCCAGCGGAAGAACGGCTGCAGATCGGCTTGCCCGCGCTCGAACAGTCCGCCGACCTGAAAGGTGAACACGGCGGCCAGCACCAGAAATATCACGATGAAAACGTAGGCCAACGGAGTCGCGAAATAGCTGCGCAATTCACGACGGAAGATCACCATAACCTTGTTCAAGCCGACGCTCCTTCGATGCCGACGGCGGACGCACCGGCACGGGCCCCGCCGCCGCCCGGCTGGGTCAACGCGCGGAACACTTCGTCGAGCCGCCCCGATTCGAGGTGCAGTTCGGGAACTTCCCAGTCGTATTTGGCAATGAGAGCGCTCACCGGAGGCAGGGCGTTGCCGCCCGGGCGAGGAACTGCCGTGAGCCGCAGATCGCGCTCGTTGGTCTCCACGGCCGTGACTTCCGCCAGGGTCGCGATCTCGCGGGCAGCGGCGATAAGATCTGCGGCCTTCTCGAACCGCAGGCTGACGGCGTGATGGTATCGCGAGCGCGCTTCGAGGGCGCTCGGGGTTTCGTCCGCAACGATGCGGCCGTTCGCGATGATGATGGCGCGGGTGCACACTTCGTGCACCTCTTCCAGGATGTGGGTGGAGACGATGACCAGTTTGTCCTTGCTGAGTTCGTTGATGAGGCGCCGAACTTCGTGCTTCTGGTTCGGATCGAGGCCGTCGGTGGGTTCGTCCAGGATCAGTACCTTCGGATCGTGGATGATGGCTTGGGCCAGTCCCACGCGCCGCCGAAAGCCCTTCGACAGCGTCTCGATGACTTGGTCGATGACCGGCGCCAGCCCCAAGCGTTCGATCACCACGTCGCGCCGCTGGCGCCGCTCTGCGCCGGCGAGGCCGCGGATGTCCGCCACGAAATCCAAAAATTCACCGACCGTCATTTCGCCGTAGCTGGGCGCGCCCTCGGGGAGATAGCCCATGCAGGATTTGGCGGCCACCGGCGCGCGCTCGATGTCGTAACCGCATACCGAGACTTCACCGGCGGAGGGCGCGATGAATCCGGCGATCATGCGCATGGTGGTCGACTTCCCGGCACCGTTGGCGCCCAGGAAGCCCAGCACCTCGCCCGGCGCCACGGAGAACGTCAGGTCGTCGACGGCAAGCTTGTCGCCGTATCGTTTGGATAGGTTTTTTGTCGTAATCATGGCCGCCTTTGAGCGAAGATCAACACGGGAGGTTCCCTAAAATTCGGGGTTTCTCAACTATTTTTTTGCCGACGGGCCCCCGATCTTCGATCAGCCGCGTCCGGCCCTTTTATCGATGACCGCCTTATTGTCTTTCAGTATACGTCGCACGTCGGTCACGTGCGGGCGGTCCGCCATTTTGGCGATGACCTCCGCCAATTCGTACCATTTTCGGCCCCATTGAACCAAGCGGACCGCATCGGCAATCACCTGCTCGCGCACGTCCGGCGAGGGTCCGCGCCGGTCGTCGGACGCCGGCTCGGACGACGACCGCAGTTCGGGAGGCTCCGGCGCCGGCTTCGCCGGCGGCGCCGATTTTACCGGAGTAGCCTTTGCTTTTCGCTCCGTTCGCGCGACCTGCGCAGTCCCGGACGGCGGCGGCTCACGCGGCGTACCCGCAATGAATTTCGGCATCTCCCGGGTGCCCGTCACCGCGGGGCCCGGGGCCTCGACCGTCGGCGCATTCTGGGTGTTGTGCCCCATCGCACGCTCGGTCGTCGGGTCGGCCAAGGGAATGAAGCGCTCGATGTGTTCCGAACCGACGAGATTCGCCAGAAAAATCATCAATTCCAGGGAATCGGCGAACTTCGCATCGCCCATCTTGATGCGTTCCTCGAGGGAATTCCGCAAGGTTATCGCTTTTTGCTTGGCAAGATCGACGATCCATCGGCTTGGACGCTGATGTTCCGGCCAGGGCTGGACTTGAGAATAGCTGTCATCGTCCAGTGAAGCATACTTGGCGTGCAGCTCAAGACTCGTGAGCCATTTTTCAAGTAGTTCCAGCAGGCGTTGATCGGCGGGTGTTGCCATGAGTACTGCTCCAGGCAGCACCCTAAACGAAGCGCCGCCCGATGGCTAGCGGTACCTTGGGTCCGGGGTCGCGCTAGACTGCCGCCTATGTGCGGCATAGTCGGCATCATCGGATCGCGTGCAAGCGTCGAAACAGTCAAGCTCATGGCGCAGCGGCTGCACCACCGGGGGCCCGACGGCGACGGGATCTGGAGCGCGCCGGGCACCGTCCTGGGTCACCGCAGGCTCGCCATTCAGGATTTGACCGAGGGCGGCCGCCAACCCATGGTGCGGGGGTCGCTGGTGCTCACCTATAACGGCGAGATCTATAATCACGAGCAATTACGCCGGCCCCTGCACGGACCGTGGCACTCCACCGGCGACACCGAAACGTTGCTGCGGCTCCTGGCCGACCACGGCAGCGGGGCGCTCGAAGATCTCGCAGGGATGTTCGCCTTTGCGCTGTGGGACGCGGCGTCGCGGCGCCTGCTGCTGGTGCGCGACCGGCTCGGCATCAAACCTCTGTACTACCAGATCCTGCCCGACGGCATCGCGTTCGCATCGGAACTCAAGGCACTCCTCGTGCTCGGCAAGCCCGAAATCGAGCGCGGCGCGGTACGCGATTTCCTGTTCCACGGCTACATTCCCGCGCCCAAGACCATCTATCAGGGAATCGCAAAACTGCCGGCCGGGCACACCCTCACCTGGGAAGACGGCCGCATTACCATTGAACGGTATTGGCGGCCGTCGGCGGCCATCGTCTCCAGAAGCAAGGACGACACGTTGCAGCGGCTGGACGAAGTACTACGGCTGGTCGTGCCGGCGCATACCTTGTCGGATGTGCCGGTGGGCGTGTTCCTGAGCGGGGGTATGGACTCGGCCCTGACCGCCTACTACCTCGATGCTCCCCGGACGTTCAGTTTGGGGTTCGAGGCGCGCGGCCGCTCCGAGCTCGACGCGGCGCGTGCCGCGGCTGCGCATTTGCATACCGTGCACACCGAAATGACGGCGCCCACGGCGAATTTCGAGGCCGCTCTCGATGCCATGCCGCAATTGTTCGACGAGCCCTTCGGCGACAGCGCGGCCTGGTCCAATTATTTGATCGCCGAGTTCGCGCGCCGCGAGGTCACCGTTGCGCTGAGCGGCGAGGGCGGCGACGAGATCTTCTGCGGATATCCGCGCTACTGGTCGAACGTCGGAGCGCGCTCGAATCTCTTGAATCGCACTCTCGCCGATACGCTGCCTCCGCTGTCGCGCTTCGCCTCGTCCATGCAGCGCCATTCTGCCGTGGGCCTGCCCGCATTCGCGCTCGCGTTGGGCGGTCTCGCCCCGGTCCAGATCGACGCATTGCTGGCCGACGACTGGCAGGAGCGCGGCTACGACTACCTGTGGTTCTACCGGCAATTCTGGAGTCCGGAGTTGCATCCGTTGACGCAATTGCGCTGGCTCGATTTGAACACCGATCTGGCCGAAGGCCTGTTGACAAAGGTGGACCGTACCAGCATGGCGCATTCGCTCGAGGTCAGACCGCCGTTGCTGGATCACCGCTTGGTCGAGTTCATGCTGAGCGTGCATCCGGCAATGCTCGTCGACCGCCGCAGGCGCCGCGGCAAGTTGCTGGTGCGACGGCTCATGGAGCCGCGGTTGCCGCCTGGACACTTGGAGCGCCCGAAGTCGGGCTTTGGCTTGCCCGTGCATCGCTGGCTGAGGCGCCACCCGCAGGTGCTGCACGATGCCGTCGCGCGCCTCATGGCGCGGGGCGTGTTGCGCCGTCCGGTCGGAACGGAGTTTCGCCGGGCTTGGTACCTCCTGGTGCTCGATCGTTGGTTCACCGCCTTTGGATGAACCGGCACCGCGGCTGCTATTCGTGCCGGTCTCCGGCGCATTCGGCATGGGCGAGTACGCGCGCTCGCTGGCCATCGCCCAGGGCGCGGCGGAGCGGTGGCCGCGCGCGTCCATCCAGTTCATCTTGAGCCGCGCGGCTCCCTATTCGGCGCAATCGCCGTTCCCCGCTGCGCTGCTGGCATCCTCGCCCACCTTCAATTCCGCCGCGGTCATCCAGATCATCAATGACTGGCGCCCCGACATGGTGATCTTCGACAATGCGGGGCGCACCGCGCAGCTGCGCGCGGCGCAGCGGATCGGCGCCCGCGTGATATACATCAGCGCCCGCCGCCGGCAGAGAAACAAAGCGTTCCGCGTGAGCTGGATGCGCCTCATCGACGAACACTGGATTGCGTACCCGGAGTTCATCGCGGGCGAGCTGCGGCTCATGGAGCGCCTCAAGCGATATCTGTTGGGCCGTCCCGCCGTTCGGTACTTGGATGTGATTCTCACGCGGACGCGCGAGTCGCCGGCCTTCCGACCGGGCATCGCGGCGGACTATGTTTTGATGGTGCCCGGCGGGGGCACCGGCCACCCTGGGGCTGACGATGCGGTCGAAGTATTTCTGCAGGCGGCGCGCGGGCTCGCGGCGCTCGGCGTCGATACGGTGTTGGTGGGCCGGGTCGGTACGCCGTCGGCTGTCACGGAAGCGGCGCCCGGCGGCTCCGGTGGCATCGGCGCCGGATCGAGGGCGCAGTTGCTGGGTTCGCTGCCGCAGGCGGAACTGGCCGAGTTGATGCGCGGCGCACGGCTGGTCATCGCGAACGGTGGCTCCACCCTGCTGCAGTCCATCGCGTGCGGCAGGGCCTGCGTGGGGGTCCCCATAGCAGGTGATCAGGCCGAACGCATCCATCGCTGCGTCGATGCCGGCGTTGCCGTCGCCGCGCCGCTCGCCGCGGATGCCATGGTGAAAATCGCGGCGGACCTTTGGCGCGACGGCACCCGCATCGAGGCGCTCGCCGGGCGCGCCGTTTCGCTTGGACTGGCCGACGGCGTCGATGTGGCGCTGCGCGCGATGACCGCGTTGCTGGCACAGCAGGATTGATCCCGTGCCGAACGTTCTTTTGTTGGGTTACGGGCTCGAGCAGCCCTCGTTTCGGCACCGAATGGCCAGCATCGTCGCGCCCTTGGAGAGCGCCGGCTTTCAAGTGCGTCCCGAGCGCTTCCCCGGCCGGCGCTATGGCCTGCGCACCTGGGAGCGGCGCGACCTCTTGCGGTGGGCCGACGTGGTGGTGCTGCATCAGATCAAATTGAGCACCATCGAGGCTCGCTTGGTCGCGGCCTTGAGCCGGCGCCGGGTGTTCGACGTCGACGACGCGATCTATGTGCGCAAGCCGCGGCGACTGGGCGATCCCGTCGACGAGTCGATCTGGCGCCGCCGGAAATTCGCTGCCACGTGCCGGTGGGTCGACGTGGTCGCCGCGGGCAACGACGTGCTGGCGGCCGTGGCGCGGCCCGCTGCTCGCGACATCGTCATTCTGCCCACCTCCATCGACACGGCGGTGTATCGGGCAACGACTGCCTCGGCCGCGGGTCCGCC
>Ga0209006_10003765_pt1 | contig 13787 bp, 12 predicted proteins | sample JacPin_JW_Ref_O2_FD_188567 | JGI IMG/M metagenome (GOLD analysis project Ga0209006, IMG submission 188567) | Forest soil microbial communities from Algoma, Ontario, Canada - Jack Pine, Ontario site 1_JW_Ref_O2 (SPAdes) (version 2) | ecosystem: Environmental > Terrestrial > Soil > Boreal... | reverse complement strand
CGTTAGCGATAGCATCGACAACTTTTTTGCTGACAATGACTGCACCGAGTGGGGCGTATCCGGAGGACAAGCCCTTGGCAGTAATGAGAATGTCGGGCGCAATTTTCCAATGTTCGACTGCAAAATTGCGGCCGGTGCGGCCCATGCCAGTCATGACTTCATCGGCGATCAAGAGCGCTCCGTGGCGGCGACAAATATCGGCGATGGCCTGTAAATATCCGGGAGGCGGGACGACGGCTCCCAAGGTTGCGCCGCTCATTGGTTCGATAACGAACGCCGCGACCTCTCCGTTGGCGGCTTGGATGGCGCGCTCCAGTTCGTCGGCGTATTGTTGGCCGCAGTTGTAACAACTGTCGGTGCAATCGAAGTCGCAGCGATAGCAATACGGCATTCCGATGTGCGCAAACTCGCGCACCATGGGCAGATACAACTCGCGCCGCTTTCGATTGCCGGAAACCGCGAGCGCACCGAGGGTTGATCCGTGATAACTCTGGTGGCGGCTCAGAGTCTGATGCCGGTTTTTTTCGCCGATCTCCACCTGATACTGGCGCGTCAATTTCAACGCGGTTTCGATCGACTCGGATCCGCCGGAGGTGAAATAGACTGCGCCACCGGCAAAATTCTCTCCGGCGAACTCGAGCAGTTCCATTGCGAATTCTTCTGCAACCTGGGTGGTGAACTGGCTGGTGTGGACGAACTCCAGTTGCCGGGCCTGCTCCGCCATGGCGTCGGCAATCTCGCGCACGCCATGGCCGATAAAATTTACCGCCGCCGATCCTGAAAAATCGAGGTAGCGATGGCCACCGGCGTCCCAGATGTAGACGCCTTCTCCCCGAACGGCCACGGGATAGGGCTTGCGGAAGGAACGACGCAACACGGGCGTACGAAGTTGTTGCTGGGTTAGAACGGGTTCGGCCACAGGCGGATTATAGCAACGACGTTGGTGTGCCATTGCACGGGTGAAACGGGGCTCGGAGCGCTTCGGACGGGCCAGAGGCCCGTCACCACACGGGCTTTGCCACCACGACTCTTGTCACCACACGTTACTCGTCACCACACAATCAATATGCGACATCGCGAGATGGGTTAATCTGCGAAGGATGCGTCTTTCCCGGTTTCTTCGTCCATCACATCAGCACAGTGCGCTTTCGGCGACGGTGTTGCTGATGGGCGCCATCACGCTCTCGCGCGTCATCGGATATATCCGCGAAGCTTATATTGCCTATGCGTTCGGTGCGGGGCAGCAGACCGATGCGTATGTAGCGGCGTTCACGCTGCCCGACTGGCTCAATTACATTGTGGCCGGGGGAACTGCGTCTATCACATTCATTTCCATCTATACGCGCTTCATGGCGGATAAGCGCGAGCAGGACGCTCAGAAAACTTTTTCCATCATCATCACGGTGATGACGACGGTGCTGATTGCCGGGACCATACTGGCGGAAATTTTCACGCCGCAATTTGCGGGATGGATGTTCCACGGCTTCACGCCCGAGCAGATGCAGCTGTGCGTGCACCTGACGCGCATTCTGTTGCCGGCACAGATTTTCTTTTATGTGGGCGGAGTGGTGTCGGCGGTTTTGTTGTCGCACCGTCTCTTCTTGCTGCCGGCATTTGGGCCGCTGATCTACAACGTCTGCATCATGGGCGGCGGGGTAATTGCCGGACGACGAATGGGCATTTCATCGCTCGCCTTGGGCGCTCTGGTCGGAAGCATTGCCGGGCCATTTCTGATCAACGCTATCGGCGCGGCGCAAATCGGCACCGGATATCGGGTGTCGTTCGATATCAAGAATCCGGCGTTCCGGGAGTGGGTGCGGCTCTCGATTCCGCTCATGCTGGGCGTTTCGCTGGTAACGGCGGATGATTGGATTCTCCGCTACTTTGCGTCGAGTGGCGTGGGCGACATCGCGCGGTTGAATTACGCCAAACGGCTGTTCGCGGTCCCGATTGCGATTCTGGGGCAGGCGGTGGGGCAGGCGTCGCTTCCGTTTTTCTCACGCTTGTTTGGTGAGAAAAAGTTTGAGGAATTCGCGGCCACCGTAAACGCATCGGTCTATCGCATAACGGCGGCTTCCCTGCTGTTTTCCGGATTGATGATGGCGATTGCGCTGCCGCTCATCGATCTGGTTTATCGGCGCGGGCATTTTACCTTCGCGGATTCCGAATCGACCGCCGTTTATTTTTTCTGGTTTTCGCTTTCGCTGGCTTTGTGGTCGAGCCAGGCGCTGTACGCGCGCGCGTTTTATGCGTCCGGCAATACGCTGACCCCGATGATCGCGACGACGCTGATCACGCTGGCTTCGCTGCCGATCTACTCATTACTTTTTCGGACGCTCTCGGTGACGGGACTGGCCATCGCCTCGGATGTGGGCATTGCCGCGAACGCCGTGGCCATCGCGCTGCTGCTGCATATTCGAGGTATGGTGCCGCTGGGCGGAATGAATTGGAAAGAATTGTCGAAAGCCGCCCTGATTGGCGTTGTTTCCGGCGGATTGAGTTATGAGGTAATGCGGAGCATCGCGATGAATGGCAGCCAGAGAAGTGATCTGCTCGCGCTGGCTCTGGGATCTTTGACGTGGGCGGCGGCGGTGGCGGCGGGATTGTGGTTGCTGCGGTCGGAATTGCCGGGAGATTTGCGCAGGAAAAGACCGGCTACTCTTCCGAACGTAGCTGAAGGCCAAGTGGCGGAGACACGAGCCGCCGGCACGGAGCCGTAAGATTTCACAAAACAAAAGGGCATCTCCGAAACGGAAATGCCCTTTTTGCTTTCAAACTTCTGTCAAACCGAAAAATCGACTTATGCCCGCGCTGCGATTGCCGGTTCGGGCGCCGCGCTGGCAACACTCTTGGTGACTTCTTCGGGCTTCGAGGTGGAGGCTCCCGCCGAACCTGCTTTGCGGATGTCGATGCCGCCCTTGAAGAAGGCTCCATCTTCGATGGAGATGCGTGCTGCCACGACATCGCCGGTCAAAGATCCATCGCTACGGATATCGACGCGATCGCTGGCGGTGAGGTTGCCGCGGACTTTGCCGAGGACGACGATTTCGCGCGCGCTGATGTTGGCGGCGACGACTCCGTTGCGGCCGATGGTGACGCGATTGCCGGAGAGATTGATCGATCCCTCAACCCGGCCATCAATATATAAGGACTCGGATCCCGTGACTTCGCCTTTAATCACCAGCGACTTGCCAATCGTGGCTTGGTCCGAAGTGGTGGTCGTAACCGGACGCGGCACCGCTGCTGGCTCGTTCATATTCGTACTCATAACAGGCGCCGTCGGCGTCGTAGATTGGGTGGGACGCTCGGGCTCATTTGGCCGGCCAGGTGTCGCAGGTTGGTTCGTGGGCTTCCACATTTTTGTCGAAATCCTTTCCTCATTTATTAATGGATTTTGAACTATTGCCGCACTTCAGATGCCAAATCGAATTGTACTCCTCAGTAAACTCCAAACGCTGTGGAAATCAAGCATTTCTTATTGATTTTCATAGTTCCCGGCGTGGTTCCCCCCGTGCGGCAGCGACATCGAGCATGGTTCGAGCGACCCTCGGAGGTCGGCGATGATGTAAGGGCTGCCCGGCTCAGGGTAATTCTTCTATCGCCACGCTCCATCACCATCCCTGATCGCGATACTATTATCCCGTCCCATAAAAGCCTGAAAAAGGAAGTCTGACTATGCCTGAAGCGACTTCGACCGCCAGCCACATTGCCAGCAACACCGCAACCGCTTACCTTCGCCCTCAGCCGGGAGAAAACGCTGTCTACTACGACCGCTACATTTCGTTGGTTGAGGGCAACGACATTCTGGGCGCGCTCGATGAGCAGCGCCGCCAAACGCTGTTGCTGCTCTGCGGACGCCCGGAGTCGGATGGCGATATCCGCTACGCGCCGGGCAAGTGGAGTTTGAAAGAAGTGATCGGGCATCTCAACGACACCGAACGCGTGATGAGCTATCGTGCGCTGCGCATTGCGCGCGCCGACCAGACACCGATGGAAGGGTTCGAGCAAGATGACTATGTTCGCAACGGTTCGTTCGGGGAACGTCCGCTGTCGGACCTGATTGAGGATTATATTGCGGTTCGCCGCGCGACTATTTCGCTGTTTCGCAATTTCGACGAAGAATCCTGGACTCGCCGCGGCACCGCTAACAAAAGTGAAGTCAGCGTGCGTGCCTTGGCTTACATCATTGCTGGGCACGAGCTGCATCATCGAAACATCATTGAGGAAAAGTATCTCAAATAGGTCTCAGGTCCAAAGTGTCAGGTCTTAGGAAATTCTGGACCCAAAAGCCTGACATCTAAGACCCAACACCTGCGACCTTCGCCTGATGTTGACCGACTCCGCCATCCTTCGCCACATTGCCCGCCAACCCAAACAGACGGCGAGCCACAAACAGCTGTTGCGTGAACTCGGAGCGAAAGCCTCCAACCGCCGCGAACTAACGGATCGACTCTACGCCCTGGTCAGCAAAGGCGAGTTGCTGCATGTTGAGGGCGAACGCTACGCGATTCCGCAAGCCGCCAAGGGACGCAATCTTCTGGTTGGCCGCCTGACCATGCATCGCGATGGATTTGGCTTTGTGATTCCCGAAGCTACTTCGGTCGATGCGAGTTTGAAAGCGCGGCTGAGTGGGGATGTCTTCATTCCTCCACATGCGACGGGATCATCCATGCACGGCGATCGCGTGCTGGTAGAAGTGGGCAATGTGCGAACGGATGGACGGGCCGAAGGCCGCATCATTCGTTCGATGTCGCGTGCCCACCCGACCGTGGTCGGCATCTTTCATTACGGAAAGCGCCACAATTACGTCAAGCCGATCGACGAAAAAGTGACGCAGGAAATCGTCATTCCACCAGGAATGGAGTTCCCCAAGGCGGCCCCGGCAGCAGTCGAGGGGGCACTCCCAGGCTCGCGACACCGTGTCATCGGCGGGCAAGCGGCGGTTCACACCGATTGGACCGATCTCGACGGTATCGTGGTCGACGTGGAAATCACCGACTGGCCCAGCGCCACGCAAAATCCGCGCGGACGGGTGATTGAAATTCTGGGCGAAGAAAACGATTTCGGTGTCGACGTCGAGATCATGATCCGCAAGTTTCATATTCCGCATCGCTTTCCGTCGGAGGTGATCGAGGAAGCGCAGTCGATCGAGAACATCATTCCAGCTCCTGAACTTCGGCGGCGCCGCGACTATCGCGATCTCGCGATCGTCACCATCGACGGAGAAACCGCTCGCGATTTCGACGACGCCGTACACGTCCGCCAACTGGCCAACGGAAACTATGAACTACAAGTCCACATTGCGGATGTGGCGCAGTACGTCACTCCGAATTCGCCGCTAGATCAGGAGGCGCGCCTGCGAGGGACGAGCGTTTATTTTCCCGATCGCGCCGTCCCCATGCTGCCGCTCGAACTCTCGACTGACATTTGCAGCCTGCGGCCGCAGGTCGATCGGCTGGTGCTCTCGTGCACCATGGAGATCGATCATCAAGGCGAAATCGTCGGCTACGAAGTAAATGAAGGTGTGATTCGCAGCGCAGCTAGAATGACGTACACCGCCGTAAACGCCGTCATTGAAGGAGACGAGTCCGCGCGTCGTGAATATACCCCCCACGTTGAACACTTCGAGCGCATGCGCGATCTGGCGACCATTCTGAATCGCAAACGCAAGCGGCGCGGATCGATCGACTTCGATCTGCCGGAAGCGGTGATCGAGTTCGACGAATTCGGAATGATGAAGAGCATCACGCGATCGGAGCGCAACATCGCTCACCGTCTGATCGAAGAATTCATGCTCTCGGCCAACGAATGCGTGGCCCACTATCTGGAAAATAAACGTATCGCTTCGCTCTATCGCATCCACGAAAAGCCGGACGCCAAGCGCGTCTACGACTTCGAAGTGATCGCTGCCACTTTCGGATATTCGCTGGGAGTCGGCAGCCTGCCGATTCAGCGGGTGCAGTTAAAGGCCGACCGCCGGGACGCGCGCGGCACGGGCAAGCGGGTGCGTGAGATCGAAGTGCCGAAGGAAGTCCACATCACTCCACGGATGTATCAAAAACTTACGGAGAAAATTGCCGGCAAGCCGGAAGAAAGAATTCTGAGTTTTCTGATGCTGCGCTCGCTGAAACAAGCCCGTTACTCCGAAGAAAATCGCGGACACTTCGCGCTGGCAGCGACCAGTTACACGCACTTCACGTCGCCGATACGGCGTTATCCCGACCTGATCGTGCACCGGATCCTAAAAGACGTCCTGCGAGAGTCACCTGAGAAGATCGATGGAGCAGTGCCGGTCGGGACATCCGCAAACCATGGTCACTCTGAGCGAAGCGAAGGACCCGATGCTCGCGCGGCCAAAGGGGAGCAAAAAGCTCCGTCCCCCTGGTCGAAACGCCGCGACCGCGACACCCACCAACAATCGATCGAGCCTCTCGGCGGCCCAATCCCTGTTGAAGAACTGCACACCATCGCCGACGAATCCAGCCAATCGGAACGCCGCGCCGACGAAGCAGAGCGCGGCCTGATGGAATGGAAAAAAATGAAATTCATGGAGCGCCACATCGGAGAAGACTTCGACGGCCTCATTATCAGCGTAACCAAATTTGGATTCTTCGTGGAACTGACTGATCTTTTCGTCGAGGGCCTCGTCCCGCTGAATACCCTGAGCGACGATCATTACACGTTTCACGAAGACACGCGGCAGATCATCGGCCAGCGTTCGCGCAAGACCTATAGTCTGGGAGACCGCATCCGCGTGCTGGTGGACCGGATCGATCCGGTGGAGAAGAAGATACAATTTGCCGTGTTCGAGGAAGAGCCGAAACCTTTACAGCGAGGGAGACGGCATTGAATCCGGACTTGAGGCGCAGCAAGCGTCGTCGCACAAAAGTCGCTTTTACACTCGTGGGGCTCATGGTGCTTTTTCTGCCGACGCAGATGCGCGCGGATGACAATGAAATCGAAAGCCATCTCAAGTCTATCTACGTCGACAACATTCTGACTCTCCGTCACTTTTATACGGCGAAGCATCTGAAGTTTCGCGCCGATGGTACGCTTGTGGGCGACGCCGCCATCGGTCCCTGGACCCTGGCCAGCCAATTCCGTGTAAAAGAAATCCGGCTCAATGGATCGTCGATTAAGGTCAAAGGGCGGCGCATTCAGTGGATTTTTGATGGACAGGGAAAATCGCACGATCAACTGATGCGAGACGAGGATTGTTCCGGGAAATGCGACGCTGAGAAGAAGGCTCTAGGCGATGCAGCCATCGAAATCGCAATCAGCTTGCCGAGCGACAAGCCAACTGAGGAAGAAACGATGGCGGCCATGAACGCGGTTTTTCTACCGTCCGGAGAATCGATGGTCGACATCGTTCCACCTTTTTGGCAAGCTTATTTCGCGAAGCGCGAAGGCAAGGTTCTGCCCTCAGCGGCGCCGAAGGAAACCGTTTACGTCGTCAAGACAGGCGAAATCACGCCACCGCGGCTGACGTTCAACCCCGACCCGGATTACGCAGTCGAGGCGCGCAGAGTCAACTATCAGGGGTCCGTACTTATAGCTTTGGTCGTCGATTCCACCGGAAAGCCTCAGGACCTGCAAATCGAGAAACCGCTTGGAATGGGATTGGAGGAAAAAGCGGTTGCGTCAGTAAAGATCTGGAAATTCGAGCCTGCGCTAAAAGATGGCAAGCCTGTCCCCGTACGGATTCATATTCAGGTGATCTTTCATCTTTATTAGTCTCTTTTCGCGGATGTAAATACAAACCTGTATAGAATGAAAGTACGGAGCGACTCAAATGCCAACTCCAGCAGATCCAAAGCCCGAACAAAATTCGACCCAGGCCGCAGAGCACGTCGCCGGCGCTCATGAACTTTTGAAGCAACTGCAAGCGAAGCTCGGAACTCATCCTGAACTCGGCGAGGCCATCACCAAACTCGAAATGGCGCTGAATACTCTGGCCATCGAAACGGGCGGGCTGCTGTAGTTGTGAGTGCCGTGAGCCTTTCGATCGAGGATCTGGGGTTTGCTGTTCTTCCCGGAGTGTTCTCCTCGAGCGAAATGCAGCAACTGGTTGACGACCTCGAACATTCTGCCCTAAGAAGAAGTAAGGCTGGCGTTCGACACGCCCTGAAACATCCCGCCGTAGCTGCTCTCGCTGAAGAGCCGCGATTACTCAGCATTGCTCGGGAGATTCTCGGAGAGAAGGTTCGCCCATTCCGGGCAACCCTCTTCGACAAATCTCCCCAAGCGAATTGGCTCGTCGTGTGGCATCAAGACACAGCTTTACCGTTGCGCGAGCGGCGGGACATTCCGGGTTGGGGCCCGTGGTCTGTGAAGGACGGCGTGGCATACGCGCACGCCCCGGCGAATGTACTTGGGGGTGTGCTAGCGCTTCGCATTCACCTCGACGACTCCACCACGCAGAACGGGCCGCTAAGAGTTTTGCCGGCAACACATAAACAGGGAGTCGTGAGCGACGATGCGATCGAGAAGATTTCGGCTCGCATATCTCCCGTCGATTGCACGGTCGCACAAGGTGGGGTGTTAGTGATGAAACCGCTGCTGATTCACGCTTCTTCCAAGTCTCAGCTCGAAATGCCGAGGCGGGTTTTACACATCGAATATGCGGAACCCTCAATAGCCGGCGAAAATCTCGAACTCGCTGTTGCCTGATGGGCAGTTCAAGACGAGTACTTAACAAACCCGGTATCCATCGCAGTAAATAAATTATTCAGCGCTTCCATCAGCGTGGGATGCGCGAAAATGCCGTCGCGCAATGCGGTGTAGGGGAGTTTCCCCATCATCGCAATCTGAATCGCGGACATAATTTCCCCGCCTTCTATCCCAAGAATCGCCGACCCTAGAATCTCGTCCGTGTCACCGTCGACGATCACTTTCATGAAGCCGCGCGTCTCATCCATTTCAAGCGCCCGCGCCACCGAGGTCATCGGCAACTTGGCCACGCGAATGTTCTTTTTCTCAGCCCGCGCTTCCGTCTCGGTCATGCCGACACGCCCCAGTTGCGGATCGATAAACAGCGTGTTCGGCACCATGCGGCCTTTGATCGAGACGTTTTTCTTTTCCAGCAAATTCGCGCGGATGATTCGAAAATCGTCGTAAGAAATGTGGGTGAACGCCGGGCCACCCTTAATGTCGCCGAGTGCATAGACTCCGCTGACCGAGGTTTCGAGTTTGTCGTTCACCTTGATGAAGCCGTGATCGCTGGTTTGAATTCCGGCGGCCTCGAGATTCAAGGTGTCGGAATTCGGCATTCGTCCGGTCGCCACAAGGAGATGTGATCCGGTCAGGGTCGTCATGTTACCCATATGTTCGACATCCATCTGGATAGTCGCACCTGCCTTGCGCACGCGAGTTCCACGCGCACTTAGCAAAATTTCAATGCCGTCCTGCCGGAGTATCGATGTGATTTCAGCGGCAACGTCGGGATCCTCGCGCACGAGCAACTGCCAGGCAGATTGAATAATGGTGACGCGACTACCGAAGCGGCGGAAGAGTTGTCCAAACTCAAGACCGATGTAGCCGCCGCCAAGAACCAGAAGATGCTCGGGCACCGCGCCAAGCTCCATGAGCGATACGTTGTCGAGAAACGGAACGTCGCCGAGGCCCTCGAGTTTGGGATGCGCGGTACGAGTGCCAGCATTAATAAAGACAAGCTTGGCCGAAAGAAGCCGCGTCTCGCCGCTCTTGAGCCGGACTTCAACGGTCGTCTTCTGCGCAACCGGGGCGGTAAAGCGGGCTTCGCCAAAAATCAGTTCGAGGTTGGGAGTCTTTTCGAGGCGCGATTGGCCTCCATCGCGGAATTTGTTCACGATATTGCGTTTGCGCTCACGGACTTTGGCAAGATCGATGTGGATGGGGCCGGTGTCGACTCCGTAGTCCGATCCGCGCCGCGCCAGGTAAGCGACACGGCCGCTGGCGATCATGGTTTTCGTCGGACTGCATCCCTCGTTCACGCAAGTCCCGCCGACGTGTTCGCGCTCGATGATGGCGGTGTGCATTCCGGCTCCTGCCAGCGCGATGGCAAGCGGATTCCCGGCTTGTCCGGAGCCGATGATGATCGCGTCGTATTGCTGCGGAGTGGTCATAGGCGCAGTCGATTATTCAGAACTCGTTACCTAATATCTCGTCACAATCTCGTTACTATAAGGAGGCCCAGCCCAACCGCGATCAGATCTTCGGGAATGGCAATCACAATATCCGGGACGCGAAGAGCGCGAACTAATCCAGTGCGCGCATAATAACCGCCGAACGCGCCGGCCATGGCGCCGACTACGGCGATTACTGCTAGCCACGGCGATAAACCGCCGGCGATGGCGAGACATCCGCCGCTCAGCAAACTGGTTACGGCGCGAGGAATCAATCCGCGAGCCCCGGTTCGCGGAGGCGTCGATGGAAGTTGATCGATGAAATATTCGGCCAACGCTCCCAGGGTGAAGAAGCCGACGGCCCAGATGGAGCCCATGAAGGCTAGAGGAGTTCCAGAAAGATGTATCCACGCCAGATGCGCCGCCCACGCCACAACCGCTGGAGCGGTCATGGTACGCAGTCCGGCCACGAATCCGATACCCAACACCAGCAACACTACGAATCCTAAACTCATGACGGATCCTTTCTCGCTCATTCGGACGGGCGGGACACGTCCGGCGCCCGGCGCTCACGCTCTTGCGAGTAACGATACACGAGCTACCTGCTAAAATTCTCCAGTCTTTGGTCTGAGTTTTCAGTCTTTGGTCTTTGGTCCCTATTCTTGGCGCCTGCCTAGGAAGTCTGTTGCAATGACCACTTCAAATTTCAGCAATCACAGCCCGACCGTACGCACCCGTGTCGTGCGCGAACCGCAGCGAGCTGTCTATGATCGCCAAGCCGTCAACCAGATCCTTGACGAGGCATTTCTCTGCCACGTGGGTTTCGTTGCCGATGCGCAGCCTTTCGTTATTCCCACTTCTTACGGACGCGACGGCGACACGCTCTACATCCATGGTTCGGCGGCCAGCCGCATGCTGCGCAATCTGGATCAAGGCGTCCCGGTGTGCATCACGGTCACGTTGTTAGATGGATTAGTACTGGCGCGTTCCGTCTTCAATCATTCGATGAATTATCGCTCGGTGGTTATTTTAGGAGTGGCCACGCAGGTGGATGATCCGGCTGAGAAACTGGCCGCACTGCGCGCGTTGAGCGAACACATCATTCCCGGGCGCTGGGACGATTCACGCCGGCCGAACGAAAAAGAGTTGAAGGCGACGTCGGTCTTGCGGCTTCCAATCACGGAGTTTTCAGCGAAGGTTCGAGTCGGGCCTGCGGTCGATGACGAAGAGGATTATTCCTTTCTGACGTGGGCGGGAGTCATTCCGCTAGATGTAACGGTGGGCACCCCGATCCGCGATGAACGATGCCAGCAGGAACTGCCCGCTTACTTGGAGAATTATTCGCGGAAACGAAAAGAGTGACCAGTCACTGAGTCAGCGTCATCAGCATCACGGGATCAGCAGCAACTTCCCTGTCGTCTTTCTTCCTTCCAATTCGCGGTGCGCCTGCTGTGCCTCGGCCAGATGATAGATATGTTCGATGCGCAACTTGAGTTTGCCCTCGCGAAGCATGGTGAACACGGCTCCGGCGCGCTGGCGCAACTCTTCGGTGGTGGCGATGTAATTTCCCAGCGAAGGACGGGTCAGGTATAGCGATCCCTTCTGTGTCAGCAATAGAGGATCTATTGGGGCTACCGCTCCGCTTGATCCGCCGAAGAGCACCATCATGCCGCGGGGATGCAGTAGGTTCAGTCCCTTTTCAAAGGTGGTCTTGCCTACCGAGTCGTAGACTACGTCGATGCCCTTGCCGCCGGTGAGGCGCTTCGTCTCCTCCTCAAAATCGACCTGCGTATAAAGGATGACGTCGTCGGCCCCCGCCGCGCGTGCCAGCGCAGCTTTTTCTTCGGTCGACACGGTCGCGATCACGCGCGCTCCAACGTTGTGCGCCATCTGCACCAGCAGCAATCCGACACCGCCGGCGGCAGCGTGAATCAGCGCCGTTTCGCCCTTCTTCAACGGATGCGTCGAATAGGTCAAATACTCCGCGGTGATGCCCTGCAACATGACGGCGGCGGCATCGCGCTCGCTCACGCCCGAGGGAATCTTCACCAGGCGAGCTGCGGGTACTGCGGCATATTCCGCATAGCTGCCAAGCACCGACGTGTAGGCGACCGGATCTCCGACGGCAAATTCGCGTACGTCGGATCCAACTGCGATAACGGTACCCGCGGCTTCCTGCCCGAGCACCAACGGCAGCGGAGCTTTGTAACGGCCCTCGCGGTTGTAAACATCAATAAAATTGACGCCCGCGGCTTTGACCTTTACGACGGCTTCGTTCGACTTCGGCTGCGGAACAGGCAGGTCCACCAACTCCATGACTTCCGGTCCGCCGGTTTGTTTGATCTGGATGGCTTTCATAATTTCTTTCGATGAATCGGCGGGGCCGAAAGACTCTTGCCGTGAGATGCGAACCGGGCTTACTTCTTCTTAGCGTTTCTTCTTAGCCGTGCGTTTTTTGGCCGCTGATTGAATACGTGATGCCACGTTGGTCGCCACCGCGGCGCGAATGAGTTGCTTGAAAGCGGCTTCGTTAATCTTGTCGCCTTCGCGGAAATCGATGGCACGCCGCAGGTTGCCTTCGAGGCTGGAATTGAAAAGCTTCTTAGGGTCGGGGACAAAGGCTCCGCGAAAGAAAGTGAGCTTTACGACCTGCTTGTGCGATTCTCCGGTGCAGATGCCGCCTTCATGCGACCACACGGGGGTTCCCGGATTGGATGGCTTTACCCATTTCCACTCCTCGACAACGTCGGGGTCGGCATCATGGATGAGGCGACGGACGTTAGCCAGGGTCTCTCCGCGCCAGTCTCCCAACTGTTGAATCCGGTCAGTGATCTTTGCTGCGGCGATCTTGGCTGCGGCGGTTTCGCTATCCGGATGAATCGTCGGTTTCATGTTCCCTCCCATGCTTGATCTTGTTTTCGTCTCTAACCGGCTGCCATACCGATGGTATCAGGGTGAATTTGTCGGGTGAAAGTCTGCCATGGCTTCGGCCTGCTGACCTCCGTACCCAAGATTTGGAGCTTTTGCTGGTTCTGCCCAGGTGAGCATGGCACGATATGCATAAGCAAATGAAGAAACAGACGATCCTCGCGCTTGGGCTGCTCTTGTCGATTCCGGTGATCTTTCGACTGGGGGGATGGCTGTTTAGCCGGATCAATCCGGAGAGTGCGGCGGGGCATCCGAATTATGCGCATAACTATTATTGGCTCAGCCAGCTGCAGCACCTAACCTTCTGGACCATGCTCGCGACTGTGGGAGTCTTGTGGCTGCTGGTTTGCTTTCTGGTGATTCGATCGAAGCAGCGATCGTTGTCGTGGCTGTTTCTCGCGGCGTTCGGGCCGTTTGGGTTTGCCGTTTTGGCGATGCTGCGCGACCGAGCTCCTGCGCAAACGGATTGGCACGAACGGTTTGTGCGCAACCTGAACGCGCCTTTGCGCGTTGGCTATTGGGCGTGCGTAGTTGTGATCATCTGGATGCTGGCCGAGCGGGGCATGGTTTTCAAGCGCGACCTGATGATCCAGCGTCAGGCGGCGGCTACGGGGATGTCGGTGGCGCAAATCATCGATCAGCAGAACGCGTCGTCGGGGATGTGGGCATTCGCCGAGGGCACCGAAGTGATGTACGGGGTGGTGCTGCTTTATCTGATTTGGCCTGGCGTATTTAATGGCGTCGCTCGGGTCGCGG
>Ga0209006_10003764_pt1 | contig 13789 bp, 15 predicted proteins | sample JacPin_JW_Ref_O2_FD_188567 | JGI IMG/M metagenome (GOLD analysis project Ga0209006, IMG submission 188567) | Forest soil microbial communities from Algoma, Ontario, Canada - Jack Pine, Ontario site 1_JW_Ref_O2 (SPAdes) (version 2) | ecosystem: Environmental > Terrestrial > Soil > Boreal... | reverse complement strand
GATTGGACGAGAACATCAGAATGCGGTCGCACATCAACACCGCCTCCTCGATGTTGTGCGTCACCATCAGCACCGACTTGATCGGCAGCCGGCCTTCGATCCAGAGATCGACCAGGTCGGTGCGCAGCGTCTCGGCGGTCAGCACGTCGAGCGCCGAGAACGGCTCGTCCATCAACAGCAGGTCCGGATGCACCACCAGCGCGCGGGCAAATCCGACGCGCTGGCGCATGCCGCCCGACAATTCCTTCGGATAGGCGGATTCGAAACCGTCGAGCCCGATCAGGTCGATCGCGGCCAGCGCCCGCTTGCGGCGCTCGGCGGCATCGATCCCGAGCGCCTCCAGTCCCAGTTCGACGTTCTGCAGAACGGTCAGCCAGGGGAACAGCGCGAACGACTGAAACACCATGGAGACGCCGTTCGGCGGACCGACGATGATTTCGCCGCGGCACCTGGCGTCGCCCGAGGACGGCGAGATCAATCCTGCAATGATGCGCAGCAACGTCGACTTGCCGGAGCCGGAGCGGCCGAGCAGGCCGACGATTTCGCCCGAGCGTATCGTCAGGTCGACCTTCTCGAGCACCAGCAGGTCTTCGCCGCTGCCTTTTTGAAACGAACGGCAGACGCCGCGGATGTCGAGCAGGTTGGTCTGTTGGGCAAGGTCGAGCATGGGTTTCCCTCCGGGATCAGCCGAGGCGGAGACGGCGCTCGCCGAAGGCATAGAGCGGCCTCCAGAGCACCCGGTTGAACAGCGTCACCAGAATACACATCACGGCGATGCCGAGCACGACGCGCGGGAAGTCGCCGGCTTCGGTCGCGGTTGCTATATAGGCGCCGAGGCCGGTTGCCGTTAGATGGCTGTCGCCCCAGCTCGCCACTTCGGCGACGATCGAGGCGTTCCACGATCCGCCCGACGCGGTGATGGCGCCGGTGATGTAATAGGGGAAAATGCCGGGCAGGATGACCTTGATCCACCACCGCCATCCCCTGAGATGAAAGCTGCCGGCGGCCTCGCGCAGGTCGCCCGGGAACGCGCTGGCGCCGGCGATGACGTTGAAAAGGATGTACCACTGGGTCCCCAGGATCATCAGCGGGCTGAGCCAGATGTTCGGGTTCAGGCTGTAGCGCACGATGATCACCACGAACACGGGGAAGGCGAGGTTGGCGGGAAAGGCGGCGAGAAACTGCGCCAGCGGCTGAACCCGCTCGGCGAGCTTCGGCCGAAGCCCGATCCAGACCCCGACGGGCACCCAGATCAGGGTTGCCAGCGCGATCAGCACGATGACGCGCAACAACGTGACCAGGCCATGTCCGGCGGCGGTCAGGACGTCGGAGGGGCTCAACGTCGCCGAGAGATATTGATAGGCCCTCCAGCCGGCATAGAAGGTCGCCAGGACGACCGTTGCAAGCCAGACCGCATCGACCGTGCGCGACGGCGGGCCGCCTTTCGCCGCTACCTTCAGCCTGCCCGGCAACGCGATATGGAAGTTTGAAAACGCCTTGTTCAGCTCTGCAAACGGATAGGTCAGCGCGCGCAGCGCGCGGGTTCGCCGGAACAGGTCGAGCATCCAGGACGTCGGCGCGGTGGCTGACGCGGTCTGCTCGAAGCGGAATTTGTCGGCCCATGCCACCACCGGGCGAAACAGCAATTGGTCGTAGGCGATGATGACCAGCAGCATGGTCAGGATGGCGTAGCCGATCGCGGGCAGATTCTGCTTTTCGATGGCGAGCGCGACATAGGAGCCGATGCCGGGCAGCGTGACCGTGGTCTTGCCGACGGTGATCGACTCCGACGCGACCACGAAGAACCAGCCGCCGGACATCGACATCATGGTGTTCCAGATCAGGCCCGGCATGGCGAACGGCACATCCAGCCGCCAGAAGCGCTGCCAGCCGCTCAGATGAAAGCTTTGCGAGGCCTCTTCCAGATCCTTCGGCACGTTGCGGATCGACTGATACATGCTGAAGGTCATGTTCCAGGCCTGGCTGGTGAAGATCGCGAACACGGAGGCAAGCTCGGCGCCGAACACCTGGCCGGGGAACAGATTCAGGAAAAACACCACGGTGAAGGTCAGGAAGCCCAGGATCGGCACCGACTGCAGGATGTCGAGCAGCGGGATCAGCACCATCTCGGCGCGCCGGCTCTTGGCGGCGAGCGCCGCATAGCTGAAAGTGAAGATGATCGAGCAGACGATCGCCAGCAGCATGCGCATGGTCGTCCGCAGCGCATAGGCCGGGAGATTGGCCGGATCGAGCGAAACCGGCGTCACGTCGAGCGCCGACAAGGGAAGAGTGGTCTGCTCTCCGCCATAGACGATCAGCACCATGGCGCCGATCACGAGGATCAGCGCCACCGCGTCCCAGATATTGGGCCGCAGCGCCTGCCCCAATCTCGGCGTCAGAAGATCGTGAAGCGTCATCAATGCCGCCTTGTTCAGAGCCTAGGTTCCGGTCGAATCGGAGCCGGGGGCTTTTTTGCTTTCCTTGCGCGAACGGGTTTCGGTTTCGCTAGAACTCGCCGTGCAGGCGACCTGAGAAAACCGAGACCGGCCCGCGATCGGCGTTATAGGCGGGATTTGTGATCAGTTGATAGTCGGTGGTGAAGGTGAAATTCTTGTCGATCGCGAAGGCGTAATAAGTCTCGAGAATCTGCTCGGGGCGATAGTTGAGCCGGCCGTCGCCGATCAAGAGGCCAAGGCCGCCGGCCGCGAGGAAGTCGCGGTGTGCGCTGGACAGGCCGTTGATGGCGCCGCCGATGCCGATGGTATCGCTCGGCCGTCCCCAATAGCTGCCCTTGATCGACAAGCCGCCCGACAGGCCGCGGTCGACATCGGTGAACGACAGGATTTCGTTCTGGCCGTCGTTCCAGCTGGCGCGGGCGAACAGGCCGATGTCCTTGGCGATCTGCTGCTCGGCATTGGCGTAGAAGCCGTATTTGAGGTTGTCATGGCGGATGCTGGCCATGACGGTGTTGATGTCGAGCGCGGGATCGGCGGTTTCGATCGCCAGCGCCTCGCGGTAATTGCCGGTATTGCCGCTGTTGGCGAAGACGCCGAGCCGCAGCTTGCCGGGCTGTTCGAAGATCGAGTGCCGCTCCTCGAATTCGACGACCGTGCCGCCGCCCTTGGTGGTCAGAACGTCGCTGTTGGGCGCTGTCGGCACCTCGAACACGCCGGCGCGCACTGCCCAGTCCTTGCGGTTGAGTTCGACCACCGCGCCGCGGGTGAAGCCCGGCAGGTCGGCCGGAAAATCATAGGCGGCGGAGGCCCACATCGCCCAGTTCATGAAATCCGCGCGCGGATCGTGGGCGTAACTGTTGTTGTCGAAAAAATCCCCGACCGCGAAGCGGCCGACGATCAACGTGACCCGGTCGATGTCGCGCTTGCCCGGCAGCTGATTGGCGGCGTCGGCGACGTCTTCCTGTTCGCCGCCGAGCCCGAATGTCTGTTTGAGGTAATAGCGCTGCGGCCGATATTTGGGGTACGCGGAGCCGGCCTTTTGCGCTTCCCCGTTGGGGAAACCCGCCAGCCCCAGCGTTCCGTTGAGGCCAAAGCCCTGCGCCAGTTCGGGGTCGAAATAGAATTCGCCGCCCTGCCACAGCCGCACGCCGAGGAAGGCCGTCGTGGTCCAGGTTTCGCGCGCTTGCCCGCCTCCGGGAAGGCTGTCGGTGCCCGCATAGGGCGAGCGGAACGCCGGATAGGCGGAGGGAAGAAATGTCGTTTGCGCATGGACGTTCCAGTCCGTCGATTCCGGCAGCGCGGGTTTTGCGTTGGCGGAAATGGGCGCGGCCCAAAGCGGCGCATCGCCGAACCGGTAGTTCAGCCCGAGTTTGACGAGGTGGATATTGGGATCGACATTGAGGCCGGGCAGGCCGAAGGCGCTTAGATCGTACATGCGGCGCGACAGATCGATGTAGTCATATTCGAGTTTGGCGCGCCAGTTGCCGCTGACGGCAAATTCGACGCCGGCACCCGCGGTCCAGCCGGTTTGGTATTGTCCGGGCGATGACACGATGCTTCCGGCGCCGTCGTTGATGTCGACGTGGCTGTGGCCCCAGGCAAAGCCGCCGGTCACATAAGGCAGCCACCTTCCGAACGCATATCCGATCCGGCCGCGCGCGGTGCCGACATAGCCGAGCGTGGTGTTGAAAGGCGCGCGCATCAATGCCGGCCCGTCCACGGGAGCGGTGAATGATGCGTCGGCTTCGACGCCGAGCACGACATTGTTGGAGAATTGCCTGAGGTAGCCGGCTTGATAGCCGCCGATCGGGCCGGTGACGCTGTGCGGAAGGAACACGCCTTGCTCGGGGAGGGGATTGGTGCCGGGGCCGAAACTGCCGCCGCCGTAGCCGACATGGCCGCCCAGATAGAACCCGGTCCAGTTATAAACGGCCTTGTAGGCCGGGGCCTTAAGCGGCAGGCGCGGCAGATCGGCTGCTGCCGCGAAAGAGCACGAAGCAAGCACGATCCCGGCGCCACCTCCGATTTTGCAGATCGCCCTCATCACTGCCCCAATTATCCCAACCGACGTTAGATCAAACCAAGGTGACATTCATTCCGAACCGTTATTGCAACTCATTCTCATCTGCAATCAATGCCCTGTTGAAAACTTTATTCCAACCCCAACTCGACGCTCCAGCTGGCCGCCGAAACGGTCGGTTCGAGACTAAGGCGGCCGACGACCTGTTCGAGAATGGCGTCGTTCTTCGAATGGGCCATGAGCTGCGCGGTGACTTCGACGCGCCCGCTGTCCTCAAGGTCGTTGCTGTCGAGCCGCCGCAGGCTGAGCTGGCCGTTCCCGGTGCTCTGCAGCAGCAGGGCGCGGACATGCGCCTCTTCCGGGCTCCGGCAGACCACGCGGACACGGTAATGTAAGTCGGTCTCAGTCTGCGCGATCGGCTGCCGGTTGATGATCCGAACCAGCGGCCGCAAGATCAGGTTGACCAGAACGACGAAAGCCGTCGCCAGCGCCGCGTGCAGCGGATGACCGCTTCCTGCCAACAGCCCCACCGCCGCCGAGCACCACAAGGTAGCCGCGGTATTCAGCCCGGTAACTTGCAGTCCCTCGCGAAAGATGATGCCTGCCCCGAGAAAGCCGATCCCGGACACGACCTGCGCCGCCACGCGCGTGGGACTGTCCTCGCCCGGATACAGACCGGAGAAGATCACAAAACTCGCCGCACCGATCGCCACCAGCGTATTGGTGCGCAAGCCCGCCATCCGCTGACGCCATTGGCGTTCGAATCCGATGCATGCGCCCATGAGGGTGGCCATGCCAAGCGAGATGGCAGCCTGATCAATCGATGCGTTCACGGCGAAATTCCTGTTCGGGTGACTGGCGCTTTCGCCGGCGGCGCGGAGCCAACCATGCCCTGCACCGCTTCAGCCATCGCGCCCCTGATAAGACAGTTCGAAGACGGTTGTGTGAAAAACCGGGGTTCGCCGGCATCGGCGACCGGCGCATCGCCGTCGGCTTGCCAGCGGCATTCGAGCCGGCCGCCGCGATCGAACCAGTGACAGGCGAGCGCCGGGGGTGGAGCCCGGCGCCGGCCCGTTGCCGCCGGGCGGCGAAGACCCGGCAGGTTGTCATTGGAATAGGCTGCGTTGGAAAGGCTGAACTCGTGCAGCCGGAGCGCGATGCGCCGCGGCTGCACAGGCCAGAATTTTACGAGTCCGGATTTTGCGAGTCTTTTGAACATCGCTCACCTCCACTTCCGCGTTTAGCGCGGCAGGCCGGTGAGCGAGGCAGTCAGCTAGGTGCGACCATCACTTCTCACGCGGCCAAAGCCGGCGCGATTGATGCTGAGTTTCCGCGGCAGCGCCGGCCCGATCATGATCGCCGGGGTGGCGTTGCCAAAGGTGGTACTGCCCATGGGCTCTTCATTCGGGTTGAAAGGATTGTCGCGAACGATGTCCTCGACGACTCGGCAAGTATGCCTGACCTTCATCGCTGTCAAGCGCCTTTTCTATCCTCCGGGGAGGATCGCTGCTATCCTGGTGGGGGGATATAGGAGAATCATAAATGCAGGACCACGCGCATGCGGCGATTGCCCGCCGCCTGAAACGTGCCAATGGCCATCTCGAGACCATCATCGGAATGATCGAACAAAACCGCCCCTGTGCGCAGATCGCGCAGCAATTGCAGGCGGTCGAGAGCGCCGTCGAAAGTGCCAAGAAGGCGTTGATCCACGATCACATCAGCCACAGCCTCGAACGATCGTTCGAAGCGGCCGGCGCCAGGGGCCGGGCCGCACTCAGGGATTTCAGGCTGATCGCGAAGTACCTGTGACGCCTGCCGCTGTGAGCGCTACGAGCCTAGCCTGGCGCCGGAGGCGAATGCTGGACCTCCACGGTGACGTGGGACAGGTCGGCGAAACGGGCCAGCCTGCGCCGGTAATGCGCCGCCTCGCGCGCGCCCGTGGTCGCGATCGCGACGATGGCGCCGAGATGTCCCGGCCCGAGCCGCCAAAGATGCAGGTCGGTGACCTGGTCGCCCTCGCTTTCGATGGTCCTGCGGACTCGCTCGGCCATGCGCGGATCCGGCGTGCGATCGAGCAGGATGTTGCCGGTATCGCGCAAGAGCCCAAGCGACCAGTTGGCGATCACCAGCGCGCCGATGAAGCCGGCGAGCGGGTCCATCCAGAGCCAGCCGAACGCGCGCGCCAGGAGGAGCCCGACGATGACCAGAACCGATACCGCGGCATCGGCCATGACGTGAATGATCGCAGCCCGCATATTGTTGTCGCGGTGATGCGCGCTATGGCCGGCCTCGTGATCGTGCTCCTCGAATTCCAGTTCGCGCTCATGCGCCTCGCCGGCCTGCATCAGGCGAATCCTGGCCACGAAAGCATGCGGCTCCGGAATTTCGTCATGTGATTCCAGGTAGCCGTCGCGCTCGTCGAACGCGAACAGATGGCGGCTGCCATCCGGTCTTGTGGTCTCGATGGTGAGATCGGACGCCGCCAGTGCGCCGCCATCGGTGCTGACGCGAAAGCGCGGCGGCACATTGTCCTCGAACACCTCGATTTCCAGCATGCGGCGGCCGAGCTCGATGCGCCGGGGCGCCTCGCCGTGATCGTGACCATGCGAATGACCATGGCTGTGATCGTGATGATGCCCGCCGGACAATAGCCACGCGCTTGCGACATTGACCGCAAGGCCAAGCACCGCGATCGGGATCGCCTCGTTGAAGCTGATGGCAACCGGGTTGAGCAGCCGCGACACGGCTTCATAACCGATCAACAGCGCAATCATCGCCAGCACGATGGCGCTGGAATATCCCGCGAGATCGCCGAACTTGCCGGTGCCAAACGTGAAACTGCGGTCGTTGGCATATTTGCGGGCATAGGTATAGGCGAGCGCCGCCAGCAGCAGCGCGCCGGCATGGGTCGACATGTGCAATCCGTCGGCAATCAGCGCCAGCGAGCCGAACAGCGCGCCGCCGACGATTTCGGCGATCATCATGATGCTGCAAAGCACGATCACCGCCCAGGTCCGGCGCTCGGCCTTGTCGTGATCCTGGCCCAGGAACACGTGATCGTGCGGCGGAAACTCGAAAGGCGATGCTGACTCGGTCATGCTGTCCTCACTTCAGATAGGTGTGGACGACTTCGATGAGTTGATCCGCGGCGTCGGCGTTGAGCGCGCCGGGATTCCGCTCGGGGTCGACGAGATGCGTGCGGATGTGGTCCTCGACCACTTCGGCCATCAGGCCGGCGACGCCGCCGCGAATGCCGGCGATCATATGCATGATGCGCTCGCATTCGGCCTCTTCGTTCAGCGCCCGCTCGATCGCCTCGATCTGGCCGCGGATGCGGCCGACCCGGGCGAGCAGCTTTTTCTTTTCTCGGATGGTATGTGCCATGACGCGGCATATAGGGTACCCCCCTATGCTATGTCAATGGCGACCGGGCCGTGCGAATTGACAAACTGATCCGGAAAAAGTTGACCCGCCCGGGGGGACGACCGGGCGGGTCGGGTGCGACACGGGGTGGATGAGGCGCCCGTGTCGGACGCGGGATCCACAATCAGAGCGTTTTCGAGCGAAGAAAACGCGTCAAACAAAAAGCCATTCGGCCGATCAGTAGCAGGTGCGGACGCGGCCGATGTAGTTGCCGTAGGCGTCGAACTGGCGAACCCAGCCGCAGCGGCGATAGCCGTCATAGTAATAACCGTCATTGCTGGCGGCGATGGCGCTGCCGACCACCGCGGCGCCGAGGAGGCCCGCGCCGATGCCCCAGCCATGGCCGAAACCGAAGCCGTGGGCTTCCGCGGGGGTTGAGGTGGAAGCGATGCTGCCGGTGACGGCGAGCGCGGCCAGCGCGAGGGCGGCAATTTTTGACTTGATCGACATGAGAAACTCCATCCGGTTGAGCGCGGGGTCCGTTGTGGTCCGCATGCCCAGTTGGACGGAGGCATTTCGAATCCGGTTCGATGATCTTGCCGGGTGGCCGCTCTATCTAATATTTGGTAGGTAAAACAATCATTTAGGGGAAATATTCGGGTCGCGTAAAAGTCTCTTCACGTCGAAGTTATCGACCTCAGTGAGCAATTCGCAGAACGCGCGCGCGCCCTGCTCGAGCAGACGCTCGCCTTTCTCCGCGGACGCCAGCGTCGCGTCGCCGACGGCGCCGCTGGGGTGCAAATCCTGGGCCTGCCACGCGAACGGCGCCGGCCGCTGCGCGGAAAGCCAGCGATATTCCTTTTCCATGGCGATCCCGGCGGAGCGGAAATCGGCGATCTTGTCCTTGCTGACATGTTGCGGATATCGCGCCAGCATGATCGATGTCTCGACCGCGCCGCCATGGATGCCATGACGCAATTCCTCCGCCGGAAACAATCCCTCCGGCGCACTGAGGCGCGACCATCCCGTTGTCACGGCAAGAAGTCCGTGCTGCGCGCGCAGATCCTGCGCGACCAGCGTCATCGCCGCGCTGTTGCCGCCGTGGCTCGTCACCATCACGAGCTTCTTGACGCCGGCGCGCGCGATGCTCTCGCCGAGCGCCATCCAGTCCTTCAGCGCCATCTGCGTCGGCAGCGTCAGCGTGCCCGGATAATCGATATGTTCGGTGGAAATTCCGACCGGCTGAACCGGAAGAAACGTTGCCGGGATAGCGGCCGGCAAGAACTCGCACACCCGCGCGAGATAGGCCTGCGCGATCATGACGTCGGTGCCAACAGGCAAATGCGGGCCGTGCTGTTCGGTGGCCGCCAGCGGCAATACCGCGATCCATCGCGCCGCCGTGGGGCCGGAAACGTCGGGCCAGTGGATCTCGGTCCAGTCGCGGGGCGGAAGGGTGGAAGTCATCGAGCGCGATGTTTCTTTAGGCGGATTTGCAAGGTAGTTTGTATTCGTGCGAAAGGACGCTACCTGCGTCCAGAGCTTCCTATCATGGGCCAGAATGATCGACGGAGTCCAATCATGAACCCGGCTCTTTTGCCGCGAGCGTTAACGCTGGGCTTCGTGGCGCTTGTCATGGCCATGTCGTCCGCGAGCGCCCAGACCACGCTGGACAAGGTCTCGTTCGGAACCAATTGGGTGCCCGAGGCCGAGCATGGCGGGTTTTTCCAGGCGGTGGCCGACGGCACCTACGCCAAATACGGGCTCGACGTCACCATCGTGCCGGGCGGCCCGAACGACAACAACCGCATGCTGCTGATTGCCGGCAAGCTCGATTTCTTCATGGCCGCGAATACCCTGATGTCGTTCGATGCGGTCGCCAACAAGGTGCCGGTGGTGAGCGTTGCCGCCATCTTCCAGAAGGATCCGCAGGTCTTGCTGAGCCATCCGGAATCCAAGATCACCAAACTCGAAGAGCTCAAGCCGCTGACGCTGTTCGTCTCCAAGGAAGGCATTTCGAGCTATTTCCAATGGCTGAAAACCGAATACGGATTCAGCGAGAAAAACGTCAGGCCCTACACCTTCAACCCGCAGCCGTTCATCGCCGACATGCAAAGCGCGATGCAAGGCTATGTCACCTCCGAGCCGTATGCGATCGAAAAAGCCGCCCACTTCAAGCCGGGGATCATCCTGCTGGCGGATTACGGTTTCAACACCTACTCGACCCTGATCGAGACCCGCAGCGAACTGGTCGACAAGAAACCCGATCTGGTTCAGCGTTTCGTCGACGCCTCCATCATCGGCTGGTACCATTACCTCTACGGCGACAACGCGACCGGCAACGCGCTGATCAGGAAGCTCAACCCGGAAATGACCGACGAGCTGCTCGCCTATTCCATCGCCAGGATGAAGGAATACGGCATTGTGGATTCCGGCGACACCTTGCGCGACGGCATCGGCGCCATGAGCGACGCGCGCGCGGCGAGCTTCTACGACAAGATGGTGCGGGCCGGCGTGGTGCGCCCCGACATCGACTTCCGCAAGGCCTACACGCTTCGCTTCGTCAACAAGGGCGTCGGCCTCGACCTGCGGCCGAAGAACTAGGACGAGGGGCGGATGGCCGAGCCGGCAGCCTTATCCGAACCGGACACGGCCGGGCTTGCGGTGAGCCTGCGCGGGGTCACCAAGGTCTATGACACCGGCGTCGCGGCGCTGGGGCCGCTCGACCTCGACGTGCGCAGGGGCGAATTCGTGTCGCTACTCGGGCCATCGGGTTGCGGAAAATCGACCGCGCTGCGGCTGATCGCGGGGCTCAATGCACCGAGCGCCGGCACCGTCGGCGTGCTGCATCCGGCCGGTCGGGCGAAAGCGGCGCATTCCATCGGCTTTGTGTTTCAGGAGCCGACCCTGATGCCGTGGACCAGCGTGCGGGAGAATGTGCGGCTGCCGCTGAAATTGGCGCACGCGCCGGCGGAAGAGGCCGACGCACGCGTCAACGAGGCATTGACGCAAGTGGGGCTTGCCGAATTCGCCGACGCCTATCCGCGCGAATTGTCCGGCGGCATGAAGATGCGGGTCTCGCTGGCGCGCGCGCTGGTCACCGATCCACAGATCCTGCTGATGGACGAGCCGTTTGCCGCGCTCGACGAGATCACCCGTTTCCGGCTCAACAACGACCTGCTCGCGTTGTGGCGCAATTTGCGCAAGACCGTCATCTTCGTCACCCATTCGGTGTTCGAGTCGGTGTACCTGTCGCAGCGCGTGATCGTGATGACGTCGCGCCCCGGACGCATCACGGCCGAAATCCGCATCGACGCGCCGGAGCCGCGCGGCGAGGATTTTCGAACCTCGCCCACTTACGCCGGCTATTGCCGCGAGGTCTCGAACGCGCTGGCGCCGTCCTATTCCGGGCAGCAAGGAGCATGAGTTTCCTGCAGACACCGCCATCGGCCGAGCAGGCCACGCCTGACAGCCGCGGCTTGCGCCTGGTCCGGATCCTGCTGCCGATCGCCGTGCTTGCGGCCGGCATTGCCGCGTGGGAGCTCGTGGTGCGCCTCAACAACATTCCGCCCTATGTGCTGCCGGGACCATCAGCGGTGTTTGAAACGCTGATCACCGATTGGCCGGTGCTGTCGCTATCGCTTCTGACCACGCTGGAGACCACGCTCGAAGGCTTTGCGGCCGCCGCCGCCGGCGGCATTGCGCTGGCGCTGTTGTTCAATCAATCGAAATGGCTGGAATATTCGTTGTTTCCCTATGCGGTCATCCTGCAGGTGACGCCGGTGATTGCGATCGCACCGCTGCTGCTGATTTATCTGCCGCCGCAAACCGCGGTCATCGCCTGCGCCTGGATCGTCGCGTTCTTTCCGGTATTGTCCAACACCACGCTCGGGCTGAATTCGGTGGACCGCAACCTCGCCGGCCTGTTCAGGCTTTACGGCGCGTCGCGGCTGCAGACGCTGGCCTATCTCAAGCTGCCGTCCGCGTTGCCCTACATCCTCGGCGGATTGCGCATTGCCGGCGGCCTGTCGCTGATCGGCGCGGTGGTGGCCGAAATCGCGGCCGGCTCGGCCGGCGCGGGTTCGGGCCTCGCCTATCGAATCGCCGAATCCGGCTATCGCCTCAACATTCCCCGAATGTTCGCGGCGTTGCTGTTGCTCTCGGCCGCCGGGATTGTCATTTATGGGCTGCTGGCGCTAACCTCGCATCTGGTGTTGCGGCGCTGGCACGAGAGCGCGCTTGGAAAGGAAAACTGATGGTTGGCGGCAATATTTCCTCCGAGAAGATCGATCTGTTGATCTATGGGCCGAGCAAGCCGATCGTCGACAACGGCTTTTCCGACCAGTTCGTGCTGCATTGTTTCGAGACCATCCCTGACCTCGAGCGGCTGACGCCGGCGGTGGCGGAGAAAATCCGCGGCGCCGCGGTGACCTATAATTCGGTGCGCGGCGATGCCAGGACGCTGGCGCGTTTTCCGAAACTCGAAATCGTCTCCGCCTTCGGCGTCGGCTATGACCACGTCGACGCCAATTACGCGGCACAGCACAATATCGTCGTCACCAACACGCCCGACGTGCTGACCGAAGAGGTCGCCGATATCGCGCTCGGGCTTTTGATCGCGACCCTGCGCGAGTTCATCAAGGCCGACCGTTACTTGCGTTCCGGTCTCTGGATGACCCAGAATTTTCCCTTGAGCGTCGGCTCGCTCCGGGACCGCAAGGTCGGCATGGTCGGCATGGGCCGGATCGGCCAGGCGATCGCGCGCAGGCTGGATGCCTCCCGCGTGCCCGTGGTCTATCATTCGCGCAAGCCCGCCGAGGGCGTGTCGTACAAGCACTATCCCGACCTGATCGAGATGGCGAGGGCGGTCGACACCCTCATCGTCATCATCCCCGGGGGGCCTGCGACGGCCAACATGATCAATGCCGATGTCATGAAGGCGCTCGGCCCGCGCGGCGTGATCATCAATGTGGCGCGCGGCTCGGTGGTCGACGAGCCGGCTTTGATCGCGGCGCTGAAATCGGGGACGATTCTGGCCGCGGGGCTCGACGTGTTCGCCAACGAGCCGACGGTGCCGGATGAATTGCGCAGCATGCAGAATGTCGTGCTGTTGCCACACATTGGCTCCGCTTCGGTGGTAACGCGCAATGCCATGGATCAACTCGTCGTCGACAATCTGAAAGCGTGGTTCGCGGGCAAGCCGCCGTTGACGCCGGTGGCGGAAACCCCGGTTAAGAGCCGCTGATGGCACGCCGCCTCGGCATCGCGCTGGCGGCGCTGCTGGCGCTGGCGGTTCGGGAAACGCCGGCTCAGGCGCAGGACGCCGCGACCCTGAAAAAGAACATGATCGGGCAGTGGGAGCTCTCGACCACCGAACGCAGCAAGACCTGCGTGGTGACGCTGAAGAGCGATGCGGCGGCGCGGGGCCTCAAGCTCGAACTCGAGCCCGGCTGCGCCGCGGCGCTGCCCTTCACCAAGGACATCACCGCCTGGAGCATCAAGGGACTGGATATCGTGCGGCTGCAGGATGCCACGGGTGAGGCGGTGATCGATTTCACCGAGGTCGAGAGCGGCATTCTCGAAGGGCTGCGGCAGGGCGAGGGCATCTACATCCTGCAAAATCTCGCCGCGGCGCGCTCGCTGGCCAAATCGATGGACCAGATGATCGGCGACTGGGCGATGGTCCGCGGCAATGGCCAGGCGATCTGCGGCCTGACCCTGACCAACACCGAGGCGGACCAGGACAATTTCCAGGTCTTCCTGAAGCCGAAATGCGATCCGGCCGTTGCCGCCTTTGCGCCGACGCAATGGCGGCTCGAGCGCGGCCAGATGCTGTTGATGTCGAAAAGCGGCGAGGTCTGGCAGTTCGAGGCCGACGACAACGCGCAATGGCGGCGGGTGCCCGACTCGGCCGATCCCCTGATCATGCTGCGGCAGTAATTCCCGAGCGGCC
>Ga0209006_10003763_pt1 | contig 13790 bp, 12 predicted proteins | sample JacPin_JW_Ref_O2_FD_188567 | JGI IMG/M metagenome (GOLD analysis project Ga0209006, IMG submission 188567) | Forest soil microbial communities from Algoma, Ontario, Canada - Jack Pine, Ontario site 1_JW_Ref_O2 (SPAdes) (version 2) | ecosystem: Environmental > Terrestrial > Soil > Boreal... | reverse complement strand
CAGCTCTTGAATACGCGGTGCGGAGCCGTGCGGAGTAGTCGGCTCGTTTGCAGGCGCCAGTGCATGCGCCAGTACGAGCACAACGTATGCGCCGGTGAAAATTCCACCCGCCTGAAGCACGACAGCCCACCACCACTGTCCTTTCTCGGCTGCTGCCTGAAGCAATATCTCCTTCGCAAGGTATGCGCCGCCCGGCGGCAAGCCCATCAGCGCAACACCACTCAGTGCGAAGGCGAGCAGGCTGATGGGCAATACCCGTCCGATACCGCCCAACGCCATGATCCGGTCTTGACCCAGCCTCGCGTAGATCGACCCGGCCGACATGAACATCGCGGCTTTCGCGGTGGCATGAGAGACCGCCTGCAACAGGCCGCCCGCCAACGCGCCTCCACTTTCAAGCTGTCCGGAGGCACCCAGCGCGAGCGGAAACATCAGGAACAAATATCCGATCTGGGCGAGCGTCGAATAAGCGATCAGAAGCTTCAATCGTTCCTGGCGCAGAGCGACAACGCTGCCGAACACGATGGCCGCCCCGCCGAGCGCAGCGAGCAACTGCGTGGCGGCGAAACCCGGCAGGCCAGGCATGACGTTGAACCAGAGCCGTACAATGATGAAGAAAGATCCCTTCACGACCAGGCCGGACAGAATAGCACTCGCTGCCGCTGGCGCGCCGGCGTGGGCGGGCGGCAGCCAAAGGTGCAAAGGGAAGAGCGCGGTCTTGGCGAGAAGACCCGTTGTCATCAATGCGGCCGCGACGAGAACGGCAGGCTCGGTGCCGATGCGATGCGACAGCAGCACGATGTCAAGAGTGCCATACTGGCCATAGAGAAGTGCCGCGCCCAGCAAGTAGAGGACGGAGCCGAGCAATGCAAAGAGCAGATATCGTAACGCGGCCTGCAACGTCTCCGACCGGCCCTCGAGCGACACCAGCGGCACTGCGGCAAATGTCAGCAGTTCCAGGGCGACATACAGCGTGAAAAGGTCTCCGCCGAGGAAGATCGTATTCAGCGCGCCCCAGATCGCCAACAGCAAGATCCAGAATGCGAATGTCGTGCGGGTTTCCGCCGCCGCCGGGGAGAAATCAGCGGCCGCAAAGGCGGCGACGGCGGAGATCACGACGGCGGTCACAGCGAGCATCACCGCCGACAATGCGTCCGCGCGCAGCGCTATTCCGAGCGGTGGCGGCCAAGCCCCTAGCAGGTAAACGATGGGGCCATTGCTCGCTGGCAGTGCGACGAGAATCGCCGCGGCAATCGCTAACCCAAACGGGATAATCGCGCATGCGACCAGCCTGACGTAGCGGTCGCCGGCGATGAAGGCCAGCAAAACGCCTGTGACGGGGATGACGATCGACAGCACCAGCAGGAAACCGGCCGTGGTTGTCGTCGCATCCAGCGGCAGGGCGGGGGGGTGCATCAGCCACCGGAGGGATCAGAGCTGGCGTTCGGCGGCGCGACGTTGCTCAGCGTTGTGGAACCGGTCTTCTGGAACAGCCGCAGCAGGAGCGAGATCGCCAAAGCCGTCGCAGAAAATGCGACAACAATGCCGGTAATCACCAGCGCTTGCGGCACCGGGTCATTGCCGACGCTTGCTGCAGCACCTCGTCGCCCGACGACGCCGAAGAGAAGGAATACGCCGCTGCCCAGCAGATTGAAGGCAATGAGCTTGCGGAGGGGGTGCGGATTTGTGATCAGCCCGTAAAGACCTAGTCCGACCGCGACAGCGGCACACAATCCAAATGCCGTCGGACCACTCATCACTTTACACCCCGTTCCGGTGCACCGGCGAGTAGCAGGCCAAGCGTTGCCGCGATCGTCAGGATCATCGCGACCTCGATGCCAAGTATCAGCGGCTTGGCTAGCGCCGGCGGATAAGCAAGGAATGCGGCGCCAACCCAGAGTCCCCCGAGGCCGACGAGAAGAAACAAGCCAGGCCCAGCGACGAGGACGAAGCGAAGCCATCGGCGGCCCACGGGTGGCGTGTCGGTCAACCCAGCCATGATGGCCAGCACCCACATGGACGCGAGAATCGCGCCGCCCTGAAAGGCTCCGCCGGGGTGATCGGCTCCGGTCCAGAAGATATAGATCGCGACGACAATCCCGACGGGCGGCAGCAAGCGCGCCAAAAAAACCAGAATGCCGTCTGGATCGGCCTGATGGCGCGGTCCCGGATGGCCGCCCCAGGCATTATCAGGTGCAAGCGACCAAACACCGATGATGGCGAGCAACAGCACAACTTTCTCAAGCATGGTGTCCATTGCGCGGAAGGCCATCAGCACGTTGGTGACGGGGTTGGCCAGACTTGTCGCCGATGCATGCGAAACGACTGTCGGGGCAAGCGTTGGTGCAGGATCGGGCAGGAACACAATCGCGCCGGCCAGCGCCGCCGCGGTCAGCGCAGACAATGCTGCCGCGCTCAGTCGCGTCACGATGCCCGGCGCTTCCGCCACCGTTGGCTCGGCGTCGCGCAGCCGCGCCGCCGCACCCAACAACAATACGCCGCCCAACCCTCCGCCGATCGCGGCTTCTGTCAGCGCTACGTCGACGGCGTCGAGGCGCACCCAGATGAGTGCGACCAGCAGCCCGTAAGCAACGAAACCGACCGTCGCCGAATAGGTCTCGCGCACCGCTATGGTCCAGATGCCGAGACCCAGCACCACAGCGGCCAGCACGATCTCGAAGATCGTTGCGATATTCATCTTGCTGTTTCGCCTTGTCGGGCGGTGCGTGCGATCAGTTGCGAGACCGTCGCGCCTGCGAGCAGCACGAGCAGCCAGATGCTGACCAACTTCAACCCGCCGCGCAGGCTCCCTGCTTGCGGGAGCAATCCAAGTACGACGAGACCTAGGCCGAGATTATCCGCTTTCGTGAGCGCGTGCAGACGCGTCAGTGTGTCGGGAAAGCGCAGCAGGCCGGCAGTGCCGGCCAGAAAAAAGAACACCCCCGCCGACACTGCCGCAATCGTCATCATGTCGCGTGCGAGGCTCATTTGTGATTCTCCGTTGATCCGGTCCCCTGGGTTTCGAGGCTTGAAAGCCCCTTTTTGACGAAAGCAATGGATGCGAACGTGGCGAGAAGTGCCAAGGTCAGCGCCACGTCGACAGCCGCTGATACGCCTGTCACGGTCCCGAGCAGGAGCAATGCAGCGATACCTGCGGTCCCGATCAACTGCGCCGCCATCATGCGATCGGTGTCTCCCGGACCACGCAGGATCGACACCAGCCCCAGCGCCAGCAGCGCCAGAATGAATCCTACCGCAGCGGTCAGGAACTCAGTCATTGTAGAGTGCTCGAACCAGGGCCGCTTCCTCGGCGGTAAGCTCGGTGACTACCGGTTGCTGGACGTCGAGGCAGTGATAGACAAGCTGCCCGTCTTCCTCTCCGGTTGGCACCGTACCCGGCAGCAGGCTGGTGAGTGTCGTGAATACGTTACGACGCATCCCGGGAGAAAGACGGGTTGGGTAGGCCACAAATCCCGGGCGTAGGGGCAACCGGGGATCGAGCGCGCGCCGTGCGACGTCGGCCCCGGCAACGATGGAGTGATAAAGGAAGAGCAATATCAGCTGGACGACGGCACGAGGCGAGCGCCGCGAGGCGTTTGGTTCCAACAGACGCAAGCTCGTCCACGTCGCCGCTGCGACAGCGGCTGTTGCGGCAGGAATATCTCCGAGGTCGGCGCCGGCAAGCACGAGCCAAAGGCAGATGAACCATGCCGTTCGCAAAGCCACGCTCGACCACCATCCTCCGGCCGTGATGCCCACGGGCACGTTTCGTCCTGAGGATTCTCTCATGCTGGATGCCTCGATCGGCATCGGATTGACGATGCCGGTCATGCGAAGGGTGTGCCAGGCGCGGCAGCATTGCCTTGTTCGATGACGTCACTTGATGATCGCACGATGCGCACTTGATAGCGCGGCGGATATCGGGTGATTGCCTGATCATGCATCAGGGATTCCCTAGAGCAGCTCTCTCGATAACCACGGTTGCATCCTCTCGCACCAAGTAGATTTACCGATGCCTGCCGTCCGGTCCTTTCGGCAAAATTGAGTGAGCGCAATCGCCGGTGACGTTGATCTTCTCGGCAACACATTTTCGAAACTCAAAGGGCTCCAGAGATGCGTGGCAGCCGAACGACGCCTCGACAGGTTCTTTCATTGGCGCTTGTGGCAGCGGTATGCTCACTGATGCTTGCAGCTTGTGGACGGGAAGCGGAAACTGAAGCTGCGCCTTCGCCGCGCCCGGTTCGGACCACGACGGTCGAGAAGCGAGATACCTCGATACCGCAGACCTTCACCGGCCGCATCGAGGCAGAGGACGAGGTGAGCGTCGCTTTCCGGATTTCAGGACGCCTGCTGGCGAACGACACCAAGATTGGCGATCGGGTTGAAGCTGGACAGTTGTTGGCGCGACTGGAATCGCAGAACGAGCTGAATTCGTTGCGACAGGCGCAGGCGGCACTTGCGGCCGCGCAAGGCCAGTTGACGCAAGCGCGCAATCATTACGAACGTCAAGAAACGCTGTTGGCGCAGGGGTGGACCACGCGTGCCAATTTCGAGGTGGCGACGCAGGCGCAACAAACGGCCCAGGCGCAAGTCAACGCGGCTGAAGCCCAACTGAACGTCGCCCACGACCTCGTGGGTTTCACCGAACTCAAAGCCGATGCGCCGGGCAAGATCACCGCGACAGGTCCATCCGCTGGCGAGGTCGTTCAGGCCGGGCAGATGATTGCGCGAATTGCGCGGCAGGACGGCCGCGACGCCGTGTTCGATGTCCCCGCTCAGCTGGTCAGATCCGCCTCAACGGGCCTGCAAGTCACCGTCAGTCTCGCGGGCGATCCGAAGACAACGGCAGAGGGCCGTGTCCGTCAGATCGGGGCGCAAGCTGACCCCGTCACGCGGACGTTCGAAGTCAAGGTCGGTCTGACGGATCCCCCGGCGGCTATGCAACTCGGCGCGACCGTGAACGGAAGGGTCGAAACGAGTTCCGGGCCGGTGATCGACATCCCCGCAACGGCGTTGACGCGAATGAATCGGCAACCGGCGGTGTGGATTGTTGATCCGTCCACCAACATGGTTTCGGTTCGCAATGTCGATGTCATGCGTTTCGATCAGTCGCAGGTGATCATTTCGCAGGGCCTGGACACCGGGGAGATCATCGTCACTGCCGGCGTTCAGGCACTTCATCCGGGTCAGAAAGTGCGCGTGCTCGGATCGGAGCCATGAGCGGACTTAATCTTTCCGATTGGGCGCTGAAACACCGCTCGCTGGTCGTCTACATGATGATCATTGCGGTGGTCGCCGGTGCGCTGTCCTATTTCCGGTTAGGGCGCAACGAAGATCCCGCCTTCATCATCAAGACCATGGTCGTCCAGGCCGCCTGGCCTGGCGCATCCGTGGACGAGACGATGAAACAGGTAACGGAACGCATCGAACGTACCCTGCAGGAAACGCCTCATCTGGACTTCCTGCGAAGCTTCACGAGGGCCGGCGTCACAACTGTCTTTGTAAATCTGAAGGGTAGCGCCAGCGCGAAGGAGGTTGCGGACACCTGGTACCATGTGCGGAAAACGATCGGGGACATGCGTCACACACTGCCCGCCGGCGTAATCGGGCCTGGCTTCAACGACGAATTCGGCGATACGTTCGGCATCATCTACGGCTTCACCAGCGACGGCTTCACCCAGCGTGAGCTGCGCGACCGGGTCGAGGACATCCGCTCAAGGCTGCTTCTCGTGTCCGATGTGTCGAAGATCGAGCTTTTGGGCGCGCAGGATGAAGTGATCTTCGTCGAGTTCTCCACGAAGGAGCTGGCGACCCTCGGCGTCGATCGGTCCGCTCTTATTGCGGCGCTGCAGTCGCAAAATATCGTGCGGCCGGCAGGAACGATACAGACCGGCTTGGAGAGCATCTCGCTTCGGGTGTCGGGCGGCTTCCAGTCTGAGCAGGATATCGCCAACATCAATTTTGCCGCGGGCGGGCGCATGCTTCGCCTGAGCGATATTGCGCGGGTGAGGCGCGGTTTTACCGACCCGCCCCAGCCGTTGTTTCGAGTCAATGGCCAACCGGCAATAGGGCTGGCCATTGCCATGCGGGATGGCGGCGACATTCTTGCGCTCGGTGCCAATATCAGGAAGGCGATGGCACAAATCACGGCGGATCTTCCCATCGGAATTGAGCCCAGCCTGGTCGCGGACCAGCCCGTCGTGGTCGACCAGGCCATCCGCGAGTTCATGGTCTCGCTGATACAGGCGATCGCCATCATCATGGTAGTGAGTTTCATCAGTCTCGGTATTCGACCGGGCCTGATCATCGCGCTCGCCATACCGTTCACGCTGGCGATTGTCTTCCCGATCATGGGGCTCGTCCGCATCGATATGCAGCGAATATCGCTCGGTGCGCTGATCATCGCGCTCGCCTTGCTGGTCGACGATGCGATGACGACGACCGACGCGACGCTCACCCGGTTGGCGGAGGGCGCCAGCAAGATCGAGGCGGCGACATTCGCATACCGGACTCATGCGATGGCGATGCTCGCGGGCACGCTGGTGACGATCGCGGGCTTCATACCGGTGGGATTTGCGGCGAGCTCGGCTGGCGAGTACACGTTTTCACTGTTCGCGGTGGTTACGATCGCGCTCCTGGTCTCCTGGTTTGTTGCGGTCATCTTCACGCCCCTGTTGGGAGCAGCCATCCTCGTTCCGCCCAAGAAAACAAACGCGGCAGAGCCGGGCAGGATTTTCCGCATGTACCGGAGCTTCCTGACATTCGCGATGCGTGCCAAATGGTTGACGATCGCAATTTCATTGGCGCTCTTTGTTGCTTCAGTCCTTGCGATGCCATTGATCCCGAGGCAGTTCTTTCCGTCGTCGGATCGCCCGGAACTGCTCGTTGACGTCAGCCTGCCGCAGAACGCGTCCATCTATGCGAGCGAGGCAGCGGCCAAGCGCCTTGATGAGGCGCTCGCGGCGGATCTCGACGTGGCGCGGTGGAGCACCTATGTCGGACGCGGTGCCATACGCTTCTATTTGCCGCTGAACGTCCAGCTCCCAAACGATTTCTTCACGCAGGCCGTCGTCATCGCAAAGGATGTTGCCGCACGCGAGCGCCTGCATTCCAGGCTCGACAAGCTGCTGGCGCAGGAGTTTCCCAAAGCCATCGCGTTTGTTTCCCCCCTTGAGCTCGGACCGCCGGTCGGATGGCCACTGCAGTTTCGGGTGAGCGGGCCCGAGGTCGAAAGGGTGCGCGAGATCGCCCTCAAGGTCGGGCAGATCGTCGCGGCCAATCCGGACGCCAAACAGGTAAATTTTGATTGGATGGAACCCGATCGCCAGGTGCGCATCCGCGTTGACCAAAACGAAGCTCGCCTTCTCGGTCTCAGTTCGCAGGCAATCGCGACTGTTCTGAACGCTGTCATATCCGGCACACCCGTCACTCAGGTTCGCGACGACATCTATCTGGTCAATGTAGTGGCGCGCGCGACCGACGAGCAAAGGGTCTCGCTCGATAGTCTTCGTACCCTGCAGGTGTCGCTCCCGGGTGGCCAGACCGTTCCTCTCAGCCAATTTGCTTCCTTTGAATATGATCAGGAATTTCCACTAATTTGGAGGCGCGACCGCGTTCCGACCCTGACCGTCCAGGCTGCCATCGTCGGCGACAAGTTGCCGGAGGGCGTCGTCAGTTCGTTGTCGTCCGCGATCGAGAACCTCAGAAAGAGCCTTCCTCCCTCATACGGCGTGGTCGTGGGCGGGACCGTCGAAGAGAGCCAGAAATCGCAGGCATCCGTGCTCGCTGTAGTACCCGTGATGTTGTTCGTCATGTTCACGGTCCTTATGCTGCAGCTACAAAGCTTTCCGAGACTTTTCATGGTCCTGAGCGTGGCACCGCTCGGTCTGATCGGCGTCGTCGCAGCGTTAATGCTTTCCGGCCGGCCCTTGGGCTTTGTCGCTATTCTCGGCGTGCTCGCGCTTCTCGGCATGATCAGCAAGAACGCGGTAATCCTGATCGGCCAGATCGACGCCGAACGCGCCTTGGGCAAGACGCCCTGGGACGCTGCAGTGGATGCCAGCAGCTCCCGTTTTCGGCCGATCATGTTGACGGCCATATCCACTGTCCTTGGGATGATTCCAATCGCGCCAACAGTATTTTGGGGGCCGATGGCATTCGCGATTATGGGCGGCTTACTGGTTGCGACGGTCCTTACGCTGGTTTTCCTGCCCACACTTTATGTGGCCTGGTTCGGCGAAAAAGAGCGAGCCGACCCTCCCGCGCCGAAGATGTCGTGACAAGGGCGAAGACAAAACCTACCGGGGGAATCCTCACCCTCGACTAGGTAATTACCCGATACTCCGCACCACTCGCAAGGCGCATCGTGCAGGCTGCGGACGGGCCGATCTGCAAACTGCCTCGGCCTTCACATCAGTGCGACGTCAGCGACCCTGAACTCTCGCTGCCCGCCTTGGTCAAGGCAGACGTCTCTTCGTCGCCGGATGCTCGCGAGCACGATTCATTCGCGAGCGAGCATTGCATATGATCGGGGTACTACGATGAGCGAGAATACGGCCGAACAAAAGCTCCCGTTGCGGACTCTCACCGCCATGGTGGTCGGCGGCATGGTCGGCGCTGGTGTGTTCTCGATACCGCGCAACTTTGCGCAGGCGACCGGCATTTACGGGGCACTCATCGCCTGGGCGATCGCCGGCGCCGGCATGCTCATGCTGTGTTTCGTGTTCCAGACGCTGGCCAATCGCAAGCCGGATCTCGATGCAGGCGTCTACGCGTATGCGCGGGCTGGTTTCGGGCCCTACATCGGTTTCTTCTCGGCGTTCGGCTACTGGGCCAGCGCCTGCGTCGGCAACGTATCGTACTGGATCCTAATCAAGTCGACACTCGGCGCGTTTTTCCCCGCTTTGGGACAGGGCAATACCCTGACCGCGGTGCTCATCTCTTCGGTCGGGATCTGGGCATTTCATTTTCTGGTGCTGCGCGGCGTGAAGGAGGCGGCGGGAATCAACAGGATCGTCACCATCGCCAAGATAATTCCACTGCTGTTGTTCGTGGTACTGGCGATCTTCTTCCTAAAGCCCAACGTGTTCGTGGCTAACCTCTGGGGCGGCACGGCTGGGGATTACGGCAACCTGTTCGAGCAGGTCAAGGCGACGATGCTGGTGACGGTCTTCGTGTTCCTGGGCATCGAAGGTGCGAGCAACTATTCGCGCTTCGCGGAGAAGCGCGAGGACGTAGGTGTCGCGACGGTCACCGGATTTCTCGGCGTGCTGGCACTGTTCGCGTCGGTGTCGATCCTGGCCTACGGCGTCCTGCCCCGCGCCGACCTCGCGCAGCTTCGCCAGCCCTCGGTCGGTGGCGTGCTCGAAGCCGCCGTCGGCCACTGGGGCGCTGTGTTCATCGGCGCCGGCGTGATCGTCTCGGTGCTAGGCGCATACCTGGCGTGGACGATGATGGCCGCCGAGGTGCTTTCGGTGGCAGCGAAAAAGCAGGACATGCCGGCCTTCCTGGCGCGGGAGAACGCCAACCAGGTGCCGTCATCGGCATTGCTGATGACTACGCTGCTGATTCAAGCGGTGCTTATTGCCACGCTGTTCTCTGATGACGCCTTCACCTTCGCGCTGTCCCTCTGCAGCCACCTTTCGCTGATACCTTATTTTCTCTCGGCAGCCTTTGCGCTGATGCTGGTGTTTCGCAAGGAGACCTACGAAAAGGATCCAGGCGACCTCGGCAAGGACACCATCATCGCGATATTGGCGACGATCTATACGATATTCCTGCTGTTCGCCGGCGGGGTGAAGTTTCTCCTGCTCGGGTTCATCATCTACGCTCCGGGTACCATCCTGTATTACATCGCCCGGAAGGAGCAGGGCAAACAGCTCTTCACGCCGGCTGAGTGGATCTTGTTTGCGGTCGCGGTCGTCGGATGCGTTGTCGGCATCCATGGCCTCGCCACCGGCTATATCAGCATTTAGCGCCCCAATACGAAAGGAGCTGCCAATGGCGAATTCCCCGGCTTTCGGCGTCCATTCCGAGGTTGGTCAACTGCGCAAGGTCATGGTCTGCTCGCCTGGTCGTGCTCATCAGCGCCTTACGCCCTCCAATTGCGACACTTTGCTCTTCGATGACGTGTTGTGGGTGGAGAACGCCAAGCGCGATCATTTCGACTTTGTGCAGAAGATGCGAGATCGCGGCGTCGACGTCGTCGAGATGCACAACCTGCTTGCCGAGACCGTAGCCATTCCGGAGGCAAGGAAATGGATCCTCGACAACCAGATTGTTCCCGATCAGGTGGGATTGGGTCTCGTTGACGAGCTTCGCGGTTATCTCGAAAGTCTCAAGCCGCGCGATCTGGCTGAAACCTTGATCGGCGGCGTGTCGACCCATGATTTTCCGGATGCTCATGGCGGGGAGATGCTCAAGCTGGTTCGCGAGGCCGCAGGCATGACCGAGTATCTGCTGCCGCCGCTTCCGAACACGCTGTACACGCGAGATACGACCTGCTGGATCTACGGCGGTGTCACGCTTAACTCGCTCTACTGGCCCGCGCGGCATGAAGAGCCGATCTTCGCGACCGCCATCTACAAATTCCATCCGGATTTCGCGGGCAAGGTGAATGTCTGGTGGGGCGATCCAACGAAGGATCATGGTCTTGCCACATTCGAGGGCGGCGATGTGATGCCGATCGGAAAGGGCAATGTCCTGGTCGGCCTCAGCGAGCGAACATCGCGGCAGGCGATTAGCCAGGTCGCCGCCGCCCTGTTCAAGAAGAAGGCGGCCGAGCGCGTGATCGTGGCGGCCATGCCGAAGCTGCGCGCCGCGATGCACCTGGATACCGTGTTCACCTTCGCCGACCGCGATTGCGTGCTGCTCTATCCCGACATCGTCAACAACATCACGGCGTTCTCCTATCGGCCGGCCAACAATTCCTCCGGCGTCGAACTGCGCAAGGACGAAAAGCCGTTCGTGGACGTCGTGGCCGAAGCCCTCGGCCTGAAGAAACTGCGCGTCGTCGAAACGGGCGGCAACGCCTACATGCGGGAGCGGACGCAATGGGATAGCGGCGCCAATCTTGTCTGCGCATCCCCGGGGGTCGTGTTTGCCTATGACCGCAACACCTACACCAACACCTTGCTGCGCAAACAGGGAATCGAGGTGATCACCATTGTCGGCGCAGAACTGGGGCGTGGTCGTGGCGGCGGTCATTGCATGACATGCCCGATCATCCGGGACGCGGTGGACTACTAGGATGGATCGACTGACCGAACGTTATTCCGGATCCTCGTCGACGATTGATCAGACGGCCCGGATGGCGCCACGGTTCCACGATTTTTTCTGGTTCAACCACGGATTTAGAATACAATAGCGACACGCAGCTAGCGTGAGCTGATTCCCGGTGTCCGCAAAGAACCATCGAGGAAAGCATGCGAAGCTCAATTGTACTGTTGCCGCTTCTTGGTTTGGCCGGCGCAAGCGGCGCTTGGGCCGCCGAACTCAATCTCGCCGATATGACAACCAGTAATGTCTCGGTTCCTTCGTGGAGCGTGGTTGGTTCGGTCTCGCCGACCTTTACCGACAATGCCCTGTTCAGCCGCGACGACCGCAGGTCCGATGTTTATTATGAAACTGACGTGAGTGCCAGGCTGGACGGCTATCTGAACAACGACTTGTCATACCGGCTCTACGCGCGCTCGCAATATGATGCCTTCGCGACGGAAAAGGATAGCAACGCCGCGATCGCGCGCCTGGGAGGGCGCTTGACGGAGAACTGGGACGGTTGGCGCTTCTCCATCATCTACGAGAACCGCTATGACTTCGACGGGGTTTATCGGGATCTCGCTTTCATCTCGAACGACGTGATGGGTTCCGTGGCTCGCGACTTCCGCGTCAATAATGTAACGCTATCCCCGCTGCTGCTGTTGACCTATCGGTTTTCCGATCTTGCGGAAGCTCGCCGTTGGCGCTTCGATGCCGTTCTCGGTATCGAGGTCAAGCTCGATCCCAAATGGTCGATCGTGAGCACGCCGCTGTTCGAAGCCTACTGGTTCACGGACGGGCTGAATGCCGGCCGCCAGGATCAGCTCTATTCGGCGGATGTCGGCCTGAGGTATAGTTTCGCAAGCAATCTGTCACTTACCACTACCGCGCTGTACGAGGTGCGAACGTCGAATGTTGCGGTGCGGCGGTACAGGGACCTTCGTGTCGGTCCGAGACTTGATTTTGCGTTTTGAGAGGTGGCTGCAAGATGATGAGACGCACGCTCGTGTTGATGATGATCGTCATTGGCGTTGCAATGGCATCGGCCGCCGCTGCGGACCCTCGTGATTCCGTCGATCGTGGCGATCGTTTGGACACCGACGCGCTCAGAGATGATGTCGGAACAAACCGTCTTAAGGTGCCGTCTCATCCGCTGGTCATCGTACCGCCAGAGCAGCCGGGTGCAACCTCGAACCGGACCAAGAGCAAGAAGTCCAGCGCGAGCGGCAGCGGCGGCCACTAGTACGCGATGCGCGCCCCGAGAACGGAATTGACGATCTCGGCTCGACATCTAGCTTTCTCGGCCATGCCCCGCCGACGGCACGGGATCGCATATGTTCAGTATATCCGCCCGGGATGTCTGCGGGTTTTATGGGATAACCCTTTGAATGATAAGCAGCACGCTGGCGCTATTGTCCTGCTGCGGATCGACCGACAGCTCGAGGGGCGGAATACGGGAACGAGACCGTGAAGCGTATCGTGATTGCGGATGATCATGAAGTCGTACGTTCCGGACTCCGAGCAATCGTTGAGACGCGCTCTGACTGGATCGTTAGCGGAGAGGCGACCAACGGCGAGCAGGCGGTCGCGCTGGCATTGGAGACGCGCTCGGATATCGTGATCGTTGACTATTCCATGCCGCTGATGAACGGCCTGGAGGTCAGCCGCCGCCTCAAATCACTCCATCCGCGGACTGCTGTCCTGATTCTGACGATGCACGAAAATGAGGAGCTGGTGACTGAGGCCATTCTGGCGGGCGTCCGCGGGTTCCTGTTCAAATCGGACGCCAGGCAGCACTTGATTTCGGCAATCGAGGCTCTACTCGACGGCAGACCCTATTTTACCAGTGTCGTGCTGGAGAAGCTGCTCCATGATTACCAGAGTAATAAGCAGAACAAGTCTGACATTCTGCTCACGCCGCGTGAGCAGAGCGTCGTCCAGCTCATTGCAGAGGGGCACACCAACAGATCGATCGGCTCTGTCCTGAAGCTGAGCGTGAAGACGGTCGAGACCCATCGCGCATCCGCCATGCGCAAGCTCGGCATGTCCTCAACAGCCGAGCTCGTCCGCTACGCGATTCGCAAGAAGCTTGTCGTTCTTTAAAGAGCTACAAACGTTACGAATCGTAACAAATACTCCGTGATCGATCCTCCGAAGCGGAATGGTATTGGACTTGGGCCGATGGAATTACCACCGTTGCTGTCTTCGGATCTCGACAGCCTTGGGGGTCGTGAGTGTGACATTTGACCGGCGATTGTGGATCCCGACGATCCGGCGGGGTTCTTCACGTGGTCTTTCCGTTCTCGCCGCCATCTTCCGCGATCTGTTGCTCGCGCTCGTGGAGCCGCTCCACTATCGCCGTTCGCCTTGGTATCAGCGCGGCCTCATCTGCGAGGCGTTGCCCGAGGTCAGCGTGATATTGTTGCACGACGTCGAGGGCCGCTTCCTTGGCGAGCTTTCGATGGTATTCGGCAAGTAATCCGTGCATGGCTGCGAGCTGTTCATTGGTCATGGATCGCACCTTGGCCATTGAT
>Ga0209006_10003762_pt1 | contig 13790 bp, 11 predicted proteins | sample JacPin_JW_Ref_O2_FD_188567 | JGI IMG/M metagenome (GOLD analysis project Ga0209006, IMG submission 188567) | Forest soil microbial communities from Algoma, Ontario, Canada - Jack Pine, Ontario site 1_JW_Ref_O2 (SPAdes) (version 2) | ecosystem: Environmental > Terrestrial > Soil > Boreal... | reverse complement strand
ATTATATTGTGATATCAAAATATTGTTGGAGATAAAGTCAATTTTATACATAAATCTAATCATGCGTGTACACATGATTTACTTTCGGTCTCTTGTAGATATTGTCATGTTCCATCCAGCCTGTTCGTCAAAGCGGGAAACGTTAGGTTCGCTCGCGACGAGCCGCGCTCGGGCCTCTTATCGGCCGTCCGGCGCGGGCACGCGATTGTGACGCGCCGGCAGGGAAAAATTGCTCGCAAAAAGACACAGTTGTCGTGCTACGCATCGGCGGAACGACCGAGAGTCCGGCCGCCTCGCGCCATCAGAGCGCCTGGCGGTGCGGCTCGGTGATATTTTCACGATGACGGCGACGGGCCCGCGGTCCGGCCGGTGGAGCAAGCGAATGCGCAAGTCCTACTTCGTGCTGATCGGTGCGCTGATGGGCGCCGCCGGCGTTTTCCTGGTCGCACCCGGGCGCATCCACATGGAGGCGCGGGCGAACGACGCGCCGGCGAGCGCCCCGGCCGCCACCGACACGTACCGCCAGCTGGCGCTGTTCGGGCTCATCTTCGACCAGGTACGCACGCACTACGTCGACAAGCCGGACACGCAGAAGCTCATCGAGGGCGCGGTCTCCGGCATGCTCGACGGGCTCGATCCGCATTCGAGCTACATGAACGCCAAGAGCTTCGGCGACATGCAGGTCGAGACCAGCGGCGAGTTCGGCGGGCTCGGCATGGAGGTCACCATGCAGGACGGCCTCGTCAAGGTGGTCTCGCCGATCGACGACACGCCCGCCGCCCGCGCCGGCATCCTCGCCAACGACGTGATCGTCGAGCTCGACGGCACGCCCGTGAAGGGCCTGACCCTGCAGCAGGCGGTCGAGAAGATGCGCGGGCCGGTGAACACCCCGGTCCGCCTCAAGATCACGCGCAAGGGTCTCGACAAGCCGCTCGATGTGACGCTGACGCGCGAGACGATCCACGTGCGCTCGGTCACGTCGCGCCTGGAAGGCGACGACGTCGGCTATATCCGCATCAGCCAGTTCAACGCCCAGGTCGGCGACGAGCTGAGGAAGGCGATCGCCAAGCTGCAGGGCGACAAGCCCGACAAGCTCAAGGGCTACATCCTCGATCTGCGCAACAACCCGGGCGGCCTGCTCGACCAGGCGGTCTCGGTGTCGAACGCGTTCCTCAACCGCGGCGAGATCGTCTCGCTGCGCGGGCGCGATCCCGATGACGCGCAGCGCTTCGATGCGAAGCCCAATCCGGGCGATCTCATCAAGAGCAAGCCGCTGATCATCCTGATCAATGGCGGCTCCGCCTCGGCCTCCGAGATCGTCGCCGGCGCGCTGCAGGACCAGAAGCGGGCGACCATCGTCGGCACGCGGACGTTCGGCAAAGGCTCGGTGCAGACGATCATTCCGCTCGGCAGCGGCAACGGCGCGCTGCGGCTGACCACGGCGCGCTACTACACGCCGTCCGGCCGCTCGATCCAGGCGCGGGGCATCTCGCCCGACGTCGAGGTGCTGCAGGACGTGCCGGCCGACGTGCAGGGACGCGACATGACGAGCGAGGCGAAGCTGCGCGGCCACCTCAAGGCGACCGGCGACGAGCAGACCGGCTCGCAGGCCTATGTGCCGCCCGATCCGAAGGACGACAAGGCGTTGCACACGGCGCTCGACCTGCTGCGCGGCATCAAGACGGCGGCTCCGGCCGACAAGGCGATTACGCCGGCCAACCCCGCGGCGCCAGGCGCGACCAAGCACGACTGAACGGCCTGCTGGTTCGAACGGGCGTCGACGCGTAACCGCGCCGGCGCCCGTTGCGTTTGCGTGGTCCGCGCTATGCGCTCGCGGCCGTTCGCGCCGGCGGCACGAATGCGCGCACCGGCGGCGGTGGCGCAGCCCAGCGTTCCACCTCGACCAGCGTGGTCGCGCAGGTCGGGCCCTGGCCGAGCTTCGAGGTGCCGCGATCGCGGGTGAGCATGTTGGCGTTGCCGTGCGCGCACAACGCGCCGTCGTCCGCCGTCACCGGATCGTACCAGGCGCCGCAGGAGAGCCGCAGAACGCCTGGGCGGATGGTGTCCGTCAGCTGCGCGCCCGCAAGGCAGGCGCCGCGCGCGTTGAAGACACGCACCACGTCACCATCGGCAATGCCTCGGCGCCGCGCGTCGTCGGGATGGATCGCGAGCGCCTCGCGGCCCGCCACCTTCCCGGTGGCGCTGACCGGGCCCGCATCCATCTGGCTGTGCAGCCGGTAGCGCGGCTGGCTGGAAATCAGGTGCAGCGGATAGCGCGCCGCCGCCTCGCCGCCGAGCCATTCGATCGGCTCGATCCAGGTGGGATGCGGCGGGCAATCGTCATAGCCGAAGCCGGCGATGCGTTCGGAATAAAGCTCGATGCGCCCCGACGGGGTGGCGAGCCGGTGCTTGTCGGGGTCGGCGTGGAAGTCGGCGAGGAAGACGAATTCCTCGCCACGCTGCGGAATCTCCAGCGCGCCCTCGCGCCAGAACGTGTCGAAGTCGGGGATGGCGGCGCGATTGGTGCGCACGCCCTCGCGCCAGCGATCATAGAGATGGCGCAGCCAACCTGTCTCGTCGCGGCCTTCCGTATAGGCGTCCGCGCAGCCGAGCCGCGCCGCGAGGTCGGCGAAGATGGCAAAATCGCTGCGCGCTTGCCCGACCGGGGCGATCGCCTGCTGCATGGCGATCACGAAGGCGTCGCGCGCCGCGCAGCCGATGTCGTTGCGCTCGAGCGACGTCGAGGCGGGCAGCACGATGTCGGCATGGCGCGCCGTCGCGGTCCACCACGGCTCGTGCACGACGATCGTCTCGGGCCGTCGCCAGGCCGCGCGCAACCGGTTGATGTCCTGGTGATGGTGGAACGGATTGCCGCCTGCCCAGTAGACGAGGCGGATATCCGGATACGTGCTGCGGCGGCCGTTGAAATCGTAAGGGCCGCCCGGATCGAGCAGGCAGTCGGTGATGCGCGCGGCCGGGATCGCCTTGGCGAGCGGATTAGCCAGCGTCTCCATCGTGGGTGCCTTGAAGGCGAGTGGCGCATCGGCGATGCCGCCGGTCGAGCCGTAGCCGAAGCCGAAGCCGCCGCCCGGCAGGCCGATCTGGCCGAGGCAGGCGGCGAGCAGGATCAGCGCCCAGTAGGGCTGCTCGCCGTGATCGGCGCGCTGCAACGACCATGACGCCGTCACCATGGTGCGCGTCGCCGCCATGCGACGCGCGAGCGCGCGGATCGTTTCCGCCGCAATGCCGGTGATCGCCGCCGCCCAGGCGGCATCCTTCGGCTGGCCATCGGTCTCGCCCAGCACATAAGCGCGCACGCGCTCGAAGCCCGCGCAGTAGCGGGCGAGGAACGCCGCGTCGTGCAGCCCTTCGATGATCAGCGTGTGCACGAGGGCGAGCAGCAGCGCGGTGTCAGTGTTGGGGCGGATCGGGATCCATTCGGGCGCGACGCTGTCGGGCCCGTCGTCGCGGATCGGGCTTACATTGACCACCGCGACGCCGGCGCGGGCGAGCTCGGCGAGCGCGCCACGCATGTTGTGGGCGCCGGCGCCGCCTTTGGTCACCTGCAGGTTCTTCGGATTGGCGCCGCCGAACAGCACCATCAGCCGGCCGTGGCGCGCGATCGACGACCACGACGTGAGCGGCCCGGTGACCGCCTGGGCGGTGCCGAGCACGTGCGGCAGGAAGGTGAGCGCCGCGCCGAAACTGTAGTTCGAGGTCTGGTCGACGAAGCCGCCGAATGCCGCGAGGAAGCGCCGCACCTGGGCGCGCGCATCATGAAAGATGCCGGCCGAGGCCCAGCCCTGCGAGCCGCCCATGATCGCCGCATGGCCATGCGTGTCGCGCACGCGCGCAAGCTCGCCGGCGGCGAGATCGAGCGCGCGCTCCCAGCTGACCGGCACGAACGGCTCGCGCCCGCGTCCCTCGCCGTGGCCCGGTCCGTGCGCGAGCCATCCCGCGCGCACCATCGGCTGGTCGATCCGCGTTGCCGAATAGACGGCGTCCGGGATGGCGTCGAGCAGCGGCGAGGGATCGGGATCGCGCTCGAACGGGCGAACGCCGACGATGCGGCCGTCCGTCACCTCGGCGCGAAAGGCGCCCCAATGCGAGTGATGCGGCACGAGCGTCGTGGTCATGGCCGACATATTCCGGTGTGGTCGATGCGCCAGATTGAGCCGATGCCCGGACATTTGCCAGCGCGATTTTCGCCAGCGTGGCTAAAGCGTCAGCGCAGCAGCTGCGCGACGACCTCGACGTGCGCGCTGTAGCGGAACTGGTCGACCGGCGTCACCGACGCGATGCGATAGCCGCCGTCGGCGAGGATCTTCACGTCGCGCGCAAATGTCGCCGGGTTGCACGACACCGCGACGATCATCGGCACCTTGCTCGCAGCGAGCGCGCGTGCCTGCGCCTCGGCGCCCTGGCGCGGCGGATCGAACACGACGGCATCGACGTGGGCGAGTTCCTGCGCGAGGTACGGCCGGCGGAAGAGATCGCGCCGCTCCGCCGTGACCGGCTTGAGCCCGGGGGTCTTGGCGGCCCCGCGCAGCGCCGCGATCGCTCCCTCGTCGCTGTCGGCGGCGATCACCTTGGCGCGCTCGGCGAGCCGCAGCGCGAAGGGGCCGACGCCGGCAAAGAGGTCGGCGACCGTCCTGGCGCCGCCGACGTGGGCGGCAACAATCCGGGCGAGCGTCTCCTCCCCGGTGGCGGTCGCCTGCAGGAAGGCGCCGGGCGGCAGCGTCACGGTGGCGCGACCCATCGCAACGCTCGGCGCCGTGCATCGGGCGATGAGCTCGCCGTGGCGGGTGAGCCGCGCGAGGCGCCGGGCATCGGCGAGGCGGGCGAGCGCGACCGACTGGGTCGGGGTGAGCGGGCCGGAGCCGCGCACGTCGATATCGAGGCCGCCGTCGGTCGCGGTCGCCTGGATATCGAGCGGCTTTGCGCTGGCGCCGAGCGCCTCCGCGATCGCCCAGGCAGCCTCGATCGCGCCCGCGAGGCCGGGCGCGAGAATCGGACAACGGTCGATCGCGACGATGTGGTGCGAGCTGAACGCCGCAAAGCCGACCTGCAGCACGTCCTTGCCGCTGCGTCGCGCGTGGAAGACGGCGCGGCGGCGGCCTTCGCCATGGGCGTCGATGAGCGCCTCGACCGCGACAGCGCAGCCGGCCTGGTGCAGCGCCGTGACCACGAGGTCGCGCTTCCAGGCGCGATAGCGTTCGGCCTGCCAATGCTGCAGCGCGCAGCCGCCGCAGGTGCCGAAATGCGGACAGATCGGCGCGATGCGCTCCGCGCTCGGCGCGTCGACCCGCACGAGATGGCGGCGATCTGGATGGCCCGTCCACGGCGTGACCTCGACGGTCTCGCCCGGCAAGGTGTAGGGCACGTAGATCGGGCCCGCCGGGCTCGCAGCGGTGCCGTCGCCGCGGTGGCCGAGCCCGCTGATCACCAGCCGCTCAATCACGCTGCGCCCCGATCAGGAATTCACGGTTTCCTTCGCCCCCTTCGATCGGCGAGGGCAGCATCGCGGTCACCCTCAAGCCGAGCGCGGCGATGAATGCGGCGATGTCGGCGCAGACCGCGGCGTGCACGGCAGCATCGCGCACCACGCCTTTCTTGCGATGGCGGCGCGGCGCCTCGAACTGCGGCTTGATCAACGTAACGAGCCCGGCGTGCGGCGCCGCGAGCGCGAGCGCCGACGGCAGCACCAGCTTGAGCGAGATGAAGCTCACGTCGATCACCACCAGATCGGGCGGCTCGATGATACGTGCCGGGTCGAGCGCGCGGACATCGGTTTCCTCGAGCGAGACGACGTCGGGATGATTGCGCAGGCGCGGATGCAGCTGGTCGCGGCCGACGTCGACCGCAAGCACGCGGCGCGCGCCGCGCGCCAGCAGCACCTCGGTGAATCCGCCGGTCGAGGCGCCGACGTCGAGGCAGATCTTGCCGACGACAACGAGGTCCATCGCATCGAGCGCATGCGCGAGCTTGACGCCGCCGCGCGACACCCAGGGAAACGCCGGCGCGGCGGCGAGCCGCGCGTCGCGCGCGATCGCATCGGACGGCTTGCGTACCGGCCGGCTGTCGGCGGTGACGAGGCCGGCCGCGATCGCGGCCTGGGCCTTGGCGCGGCTCTCGAACAGGCCGCGCGCGACCAGCAGCCGGTCGGCGCGTTCACGCTCGGTCATGCGGCCCACTTATCAGCCGCAGCGCGCCGGCGCGAGGGGCATGGAATTGAGGGGTATGGAATTGAGGTGGTATGAATTCAGGGGTATGAATTCAGGCCGCCGCGACCGAACGGGCAGTCGGCGGCGTGATGCGCATGCGGACGCGATTGCGCCCGTCGCGCTTGGCGTCATAGAGCGCCTGGTCGGCACGCTTCATGAGATCGTTAAAGCCTGCCATGCCGGGCTCGGCTTCGGCGACGCCGATGCTCGCGGTGATGCGCAGGCTTTGCTCCGCGATTGCGATCGGCGCCGCCTCGATGCGGCGCCGCAGCTGCTCGGCCCGGGCAGCCGCATCCTCGCCGCGCGTATCCGGCAGGAGCAACACGAATTCCTCCCCGCCGAGGCGGGCGAGGATGTCGGTGTCGCGCATGGCCTTGCCGCACACGCCGGCGACGTGACCGATCACCGCATCGCCGGCGTCGTGGCCGAAACGGTCGTTGATCGACTTGAACAGGTCGAGGTCGAGGATGAGCAGCGAGAGCGGCTCGCCGCCGTCGTGGAACCGTTCCCACGGTTCGCGCGCGAGCGCCATGAAATGGCGCCGATTGCAGATGCCGGTCATGTCGTCGGTGGTGGCCAGGCGCTCGAGCGTCTCGGCATGGCGCACCAGGTCGGTCACGTCGCTGTAGCTCAGGAACCGTCCGCCCGCCGACAGCGCCTTGCAACGGCAGCGCACCGTGCTGCCGTCGGCGAGCTGCAGGTCGACCGGCGTCTCGTCGCCGGCGCGCAGCTGGGTGAGCCGCCGGTCGACATGCGCATCGATCTTGGCGGCAGGCAGCGACAGCACGCCCGATGCCCAGGCATTGCGCATGAGATCACCGAAGAAGGGGAGGCGATGCGCCAAGGTGTCGGGAACCCGCCACAGCTGGCGCGAGGCACGGTTGATGAAGCGCGTCCGCAGCTGCTCGTCGAGCAGGATGACGCCGTCGTCGACATGGTCGAGCGCGGCCTCGAGGATGCGCAACTCGTGACTTGCCGCTTCGACGTGCTCGCGCGTATGGCGCTCTTCATCGAGGCGGCGGTCGGCCCGCGCCCGCAGCCACTCCATGACCAGCGGCAGGCCGATGGCAAATGCCGCAATTGCACTCGCGAGCACGATGGGGTTCGACGAGAGCATGATGAAGTGCGAGCTGGTGTAGCCGAACGTGACCGGAAGGGCGGAGGCGAAGAAAATGCCGGCGCTCGCATAGCCGGCGATGAGCCCGCCGACCCAGGTTGCGTAAACGACGGTCAGGAGGACGATGCCGCCCGGGGCCGGAACCGCAATGCCCAGCCTGTCCAGCAGCCAGATGCTGCCCGCTACGGCGGCCGTAGCCGTTGGCCCGACCGCGAAACGCCACAAACCCGATTTCATCCGCGCTGCTCCCATCCGGTTTCAGCGCTACACGATCAATCGATAGAAAATCCCAACACCGCGGCGGGTGCGGCCGCGCGGCGGGATTTACCCATGTGAATACTTAACCTTGGGTTAGCTCGGCGGCAGACCGCCCGACACGAGCTGATGGCCTATAATGCATTGCCCCGTCGCAAGTCGGGCCTGCCCCGAGTTGTGCATTCAAAGTGCCGAACTCGGGCAGGCCCGAGTTCGATAGCGGGGCATTGACATGTCGGCGCCGTACGGACCCGGTCAGGCGAGCCGCGCGGCCTCGGTGCGCAGATCCTTGCCGAGCGCTTCGAACACCTTGGCGACGATGCCTTTGGTGTCGAGGCCGGCCTTGGCGTACATGGCGGCCGGCGAATCCTGATCGATGAAGTGGTCGGGCAGCACCATCGAGCGCACCTTGAGGCCGCGGTCGAGCGTGCCGGCCTCGGCGAGCGCCTGCAGCACGTAGGCGCCGAAGCCGCCGATCGCGCCTTCCTCGATCGTCACCAGCACCTCGTGCTCGCGCGCAAGGCGCAGCACCAGGTCGGTGTCGAGCGGCTTGGCGAAGCGGGCATCCGCAACCGTCGTGGCGAGCCCGAGCGCGGCGAGCTCCTCGGCGGCCTTGAGGCATTCGGCGAGGCGCGTGCCGTAGGAGAGCAGCGCCACCGTGTGGCCTTCCTTGAGGATGCGGCCCTTGCCGATCTCGAGCGGCTTGCCCTCTTCCGGCATGGTGACGCCGACGCCTTCGCCGCGCGGATAGCGCAGCGCCGACGGACAGTCGTCGAGCGCGGCCTGGGTCGCGACCATGTGCACGAGCTCCGCCTCGTCGCCGGCCGCCATCAGCACGAAGCCGGGCAGGCAGCCGAGATACGCGATGTCGAAGGAGCCCGCGTGCGTCGGGCCATCGGCGCCGACGAGGCCGGCGCGGTCCATGGCGAAGCGTACCGGCAGCTTCTGGATGGCGACATCGTGCACGATCTGGTCATAGGCGCGCTGCAGGAAGGTCGAGTAGATGGCGCAGAACGGCTTCATGCCTTCGGTGGCGAGGCCGGCCGCGAACGTGATCGCGTGCTGCTCGGCGATGCCGACGTCGAAGGTGCGGTCGGGGAATTCCTTCTGGAACTGATCGATGCCGGTGCCGGACGGCATCGCGGCCGTGATGCCGATGATACGCTTGTCCTTGCGCGCCTCCTTGATCAGGCTTTCGCCGAAGACCTTCTGGTAGGCGGGCGCGTTGGACTTGGCCTTGGCCTGCGCGCCGGTCGCGACGTCGAACTTGACGACGCCATGATACTTGTCGGCCGAGTTCTCGGCCGGGGCGTAGCCCTTGCCCTTCTGCGTCACCACGTGGACCAGGATCGGCCCGGTCTTGGTATCGCGCACGTTGCGCAGGACGGGCAGCAGGTGGTCGATGTTGTGGCCGTCGATCGGGCCGACGTAATAGAAGCCGAGATCCTCGAACAGCGTGCCGCCGCCCATCATCATGCCGCGGGCATATTCCTCGGCGAGGGCGGCGCGGTCCTGGATGAGCTTCGGCAGGTGCTTGCCGAGCTGCTTGCCGATGTCGCGCAGCGAGCGGTAGGCGCGGCCCGACCACAGGCGCGAGAGGTAAGCCGACATGGCGCCGACCGGCGGCGCAATCGACATGTCGTTGTCGTTGAGGATGACGATCAGGCGCGAGTCCATGGCGCCCGCATTGTTCATCGCCTCGTAGGCCATGCCGGCCGACATGGCGCCGTCGCCGATCACCGCGATGACATTGTTGCTCTCGCCCTTCTGGTCGCGCGCGACCGCCATGCCGAGCGCGGACGAGATCGAGGTCGACGAATGCGCGGCGCCGAACGGGTCGTATTCGCTCTCGGCGCGCTTGGTGAAGCCGGAGAGGCCGCCGCCCTGGCGCAGGGTGCGGATGCGGTTGCGGCGCCCGGTGATGATCTTGTGCGGATAGGCCTGATGGCCGACGTCCCAGATCAGCCGGTCGCGCGGCGTGTCGAATACATAGTGCAGCGCAACAGTCAGTTCCACGACGCCAAGGCCGGCGCCGAGATGGCCGCCGGTCACCGCGACGGCGGAGATCATCTCCTGGCGCAGCTCGTCGGCCACCTGGCGCAGCTGCGACGCCTCGAGGCGGCGCAGATCGGCCGGGATGTCCACTTTGTCAAGCAACGGGGTCTTCGAAGGCGACTGGGACAATGACATTCTCCGGATTCTTGTTCGGCAGCCCTTAACCATTCCGCGTGTTGGGCCGCTGCTCGATAAACAGGCAGGCACGATTCGTACGCCGCCAGGAGACGTTGCCTGCCGGCTTCGTCATACCATCCTTTGAACTTGCCTCCGCATCCAGGCGTGCCCCGTCCTCATAGAGGGAGTCCAAACCCCACAGTAGGACACCCAATTGCCGGGTGCAAACGGCAAGAGGCATCAGGGCCCGCGCCGGTTGCCATACTGAGTTACCGCTGCCGCCGTCGTCCTTGCCCCTAATACACGGGCCTTCTGAATCAAAACCGTTGACGGCCAATCGGTTCCGTCCATTCAAGTTACGTGCCGGATGCGCGCGGCCGACGCCGCCGAATCTCTGCGGCGTCCCGCTCGGCAATTTCCCGATTTGGTTGAATATCAAGGTTAACACGCGCCGGGCGTCGAGGGCCATTTGGTCACTCCGGCAGCGGGATGAACTCGGACTCGCCCGGCACCGCCTCGAACCGACCGGCTTTCCAGTCGGCCTTGGCCTGTTCGATGCGTTCCTTGCGCGAGGAGACGAAGTTCCACCAGATGTGGCGGGGGCCGTCCATGGCGGCGCCGCCGACAACCGCGATCCGCGTCGGCGTCGTCGCCGTCACGGTGATGCGGTCGCCTGGCTTGAAAACGAGCAGGCGGCCGGCTTCGAACCGATCGGCGGCGATTTCGACCTCGCCCGAGACGATATAGACCGCCCGCTCCTCGGTCTCGGCATCGAGCGGGAGGCTCGCGCCGGGCGCCAGGGTCACGTCCGCCATGAGCGTCTCCCAGCCGGTGACGACCGGCGAGGTCATGCCGAGAAAGCGGCCCGCCACCACCCGTACGGTCGTGCCTTCGCCGCTCTCCACCGGCAGATCGGCCGCCTCGTAATGAAGGAAGCCGGGTGCGCCCTCTTCCCGGTCAGCCGATAGTGCGACCCAGCACTGCAAGCCATGCAGCGGCTCGCCCGCCACGCGATGATCGGGGGCCGTGCGCTCCGAGTGGGCAATGCCGCTCCCGGCCGACATCCAATTGACGGCGCCGGGCGTGATCGCCGCGATGCTGCCCAGGCTGTCGCGATGCATAATTTCGCCGGCGAACAGGTATGTTACGGTGGCTAGTCCGATATGCGGATGCGGCCGCACGTCGATGCCCTGGCCGGCGCGGAATTCGGCCGGTCCCATGTGGTCGAAGAAAATGAACGGCCCGACCATGCGCCGTTGTGTCGAGGGGAGCGCACGGCGGACGAAAAATCCGCCGAGATCGCTGGTGCGCGGGACGATCACGCGCTCGATCGCATCGCAGGCGTAGCCGTCGCCGGCGGCGGGGTCCTTGCCGGGAAAGAAGCTCATGGGCTCGGCCTCCTTACCTGATCCAGGCGATATGGGCGCGACATTGACGGGTTGCAACGTTTGATGCAAACGGACACCGCCAGGCCGGGGATGCATTCGGGGCAGATGATCGCAAGACGACACGTTTTTCACGTCGCCGGTTACGATCCCTACGATATTGCCGGACAGCATCGCCGTTTTCGCCGCGAGCTCGCCCGATTTGCGACGACGTGGAATTTGCGCGCGACGGCGTCAGAGCTCGCATCGGACGGCGATGCGCCGCATTGGACCGCCGCGGCGCACGGGCCGAACTGGTCGGTCGACACGACGGTCGAGCCGCTCGACTGGCACGACATCGTGCTCGCCGATATCGCCAAGCCGGCGCTTCCCCGCTTCGTGGCCGCCGCAGCGGCGTTTGCCGACTTCGTCCGGTCAGGCACTTTCTTTCGCTATTTCGCGGCGAGCTACCGCTATGCGCTGTTTTTCCTGATGCCGTTCTTCAACGTCACCCTGTTCGCCGCGGCCGGCGCGCTGCTGGGGCTTTGGGTGACGGGTGCGCTCGCGCTCACCGGGCCCGTGCGCGCCGCGGTCGCGATTGCGATCGCGGTCGCGGTCTTCGCGGCGCTGATGCGCTGGCCGGGACGGCGCTGGCGGGTCGTGGTCGGGCTCGCCGACTGGATTTTCGCCCGCGACTACATGTATGGCCGCCGCCGCGATATCGAGGCGCGGCTGGACCGCTTCGCCGACCGTCTGCTCGCCCGCGTGCACGCGGCCGACGTGGACGAGATCGTGATCGTCGGCCACAGTCTCGGCGCGACCTTCGCGGTCGATTTCATCGCGCGCGCGCTTGCGCGCGATCCCGAGCTTGCCCGCCGCGGGCCGACGCTCGCACTCCTCACCATCGGAGCGACGATCCCCAAGCTCGCGCTCCACCCGGCCGGCGCGCGCCTGCGGGCCTGGGCCGAGAAGGTCGCGGCCGAGCCGTCCCTGTTCTGGGTCGAATACCAGGCGCGCGACGACGCCATCAGTTTTTACAAATTCCACCCGGTGGCGCTGCGCGCCATCGCGGACGGCAAGGCGGTGCGGCCACTGGTCCGCCGCGCCCAGCTGCACACCATGATGGCGCCCGAGGACTTGCGGCGCCACCGTTTCAACTTCATGCGCCTGCACTACCAGTTCGTCATGGCAAACGCGCGCCGCGCGGCCTATGACTATTTCATGATCGTGTGCGGACCATTGCGCCTGCAGGACATCGCGCTCGCCGGGAATGGCCCGGCCGATCTGATCGCGGCGGACGGCGCGCTCGCCGCGCCGGCGCCGGCGCCGGCGGCGTGAGCGCGGCGGCGATGACGCCCGCCGCCGCCAAGGTCGTCTGGGCTCTCGGCTGCATCGCCTGGTATGTCATCCGCTATCCGCACCAGCGCCGCTCGCGCCGGACGCCGGTCGCAACGCGGCGCGACCGTCGCCGCGACATGGTGCTGATGGTGATCTCGGCGAGCGGCCTCGGCGTCGTTCCGGCGCTTTATGTGGCGACCAGATGGTTCGCATTCGCCGACTATCCGTTCCATCCGCTGCAGGCTTGGCTCGGCGTCGCGGTTCTGATGGCCGCGCACGCGCTGTTCTACCGCACCCATCGCGACCTCGGCCGCGCCTGGTCGGTGACGCTCGCAATCCGCGCGCAGCACCGCCTCGTCACGCACGGCGTCTACGCGCGGCTGCGCCATCCGATGTACGCGGCGTTCTGGCTGTGGGCGGCGTCGCAGGCGCTGCTGCTGCCCAACTGGATTGCGGGATTCTCCGGCCTCGTCGGCTTCGGCACGCTGTTCTTCGGCCGGGTCGGCCTCGAGGAGCGCATGATGCTGGAGACATTCGGCGCGGAATATCGGGATTACATGGCGCGCACCAAGCGGGTGGTGCCGGGAGTGTATTGAGCGAATAGCGAGTGGCGAATAGCGAATAGGGGAGGGGTCTACTCGCTATTCGCTACTCGCTATTCGCCGCCTCTTACTTCACATCCAGCGGCTCGGTGCCTTTCGGCTTGCCGGCGGCGTCGAGGGTGATCTTCTCCACGCGCGCTTCGGCCTGGCGCAGCAGCTCCTCGCAGCGGCGCTTGAGCAGCTCGCCGCGTTCATAGATGGCGACCGATTCCTCGAGCGGCACCTTGCCCTCCTCGAGCCGCTTGACGATCGTCTCGAGCTCCTCGATGGCGCGCTCGAAGGACAGCTGCTTGACGTCGGGATGGGTGGTGTCGGCCATAATTGCTTCCGGTTGCGGCGCCCTTCAGTTGCGCCATTCTATCGCTGCTTCAGCCCCGCATCAGCGCCGTGACATGCGCGGCCGCCGATTGCGCCAGGGCTTCGAGGTCGTAGCCGCCTTCGAGCACCGAGACCACGCGGCCTTGCGCGCTCTGGTCGGCCACCGCCATGATCTGGCGCGTCACCCAGTCGAAATCCGCCTCGACCAGGTTGAGGTTGGCGAGCGGGTCGCGCATATGGGCATCGAAGCCCGCCGATACCACGATCAGGTCGGGCCGGAAATCTCTGAGCCGCGGCAGGATGACCCCATCGAAGGCGGCGCGGAACTGGCGGCCGTCGTCGCCGGCGCGCAGCGGCGCGTTGACGACCGTGTTGTGCTTGCCACGCTCGGTGACGGCGC
>Ga0209006_10003761_pt1 | contig 13792 bp, 7 predicted proteins | sample JacPin_JW_Ref_O2_FD_188567 | JGI IMG/M metagenome (GOLD analysis project Ga0209006, IMG submission 188567) | Forest soil microbial communities from Algoma, Ontario, Canada - Jack Pine, Ontario site 1_JW_Ref_O2 (SPAdes) (version 2) | ecosystem: Environmental > Terrestrial > Soil > Boreal... | reverse complement strand
TGCATTGGTCGCGTCGCAGAGAATCTGACCAGATTCGTTGATGTCGACCGCGTCTGTAAGTGTGAAGCCAGTCCCCGAAGGAATCAGGGTATTGAGATTCACCAACCCACCGGCAGTGGAGATAAAGGGAACGTGCTTGCCCGCCCTGAAAGGCTTGTAGATTGGGGGAAAGATTGCCGTGCCCACGATCTGGCCTGCAGTATTGATTGCAGTCGCTCCACTGCCCTGTGCACCGGTAAGATTGCCTAAGTCCGTCCAGGCGCCATCACTGAACTTAGCTGCGTGGCTCCCTTCACTGGGAAACATGGTGCCTACAATTTCACCAGTGTCATTGATGGCGGCTCCAAAACCCCCTCTCGAGCCGGGGGGATTAGGAAGCGTAGTCATCTTTCCATTGGTGTAAAGAAACGTTCCGGATGCGCCTGAATTCAGCGAATAAGTACCCACGATCTGACCTGCAGTGTTGATGGCATAGGCGGACGCCTGGAAGGCTCCGGAGGGACCGATGTCTTTCATTTTGCCGCCGCTGTACAGAAACGCGTGGAAGGTCGAAGAGTTGATATACCCGGTTCCCACCACTTCGCCGGCGTTATTTATTCCATAAGCCTCGGTGCCGGAAGGGAACAGGGATGGCGAGTTGATGTTCTGCATGGTGCCGTTGCTGTAAAGAAATGCCTGAGGATCGAAGTTGGGACTGGAATCGTAGGAGTTCCAACCAGCGATCTCGCCCGAGCCGTTGATGGCATTTGCGACGGAAACGGTGCTTCCCAGCGTGCTGATACTCGTCGCTTTGCCGCCGCTGAACATCGTGGCAATCGAAGCAGTGGGCGTCTCAGAAATCCCTGCCGCTTCTCCTGCATCATTGAGAGCCGAAGCTTTGGAGACAGAGTTTCCTGGCAGCGTACCGAGGTCAGTGATGGTATATGTTTGTGCCGTGCTTTGGAAGGCTGAGGCACACAGCCAAAGCGTTGTTAACATCATCGACATTCCGAATTTTCCTATTGTGTACATCTGTTCTCTCCAGGGACAAGCTAGTTGTCAACCATGAGCGTAGCTAACTCGTCGGCTGCATTTGTCAGGAGTTTGTCATCTCATGGTGAAGGTCTCCTCTACCGTTCTGGTTCCTTCGCTATTTCAGCCGCCTTCCCCGGCTTTCTCCACTTCTTATAAAACTGCTCACTCCACTGATGGGCCAGTTGAAGGTGGTAGCGATCGGGGACGCCGATGCGATCTTTCCGCGCCAGCATTCCCTGGTAACCTCCGAGCAGAACTCCTCCCGCACAAAAGCGAATGAAGTAATTCGCATCAGCCAAGACCATCTCTAACGACCCTTGGACCGTGCGTTACCTGGCGAATAGGGCTATGATGCCCTCCTGCTCTAGCTCGGGGTTTTCCTGATCGAATCTCGTGGGGTGGTTCGATGAGACTGCGGCCGTTATCGGTATTGCTTCTGGGTGTCATTTTCGCTATGGCCTACCACGCAAATAAGCTGAACGCTCAAACAACAACCTCTGGTGGGTTGACCGGTGTCGTGACCGATGCGAGCGATGCTGTAGTGCCTGATGCGGGTATCGAGATTAAGGACAGCGCCAGGGGGGTAACTCAGTCCGCGAAGACCGATCGCGAGGGAGTTTACCTGTTCTTCTTTCTAGCGCCGGGGAGATATACGTTGACCGTGACTCATGTCGGCTTTCGAGAAGAGAGGCGAGCAATAAACATTCTGCTGGGGCCTCCGGTCTCCGTGAACGTCAGACTGCAGATCGCGAAAGCAAACACCAGTGTGTCGGTCATCGAAGAAGCACCGCTGGTCAAGGCGGAGAATGGCGACGTCTCCACGACGATGAACCAGAAGCAGATTTCCGAGCTTCCAAATCCCGGGAACGATCTCACCTACATGGCTCAAACCGCGCCCGGTGCGATCATGAACACAGATATGCAGGCCGGGGCCAATTTTTCGATTCTGGGTATGCCGGGCACTTCCTATCGTTACACACTGGACGGGTTGAGCGACACCGACAACTTCTATCACGTTCAAGTGGCCGGTGCTCTTTTTCTTCTTCTCGGGCAGAACCAAGTCCAAGAAGCGACAATCGTGAGCACCGGCTACTCCGGCCAGTTCGGCGGGGCTGCAGGCGGAAACATCAATTACGTTACCAAGTCCGGGAGCAATGAGTTCCACGGAAACGCGCAGTACTATTGGAACGGCCGCCTCTTCAATGCCAATGACTGGTTCAGAAACGCATTCAATTCACCGCGGGTTTTTGACATCGCCAACCAGTGGGCTGGTTCATTCGGTGGCCCTATCAAAGAGAAAAAAATGTTCTTCTTCTTCGATACCGAAGGCCTCCGCCTACTCATTCCCCAAAGTTTTGAGGCGTTGATTCCGAGCCCTCAGTTTGAAGCCGCGACCATCGCAAATATTGACAAGATCTTTGGAAAGCCTTCTGCTTCAGACAAGTTCTACAACAGCATCTTCGATCTTTACAATGCTGCATCGGGAGCGGCCGGAGCTACAAGAGGCGGCTTTAGTTCGACCGATCTGACCGGCTGCACTGGATTTGTCGGTCCAAGCACTCCCGAGGGACAACTGGGCACTACACTGCCCTGCGCAGTGCATTTTGTCTCGAGTCGCGGTCGCCCTAGTCAAGATGCGCTCGCCTCGGGCCGTATAGACTGGAACGCACGCACTGCTGACCGCGCGTTTCTTCGGCTGCAGTACGATCACGGCCGCAGCGCGTATTTTACCGATTCGATCAGCCCGCTGTTTGATGTCGATCTCAATTTGCCATGGCTACAGGGCGAGGTCATCGAGACGCATACCTTTGGCTCATCAGCGGCTAGCCAATTCCTGCTGGCAGGTTCCTATCTTGCACCTGTTTACGGCCTGAAGAATCCATCTGACACGCTGGCTGCCTTCCCCACGTTCCTGGGGTTTTACGTGCCGGGCACGTTTACCAACCTGGGAGGAGAAGACAACCTATTTGCGTTTGGTTCGGGCGAGTACTACACGCAATATCAACTGTCCGAAGATGTGGTGAAAACGAGAGGTAACCAGAAGGTCGGATTCGGTGCCAGCTTTGAACGAACTTACTCCACCCTCCTACAGTATGCATCCAACGAGATTGGAGTGCTGCTGCCTCAGTCTCTCGACGCCTTCTATCAGGGCGGCATGGACCCGGCCTCTTCCGACAGGGATTCCACACAATTAAACCAATCCTTTCCTTCGGCGACTTCCCAGCGTGTGGCTTTCTACAATCTAGGCATGTATGCTCAGGACGAGTGGCATGCACGGCGAAACTTGACGCTGACGCTCAGTCTTCGGGCTGAACATCACTCCAACCCTACTTGCCGACGGCGATGCTTCACACGTCCGGCTGCTCCGTTCGATTCCGTGAGTTATAACCCTGATCAACCGTATAGTCAGGGGATCTTAATCAACCAGAAACACGCCCTCACGGGCATCGATCACCTCCTATGGTCCCCGCGAATCAGTTTCGCGTGGCAGCCATTTGGCGTTTCGCACGGAGTGGTACTGCGGGGCGGAGTGGGTATCTTCCATGACTTTGTGCCGGCGGCCCTTGCCATTCCGTTTTCCAGTAACTCCCCGCTGTTGAATTCGTACTCAATCCTGAGCGGCAATCTCGCTCCCCATGAGACAAACAGCCTCTTTACAAGTGCTGCCGCTTCGAACGCGGCTTTTGCTTACGGCTTTGCTCAAGGTGAGACGTTACCTCAGATTCAGAGGAACGATCCCAACTTCTCTCCTCCGGGCATAAATGTTCCGAGCGGACGGATGCGCGCGTCGCAATATCAGAGGTGGAGCCTCGAACTTCAGCAGACCTTTCGCACGGATACATCGGCAAGCATCAGTTACTTTGGACATCACGGCATTCACGAGTTGGCTCAGAACAACTCAGCGAATGCCTATTGCAACCCTGGCGTAGCTACTCTGCCATCCGGCGGAGCCAACCCTTGTTTCGGCTTTGTTTCCGACCTTCCATTATCAGTGCCGGACCCGCGCTTCAGCGAGGTCACGGAATACAGCTCGGCTGGAGTGTCCAACTACAACGGCATGGTCGTTTCATTCGGGCAGCGCTTTACCCGTTGGGGCAACGGTCTGTTTCAAATGAACTATACTTGTGGCCACGCCTTCGATGAAGTGTCGAACGGTGGCTTGTTTCCCTTCACATTCGGCAGCTCGCTGTATCCCCAGGACCCGAACAATCTGCGTGGCAGCTACGGACCGGCGGAGTACGATGTACGTCATTCCATCAATGCGAACTATGTGTGGGATCTTCCAGTGAAGGCGGCTTTCGGCGGGCATGGCTCGGATTATCTGGTGAAGGGATGGCAGGTGTCGGGAACGATCTTTGCCCGAACCGGTTTCCCTTACACCGTATTTGACTTCGCCGAGTCCAGTGCTCTTGCTCAGAATAACTATTTCGGATCGATCTATGCTGTGCCGGTTGACCCTCTTCCGCCCGGCTCGTCGTGTGGAGAGGGTGCGGCCATTCCGCTGGCGCCTCACCCTTGCCTGCCGCCTCAAGTAGTGAATGGGAATCCCAATCCCGCTGCGCTTTTCGTGCAAGAGGGTTGCGAAACCGGTTTCAATACCGGACGACTGGGCCCGTCGGGCTCTTGCAGCAACGGGCCGGTGGTTTCGTTTGCACAAGGGCGCAATCGGTTCCGCTATCCGCGCTATTTCAATACCGATTTTGGCATCATGAAGAATACCAAGGTCCCTGGTTGGCAAGATGCCGTTCTGGGAATCGGTTTCCAGTTCTTTAATTTCTTCAACCATCCGAACTTTGGCGCTCCGGATAACTTCAGTTCGGACCAAGGGTTTGGGGAAATCTCTTACCTGGAACAACCGCCCACCAGCCTTCTCGGAAACGGCTTTGGGGGAGATGCGCCTCCGCGGATGATTCAGTTGAAGGCGCAGCTCAACTTCTGATCGGCGATTCCACCCAGCTCTCAGAGTCAGAATTTTTCTATCATCCACATGTTCGCGTTCCGCCTCCAATCGTAGATCGCCAAACGGCGGCCATCGGGGGAGGGGACGCCGAAACATTTAGGTCCAAGACTCTTCCACAAACGGGTGGTGTTGCCCTGTTCATCGACATGCAGCAATTCGGTGCCATCTCGGACGTGTCTGGCGACAAATAACGCCTTTCCGTCCGCCGCCCAGCTGATGGCGAACAACTTGTCTAATCCTTTGGCCCGAATTGTCTTCGTGGGCTGGCCACGCAGCGAATGGATTTCAATCGGGCCATCGGGGCCGTGCGTCATTGCAAGGCGAGTACCATCGGGAGAAACGACACAAAACGTATTGTCGACCATGGGGTCGATGTATCGATCAAGATCAACGCGCGCGAGCTCAAGCCCGCGCCCTTTGATAGGGTCGAAAAACGTCACAATCATTCGCTTGTGGTCCGCTGTCAGCTCGCCGACTACACAGATGTGTGACGGAGCTTTGGCACAAGAGACAGGACCCGCGCTGGCCATTTCAAATATCAATTCCGGGGCTCCGCCTGCGATCGGAATTCGTACAAGTGGGAGGGGCCGGCTGATTGGACCGGCAGCTTGCCCGGGCGATACCGGCCAAACAAGCGCGATAATCCACTTGGCGTCAGGGCTCACGACTGCCCCAGTTAACAAACCTCCTGAAACGCTGGGAGCGATCGGTTCCGGCGAATCCGAGTCCAGGGACTGTTTGTACAAAGCGTAGTGATCGCCGCGGTCTGCGCCCACAATCACTGTACTGCTGTCCGGGGTCCAGTCTCCGATGAATTCGTCGTCCTCCTGCAGAGTGAAACGCCTTGTATTACGGATACGGGTTCCTCCGGCTTCGAGATCTGCAACATAAGCCGTCCCAAACCCTGGCGACCAGCCTAAGAATGCCAGTCGCTTGCCATCGCTCGTGACGCTTCCGCCGCTCATGCAGAAGCTGGCCGAGTTCGTTAGTCGCCTGGGCCGGTCAGCGCGCTGGCCCGTTTTCAGATCGATCTGCACCGTCCAATAATTGCAAGCATTGTTGAACCCCTCGGTTTCGGGTAATGAATAAATGAGTTGTCCGCCGCGCAACCAGACGAAGTCATTCATCTTCTTCAGCTCCGAAGGCGGGAATAAGATTGTGGGCGGGCCTCCTTTGCGATCGCGGCTCAACATCGTGTCGCCAGTGTCGTCAGTCGAAATATACGTGTATCGTTCTTGATCTGGGGACCAACTGAGGCAGCAAATCGCGTTCTTTGCATCGGCTTCATACAGCCTGTGAGCCTGCTCCCCGTTCGAGTCCATCACCCAGGCCTCCCGCTCGCCAAGCTTCCCTTTGTTCGTTCCAAAGAAAATGGAAGAGCCGTCGGGAGAAACCGACCACGCCATCGCATTGTCGCGAAGCTTACGTGGTCCTTCGCCGGCAGCCGAGAACATCCATATACTGCTCGTCTGGGAAGACCAAGCAGTTTGATCCTCGGTTGCGGGGTGAGTGTTAGCGAGAAATCGGTCCCCGCCCGGGAGCCAAGCATTAAATCCGATATCCCAGACGACATCGCTCTTCTTAAGCGTTTCCGGAGTAGGAATCGATTGAGCTCCTTCGATCCCAATGAGCTTGATGTGCATGCCTTTCAGGTCGGCATAAGCGAGGTGCTTGCCATCGGGTGAAATCGCCCCGCTGGTAACTGGATTTTCAGAAGAATTGATCGTGAGCTGCAGAAATCTCGCTTCCGATGGAGTCACTGGAAGCCAGAATCGGCGCCCCATGAACCAGAAAATTGCACCCACGATCAGTACGGCGGTGAGTGCTGCAGTCATTGCCCACCAGCGATTGGGGTCTCGGCGTTCCATCTTGCGCGCCAAAGCCGCTAGCTCGGCGCGCATCTCCGCAACTGTTTGGTAACGAACCTCACGATTTTTCTCCAGTGCCTTAGTGATGATTTGCCCAAGTCTGGCAGGAAGTTGAGCGTTCCATTGCTGCACCGGAACCGGCGTTTGGGTGAGGATGGCGCTGTGGAGCGCCGGCCCGGTATCGCCCTCAAAGGCGCGATGCCCGGTGGCCATCTCATACAGCACGAGGCCAAAGGAAAACAGGTCCGTTCGCACGTCCAGTTTTTCGCCGCGCGCCTGCTCCGGCGACATATAGCCCGCCGTACCCATTGCCACTCCGGTCCGGCTCAGCAAAGGATCGGCGATCGCGAACGGCAGAACGTCACGCGCCTGACGAGTTGAGCCGTAATCGCGACGCTCGTCGTCCTGCTCGTCGCCTTCATTCGTTGCAGCACGAGCAAGTTTTGCCAGGCCAAAGTCGAGAATCTTGGCCTGGCCCAGGCTAGTGACAAAAATGTTGGCTGGCTTTATATCGCGATGGATGATGCCCTTCCGATGCGCTGCATCCAATCCATCTGCAATCTGAATAGCGAGATCGAGGGCTTGATCAAGCGACAGCGTGCCAAGATCCGGCGACTTGGCGTTTGAATTAGATTTTGACGATTCGGATTTGCTGCTCTCAAGCAATTCCCGCAGCGTCTGTCCTTCCAGCAACTGCATTACGAGGAAAGTCCGGCCCTTGTGCTCGCCGAATTCATAGATGGAGCAGATGTTGGGATGCTCCAGCGCTGAGGCCGAGCGAGCTTCGCGCTCGAAGCGCGCTAGCGACGCCGGGTTTTTGGCGGACTCTTCGGGCAGGAACTTGAGAGCGACCTGGCGGCCCAGTTTAACGTCCTCGGCGCGGTAAACCAAGCCCATACCACCGCCGCCGAGGCCGTCGAGAACCCGATAATGAGAGACGATCTCCCCGACCAAAGAGAAGCCGAAATCGTGAAGCTCAGACCGCACGGCGGCCTGAACATGATCGCCCGCGCTTGCTTCGGAGGCAAGCAGCGCATCTATTTCTCGCCGTAACTCCCAATCACTTCCACAAGCGCGGTCGAGCAGCGCTGCACGCCGGCTGGCATCGCATTCCACAGCGCGATGAAATAACGCCTCGATCTGCGCCCAGCGTTCCGGAGTCATAGGACAACTACAAGTTTTGCATCTCACGATTAAGCCAAGCTTCGGCCATCCTCAAGTCCCGACGTACCGTAACCACAGAGACATCCAGCGCCTGTGCGATCTCTTCCATGGGAAAGCCACCGAAATAGCGGAGTTCCACGACCCTGCATTTTCTGGGATCGATTTTCTCAAGAGCTATAAGACTGCTGTCGAGGGCTAACAAGTCTCGGCTCCGCTCCTGATGAAAGCTCACCGCCTCTTCTAGTGACACTCTTCGCATCGCGCGCTTGCCAGCTTGTTTCATGCGTGCATGGTCCACCAGGATTTGTCGCATGAGTCGTGAAGACACACCGAAGAAATGCGACCGGTTCTGCCAGTTCGGATTCTTCTGATCCACAAGTCGCAGGTAGGCTTCGTGAACAAGTGCAGTCGGCTGCAACGTGTGACTTTTGCGTTCTTTCCTCAGCTGACTCGCGGCGAGGCGACGCAGTTCCTTGTAGACCAGCGGCGTCAGGTCATCGAGAGCCGCATTGTTGCCGCCCGCCCACTGGGCCAGCAATCGCGTTACCTCGTGCGTCGTAGACATGGCTTTTTGACAACGCTGAACTCGATCGTGCGGCATTGTACACCGCCCTGGCCGCCTAGACCCTCGCCTCATATTCGCCCTGTCAAAGATAGAGACGGTTGTTCATGATCGATTTCCGCTCCCGTTTCCGCATAGATAAGTAGGAGCCAGTTCGGAGTAAGGCTTGACGGAGTTGAGTGCGGAGCCCACGCACCTCGGCCTCGGCAAACGACGCACGCGTTTTCCGCACCGCGTCGAACGCAAACGACAAAACCTCAGGAGGAGTTGTGAAAAAGAATGTGTATCTGCAAACCGCGGCCGTCACCCTGCTTGCCGGGCTGGCGATTCCTGTTGGATTGATTGCTCAGAATGATCAGGAATCGACCCACAAGCCCCACCATTACAAGCTTGTCGATCTGGGGGCGCTCGGGGGCTCGCAAAGTTATTTCAGCCCTGGAAGCGGGCTCGCATACGGCCAGCACATAGCAGTCCTGAACGCCGAGGGAGACGTTGCTGGATATGCCGATACCTCAAACCCGGATTTTTTTCAGAATTATTGCTTCAGCTCAGACTGTCTGGCTACAAACACCTTTATTTCCAACCGTAACGGTGAGTTGACCAATCTGGGAGCCCTTGCCGGCGGAGGAGACAGCGCGCCAAACTGGATTACCGCGAACGGGCTCATAGCCGGAGTCTCCGAAAATGGTGAGACAGATCCCTTGTATCCAGGTCTTCCACAACTACGGGGAGTCCTCTGGAAAGACGGTACCATCATTGATCTGAAAACTTTGCCGGAGGGTGGTTATCAGAGCGAGGCCAACTCCGTAAATAGCTTCGGGCAGGTGGTCGGGGCTGCGTTGAATACGGTTCCCGACAGCAACTCGATGCAGGTGGGCACGTGGTGGCTCTTTGGCGGGGACGGCGGAATCAGCCCGCCGTATTTCTATCAGACGCGCGCCTTCCTCTGGGACCAGGAACATAGGATGCAGGATATGGGCACGCTCGGCGGTACAGACGCGCAGGCATTGCTCATCAATGACCGAGGGCAGGTGGTTGGTCTTTCCTACCCCGGTTCCGCTTCGAGTTCTTTTTGTCCATACCCGCTAGTTACAGATTCTTTCATTTGGGAGAAGAATACGGGGATGGTAGATCTTGGGACATTAGGAGGCACATGTACGCTCGCCACGGATCTTAACCAGCATGGCCAAGTCGTGGGCCAGTCAAACCTCGCTGGAGACCAACTTTCTTACGCTTTTGTCTGGGAACGGGGCACCATCCGCGCGCTCGGCGGTTCGCTGGGCGGAAGTTATAGCGGCGCAGAATCGATCAACGAAAATGGAGAGGTCGCGGGATTTGCTTACTACCCCGATAACACAACATTCCATGCGGTCCTATGGAGGCGGATTGGTCGCATGACTAATCTCGGTGTTATCGGCAACGATCAATGCAGCTATGCGGCCGCGATCAATGCGGGCGGCCAAGTCGTGGGAAGCTCGATATCCTCCTGTACCGCCGATGAGCCGGCCTTTCGCGCTTTCGTTTGGGAAGACGGATCGATCTTCGACTTGAATGCTCTGATTCCGTCTGGTTCGGCTTTGTATCTGCAAGTTACTGAGACTATCAACGACCGTGGCGAGATTGCCGGCACGGGAATGGATGGCAACGGAGACGAGCATGCCTTCTTGCTGGTCCCGTGCGACGAAAATCATCCAGGCATAGAGGGTTGCGACTATAGCATGGTGGACGCCGTTGAGGCAGTTCGTCTGATTCCAGCATCGGCTATGCACAAACCGGCATTCGTCCCCGCTAGAGTTCCCGCATGGAGTGTGGCCGGATCGGGAAGGATCAAGACCGGCACGACCACACTGGCCACCGCGAATACAGTCAAGGTGATGCCAACCATCACGAGCTTCACGCCGGCGAGTGGGCCCGTGGGAATGTCGATCACCATCACAGGCACGGGCCTGAAGCGGACAACAAAAGTGACCTTCGGCGGTGTGGTAGCGACCTTCGTTGTGAATTCCAATACCCAGGTAATCGCAACCGTGCCCAGCGGTGCGGTGACCGGCAAGATCGCTGTTACCACTCCGGGCGGACATGCCGTGAGTTCAGGGACCTTCACGGTTTCTACTGCCAGCGCTTTGACCGGCTACTGCGTACAAGGCGGATTGGCGTGTTCCGAGGAATACGATCCCGAAGAATGTCCGCCCGGAGCCACCCCGAAAGAACCGGGGGCCGTTCAGTGCGGCTTCCCCACCGATCCGAGAGCTGGCGTCGACTTCGCCAGAAGTTGTCGGTCTGGCGGCGGATATTGTTCGCGAACTCTATCCGACCGTCGCCCACAGCCATCCGCAAAAAAGAGCACGAAACCGCTCTTAGGCGACATGCTCCATTAGTCCTCGCAGTAAGCAAGACGATCCTGCTCTCTGGGCGGCCGGCGGCGAGTTCGCTCGGGGACCCAGGGAACGCAGACAAACTCCACAGAAGAGGGAGGATGACAGTGAAGATCACGTTCATAGTCGTTTTGTTTTGGATTCTCTGCGCAGGCTCCGGGACAGAGGCACGAGCTGTGTGTGTCGGCGCATCGGTGAATTCGTTTGGCGCCAAAGGTGACGGTCGCACCGACGACACAGCCGCCATTCAAAGCGCAATCAAGGCCGCCAGTTCGGCCGGGGGTGGCTCCGTGGTGTTCGGCGTGGCGCGCTACTACACCACCGGCACCTTCATCGTGCCCCAGGGTGTGGTCCTCTGTGGAGCGATCGAGGGTCCTTTCGATGTCGTAGGAATTAATCCGGCGGTAACCAGCGTGGCCCCTACGCTATTGATCACCAACACCAGTAAGCCCTTCTTGACCTTGCAAGGCGTCAGCTCCGGAGTCACCGACCTGCTCTTCCACTATCCCGGCCAGGTGCCCACCAGCGCTTCGGCTCCCACCGTCTACCCGTACACAATCCTGGTGACCGCTCCGGGCACGAAAGTGACGCGCTCCACCGTGACCAACGCCTACAACTTCCTGGACATAGAGGTCGGCCGAACCATGGCTCAGGATCTATTCATCGGCGCTTTCAATACCGGCGTCCACATCGATCACACTTTCGACCGCGTCACCCTGCGCAATCTCTTCAACCAGGTCTTTTGGGACGTGGTGGGGAACCAACCATATCCTCAGCCGATCGACACCTGGGCGCTGAATCACGGCACCGGCCTGGTAGTGGACCACGTGGACAGCCTCGAAGTACACGATTTCTTCGTGTTCTCGCGATTCACCGGCATTCTGCTCACCGATTCGACCGACACGTCGCAAGCGGCTACATGCGGATATGGCGCTGGAAGCGACATCGATCTCGATACGGTGCAATACGGCATCGTCGTCACCGCCACCAATACTCCCGGATTCAAATTCACCAACGTGGATATCGGAGCTGCGCCGGGACTCGGCCAAGCCGCCGTGCAAGTGAAAACCGGCGGTTCGATGCTGGCAAAAATTGAGATTAATGGAGGATCCCAGCGTGGAGTTTGGGCTCTCGGGGCGTATCCCCCACCCGCCACCGACACCATCGTGGTAAATATCTTGCCCTGAAACCTCGGCGGAACGGCATTGGGAGGAAACAAATGAGAAGATTTTCGCAACTGCTGTTCATGGCTTCCAGCTTGAGCATCTTCGGCGCTTGTGCTGGCGGAACCCCTCCCGGAGGCGGTCCCCCTCTTGCTTCCCAGTTCTCCGTCAGCGGTCCAACCAGCAGTGGCGCCGGGCTTGCCTTCACCTTCACCGTGACTGCCCTCGATGCCGCGAACAACCTGGCAACGAACTACGCGGGCATGGTGCAGTTCACCAGCAGCGACCCCGCGGCGAAGCTTCCTCCCGCTTCGAAGCTGGTGAACGGAACCGGAATGTTCTCGGCAACGCTAACCAGCGCAGGGTTTCAAACCATCACCGCGACAGATGCATTTTCGCCTTCTTTAATGGGCTCTCTCAGTGTCACCGCCGTCGCTGGCGAATTTCCGGTAAGCTCGTTCGGGGCCAAGGGCGACGGTCAGACCGACGACACCGCGGCTATTCAAAGCGCAATCAACGCCGCCAGAGCCGCCGGCGGCGGCTCCGTCGTGCTCGGCGTGGCCCGCTACTTTACCACTGGCATACTCGTGGTTCCGGCGGGTGTCGTCCTATGCGGTCCCACCGAGGGACCCTTCGATGTGCAAGGAATCGATCCGACCGCAACCGCCGTCGCCGCCACTCTGCTAGTCACCAGTACCAGCGGCCCCTTTCTCACCTTAGAAGGCGTCGGCGCCGGAGTCACTGACCTGCTCTTCCACTACCCCAATCAGGTGACCACCAGCACTTCCGCGCCTAATGTCTATCCCTACACCATTCTGGTGACCGGCCCGGGCACAAAAGTCGCCCGCGACACGGTTACCAATGCCTACAATTTTCTGGACATCGAGTCCGGACGAGTCCTGGCTGAGGACTTGTTCATCGGCGCTTTCGATACGGGCATAAACATCGATCATGCCTCCGACCACGTCACCTTACGCCATCTTGTCCACTCCGTTTTCTGGGACATCATCGGGAACCAGCCATTTCCTCAGCCCATCGACACCTGGGTATTGAGCAACGGAACCGCCCTGGTAGTCCGCCGCATGGACAGCCTCGAAGTGAGCGATTTCTTCGTGTTCGAGCGTTTCAGCGGAATGCTGCTGACCGACTCGTCCGACGCGTCGCAAAATCCCACCTGCGGATACGGCACGGGAAGCGATATCGATATCGAGGGAGTGCAATACGGCATCGTCATCACCGCATCCAATACGCCCGGTTACAAGTTCACAAACGTATACCTGGAGTCACAGGGGGACAGCGGCGTGGCGGCCGTACAGGTTAGAGCCGGTGGTTCGCTGCCCCCGAAAATTGAGGTCAACGGAGTCTCCCAGAGTGGACCTGAAACTTGGGCTGACGGTGCGTTTCCCCCGCCCCCAGTAGGCGAATTGGTCGTTGTCTACCCTCTGCCCTGAGACGGCGGAATCGATCGCTGAACGGCCTATTTCCTCTGCGGTTACGCTGCCAAAGTCCCTGCGGCAAGGGCCGGACGTATCCTTCACCCATGCCGGTTCTAGCTAACCCCGTTTCGCAATGTTTGACGAACGATCCGGAATTTATCCGGCCAGTTGAGCGGGCCAGGCATCCGGATGCTCTCTCTGCCAAACCGGGCCAGAAACTCGCCACCTCTCACTCCGTCCGCAACGCGT
>Ga0209006_10003760_pt1 | contig 13792 bp, 11 predicted proteins | sample JacPin_JW_Ref_O2_FD_188567 | JGI IMG/M metagenome (GOLD analysis project Ga0209006, IMG submission 188567) | Forest soil microbial communities from Algoma, Ontario, Canada - Jack Pine, Ontario site 1_JW_Ref_O2 (SPAdes) (version 2) | ecosystem: Environmental > Terrestrial > Soil > Boreal... | reverse complement strand
TCCCGCATGTCCAATCACCGTATCCATCTCCGGAAATTTCTCGAAAGCCGAGGTAACGACGTGGTTAACCTGGTTTGAATCCGTTATGTCGGCCGGAAAATAAAGATAAGAAGAAGGCGGAATCTGCCATTCATTCAACTGCCCGAAAGCCTGCTTCTCCGTTTTAATGTCAGTAAGCACCAGCTTCGCACCGGTCTGCGTGAGTCGACGGACCATATGCTCGGCAATCGCGCCCAGCGCCCCAGTGATCAGGATTGCCTTACCTGAAAGATCAATGCTGATCATGGCTTCTCATTTGTCTCCATCCTGGAAAGAACCTCATGACCGCCTTCTGTGACGAGCACATCGTCTTCGACCCGCGCTCCCGCCCCACGTTCTGGAACATACGCTCCCGGCTCACTGGTGACCACCATTCCGGCCTCGAGCTTAGCCTTGACTCCCGGCGCGATCAAAAACCCGGGGTCGTGATAGCGAAAGCCGACGTGGTGACCGGTGTGATGTGTGAAGAAAGCAGAAAGGCCTGCCTCTGCGATTTTGTTTCTGGCAATTGCATCAATTTCTGCAGCGGAGATCCCGCTGCGGATCGCATCGATTGCAGACTGCTGCGCGTCTTTGACGATGGTTAGCAACTCTGCGCTTGCGACCGGCGGCGAACCCACGGTACCCATCCGAGTAAGGTCACTCCAGTAGCCGTTGACGCAGGTTGCGAGTTCTATCAACACCAGGTCGCCGTTGACCAAGCGCCTGCCAGTCGAGCGATTGAATCGTCCGGAATCGGCGCTATTGGGGCCGGATTGCACCATCGCCCAGCCCCGGGAATGGAATATTCCGTTCGCGCCAATCTCTTGATGGATGGCCGATTCCACTTTCGCAGCGATCGCCGCCTCCGGAATTCCCGGCTGCAGGTTCTCTGAGAAAACCTGCAAGCCAACATTTGCTACCTGATTCGCAAGCCGGATGGCCTGAATCTCTTCCGAAGTTTTCCTGAGATAAAGATCGGCAAACGATGGCTTGCAGTGTTCCTGTTGCTTCGCTGCAATCGCGGAGAATCGATTGGCAAAATTCTCGGGCAGGGGGATCTGCTCGGCAGCTTGAATCGGCAGCGCACTTCTCGAGGCCGCGACGGTCAATCCGACCTGTTCAGCTCTTGCTCCTGCCTTCGCAAGCTCATCTTCCACGGACGCAACCAGGACTGCATACGGCTCAGAGCATTTCAGATCGCCCCAGGGATAATCGCGGACGGTAATTCCGGGCGGAATGTGATCTCGCGGCTCGATTTCCGGAACGAAGAGAACGGGCTCTGCATCGGCAAAGTAAATTAGGAACGAAGCCCCCCAGTACGGAAAATATCCCGAGAGCATCAGGAGCTCCTCGGGTCGCCATGCAATCCAGGCCCGCAACTTATTTTTCTCAAGAAAGCTCCGCACCTGTTCCGCGCGAAGTGCCGGGTTTCCAGCGGTGAACGATGTTCCCATTTTTACATGATCCCGTATTTCTCAAAAGCTTCCACAGCGCTGCTTCCCGCTTCGATAGCCTTCTTCACCAGCTTTTCCCCGCGAGCTTTTTCAAGCGCCAGGCTGAACACCTCGGCTTCGGCTTCCGCTGGAACGAGTAAGACTCCGTCGATATCGCCAAACAAAATGTCTCCGGGGCGGACGCGCACGAATCCGATCTCCACCGGAATTCGGAAGTCGACCACTTTGTATCGCGGTGCCGAGTCCTGTCCATAGGAGCCGAAAGCAAATGTTGGAAAGCCCATCTCTAAAATCGGCTTCGTATCCCGCACGTAGCCGTTTAATACGGCGCCCGCGCTACCCAGTTTCTTCGCCCGCGTGCTCATCATTTCTCCCCAGAGAGCGTTCCGCGGCGAGGACCCGGTATTCACATAGATTTCGTTGGTGTGAAGATCGTCGAGCGCTTCAAGCATCAAGCCAAACGGCTTGCTCATCAATTTGTTCGCGCTATCAGCAATTTTCTCGGCGAAAACATCCACCGCCAGCACTGGCATCGCACGCCCAATCACCACCATGTCTTTCCGGAGCGGTTGAATCTGCGGCGGGAGGAACTGATGCTGCAGGTTCAGTTTGTCCATCACATCGCCCACTACACAAGTAAACAATTCGCGCCGCACAATGGCGAAGAGTTCATCGTCTGCCTTCCACAATTTGGCGGTGCTCATTGTGCGCGCGCCTCTTTAATTTTCTCCACGAACTGCCGGGCCAGTTTGGTAATAGAGGCGAAATCACCCGTCTTCTCACCCGCCGTCAGATTGCCTCCCACCCCGATCGCGACTGATCCGGCCTTGATCCAGTGCGAAACATTGTCGAGACTCACTCCGCCCGTTGGCATGAGTTGCGCTTGTGGAAGCGGGCCTTTGACCGCCTTGACGAATGCCGGCCCGAGAATTTCGCCGGGGAAAACTTTCACGATATCGGCGCCGCTTTCCATGGCGGCGATCACTTCGCCAATCGTGCCTGCACCTGGCATGTAGGGCACCTGGTAGCGATTGCACAGGCGCGCGGTCTCTGCATTCACCGCTGGGCTCACGATGAATTGCGCTCCCGCGAGAATGGCAATGCGGGCCGTCTCCGGATCGAGAACCGTTCCCGCTCCCAGAAAAATATCTTTGGAGCACTTCTTCGCCAGATGCTCTATAACGCCGGCAGCACCCGGAACGGTAAAAGTAATTTCCAGCGCAGCTACACCGCCCAGCGCACACGCGTCGGCAATCCGAGCGGCCTGATCGGCATTCTCTGCACGAATCACCGCAACTAATCCGGAGGAAACAATCTTGCTTAGCACCGCAATCTTTGCGATAGGCATAAGATTAGAAATCAGTCACTCGAAAAATGGTTCTCCCTTTCGCGCATAACCTCGCGCGATCTCCTCATTCAGCGTAACGCCGAGTCCCGGCTTCTCCGGAATAGAGATAAAGCCATTCTGGATCACCGGCTTGGACAATCCTTCGACCAGATTATTCCAGAAAGGCACGTCGGAAGCGTGAAATTCCAAAGCCAGAAAATTCGGAATCGCGGCACAGAAGTGAGCCGCCGCCAACGTTCCTATTGGACTGCTGATGTTATGCGGAGCCACCGGCATCGAATGCACGTCGGCAAACTGCGCAATGGTCTGGGCGACAGCTAAGCCTCCAACTTTCTGCAAGTCCGGAGTTACAACGCTCAACGCATGCTGGGCGATGATTTCCTGAAAACCTTCGAAGAGAAACAGATTTTCTCCGGTAGCGATCGGAACCCGGACCTTTGAGCTCACTTCCTTCAGCGCAGCAGTATTGTTTGGGGGCACGGGATCCTCAAGCCACATCAGCCGGAACGGTTCTAGCTCGCGCGCCACTTTCACGACGTCGCTTGCGTTATAGCGCCAATGGCAATCGACCGCGATGTCAGTATCCTTGCCCACCGCCTCGTAAACCGCGCCGATCAAACTCACCATTTGGTCAATGGCACGATTATTCAGAACTCGATTGTGCGGATCAGCGCCGTGCGTACCCGGCACATCGAGGTCAAATTTCAGAGCGGTGAACCCTTCGGCCCTCTTTTTCAGCGCCTGTCGACGATAGTCGTCCGGCGAGCATCCGGGTTCGGTAGAGACGTCTCCAAAATAATCGCGCGCGTCATGATGAGTTTTCTCAGGCTCCCATGAGGCACGGCGGGATCGCAGCACTTCATCCAGACATTCCAGCGACTCTCCGCCGTGACAATCGGCATAAATGCGGATCTGATCGCGAAATTTTCCTCCCAGCAGGCGATAGATGGGGACATCCAGCCACTGGCCAAGCACATCCCACAGCGCAGCCTCGATGCCGCTGATCGCGTTATAAAGGATGCCTGCCACCGAGCCAGCGCCCGAAGTTGCCAGCTGCATTTTGCGGAATAAGCGATGGAGGTCCCGCGGATCTTCTCCAATCAGCAAGGGTTCGATCGATCGCAGGATTGACGTGAGGCCGGGCGCGAAGAAACACTCGCCCAAACCCCGGATGCCTTCGTCCGTTTCAATTCGGACGAAAGTCCAATCAAAATTTCCCTCGACCACCGCGGTCTTTAGCCTGACAATTTTCACTCTCGATTTTCTCGCGGCGATTATACCCCTCCGCCGTTTCCTTTGGCTGTGAACTCCGCACGCTCGACGGTGATCGTTTCACACAGTGAGAACAAACAGTGCGTTTTCAAAACAGCTAAAATGCTGGGCATGAAACCGATCAGCCTAAAATCGTCCGACAGTTGTAGATGGGATTGCGTGAGCCTCGGGGAAGTGATGCTCCGGCTCGATCCCGGAGAGGAGCGCATACATACCACTCGTTATTTCCGCGTGTGGGAGGGTGGAGGCGAGTACAACGTGGCTCGCGGGCTTCGCCGGTGCTTTGGCATGCGCACCGCGGTGATAACGGCGTTTGCCAAAAATCCAGTGGGCCAACTTCTCGAAGATCTCATCCTGCAAGGTGGGGTAGACGCTTCGCTTATCCGCTGGGTTCCATACGATGGCATCGGCAGAACGGTACGCAATGGATTGAACTTCACAGAGCGAGGGTTTGGTGTACGCGCCGCCGTTGGCTGTTCGGACCGGGGCCATACGGCAATCGCCAAGAGCCAGCCCGAAGACTTCGATTGGAAAAGCATTTTCTCGGCGAACGGTGCGCGGTGGCTGCATACCGGAGGCATCTTCGCCGCGCTCTCTCCTTCTTCCGCATTGGTCGCAAGCGCTGCCCTTCAGGCGGCAAAACGATCGGACACTGTCGTTTCCTACGATCTGAATTATCGAGATTCGCTGTGGAAAGCGATCGGCGGCAAGGCCAAGGCGCAAGAGGTGAATCGTGAGTTGGTTTCGAACGTGGATGTTCTTTTTGGCAACGAGGAGGACTTTTCTGCAGCGCTTGGCGTTTCCATGGAAGGCGCGAGCGAAGACTTCCGCCATTTGGAGTCAGCGCAATATGAATCCATGCTGCACCGCGTCGCCGAAAGTTATCCAAACCTCAAGTTGATTGCGTCCACGCTGCGCACAGCACATACTGCGACCAATAATGACTGGGGCGCGATCGCACTCTATGAAGGAAAAATCATTCACCTCGCGCAACGGCCATTGGAGATCATGGACCGGGTTGGCGGCGGCGACTCCTTCGCCTCTGGCTTGATTTATGGCTTTCTCGCAGGGAAGACTGCCGAATGGGCCGTGCAATGCGGGGTAGCGCACGGCGCGCTCGCCATGACCACTCCTGGGGACACCAGCATGGTCACGCTTTCCGAAGTCGAATCCGTAATGCGAGGCGGCACCGCTCGCATTGCACGATGAGAGTTGAGAGAGAGAGATAGGGATAACATCGAGTCATGAAAGAAACCTGGCGATGGTTTGGACCCCAAGATCCGATCCCTCTCGACCATATCAAACAGGCCGGAGCCAGTGGAATCGTCACTGCCTTGCACCATCTTTATCGTGGCGAAGCGTGGCCTTTACAGGAAGTATTGAAGCGCAGAGACGAGATTGCCGCCGCAGGTTTCGACTGGTCGGTGGTAGAAAGTATTCCGATCCACAACTCGATTAAGCTCCGCTCGGGACGTCATCAGCAGTACATCGCCGCCTGGAAAGACAGTTTGGCCGCAGTCGCCGCCGCTGGTGTGCAAACCGTTTGCTATAACTTCATGCCGGTGGTCGATTGGACGAGAACCGACTTGCAATGGCGCCTGCCGACGACCGGCTATGCGTTGCGCTTTGACGCCGTCGATTTTGCAACATACGATCTCTTCATTTTGCAGCGCAAAAATGCAGATGCGGAGTATTCGCAGGACCAAGTTCGCGCGGCGCAAATGTGCTTCGACAATATGACTGAGGAACGCCGTAGCAATTTAGAACGCACAATCATCGCCGGACTTCCGGGCGCCGAAGCTTCATATAACCGCTATACGATTCGAGATCTGATATTGGAATATCGAGATCTGAGCCCGGCCGATCTGCGTAACAATCTTGTGGCGTTCCTGCGGGAAGTCGCACCGGTGGCGCAGGAACTGGGCATTCGCCTCGCAATTCATCCGGACGATCCACCGTGGCCGCTATTTGGCCTGCCTCGCGTGGTCTCGACGGCAGAGGACGTCCGCGCAATTTTTTCTGCGTGTAGCGAACGCGCCAATGGACTCACATTCTGCGTTGGATCGTTCGGAGCACGGGCAGATAACGATCTTCTCGCTATGGCTCGCGAATTTGGTTCCCGTATTCATTTTGTGCATCTTCGCCAGGTAGCCAGAGAAGAAGAAAGATCATTTCATGAAGCCGAGCACCTGTCCGGAAGTTCAGATATGGTGAGCGTAATTCGCATACTCATGGAAGAAGAGGCGCGCCGTCGGCACGTGGGCCTGGCGGATCACGAAATTCCCATGCGCCCCGACCACGGCCATCTCTTCGCTGACGACATCGGCAAGAAGGTGAACCCAGGCTATTCGCTCATTGGAAGATTGAAGGGCCTCGCTGAGTTACGCGGCGTGATGCATGGCTTGAAGCACGCGATTCCAGAGCTTTCCGACGAGAGCGTTCAATAATGCTGTACAGGGCTCTCATTCAGCTCGCGAAATGAGGAACTAATTTCGATGAATGACTTTGCAGGGAAAGTAGCTATTGTCACCGGAACAACCGGAATTGGGCGGGCGATTGCCTTGCGCTTTGCCACCGGAGGCGCTCAGGTTGTGTCGTGTGGCGTCGACACAGTAGGGAATCAGGAACTCACCCGTGAAGCCGCAAAATGTAACGTGATACTGCAGGTCGAGGCTTGCGATGTGACCGATCTCAATCAGACTCGCTCCGTCCTCACGAAAACTGTGAATCAATTTGGCGGCCTGGATATTATTGTGAACGCCGCTGCCATTCATCCCTTCGGCACGGTCGTGCAAACCGATCTTGCAACCTGGAACCGGTGCATGATGGTCAACGTTGGCAGCATTTATGTCACTGCGCATCTGGGAATTCCGGAGATGAAAAAGCGCGGGGGAGGATCGATCATCAACCTGGCCTCCGTGCAAGGCCACGCGTGCCAGCGTGGCGTCGCCGCCTATGCCGCATCCAAGGGCGCGATTCACAGTTTGACGCGTGCCCTGGCTCTCGATCATGCGGCCGACAACATCCGCGTAAACTCCATCAGCCCCGGCTCAATTCGAACTCCCATGCTGGCGCGGTCGGCAAAAAACTTCTCGCCCGATGTGCCGGTCGAAGAAGCCTTCGCCCGTTTTGGTTCCGCTCATCCGCTGGGCCGCATCGGCACGCCGGAAGAAGTTGCAGAGTTGGCGGCGTTCCTGGCGTCGGACAAAGCAGGGTTTTGCACGGGCGGTGATTATCTGGTGGATGGTGGACTTCTCGCAGGCATCGGTGTGCAGTGATTGCCCGCGTGCCGCGAAGGCGCTGGCGTATTGCCTTTCTTCTCGCTCTCGGCGTTCTTGTCAACTTTTTCGACCGCATCAACCTCTCCGTCTCGCGAGATGCGCTTCATGCTTCGTTCGGACTATCGCTGGTCGCATTCGGTTATCTCTCCAGCGCCTTCAGTTGGACATACGCCCTCATGCAAATGCCCGCGGGTGTGCTTTTGGACCGTCTGGGCGTGCGCCGCGTCGGTCGCATCAGCGCGTTCCTCTGGAGCGTTGCCTCATTCGCCGCCGCAGCGGCACCAACGCTCACCTTATTCTTTGGAGCACGCTTTCTGCTAGGCGTGAGTGAATCTCCCACCTTCCCTGCCAACGCAAAGGCGCTCGGCTACTGGTTCACACGGGAAGAAAGAGGTCTGGCCACGGCAATTACCGATGCGGCGGCAAAGCTATCCACCGCGATTGGGGTTCCGCTGATCGGTCTGCTGCTGTTGTATTTCGGCTGGCGCTGGAGCTTCGCGGCCACTGGGTTCGTCAGCCTTCTCTACTTTCTGCTGTTCTATCTTGTCTACCGAAACCCTCGCGACGATCCAAAACTCTCCTCACAAGAATTGAATTTCATTCTTCAGGGAGGAGCGCAGCCGGAAGACAGCACCGCAACCCAGCGTGGCAGTTCGCTTGGCTACTTGTTGAAGCAGCGCAAGGTTTATGGCCTCGCTCTGGGATGGGGTGCGTACAACTACACTTTTTTTCTTCTCCTGACCTGGCTGCCCAGTTACCTTTCCGTTTCGCTTCATGTGGATTTGTTCCACTCGATTTTCTACACCAGCGTGCCCTGGCTTTTTGCGACCGTGACGGATCTCTTGGTGGGGGGATGGCTGGTGGATTTTCTGATTCACCGCGGCTACGACGCGAATCGCGTCCGGCAATCTGCGCTGGTGTTGGGAATGTCTTTCGGTCTTGCGATTTTCGGTGCCGCCCGTGCTCACTCCCCAGCCGTTGCGCTGGTCTGGATAAGCCTTGCCTTAGGCGGATTGGCAGCGGCCGCGCCGGTTGCCTGGACCGTCCCCTCTCTTATTTCTCCACGTGAAAGCGTTGGTACGCTCGCCGGAATCGTAAACTTGTGCGGTCAGATCGCGGCCATCTCTGCTCCCATCATCACCGGATACATTGTTTCCGGATCTCATTCCTTCGCAGCCGCATTCGTGACGGCGACGGCTATTCTGATGACGGGAATCGCAGGCTATGTCTTTCTGCTGGGACGTATCGAGCCAATTCCCGAACAATCCTTCCACTAAACAACCGCACTCTCAAGATTCTCTATCAGTGATTTTCCAAAATCGCTGGCAGCACATCGTACAAAGGTTGCGCCGGCCTCACCTCAGGATTTTCATCCACTAATGAAATTGCAAAGATGCGAATCTTATCGTTATTAGGGAGCTTGATGTTTTTCGCGCCCGCCGGCAGGTCGAGTGGATACGCGAACAGATACGAGTGTCGGTAAGAAACATTCTTTCCGGCCGCATCGTGATGATGCGAGCAGTACCACGCCACGTCTGCGCGCTTGATATAGCCCAGCTTAATTCCGGTCATCTGGCCGTAGTCATCGTGCGAAGTGTCTTTCGAACTCCACTGCCGATCATCCCACTGTCCAATAAATCCCCCCCAGTTCTCCACTTCGACGGTCGCCTTCGTCGAGCCCGCGACGAACGTCGCCTTCTGATCGCCGTCCGCGGAGGCGGCCAGCACATACATGCGATTGTAGGTTCCCGCGGGAAGAGGAATCGTTTGACCTTTGGCGACCAGAGCGTTGTGCGCCCCACTTTTGGCCGGACCAAGCTGGAATTGCACGCCATTAAAAACGAGTTGCGCGGGCAGCATTTCCGCCGGCAACGCGTTCCCTTTGCCGTCGAATCCAGCAGCGGATTTCGTTCCATCCTCAGTAGTGGTCGCGAGATCATACTTCAATGGCACTACGGTTGATCGCAAAGGCTCGCCTTTAACCGGTGCAGCCGCTAATTTCAGCGCAAACGTCCGGGGCTGGTAGGCGGTGAATGACGTAACCAGATCGCCGCCATTTACTGTTGCCTCTCCCATCGGTTGCTCCTGACCGTTCACCTCGCGAGCTGTTGTGACAGGAGCATTAAAAGAAATGCGTACATCTGTCAGCGGTTTGCCATCCAGTTCAACCATCCGCAATATCATCTCGTCGCTCAACTCCGCTTTCTTTAGTGCCAACACACGAATTCGTGGATTATTCACTTTCAGCAGAGAAAGCTGGCGGCCCAACGTACCCGGGTGTTTTGACGTTTCAAACGCAATCAGCGGGTCGTTCAAACGCTGTGCCTGCCAATCGCTTTGAGAATCTCTCCAGTTTCCTGCATGCCCTGCAATCCCGAAAACAAATTCGTGATGTCCCAAATCCTGCGTGCCCTGATCGGCATAGCCTCCGCGCGTTCCGGGCGTTCGAATGAGCGTCAAACGAAGGGTGTGATCGTTGGGCTTGTCCGATCCGATTTTGCAATCCGTCAGAATTGTTGCGCCGAATTCTCCGGACTTATCGGTCAGATCAATCCACTGGTGAGACGGGACTTCGAATTTTTTCGGTTGCGCCGTAGGCCGCTCGATTGCGCCAATGTCCCAGTTGTAAGTTGCTATCTCGTTCGAAGCCGTAAGAGCGAATGTCGCCTTCAGATTCGACTCCTTCGTGTTCCAATCGATCACGTTCGCAAACTCTACCCGCTTCCCCGCGTCACCCGCTGACAGGCGAATGGTTTGCACGAACTTCGATCCAGCTGTTTCTCTGGAAACTTCCACGGCCACTCGTGCCGGCCCATCTTCCACCACACGAACCTTCGCCGGGCCGTCGACATACTCTTTCGGCGCGGCCTGTTCCTGCTCCCAGTCCATATTCCAGGCAGGCCATTGCTCAGGATTGTCGTAGGAGATCGCAAGACGAAAGGGGGCCGACAGCAATTCTTTGCCTAGCGATTTATCGAAAATGCTGGCCACATCGCCATCGGAATTGAGTTTTACTTTGTAGTACTGATTCTCGAGGGCGCTGTCGGACACTTGCAGCGTTCCACTGCTCGCCGCTTCACTTTCCGGCTGCACATCGTAAACTGCATAGCCCACTGACGGCGCCTTCGCCAGAAAAATTACTTTGCCATCTGAAATCTGCGCCGGTACATCTCTGCCATCCGGATCCGTCACCCGCACCGACTTAGGCGTTCCCTCAAGAGAGCTGACACTGGCCTCTACCAAGTCTTCCCGGGCGATGTTCAGGGGATTGAAGACCACGATCGGAGTGCCTTTCGTCTGCGTCTCCAAAGCAGCGGAAACGCCTTCTGTTGCGCTGGTGAGAACTCCGGCAAACTGGTTCATGGCGATCACATCATCGTTCCAGGCAAACTCATAAGACTTTGGAGTCGCTGTCCCCGCGGCAAGATCGTGAAAGTGCCCGCCCATCACCAGCGTCCACGCATCATTCAGCCGCTCCAGCGGGTAAGGCCGCGCGCCCAACCATTCCGCGGCGATCGAAGCCTTCTCCGCCGCATCAGCCAACAATTCTTCTTTGCGCAGCCAGCGCTTCTGGTACGCCTGGGAAGTCAGCGATCCCGCGGAGTGGTTCGTCAACTCCATTTCACCCGTGTAGCGCGGAAGTTCGGCAGCTTCGGCCGGCGTGATATCGAGAAACATCTGCTCAGCATTTGCCGAGATCACGTGCACGGGCCCTCCGCCGAGCTGCACGGCCGCTCCCTGCTCATGGGAGAAACGGGAAAAGAGAGGATCCACGTCGAGCGGCAAGCTGGCTTTGCCACCGGTGATGATGGCTTCCAGACGCCTCACCGAGTCTTCATTCGGTGTTCCTCCGATGTCGCCCGTGCCGTAATAGTGATAATCCGTGAACACCCCAGTCACTTTGCCATTAAGATCAACGCGCGCCGCCCAGTCACTCTGATGCCGGTTCAATTCTCGATCCGCCTGCATCTGAGATTCGGTCTTCTGCTGGTTGCGAACGGCCAAATACTCTTCGATTTGCTTCGCATCTAGTGTGGAATTTGTTTGGTCGGCTCGGACGACGGCTTGTCGAAGGGATTGCAGCTTCTTATTGAGGTCATCGAGAGCTGCGTTCTGTGGCAGAGGCGGAAGCGGCTTGCTTAAGTCACTGTTGATTCCTCCCGCATAATCACCTGGATTCAGTCCTGCCAGCACGCTCTCTCCGTCCGGTCCCACCCACACGCCTACATTGAACGGAGTGCCCTCAGGCGTTTTCTCGAGCGAATCCGGTCCTCCGCCTGGCGCAGACGATCCCCACACCAGTTTCTGCGTTGAGAAACCCTTCACGCCTGAGTGCGCAAGGATTGTCGGCAGCGAAGAAGGAAATCCGAAACAATCCGGTAACATGTATTCCGCGCTGGCCTTGCCCAATTCTTTTCGAAACCAATTGTTTCCGTACAGAATTTGCCGGATGATCGTTTCAGCGCTGGGTGTGTTCACGTCGCCCTCTTCCATGGACGAACCAGCCGGAAACCACTTGCCCTCTTTCACAAGCTGTTTTATGCGAGCGAAATCCGCAGGATAATATTCCTTCATAAAACGGTAACGGTTCGCACCGCTGAAGTTGAATACATAGTGCGGATACTTGTCGAACAGCTTGAAATTGTCCTCCATCGTTTTTCGAATGTATTCGTCGATGACCTGCGGATACTCCCAACGCCACTCCGTATCCAGGTGGGCGTAGCCAACCACGTAGAGGGTGGGTTGCCTGCTGAGGTCAGGTTTGTCGTTCGTCTGGGCGCTGAGCATGGCAGAAGAGAAGAGAACGAAGCAAGCTATTGAAAGAGCTAAAAAAGCGTTATGAGATCGCTGCATTGGAACTCCATGGAAGTTATTTGCAGGCAAGCGGTCTTACAATATCAGTTCTCTTTCCGTGTGAAAACGACCCCTCGATTGCGTTGCCCGGAATGGTGTAGGTTAGAACTATGCCGACGAAGATCCAGGCTCGCACGCCGCGCTGGTACACCATTCCAGTGCGAGTGCTGTTGATCACGTTTATCGGCACTTTGATTGTGTTCGCCGTGAGTCTTTTCGTCGGGATTGTTGGTACTGTCACCGTTTCAGCGATCCGGCACGTCAATCCTCAGATGACCGTGGCCTATCGCCACATAGCCTTACCGATTGCGATCGTCGCGGCATGCATCATTTTTCTTTCGGTGCTCGTCATGGAAATCCGCCACTACCGTCAAAACCGGACGCTGGCGGCCATCGAGAGGGCTAACTAACTTGACCGCTGATCGTCGGCCGCGCATTGCCATCCCCATGCCCCACTCTGGCGATCGTGAATACGCAGAACGGTCGATCCCTCAATACGAGCGCGCGGTGGAGCTGGCGGGTGGTGAACCCGTTCGCATCCCTCTCGATCAATCACCTGCTGACGTAATGAAGATAATAGAGCACTGCGACGCGGTGCTTTTACCCGGCAGCAGCGCCGATGTCGATCCCGCCAGATTTGGCGCGAACCGTTCGCCTCATACGGCAACGGCTGATCCTCGCCGCGACGCCGTCGACGATCTTTTATTGGACGACGCCTATCAGCATCGCAAACCTATACTCGGAATCTGCTACGGCCTGCAAAGCCTCAACGTTTATCGGAAGGGATCGCTGGTCCAGCACATTCCAGATTTCCTGCCCGAAGACTTGCGCTCACGCGTGGATCACGAAGCCGGCAAGAAAGTTCCCGTGGCGCACAAGGTTGAAGTTGCGCCAGATTCAAAACTCGCCGAAATCGTCGCACGTCGCGGAGAAAAATCCGTTGTGCCCGTGAACTCATCGCATCATCAATCGGCGGACTCAATCGGTGACGGCCTCCACATCACCGCCCGCTGCCTCGAGGACGGCATCATCGAAGCGCTGGAAGGCACCGCTACGGATCATTTCGTGCTCGCCGTGCAGTGGCACCCCGAACGCTCAGTCGATGATGACCAGCCTTCGCGCGCCATTTTCTCTGAGTTCGTGAAATCGGCAAGAATGCGCAAGAAGTAATTCGCAAGCGTGTTCGCTTAGGCCTCAAGCGACCTACTTCCTTTTTTTGGTAGCTTTCCGCGGGTTGGCAAGTTTTTCCAACAACACAACCACGTGAGCGATCGCGGCGTTCTCCAGGTTCAGACCTTCCGGAGTCTTCGCCTTGAGTCCGACGCAGCCGGCGGGGATTCCTAATGACTCTGCCACGTGCGAGCGAACCTCCGCCGCATGCGGTCCAATCTTGGGCGCGGCCAGAATCAAGCTGGCATCCACATTGCCCACGCCGTATCCCGCATCTTTCACCCGCTTTAGCGCTTCGCGCAGAAAGATAGTCGAGTCCGCGTTTTTCCACTTCGCATCTGACGGCGGAAACAGAGCCCCAATATCGGGCGCGGCAATGGCTCCGAGCAGGG